>Ga0315906_10000525_pt1 | contig 61113 bp, 74 predicted proteins | sample LakEriMetagenome_4_FD_203526 | JGI IMG/M metagenome (GOLD analysis project Ga0315906, IMG submission 203526) | Freshwater fungal communities from buoy surface, Lake Erie, Ohio, United States - Buoy 2 MA122 | ecosystem: Environmental > Aquatic > Freshwater > Lake > Lake biofilm | place: USA... | reverse complement strand
GTTCCCGGAAGCCGGGATTCTATCCCCGGACGGTTCCTGTCCCGAAAAAGGCGGGTTCCCTGCCGGGTCGAGCGTTGGCCGATATCGTGATTCCGGGCGGAATCGTGCTGTCAGCCTATGTCGGCGCGAACGGGAAGTGTACGTTCGGGGGCGGGTTCGGCTCCCGGGGGTTCGGCTTGTGGGGCGCAGAAGTCGAGCCGTTCCTCGCGTTCTGCGAGGGGGGCGGCATGCGGGCGGCGCTCACCGATGCTCGGCTGCGGGGCGTCATGGCGGACCGCTGGACGGGCGGCGCCGACGAGTGATTCCCGGCACCGTGCCGGACCGGGCATGATGCCCGGGGTCGATCGACCGGGCCCGGTGGGGGAAACCCTGCCGGGCCCGGTTTCATTTTGAGCGCCGCACGGCACGCCGTCCCGATGGACGGCCGGGCGCCGTGGCCGATGGTACGATCGGCCACACTCTAACGCCGTTCCCAGCCGGTACATACGTCACAACCCGACCCCCTCCACCCCCAATGGGCGGCCTCGGACGCCCACGTACCACCTCTGGATTTTTTCCCAAATACCTCCGGTCCCCTCGGTTGGGGGGATGACGGTATTGGTCAAGGGAGTTGCCGTCTAGTGCCAGCAGGTTCAAAGTGATTAGGCCATTGCGTAAACACGCACCCCACGTACCCCACGTGCCTAATGCAAACATGACCTCCATAACAGGGCATGTTCCGGTGGCTCAAATCACGGTGGTCGGAGTTTCAGGCATCCCGCTCCGGGAAGTGGAGTGCTTGGAGGAAGAAGCACCTTGAGCGGGAGCCCGAGTGTCAGGCGTGCGGGGCAACCGATGAACTTGAGGTTCACCACATCCTGCCGGTCCACGCCGGGGGTCCGGAACTTGCGCCACCCGAGGGTCTGATAACACTGTGCCACCAGTGCCACTTCTACGTGGGACACGCCTGCGATTGGACTGCGTGGCGTCCGGAGGTCCGGCTTTTGGCCAAGGCCATCCGGTCGGCTGAAGTCCGGCGGTAACTTCCCTATAAATCTCCGCTACTGGCATCAGACCCCAAGTCGTTAGGCCGTGGTCTAATTTTGCCGCCCCACGTACCCCACGTGCCCCGTTGCATATACAACGCCCCCTTGTATATTCCCACCCGGCGTCCCGGCAGGGTCGCCCCTCGGTCGCCCGGCCGGGCAGGCAGCGGACAGATAAACCGTGCGTGGCAGGCTGGGGAACCCGGTGAGCCACGCGGCCGAACCCGGCCGGGCGGCTTTCTGAACTGGAGTGCGAAGCGGTGAAGTACGAAGCCATGCTCGCATCCGGTTCCGGCGACGTACCAGTTGTCGGAGGCCCGTTCGACGGAGCCATGTGGGAGTTTTCCTGCCACGGAACGGCGCGCGTTTGCACCGTTCGCCCCGCAGGCGTCAGGCATGAGTGGTACGAACTGCGGACATGGGGCAGGCTGCGTGACGGAAAGCCAGCGTACAGGGATCGCTGGGTCTACCTCGGCACCGGCACCTCGGACGGGCCGGCTGACCGCGCCGACTCCAGCCGCAGGCTTTTTGATAGCGCATAGGCTATCAAGTCTCGTTCTGGAAACTGGAAAATCCGGCATATACACCGGGAAAGCACGCTACACCGGGCGTGTGTACATACCCAATAGAGGGCACGAAAATGGGGTTGGATGTCCTCACTCCGAAGGGCCAGAAGTCCTTGGAATACGCCCGGCGTGCCGCCGAGATTTGGACTAAATACAGCGGGGGCTGGACTTACGCCCGTACCCCCGAAGAATCCGACTGCCCGTTCGACGCGGTGCTGATCGACCCCGAGGGGACGGTCCGTGGAATCGTGGAGCAGAAGTCCCGGGACATGACCCGCGACCAGTTGACCTTCGACTTCAACAACGAATGGCTGGTCACCATGGACAAGATCGTCCAAGCCAGCCAGTGTGCCCGGATGTTCCGGGTTCCCCTCATCGGGTTCCTGTACCTTATTCCAGAAGATACCCTGCTAACCCGGGTGATCGCCAACGACAAGGGGCTGTTCTGCGTCCCGTTCCGGTGCGACCAGACCATCACCCAGCAGACGATCAACGGGGGGTTCGCCCTGCGGGGAAACGCCTACATCGACATGTACGAAGCACGGGTCTTGACAGGCCGCTAGACTGAAGCAATCCTCTGCCCAAAGATTTTCGGGCAGCGGGTTTCGCATCACCCCGAAGAAGGAGTCTTCCCGTGCGTTCCATCATCATCGCCCTCGCCTTCGCCCTCGGTGTCATTGGCTGCTCGCTGGTCAACGCCGAGGAGTCCTGCACCGCCGAGTCGTGCCGCCGGCCCGTCGCCGCCGTGGCGGCTGCTACCTGCCGGGTGGTCACCGCCCCGGCCCGCGCTGTGAAGCGCTTCACCGCTTGCAATCGTCACCGCAGTGTCTGCCGACGCTGCCGGTGACACCTCCGGGCTCCCCGGTCGGGTCGCTCATCCCCGGCCGGGGGGCTTTGGTGGGGAATCATGGAGGACTCCAAAATGCCAAGCGTTGGCAAAATTGGTGACATGGATATTGTCGATTTCCTCCGATGGCGTGGGGAAACGTTCCAGATTAAGAACGAGCCTGACCTGACCGCCGCCAACGAGATCGAGCGGCTGCGTTCGCTGGTCCGGTTTCAGGATGGCGTGATTCGCAGCGGGGACGTTGCCACGCTGACCGACGCGGAGCGGGATGCGCTGGAGTGGGCCGTCCGGCTGGTGAACGACGCCGGGATGGCCAATCGGGCCGCGACGTTGCTTGACTTGCTGGAGCGGTTCCAGAAATCGCTTTCCCCCATGAGCATCCCCCTCGGGCCAGAGGAGGACGAGGAGGAGGGGGGCGTGTGGGATTCTTCCAAGCACAAGCCGGATTGACGATGAAGCACAATCCAGACGAAAACTTCGCCCTGTTCGTTATGGCGCTGGCAATGATCGCCGGCGTGACGATGTTGATGTGGACCCTTGTTCGCCCTGCCTTTTGAAGAAGGAATGATCCATGGCCAAGTCCAGCAGTTGCAGCAAGAAGACGGAATCCAGCAAGAGCAGTCAGGCCAAGAAGACGATGCCCGGCGGCTACGGCAAGAAGAAGTGAACCAATGATCCAAGCCACCGTCACCGGTAACTTGGGCCGCGATCCGGAACTCAAGCAGACCCGAACTGGCAAGCAGATGGCTACCTTCTCGGTGGCCAGCACGACCAAGCGGGATGGGAAGGAACCGGAGACTACGTGGCTGGACGTTGTGTGCTTCGACCGTCTGGCGGACGATGCCGCCGGTAATTTCCGCAAGGGAATGAAGGTCATGCTTGTCGGCCAGTTGTCCATGGAAACATTCACCCGGAAGGACGGTGCCGAAGGCACTGCCCTGCGGATGGTGGCCAACGACATCGGCCTCATGGTCCGCTCCAAGCAGGAGCGTGAGGAAACCGACGAGCCGGCACAGCGTCAGCCGCAGCGACAGCCCGCCCGATCCAGAAACGAGCCTTGGTAGGCTGGTTTGACCATAAAAGGGGAGAGTCCAAGGAGATTCCCCCTCGATGGTCGATCCGGCGTACCGCAAGTTTCAGGAAGAAATCTGGCAGCAACTTCCCCTACGGAAGTATCTGGCAGGCAAGGAGAGGGTCTTCGACTGCATCTCCGTGGTAGTGCAGGAGTGGCCGGACGAACAGTTCGCTCTGGCCACCGGCGACTCCAAGGCCGAGGCCACGGCCATTCGGGACTTGATGAAGTCCAGTAAGCGGCACCTGCATCTGGCCTACGGTGACCGCGAGTTTGGGTTCATTTGGGCCACGATCCTGTCGGCCCTGCTGTACGAACTCATCATCATTCTCATCGAGTGGTGGCGGAAGCGGAAGGAGAACCGCATGGCCCTTCTGCACTGGCAAGACCAGTGGAGGGGTAAGTAATGGCCGGACGCATGCCGAGGCGGGTTAAAGCCCCCGCGCCAGCCAGCACGCCACCCCGCCCGCCTGCGGTACACGCCAGTTCAGGTGGTGACGAATGGCTGCGGCGGAACATCCAAGACGCCGTTTCTCAAGGCGTGGCGCTGGGAACGACCGGCAACGTCAGAAACGCCAACCCCCTGCTCCATGGAATCGTCCACGACAGGGAGTTCCTGTGGAACCTCCAGAAACAACTGGAGTCGTTGGGCATTCAGGGGTTTGACGAGTTTGGCGTCAACGATCTTCCCCGTGCTGGTGCGTTCAAAACCACGTTCAGTGCCGGCGACAACGTGGTGAAACTGGCCGACCTCGGCTCAACGTGGCAGGACGCGCGGGTTCCGCAGGGCGTGTGGGGTGTTGCCGCCCCCACCCACCAGATGGAAATTCCTGCCGTCATGGACGATACCGTGCCGTCGCACCGGCGGCATGACGGGCTGGATGTCGTAATCCAGCCCCGGGCCATCCTGAACCATCCCACATGGGGCCCCTCTGACCCGCAGCACACCGACACGCTCCTGAAGGCTATCGAGCGGCAGGGGTGGAGGTGGCACGACGATCACATTGGAAACTTGGGCTTCCTGCCCGGCGATGAATACAGGCCGGTGGCTATCGACGGCGACGTTGTTCCATACGGCGGAATGAAAACGGTAGATTTCCCGTTCAAGCCGCCAACCAGACCGGACTGGTACTACAGCGTCCTTCTTCCGCTGCTGATGTCCGGTGGTGGCGCCCAAGAGCCGCAGCAGCAGCCAACTCCTCTGTCCGGCCTGACCGGAGGTTAGATCATGGCGTGGAATGATTTCGTCCCCGGAGCCGATGCGTATGCCAATGCCGCTGGCGGCTTCGGTGGCATGGAAAACGTCCAGCCTCGCCCGATCACCGACTTCTACACGGGGGCCGTCAACGAGGACTACGGGCGGCGGGCACGGGATGCGTTCTACAACCGGCCTTCGATCAACACCGGTTCTCCGGACTCTCCCCGGATAACGCCGGCAGAGTTTCTGCGGCAGAAGATCGCAGGGCAGGCCGAGGCCGCCGGCTTGAGCATGACCCCGGAACAGGTCGAGGCCGGGCTGGAAAACATCTTCAGCCACATGACCGGGGCCAAGTTGGGCAACCCCTACCAAGTCCAGATGGCACGCTCCCTGCTTCAGGAACTGAAGGGGCAGTCCCCGGTTGGTGATCCGGAGGATGGAACTGGAAGCACCGCCAACCGTTCGTTTGCCGGACAGACCTTGAGCCAGCGGGCTGGCCGCCGCAAGGACTGGTTCCAAGACGGGCGGTTTATGACGAGCGCTGGGCTCGACAACCAACTGGATGCCCTTCGGGCCTACACGCTGCTTGGGGCTTTGGAGGATGACCCCGCACTGAAGTTGCCGATCTTCAACCCGATGGGCAACTATCTCGCAGCCGGCGGGATGATAAACGTCGGCAACCCGGTAAACCTATTCCGCAACGTTGACCCCACCAGCGACCCCGGGGCCGGCATCCGGCATCTCTCTTACCTACGAAACCTCCATTCCATCGAAAGCCCTGTGGAGGCTCGGCAGATGGAGGCACTGTACTGGGACCGCATGGCGGATCGCGGCCAGCAGGAGGGGCAGTACAGAAGTTCTCTGGAGGGCGGATACTACTGGCCGTACTCCTACCTCAATGACGTTGGCATGGCCCGCGTTAGCGAGGACCGGGCGAACGTGCTTTCCAACTCCGACGAAAACATTACGCTGTTCTTGCGCGACCCCGGCATGTGGGGCGGCGAACAGGGGCGAGACTTGTCCCGCCTCGGGGCTCTCGTCAGCAGGGAGGTGCCGATTGTTCCAGAGGGCGGCGACCCGGAGCAAACCCGGGCGGCACAGGAAGGGCTCCGCAGGCTATCCAGCGAAACCCACCAGCGGATGATTGACGAGTACCCGCTGTGGCAGGAGCAGTACAACAAGTTCATGCCCGGCACGGCAATGGACGTTAAGAAATACTCGTTCCCATCACCGGCTTGGAATGCTTTAGCCACGGCCCCGGCATACAGCCTCGACACCATCACGCTTGGCACCATGGGAGCCAGCCTGCCCTCTAACATCCTGAAAAGTGCGGCCAAAACAGCGGCCAGAAACATAGCCCAAGATGGCGCAACCGGTGGTTTGCTTGGACTAATCCCCGGCACCGCACTGGACGTTTCAAGGTCTGCCGGCTGGGATTTGGCCAATGACCAACTGACAGAACAGCCGTTCGGGGCTTCACTCTATTCGGCCTATAACGAAGGCAGTCTGGCAGGCTACTTCTCGCCGTTCGGCAAGAGCAATGTGTCGGACAGCCCCGGAATGCCCGGCGACGGCGGGCAGTACCGGCAGGACTTCAATGCCTTCAAGTCCCGGCAGGGCAATCAAATCCAGTCGCTTCTGGATTATTACCGAGCCAGCCACCCGGCAGGCGAACTCCAGATTGAGCGTAATTTGCCGTCGCCGTTTACTGGCCAGAGGAGGTAAAACATGCCGATCGACAAGAAAACGCTGGCCCCGAAAACTGCCTCTGTTTCGGCCGCGCGCACCACATACATGTTGAAGACCATCTCTGGTTCCAACCTTGCCACCCAGTCAGGTAGCCAACTCACGGCCAAATACTGATGCCAGACACCACTATTTCAGCACTGCCGTCCGGATCAGCCTTCGCGGACTCCGTGGTTCCGGCCGACCGCTCCGACCAGTCGGTCACCAACAAGGTGACCCTCGGTGCCATTGCCGCCCTCGGCGGCGGCCCGCCGGCCGCGCACTCTGCGTCCCACGCCACCGGCGGCACCGATGCGATCACGCCCGCGTCCATCGGGGCCGTGGCCACTTCTGACAGCCGCCTGACCAACAGCCGGACCCCCACCGCCCATGCCGCGTCCCACGCGACAGGAGGCACGGACGCCATCACACCGGCATCTATTGGGGCCTCGGCCACGGGTCACACGCATGTTCTGGCCAACGTCACCGATGCCGGCACCGCCGCCAGCCGAAATGCCCCTGCCGCAGGCAACGCTGCGGCAGCGGAGGTGGTCTTGGGTTCGGACACCCGGCTCACTGACAGCCGGACCCCAGCCAGCCACGCTGCTTCGCACCGCAGCACCGGCGCCGACTACCCGGCTCCGGTGTGTGTGTCGCCGGCGGCCTTGTCCGCTGGCCAGAACGACTGGAACCCGGGCAGGGCCGACGTTCTCTACGTAACTTCCTCTGCCGCCGTGACCATCACCGGGCTTTCTGCCACGGGCATCCCGGACGGATTCGTTGTGCTGCTGATGAACGCCAACGCCTCGGGCGGTGCTGCCATCACGCTGGCCCATGAGTCGGCATCCAGTTCGGCGGCCAACCGGTTTCGTTCGCCGTTCAGCAGCAACGTCATTCTCTACGCGGACGGCGGGTCGGCAACGTTGGTCTACCACAGCGCCATCAACCGCTGGAGAGTCCTGTGATTCGCGTTCGTCGGCTGGACCCACGGTCCATCGGCAACCTTGCTTTGTGGCTGGACGCATCGGACGCTCCTTCTCTCGGGGCGTGGGCCGACAAGTCCGGCCTTGGGCGCAATGCCTCGCAGGTCGCTACTAACAACCAGCCAGCCCTCACCGGCACGATCGGCGGCAAGCCGGCGTTGTTCTTCGACGGCATCAACGACAACTTCGCCCTGCCGCCCATCGCCCTGTCAGCGTGGCACGCATTTGCCGTGTGCCAGCCCACCAGCAACAAGACGCTGCTCTACATCGCGGCCAACGGATCGCAGTCGTTCTCGCTGGCGCCATCAACCAGCGGCATCGTCACGGCTAGTGGCTCGGGAGCGGGCCAAAACAACCCGTCGTGGGTGGACAGCCGGGTCGGCGCCGCGTGGTCGAACGGGGCCCTCCAGTCGTTCTACGCCGGGCTAGTAGGGGAGATTCTGGTGTATTCGTCCTCCCTGACTGCTGACCAAGCAGCGGCAGTCACCCGGTACTTGCAAGCCAAGTGGGCCCAATGAGCCAGCGTTATTTCATCACTGCCGAGGCCACCTACGAAAGCCTGCGGGAGCGGCTGGATTCGCAACTGGGCTATCCCAACGCACTCGGCAAAAGCGTGGTGCAGACACCCCTGCACGCCCCACGGGACTCCTACCGCCGGGTGCTGCTGGCCGTAGACGATGGGATCGTGGGGTACACCACCATCATTGCCGCCATCGTGCCGTTGCTCGCCAGCGAGGCCATGGAGGAACTGGACGAGGCCACGTACCTCGCCGCCGTGGCTAGTGCCTCGCAGGGGGGCGGTGGTGGAGTGAGTTCGTGGAACGACCTCACCGACAAGCCGGCGACCTTCCCGCCCAGCGCCCATACCCACGTTGCCGCCGACATCACGGACTTCGGTGCCGCAGTCGCCGCTGCCGCTGCCGTTTCCGTCCGCTCCGACACCGTTGGCTCAACCTCGTACATTGGGCGCGCCGCGTCTGGCTCCGCGACTTCCGCGAGCGTGTGGAAAATACGCCGCACAATCCTGACCTCTGCCGGTGCCATCAGTTCGACGGCGACGGCTACCAACGTGGCGTGGGATGACCGACTCACGGCCACATACTCATAGGAGCAATCATGCAGAGCGCGAACCCAGTAGTGATCGACGGCCAAACTTACGACCGACTCAGCGTGAACCTCGCCGTGACGAGTGCTTACAACGCCGCAGGCGAGCGAGATATGTCCATCGCCATGCGGGTTATCCCCACGCGGATCGACGCGGAGGCTGGCGTAGTGACGGCAGACGCAGCGGCCTACACGGTCTATCGCGGGCGGCTCGCGGAACTCCAGAGCGAGCAGGAGCAGGCGTGCGTGCAGGCCATGACGGCGGCGCTGGGGCAGTTCATCGCAAGCAAGGGGTGGTGAGATGCCGACGTACTACGCGCGAGCGAACGGCAACGTCAACGCGGCCATCTGGGCGACCACGCCGACAGGCACGGCCGCAGACTTGTTTCCTTCGTTTACAAGTGCCGACACGCTGGTGCTAAACGGCTTCAGCGGCAACCTCAACGTCAGCATGACGGTTGGCGAGATTCGCTCCGATTCGACTGGCGGTGCCACGCCGGGCGGCATTCTAACCGTGATGGCGTCGGGGTTGACACTGACGGCAAACCTCAACAACACCGGCAATGGCGCAAACGGCATGATTCAGACGATCGGGGGGTTGGCGTCGTTTTCGCTGATTGGCAATCTCACGGCTGGCGGTGCAAATCTATTCCGGTGGATGGCAAATGGGTCAACAGTAAACATTACCGGGTCTATCACGGGCGGGACGGCCGGAAATGCCCTGCACATAGATTGCGCAAACGTCACGTTCAACATCACCGGGAACGTGTCTGGCGGCGCTGGCGGGCAGGGAGTCGGTAGTGTCGCCAACGGCAACATCATCAACATTACCGGGAACGTGACCGGCGGCGCTACGGGTGTGGGCGTAAGCACATCAAACAACACCGCCAATATCACTGGGAACGTAACAGGCGGGGCGGCGACAAACGCATTTGGCGTCGGGGTTGGGACAGCCGGTGGCTCGGCCACTATCGTCGGCACGGCGACGGGCAACGTCGCGGCTGGCGCGGCCGTGACTGTTGCGGGGGCTTCGCTCACGGCTACTAGGGCGAGGGGTGCGGCGAACAGCACTGGCGTTGGAGTGTCGCACACCGGCGGAACAGCGACGGTAGACGAAATTGAGTACGGTGATTTAGGGGCAAGTCCAACCAGCGGACTGATACGTTTCGCGGACAAGCCTACAAATGTCGCCATCCTCTATCGCTTCGGAACCACAAAAAAAACTTTGGTGGATGCAAACGCGAGCGGCCTCATGCCAGCCGCGTCGAATGTACGTTCAGGCACGGTCTACAACGGCGGCAACTCTACCGGCACGATGGCTGTCCCTGCGGCTGGCTCGGTCGCTCTCGGCGTCCCCGTGGATAACACCACGGGCACGGCCATCCTCACGCAGGCCAACGTGGAGACTGCTCTCGGCGCGTTTTCGGGGGGCCGCCTCGCCAACTGCGCCACCGTCGCCAGCACGGGGCAGCAACTGTCTGACGCGCTGTCTAATTAGCCGCAATAAAAGCGGCTTGATGGCCGGGCTCGCGTAGCCGCAAATCTAGGCACCCGGGAGAAAACCATGGACACCGACTCATCCGCCGAAGTTGCCGACGAAGTTCTGCCCGACGTTCCAGAGCAGTCTTCGGAGCCGCAGGCTGATACAGCCCCGGCGCCAGAAGCCAGCCAGCAGGCCACGCAGGCACAGCAGGACGCATTCGCCGCGTTCCGCCAGTTGCCGCAGTTCCAGAACGTTCCAGACCAAGAGATTGCCGGCCGGCTGTATCAGTCGATGCAGCGGGAGCAGCAGGCCGTCCGGGCCCTCCAGCAGTACCAGTCCATCGTGCCGGCGGCTTCCGAGTACCTCTCCAACCGGGAGATGTACCAGCAGTGGCTTCAGTCCCGGTCCGCCCCGCAGCAGGCCCCCGTCCAGCAGTCTGCCCCGCAGCAGGAGCAGGCGTGGTGGAACCCGCCCAAGGTCAACGACGCATACAAGCAGTACCTCGTCCGCGACCAAAACGGCCGAGAGGTTATTGCCGAAGGGGCTCCGCTAGACGCCCAGCACCAGTTGGCGGCCTACCAAGCCTACAAAGCCGACTTCGCACAGAAGTTTCTGAACGATCCGCAGGGGGCTCTCGGCCCCATGATCGAGAAAATCGTGGCCGATCGGGCCAAAGAAATCGCAGAAAGTCAGTTGTCGGGGTACAAGGAGGAGTCCCTTGTACAGCAAATTGAGGCCGAAAACCGCGATTGGCTGTACGATCAGCAGGGGAATGTATCCAGAGAGGGACTTCTAGTCCAGAAATTCATTGAGGACGCAAGGGGCCTCGGCATCAAGGGTGCCAAGGCTCGTTGGGACTACGCGACAGCAATGGTCGAGCGAGAGTTGGCACTGTCCAATCTCCAGCAGGCCATGCAGCCGCGAGTCCAGCAGGCACCGCCGCAAGCGGCGCCCGCTGTCCCGCAGGCAGTTCCGCAACAACAGGATTCGGCCCAACGCAACATGGAGTACCTGCGACAGCAGGCGTCCAGAACCGCAACGCGACGAGCCAATCCCGCCCCCGAGTCAAGAGTCCCCCAAAAGCCTATGACCTTTGCAGAACGGATGTACTCCAATCTTCAAGGTCTTCCCGACTGATCCCGACTGACACGAAAGGGTTATCAAAACCATGGCTTCGCCAACCGACTGGGCTCGCGCAATTGCCACAACGATCGTCCAGCATACGCGGGAAGAAGAAATCGCCGTGTTTCGGCGGTTCAAGGTCTTCACGATGCTGGAGGCGTCCGGCAACATTCTGATGAACCAGTCTGGACGAGGCTTTGACTGGAACGTTCGCTACCGCAACGCTCCGGTAACGGGCAATACCGGGGACACGCCTCGGACATTCAGCCGCATCAACATGTGGAAGCGGGCTGAACTCCCGTGGCGTGGGTTTACGACCACGGACAGCATCTACCGGCGCGAGTTGCTGGAGAACCGTGGCAAGGAAGCCCTCGTCAACGTCGCCTCGCAGATGGCGCAGCGGCTTCAGGAGTCTCTGGAGCAGTACCTGTCCTACCAGCCCTACGTGGACGGTAACGCCCCCGGCAACGAGAACTTCTTCCACGGCGCCCTCTCGTTCCTCGGCTACGACGGCACGATTGACGAGGATGGCCCGAGCGTGAAGCAGAACGACACCACCGCGTCCGGCACCTACAAGGGCGGCACGGCGGATCGCTTCGGCTACCCGAAGGACACCTACGCCGGGCTCTCGACGGAGTTGGGCTATTACGGCGGTGGCCGGCTCAACGCCACCACCGGCACGTTCCCCGATGTCGCAGTCGATCCTGAATTTGATTTCTATTCTCCCATCATCGTCAACTACAACGCCTCGGGCTTCAAGAACAAGCGTACTTGGGCCGAGAACTGCATTCAGGCGACCCGTGAGGGCATCGTCCAGTGCAAGCGCAACGACAGCAAGGAGAGCCAGATCGACATGGTTGTCCTTGATCGGAAGTTGTTTATCCAGTACCTGAACCAACTGGAGAGCAAGGAGCGGGCGATCGTGACCCGCGAGAACGGCCTCCGGTCGTTTGGCTACTCGGATGTGTTTGAACAGGACGGCTGCGAGATTTGCCATGAGGCGGCCGTTCCGCCCGGCCTCGGGTTCGGCCTGTCGATCGGCAACATGGAACTCCGGTGTCTGGAGAACCAGTTGTTCATGGCCGAGGGGCCGTACTTCTCCGAGGAAACGCAGTCGTACAGGTACGCCTGTTCCACCCTCGGGAACATGCGTTTCAAGAGCCCGAGGAACTTCTTCCTGCTGGCTCCCGTCACGGCTCCCAGCGCGGCTTGATCCCAATAACCATCACTCCACAGGAGTAGTCATGTCCACGATTTTCTCTGATCCGGGCTGGCGGCGCGGTAGCACGCTTCTCAACCAAGAGTCGATTGACGTTGATAGCGCCGGCAAGCCGGTCGCGGGCCGTGAACTGGTCGGGCAGGTCAAGGTGTTTCAGGACGTTAACCCTTCCACGGGTGTCCGGAACAGCAACCGCCTCGTCTACTGCGTGGCGGCCCGGTACACCGGTGCGACCAACCTGACGAGTGCCGACGCCGGGAAGGTGTACGCCTTCTCGACGGCCTCGACGGCCGGTCCTGACGCCAACAACGGCCCGATGACGGAGTTCTCGGCGGTCGCCACGGCGACCAACGTGAACACGGATGGCCGTTCGATTGGCGTTCTGGACGAGTACCTCACCGAGGACGTTCGCCCGAACGACATCGTGTGGCTGGTGGTCAAGGGTCCGACCTCGATCCAGTCCAGCGGTACGGCCATCGCGGCCGGCGCCGCCATCGAGGTGACGGGCACCGCTGGCCGGGTGACCACGAAGTCCGCCGGCGCCACGGTCGCCAGCCAGATCGCCGGTTCTTCGGTCGGCGGCACCGCCGGTGCCCTCGTCCGGGCCAACCTCCACTCCGACGAAATCTGATCCGCACGGACCAGACTTGTGACACGATACAGCCCGCTGGGGGAAACCTCGGCGGGCTGTTATCATTCCCGGGCATGTCACAGCCATGTATCCATTGTGGTACGCTGTTCCCGCCAGACCGGGAGCATTTCTATTGGCACAAGAAGGACGGGCTCACTAACGTCTGCCTGTCCTGCCACAAGGCCCAGCGGAGGCACCAGAGGGCCAAGGAGAAGGCCAAGCGGGCAAATGCCCTGAAGAAGATCGAGGCTTCTGGCGTAGACCTGTACGCCAAGTTGGCCCAAGCCGGCGGGTCCAATATCCCGCATTCGGCCGAGTTAGTGGAGAAGGTTTGCGAATACTTCGGCGGCGTGTCGGGGTTTGCCGCCATCATGGTGAAGCAGTATTACGATGCAAAGCCCGGGACCAGCACCAGAAACAAGGTGCTGGAAACGATTTGCCGGCTCATTCAGAGCAACGTGGATAGCGGCGGGGCCAAGAAGCCGCTTACCCTCTGGACCGAGGACGAACTTGAAACCGAACTGCAAGAGCGATTCCGGCTCGCCGTCCTATCCCAGCGGGTGCTGATAGATGCCAAGCCGTCATCCGAAGGCGAATCCCCCGAAGATTCCCAAGATTCCGAACCTGTCCCAGCACCAACTGGACAAGATCAAGGAACTCCAGAACGAACTGAAGGAACGGCAACTGGAGGGGCTGAAACTCTATCAGCCGACCCCAGCGCAGGAGGAGATTCATCGGTGCCCGGCGAGTGAAATCCTCGTCATCGGCGGCAACCGCTCCGGCAAGTCCCTGTCCACGTTCGTGGAAGACGCCCGCGCCGTGACGGGGCAAGACCCCTTCAAGAAATACCCCACCAATGATGGCGTTCTGGTCATCATCGGGAAGGACTGGAAGCACATCGGTCTGGTCGTGTACCCGTCCCTGTTTCTTCCGGGCGCATTCAAGATCATCAAGGATTTGCAGACTGGGGAGTGGAGGGTCTTCAACCCCGCCACCGACGAAGACCGCAGGTGGGAGGCCCGGCCGGCGCCGGAGTTGATCCCGAAGCGGCTCGTTAAATCCAAGTCGTGGGTATTAAAGTCTGCCCGTTACATACAGCAATGCACGCTCCATACTGGGTGGACGATTTACTTCTTCAGCAGTGAGGGCGATCCCGTACAAGGGTTCAGTGCCGACCGTGTTCATATAGACGAGGACATCAATAACGAGAACTGGGTTCCTGAAATGCAGGGACGCATAGTGGACCGCCGTGGACGGCTGTGCTGGTCGGCTATGCCACATAGCACCAACAACGCACTGATTGGGCTCAAGGAACGAGCCGAGGAACAGGAAGCCCTGCACGGTGAGAAGTCCGCCATCCGGCTGTTCAAGTTGCGGTTCTTGGACAACCCCTACCTGAACGAAACCGAGAAGCAGAAGTCCATCGCCCGGTGGGCGGCGATCGGGCCTGACGTTCTGCGGCAGCGTGCCGAAGGCGACTTCATCACGGATTCCGTGTTGATGTACCCCAACTTCGACATGTCCATCCACGGATTTAACCGGGAGGAACTGGAGAACGGCCAGATTCCCAGCAACTGGACGCGGTACGCGATCATCGACCCCGGCCACACCGTCACCGCCGTGCTGTTCGTGGCCGTGCCGCCAGACGAGAGCATGTTCCTGCTCTATGACCAACTGTATTTGCGGCAGTGCAACGCCTCGGTATTTGGGGAGAAGTTCCAAGAAAAGGTCCGCGACCACCATTTCCATGCGTTCATCATCGACGCCCACGGTGCCCGCATCCGAGACATCGGGTCTGGCCGGCTCCCGAGCGAGCAATACACCGAGCAACTGATCCAGCGGGGCATCCGGTCGGAGATCACGGGCTCCAGTTTTCTTGCTGGCTGTGATGACATCCCGGCCCGCACCGAGGCCACCCGCGTCAGCCTGCATATTCGCGCGAAGACCGGAACTCCCCTATTGCGGGTGCTGAAGAACGCTGTTCCAGACTTGGAGCGAGAAATCAAGCGGTACAGGAAGAAGGTCAACTACGTGTCCGGCGTGGCCGTGGTGACCGACGCTCCCAATACCAGAGGCGAGTGCCACATAGTCCAGTGCATGGAGTACCTGTGTGCGTACCGGCCCCGCTACCACGAACCTCCCGCACGCCCCGAATCCGAGCCTTGGTGGGTCAAATGGCTTGATCGCCGCAAGAAAAGGCTTGGCGAGGAAGAAGGCGGGTATGTAAATTTGGGCCCAACCTATGGAGGAGGATATGGCTAACACGCCTTGGTCGATGCCCCAGCCGGCGATTGGTGACATCGTGCTGTTCAGCACGGACATCCACTCGTTCAGCAACCCGACGATCGGGTTCGTGATCCAGCAGCCCGGTGACTCGACGGTCCGGATTCTGACTTTTACACCCCACGGCTGGGTCGATCGACCTTCGGTCCACCACAAGGATGACCCCGCAATCCATGGCGACCATGGCTGGGGCGACCTCGGTGTGTGGGACTACGCCCCGATAACGCAGGCTGTCTACAAGGCCGCCAGCGCGGCGTCGTTCCTTGCCGCCAAGGAGAGGCTGACCAATGTCGGCAGTAAGTGATCTGCTTCGGCAGTTGACCCAAACGTGGGTCAAGAAACTGAACGCTGCCGGGAAGTACAAGCGGCCCTTCACGGAAGACGCGAAGGAAGCCAGCATGTTCTTTGACGGGGAACATAACTGGATGTGGCGGGACTCCTATGCGCGAGGGGAGAAGGGCTACAACTCCAGCATCGCCCCGCCTAATTTTCGTATACAGGTGAACAAGGTTTTTGAACTGGTGGACATCTATGGCGCAGTGATGTACCACCGCAATCCGGTCCGAACCGTGTCGGTCATGGAGCATCCGGACCTGCCCCCGGAAACGCTGGGCATCTTCCCGCAGCCGGGAATGGACCCGCGAATGCTGCCGCCGGAGCAGCAGCAAATCTTGCAGATGGCACTGCAAGAGTCGCAGATGAAAGAGCAGCGGCGCGGCACTGCGATGTTGCTGGAGAAGTATCTGAACTGGACCCCGCAAGAACTCGACCTGAAGAAGCAAGGCCAGAAGTGGGTGCGAGAAGCCCTTATCAAGGGCATGAGCGTGATGTGGACCGAGATGGTCACGCTCGACACCACCAGCGACGGCCAAACCCCGCCGGTCCGGATGGTCGGAAGTTTCTATGACACCGTAGACAACTTCCTCATGGACCCCGACTGGGACAACATGGATGACATCCTCTGGTGTGCCCGCAAGTGCGTGCTGCCGCTGGAGCAGGTGGCCGAGGAATACGGCATTGACGAGGAAGAACTTCGGAAGCACCAGAACAACAACGCCGAGGTGAAACTGGACCGCGAGCCCAAGAGCAAGCGATCCAAGGGAAACATCGAAACGACCAACGATCTCGTCACGATCTACAAGATTTGGTCGAAATGCGGCATGGGCGACCGCTTCAAGAACGCCCCCAAAGAGCATCGTGGCGTCTTCGACCAACTGGGCAAATACTGCTACGTGGTCATCTGCGAGGGCATGGACTATCCCCTCAACATGCCGCCGGCACTGCTGGAACAAGCAATGCAGGGCGGCGATGACGGGACCGGTGCGCTGCCGGCCGAACTTCTCGCCAAGACCGCGTGGCCCATCCCGTTCTACTGCGACCACTTTGGCTGGCCGTTCACGCCGCTCTGGTTCCACTGGAAACCGGGCTACTCCTACCCGATCTCCCACATCCGGCCCGCTATCGGAGAACTTCGCCTACTGAACTGGGCGATGTCGTTCGCGGCCACCCGTATTGCAACGTCGTGCGAGACAATGATTGCCGTCCAGAAGGCGGCAGACCAGACGATCAAGGATCAAATCCTCGCCCCGTCCGAGGGCGGGTTCAAGATCATCGAGATTTCCGAACTCCTTGGTCGTGGCGTCAACGACATCATGTCCGTGTTCCAGATGCCGCAAGTCACGAAGGATTTGTGGGACATCATCAGCGCCGTGTCAGACCTGTTTGCCCACCGCACGGGCCTGTCGGAACTCGTCTACGGCTACTCCAGAAGTTCCTTCAGGAGTGCCAGCGAAGCGCAGATCAAACAAGAGAACGTGAGCGTTCGTCCAGACAACATGGCGAACCAACTGGAAGACGCCATGTCGCTGCTGGCTCGCCGGGAGGCGTTGGCGGCCCGGTGGCTGCTGGAAGCAGAGGACGTTGTTCCGGTCCTTGGGCCCATTGGCGCCATTGCGTGGAAGCAGAACGTCGCCGGCATGGACTTGATTTCCCTCACCCGGGACTTCATCTACCGCATCGAGGCCGGAAGCGCCCGCAAGCCCAACAAGGCCACTCGGGTGGAGCAGATGCAGATGGCCGTGCAGACGCTTGGCCCCATCGTTTCGGGGCTGGTCAGTGCCGGGATGGTAGACCCGTACAACGCCCTCATGCGGGACTGGGCCGAATCCCTCGACATCGACCCGTCCGCCTACTTGATACCTCCACCCCCGCCCCCGCCCGCCGCGCCGCCACCCGGTCCTCCCCCCGGTGAGCAGGCAGCGGCGGGCGGGGAGGGAACGGAGCCCCCGCCGCCCCCGGGCCCGGCGTAGTGGACGCCAAACAACGGAAGCGGTGGCACAATTTCTGGAGCCGCTACCGGATTAGTCAGGCCGCATTCGACCGGATTGCGTCCAGAAACAACGGTAGATGCGAGATATGCAACAGCAATCGCCGCGTCTGTGTAGACCACTGCCATGAAACGAATGTCATCCGTGGACTCCTCTGTACTGGATGCAACGCAGCCCTCGCCAGATTTGGCGACAACCTCGCCGGATTGCTCCGGGCCGTGCGATACCTCAAAGCCCACGCCCGTCGAAATTCCCGCAAGCATCGCTCTCGCCGGCAGGGATGTGCAGGAGAGGTATTTGCGTATGCTGTCCGACGGACAGACGCCGAGGTTCGCGGAGATGTGCGCCCTCCAACAGCCGCCCGGAGTCAGGGGAACGGACCGGGCGTTAATGCAGGGAAGAACCAATCAAGAGTGGCTGGACGATATGCCCAAGGATCACGCGGACCGCATCCTGCGCGAGGCACGGGCATCCGGTATCAACGTAAGTGGTCGGTACTACATGAGCGGGCTCGCAGACAAGCGTGGCCACCGCGACCCGGCCGCATGGGTTGATTCGGTCGCTGACATCAAGAAGGTTGCCCGCGAGCGCAACCTGACGATTCAGGGGATCGTGGATCACAAGGGTGTTGCCATGCCGCCCCCCAAGAGGAAGCGGCTGTCTGCACGCCTGACCAATCAGATGATGGCGGCCGAGCGGGCTCACAACCCCAAGGCCAGCAAGATGAAGGATAAAGACCTCCGGGAGATGGTGAAGGACAAGTACGGGTACAAGAGGCCGAAGGCATGAACACAGCACAAGATGTTGTGGATTTTCTGCTGACCGCGACCGGTGGCGGTGCGCAGGACGGGGAGCATCGGGCTGTCCGCACGGCCGTTGTCAGCGCCTGCCGGGACATCTATCAGACACGCGACTGGCTTTGGCACACCACCGAGGGCACGTTCACGACCAACCAAGTCAGCACCACGGCGACCATCGTCAGTGGAAGCCCCGTCATCACGGTGGCCAGTGCCACAGGGTTCGTGAAGGGGAGGCTGGTGATCTTTGGGGCCAATGGCTACTTCAGCATGGCGCCTCGGATCGTGTCAGTCAGCGGTAATCAAGTCACGCTCGACCGCCCCGCTGTTGCAGACGGCTCCAACGTAACGGTGCTGGCGCAGACGTTTTATGACCTGCCGGCAAACCTGAAGGATGTGGACGGGCTCATCACCGAAACCGTCGGCACTCTGTACTGCTACATCCAGCCGCAGGAGTGGCAGCAACTCCAGATCAACACCCGTGGCGCCGGCGAGCCCTACTACTACACGGTTATGCGGAGCGACACCGACCCGCAGCGGTGGCAAATCCGATTCGTGGGCGTGCCCACCAACGGCACGGTCGTGTACTACCTGTACCGCTACACCCCGCTGCCCATCAAACTCATGGGCTATGAGCCGTCCTGCCGGGCCGGAACGGCGACCGTGGCCAGCCCCAACTTCACTACGGTGACGTTCTCTGGAACAACCCTGCCGCCAGACCTTGAAGGCGCCGTCATTCGCTTCGGGACCGCCAGCACGGACGCCGACCCAATTGGCGCCCTGAACCCATTTGTGCATGAGCGGCGTGTGGTCGAGCGAGTCAATGACACCACGCTGACCGTGGACACGGCGCTGCCGGCCATGACAAACGTCAAGTACGCCATCTCCAGCATCATCGACGCGAGCCCCACGATGTACACGGCCATCCTGTCTGCCACCGAAATGTGGTACGCCCGGCTGGTCGGCAAGGATGCAAACCAAGCCGCAGCCGTCCTCAACCGCGACCTGCGGCTGGCAATGGAGAACGACACCATCAGCCCGGCCGCCGGCCGCGTCCGGAGGCAGTACCCGACGCCCCGCACCATGGGCTACTACTCGCCGCTTCTGCCGGATGTGGGGTGACCATGCCGGGCGTCAGGATCGACAACTGGAAGGGCCTCGCCACCGCAATCAGCCCCTATGTTTTGCCGCCGGGGGCTACGGTCCGGCACAACAATCTCCAGATCAAGCGGCCGGGCGAGTTGCGCCAGCGGCCGGGCATGGAAGCCATCTTCACCAGCAACGACTACAGCGGCATCATCGGGGTCTACCGCGTCAGCAACAGCGTGAACTCCGGCGATGACCTCATCGTTTGCTCCCGGACTTCAGCCACACAAACGACCATTCGGTATCAGTCGCCAACTGAAACCAACAACGAAATCGCGTGGGCATTCTCGCCCTCATACGTTGTCACGACCGATTCTCTGGTAAGCCCATCGTTTGCCGAGGACCGGCACGGACGCATCTACATCTTCCACGGGAACGGCGTGGACCCTCTGGCCATGCCGCGAACTACAAAGCAGGCCATCGTCATGGGCTTGCAGGCGCCGACCGTGGCTCCATCGGTTACGCCTAGTGGGAACGGCTACTTCATCGAGAGGGTAGACGTTCTGGACGGCGGCGGATCGTACTGGGCCGCCCCGCCAATCGTCATCACTGGCGGCGGCGCCCGCGTGCGTGACGCGCGGCTAAAGGCCATCGTGCAGGGCGGATCGGTCACGGCCGTCGATGTCATTGACGGCGGCTCCGGCTACCAGACGGCTCCCACCCTTACCGTAGACGAGTCTTCGGTGAAGGGGGTTGGGTTCCGGGCATACGGAATCATTGGCATCGACCCCGGCCTTCAGGGGCTGGAGCCAGTGTTTACCACCACCGGCACCACATCCCTAAACGGGTCTAACATCACCGCCGTTGGGAACATCAACAAGGTGCGGGTGGGGGCGAGGGTTACCGGCACCGGCATTCCGGCAAACGCTGTCGTGGCCAGCGTCACAACAACTACCAATAGTTTTTCCATCAGCCCGTCGCTCGCCACCGCGAACGGAACGGTCACGCTGACGTTCAACGAGCCAGTCCGAACAGGGTCAACGAACGCCAGTTTCTCGCACGCTTACGTGGTGGACCCGGGCTCCACGACGATTGCCTACACGTTCACGGCTACGGGGACCACAAACACCAGCACCGCCCTGACATCCGTTGGAAATGCGTCCCGCATTCTGGTTGGGGCTCGCGTCACTGGCACGGGAATCCCCGCCAACACCACGGTGTCGGCCGTAGACCCCACGACCGGCACGGTCACTATCTCGCAGGCAGCAACAGCCAGCGCGACCGTCACGCTCACCTTCACGCAGGGCGCTACCGCCACGTTTGATAGCACGACATCCACCTACTCGGCACTGATCCCGCTTACCCCGGGAGGGTCTTCGGTAGGCAGCGGCGCGTCGGCTCTTGTGTCGTTCTCGATGCAGACTGGCTCGCTGTCCAACAGCGTCACGACCGCAACCACGCAAGACCCAACGTGGCCAGTGAGGCCCAGCGGCGCGTTCTTTGGCACAGCAGTCTCCACGCTAGCCACCGGCACATCGTTCGACTATTTCATCGACACAGACGATTGCTCGCAGCGGCCAAACGATCTCGTCAACGGAACGTGGTATTACGCCGACTATCAGTGGTGGAACAACAACTACGATTTCTTTGCCGCGTTCACGCCCAACTTTCAGGTCAATTTCCATAGCCGTGCCAAGATCAATCGCGGCTCATACGGCGCCACCAACAACGTCCCGGGGCCGGTCTACGATCGCTATGCCGACCTGTATACGTGGGACTACAGCAAGATTTCGCTGCGGTATTACACGGGAAGTCGGGCGGAACTGGAGTCCGCGACCGACACCGAGGACAAGTGGGTGTGGATCACGGTGCCCGTGCAGACCAGCGGCGGCGCGCCGTATATCGAGGTGACGCTGACGCCGGCCAAGAAAACGTCAACCACCAACTACACGACATACCCCGGATACCGGGCCCCGACAGTTCGCATCTGGCTGCTGTACTGCCCCGACAGTTGGTTGAGCGGGATTGCGGACAACCAACTGAACGTTGGTTGGCGCCGGACGGTAGGCGCCACTCGTCCGGGAGAAACCAATCCGACCGCCAATGCCGCTACCACCAACACCGCCAAGGGCTGGTGGACGGCCGGAGCCGCAGAAACCGGCGTGGCCAAGAGGCCCATCGTCAACTTTCGCACGGCCCCCGGAACAGCCTCGCCCGGCATTACGAAGGACACCGTTGCGGTCATCGACCCCGGCAGCGGCATGGAGCAGCAGACGTTCTTCGCCCTTCAGTTCGACCAAATCAACGCTGCCTCATCGTTTTGGGCGACCGGGTATTCGCTCAACACCACCGACGCATCCATGCACGCGGACGGCTCGATTCTTCGCCCGGCCTCCGGCAACCCCGTAAGCGGCACGGTAGCGTGGGCCAACATTGACAAAAACCCTGCCGCTCCAACCTACACGGCAGAGTACCAGCAGACGTTTAATCCGGCGCGGTTCACAAAAACGTTTAGCCAGTACCGGCAGCGGCTTTACTTTTGGGCCAACACTCTCGTTGACGGGCAGCAGGGGCCGCCGGGGGCGGTGCTTGGGACACCAACAGTGTCGATCCCGGGCAGCAACTTCCTGACGGGCGACACGGCTGCGTTCACGCTGCGGCAGCGCAGCGAAAACACATCGCCGCCATCGTCAGCCACGTTCACCGATGGCTACACGTACACGTTCACGGCCCGGCAGATTACGCAGCCGGCCACCACGACCTCTATCACCAGCGTGCAGATTTCGAGCGCAGGCACCAACTACTACGGCACGCCGCAGTTGAAATACTCGGGCAACGGGTACGGCCTGACGCTGGACCCAGTGGTGTCCAACGGAACTATTTCGGCCATCAACATCACGAACGGCGGCAGCGGGTTCACGCAGTCGCCGCTTATTACGGCCGATTCGCAGACAGCCAAACTGATCCCCGTGATGCGTCCCGCTATGCGGGGCACGTATCGGTGTGCCTATCGGTTTGCGGACTGGTCAATGACCGAACTCTCGCGGCCAAACATCACCACGACGAGCGGCAGCACCACGGCCACCGTGTCGAACACTGTCGGGCTGGCCCCGGGAATCGTCATCGAGTCCGACAACGTGCCGTTCATGGCCAAAATCGTGTCGATCTCCGGCAGCACCATCACGCTGTCGGCCGCCGCCACCGTGACTGGCACGGCCCCGGCCATCGTCCGGGACATGACCAAGCCGATCTTCTACTCCAACTTCTCGCCAATTACGGACGTTGACACGACGCAGTTTGCCGCCGTGCCGAGGCCCACGCAGATGGTGTGGAACCTGTCGGGAGTGCAGCCCCCAAGCCGCGCCACGGTAGTGGAGTTTTTCAGAACCAGCGGTGACGAGTCTCTGGTGTTCTACAGGCTGGAGCAATACGGCAAGGTGGCCGGCAATTCGGTGAACATCGTGGGCTCGGACACGATGACCGACGAAGACCTGTTCAACCCGAACCGTCCGTTCTATGCCGCCATGCCGGTGGTTCTGCCAAACGGCGGGCTGAATGCCTACCGATTCGGGGTTCCCCGCAACGACATGTCGGTGTGTGCGGCCTACGGCGACCGGCTTTGGTATGCCGTCAGCACCAGCGGCGAAAACGCAAACAGCGTGTTTTTCTCGGAGTTTGACGAGTTTGAGTCCTGCCCAGCAGAGAACGAAATCGCCATCCAGAACAACCAGAAGACCACTGATTCGCTGGTCGGTCTGATTCCGTATGCCACATACCTCCTGTGCATGCAGAACAGCCACTGTTACGGATTGTCCTACAACACCGACCCCACGGTGGATGCCAGCATCCAGTTGTTGGCCAATCGCGGCATGCTTTCGCAGGGCTGCTATGACATGTTTGATGACCGCGTGTACGCCATGGACGAGCGCGGCATCTACGTGATGGAGCGGTCTGGTAATGTCGAGAGCCTGTCGGACCCCATCCGCAACTACTTCGACCTCGGACTGCTCGACCTGAATTATCGGAAGAAGTTCTTCGTCAAGGTAGACCAGCGGAACAGCATCCTGCGGGCATTCGTAGTGACCAAGGGGTCTAACGCAACGTCCCCCAACATGGCGTTCTGCTACCACATCGACCTGAAGACTTGGTGGACCGAATCATGGCCAAATGGTTTGACGTGCGCAATCAACTACCGCCGGTCATTCACCGAGCAAGACCGTGTGGTGTACGGGGCCGTCGATGGCGACCTGTACCGCGAGGGCGGGCTGCGAGACTACACGTACCGTTCACTCAAGAGCGTGACTGTGACCAACGGCGGGTCCGGCTACAAGGCGGCCCCGGAAGTCACGGTTGCTTCTGGACAAAATGGTTGTGGCGCCAGTTTTACGGCGGTCGTGGTTAATGGTGCCGTCAGCGAAATTCTGATTGATGAGCCGGGCTTCGGGTACGGCGTGGTGACGGCGGGCGTGCTGAACCCTGCTGTCACCCTCACGATTGCGCCGCCTCCGTCTGGAACAACAGCCACCGCGTCGGCTGTGTGTCACGACCTGTACCAAGCCAGCGGGGACTTCACGCAAGTCAGCGTCCCATACGCCGTGCGGACCGGAGCAATGGAACTGGTGAACGACGGCAACGCCAACACCAAGGACGCTATGCAGGATCGCAGCGTGTCGGTGATCTACCGGCCAACGGAGACAAACAGCGACCTGTATTTGAGGGAGTTCTTCAACAACTCCCCGCAGCCCCGGATCAATGTTATGGCCCGGGACCGTGGGACGGGCTTCGTCCACGACACGACGGGGGCGAAGACGCGGCTCAACATGTCTTCCACCCGATCGTCGCTGGGGCTGTCAACCGGCGTGGCCAAAGCCCAGTTTGCCGGCCGCAACTACTCCGACATGGGCGGCGCAGACAGGCATGTTGCCGTCGAGTTGAGCGGGCCTTCTGTGCTGGCAGGAACCGCAGACTCGGCCCCATCAGAGGTGCTGCTGTACGGGCTGGAAGTGAACGGGGTTCTGGACAATGGCGGTTGACAACAACGCGCTGATTCAGGCCCTCATTGACGGCGGCATTACGCCAGCGGCCAGCCGCGTAATCGCCAACGCCATAGCCAATGCCGCTACTCCGCAGTTCTCGCAATCCCGAGACATCGCGGACGCAACACCCCGCGACCAGTTGCGGCTCATCGACAGCGACACCCGAAAGTACCTGCTGACGAATCTGGATTACTCCAGCGAGGCCCCGTATCAGGCGCGGCTCCAGTCCAGCCCCGGTCAGTTCGCCGGGGCTCCGGACGATCATCCATACAAGGATTCGCAGCCCGTCACGCCCGTGCCGCCGCTCTCCAAGAACGCCGTGGCCGGCGGCGACTACATCAACGTCGAGAACCAAGTCATCTCGGAAGCGGCCGTTGCCACCGTCAGCATGAAACTTGGTGCCAAGACCGGCTCGCATCTCCGAATCAACCAGTCCACCAAGTCAGTGGACGCCGTTCCGCTGGTGGTGCAGTCGCCACAGGGGCTGGTAACCGGCACTATCACAGAAGACGCCCAACAGACCACGCTGGAGTTGGTCGTTCGGACTCTCCAAACCCTCGGCGTTGTGCTAGCAGACGGAACAATAGGAAACGTGCTGGGCTGGATCGACGGGTCGGTGACCACATCCCCAACCAACTGGGCTGTGCCCGCTGGTGCCGTGATGGCGTTCGCCAACGTTCTCACGCAGCCGTCCGGATGGCTGCTGTGCAACGGCGGCTCCTACCTCACCGACAACTATTTGGCCCTGTTCAACGTCATCGGGTACTCCTACGGCGGAAGCGGCAGCAACTTCAACGTTCCGGACTTTCGCGGACATTTCCTTCGCGGCTTTGGCACGCACGGGGTAGATACAGCCGCTGTTTCGGGGGCTATCGGCGCCCGTCAGGCCCATCGCACGGCGCTTCCCAGCAACGGATTTACTGGAATCACAGACGAAACAGGCGCTCACCGTCACGGAATCGTCGTGTCCTATAACGCCGGAGCGCCGGAGCCATACGGCTATGAGGGCGGCCCGAACGCCAATGCCACCACATATTCGGAATATGCCGGCACCCACCAGCATGTCGTGACCATCAATGGGGGCGGCGACACCGAAACTCGGCCGAAAAACATGGCTGTGTACTACTACATTAAAACGTAGAATCCTCCGGCAAACTGCCCATAAACATGGCGACCATGTTCCCAAAACAGCCCAAAGACAACTACGGCAGCAACATCCGAACGGAATCTCCGTTCACGGCCGGGCTTGTGCGTGGCGTATCGCAGGTTCCGGCGGCCTACTCGGGACCAAATGCCAGCCGATCGGCGTTTGCCAGAGCCCTGTCCGATGACGCATCGGGGCAGATTCGCAACCAGTTCGACCTCGACAGTGCGGAGTACCAGCAGAAAGCCGTCAAGGCAAGGGCCCAAGACGTTCAGTCGCGCCGAGAGTCACAGGTCAAGGCGGGCGCGATGGATACGCAGTTACGGGTTGCAAACGAAACCCTCGACACGCAGAAGCGGACGGAGATTTCCAAGCAGGACGCCGCCTACCAAAGGTCACGCGCCAACATCGACGCATACATGAAGCGTGCCAAGCAGGACTTTTGGGTTAACACGCTTACCGGATTTGCGTCTGCCGCATACGAACCGGTCATGGACATTGCTTACGGCCCCACGCAAGCCGAGCGGTACGCTGCCCTCAAGGCCCAGCATGGGTCCAGTCCGATCGAAGGCATCACCTCCGGAGACATCCTCGCCGCCGGCAGCGGCTACCGTGGCGGTGCTGCCTACAGCGCCGAGGCGCCGCGACTTGGTTCTAATCGCGGACTCCTGCGCAACCTGTACAGCGGGAACATGCGGTAATCACCATGTATTCCAACGGCTCATTTCCGCAGACATACTTCGGCCCAATTGTCGCGTCCGGCGATCTGGTTCGCCGGCTGCGCAGCAGCGGCATGGCGCAGGCCGAGTTTGCCGGCAACGAGCGTGGCGTGCAGCGGTCGTTCACTGGAGTGGGCGCCGGAGGGGCCGCGAACAAATACATGCGAGGCGTGACGGCAGACACCGAGAGAGCCAAGGGATACGCCGAGGCCATGAAGCCGCTTGGCGATTACCAGCGATCTGTCGCCAACGCCCAGTTCGACTACGAAACAGGCTCTGCGGCTGAACAGGCCGGCATACGCGATCTGTTGCTGATGCAGCGTGGCTTCAATCAAGACGCCGACATCAGCCTGCGAACACTCCGGCAGAACGAATCGCTCGACATGCGAAAGTTGGCGAAGGACAACGACATCGCCAACCGCCAGCGGAACGCCGAAAACAAGGCGAACACCATGAACAACTGGGCCAAGGGGCTCGGGCTTGTAGCCAAATATTTCGTAAGTTAGGAGATTTTCATGTCCAGCCACAAAGAATCCGCCAAGCCCCGCGTAGTCGAGTACAAGGACTTCACTAAGTCGGCGCTTGCCAGAATGCTGGCAGAGGCGGATGCCGGGCAGCGCTTCTCCTCCATGCCCCTGCATCAACGCCGCCTCGCCACCGAAGACGAGGACGAGGACGATGACGAGATGAGCAAGGAGGCGGACGAGGACCGCGAGGCCCGCGCGGACTTGGCGGACAGCACCCGGCCCGGCAACGCACCGCCCGTCGAGCCTAGCGACATGCCGCGCGCCGTGGCCAAGCGATACGGCAGCAAGAAGAAAAACAAGGGCAAGGCGTAATGGGCCGCGTTCCCGCGCGAGCGAAACTGCCCAAGGGTTCGCCGCTTAATCCAGCGCCGAAGAAGCCCGAGCCCCGCCAGCCCGTGTCGGTGTCGCGGGCGCCGAACGATCCAGACCAGTCGCTGGCCGGTGGTGGCGCCGGCGGCGGGAAACTGTTCGATCCCGAGATGTTCCGGGATGAGTGGCGGCGGTCGCGGGACGAAGCCACGACCAGCACGGTCGCCCAAAGCGTGGCCGAAGCGATGTCTGGCTTGGACATTACGCTGGGCGAGGGCGGCAACGCCAAGGCGGCGGTCCGGCAGTTTGCAGAAAACTTGCAGCGGGCAGACCTAGAACACGCCAAGGCTCCGAACGAGAACATTCTGGAGCCGTATCGGCTGGCGTTTGAGGAGATCATCCCACAAGACCCCGCGCGGGCAGCGTTCATTCTGGAGTCCGCGCGACTGCCTGCCGGCACCGTTTCACAATTAGGCAGAAACGGATTTCTTCAACTCCTTGCAGACAAGCCCGCTGCGGTTACAGAGGCATTCCGCAACGCCGGAATCAGCCAGAACACCGCCCGCACGCTCGTTGGCCTGTCCACCCCAGCGCCTGCCCCGGACGTTCCCGCGCCGGCGCCCGCATCCCCGCCACGCCGTCCGCCGCTTGCACAGCCGGCCCCCAAGACTCGTCAGCCGGTTAGCACAGAACGGCCAAAGCCGCCCGTCCAAAAGGGCGACAGGGCTGTTGTTCTGCCCGAGCCGGGGCAGGATTGGACGGACGATCAGATCAGCCGTGGATATCGAGTCCTGCTTGAGGAGACTGCCCCAGCCGCAGCGCCTGCACCGCAGTCAGCCGGCGACCCGCGCATCGCCAACATCTACATCGAACGCGAGATGGCCCGAAAGCAATCCGAACTCATTCGGGTTGGCGGCCCAAACAGTGCCAAGGGCAAGGGCATTAAGGCCGCGCTCGACAACTCTGACGCCATGCGGGCGCTCGCCAGAGAGTCGGCCGCCGCCGACATGCAGCAGGTTGTTGCTAGGGCCGAGGCTGCGGTAAGCACTGCGAGTGGGCCGCAGGAACTGGCCGCCGCTCAACGCAGGCTGGCCTCCGCACAGGCTATGGCTGCGGAGCATCTGGCTTCGTTTGACGCCGCCCCCAAGCCCAGCGCCCCGAAGGCCGCCCCCAAGAGAACAATCGAAATACTCGCCGGCGGGCCGCAGACTGTCCAGCGGGCGACCGCCGCTCCTGCCGCGATACCGCCGCCAACGCCGGCGGAACGAGCGATCCTTCAGCCAGAACGCAGGAAGTCCCTCATCGAGCGACTGCGTGATTTCCGGTTCATGGACCCGGAGTCCTTGGATGCGCAGCCCGGACTGGAACTCGCACCACGCGATCCGCTGGCGCCGATGGGGCGTCGGGATTTCACCACAAGCCTGACGCACTTGCTTGGCTACGATCAAGCCCGCAAGTTCTATCACGAAAACCGGCCGAACAACGTTCCGCCCTCGTACAAGGCGTTGGTCAAGCAGGCCGACAATATTGACGCCCTCGCACGAATAACGGGCGAGCAGTTTGTTCCGCAGTTGCCAGCCGTATCTACCACGGTCGGCCCGCTCAACAAACGAATCGCTGTCGAAGACCTCCCGGCCAACTACAAGAGCATGTCGCGGGCCGAGAAGAAGGCCGCCCGCGAGGCACTGAAGGCCAAGTCTGCCGGCAGCACGGGAGACAGGGCTGCGTATGGCGTGCAGGGCCCGGAGATTTCGGCGGCCCTCGCACTGATTGACGAGAAAATCCCGCTGCAACGCGGCAAGCGCCGCATCGACATGTCGCTACGGAAGTCCGGGCTGACTGCGATGGAAGAAGACTACCCCGAAGTAGTAGCCCAAGTCCGCGAGATTATGAAGCCCGTCAAAGGTGGCGGGCCCATCATCATGCGGGAGCAGGTTGACAACGACATCAAGGCTTGGGAGCGCCGTAGGTTCCTTGCCCAAGGCCGGGGAAGGTTAACGCGGTTTCGGGAGCAGTTGGCCAACATTCTCGATGGCAAGTCCAAGTTTGTCCCCAAGGTCTTGCGGGATCGTTCCGCCAGAGCCACCGAGGGTCTGGTTGACCAGCCTGCCGAGGCTGCGGCCGGCAAGCCCAACAAAGAGCGGTATGACCCGTGGGCAGACGTTCCCACAAAGTACCGGGCAATCCGCAAGCAGAACGCACTGGAGTTCGTCCAGCGTTCCATCCAGCAGGGAGGCATCTTCCCTCTAGATGAGGAAGTTCCTTTCTGGCGTGGCAAATACCTGTTTTATGACCCCGATGACGGGGAGGTATATTTCGGCCGGCTTACGCCGAACGTGCTGGCCAGAACCATCATGCAGATGGCAGAGGACACCGACCCCAATACGTTCGCTCGCGTCAAGGAGATGGTCCGGCGATCCATGGAGGTGTACGAGCGTTTGCCTATTTATGCCCGAGATAAGGCCGGAAGGCTCAAATACGCCGACGAATCCGGTGCGCCTCGGCTCATGCCGCCGACCACAAACTACATGAAATCACTGCAAACTTTCATGGAAAAACAGGGCAAGGAGTTCAATCCCATCCCCCGCCTCGGAAACCCATGGGACAACGACGCCCCCGCACCCCCACCCGGCCGGCGATTCACCACGATTAGCCCTGTTACAGGACTGACTAAATAAACATGGCACGCAATCCCAAGAATCCCGGCACGGTTCGTCGCGGCAAAAAGGGCACTGACGCTCCGCAGACTCCGAGTACCCCATCCACCCCGGCGACACCCGCAGCCCCGGGAGCCCCTGCCGTCACGCCGAACAGCGTGTTTGACGCACTGGCGTCCACGTACAAGGAACTGGAGCAAATCACCGGGTCGCCGCCAGACATCACTCGTTCCATCGAGAAGATGCTGCAAGACGGCATGGACCCGCAGGAGATTGTCGCGGGAATGTCCAGCCGTGGGGTGGACGTTTCGCCGTTTATGCAGGGCGTGGCCCCGCCTGCGCGTGCAGCCGAGGTGCCACCCAATAACCTGCCGGCACCAGAGGCCGCCCCAGTCGAGGCTGTCAACGACCTTCCGGAGCCCGACGCCCCGACTCCAGTCCCCGCTGCCCCCGTTGGCGGCGAGCAGAAGAACATGTTCCAGCGAGTCTATGAGGCTCTTGCTGAAGCCGGGTATTCGGAAGACCAGATTTTTGAGATGTCCACCGAGGACTCTCTTTCCATGGCCATCCGGGAACGGCCGGACAAGTTTCCGGAGTTTGCCGCCCAACAGGCAAGCACCGCCCCAGCCCAAACAACTCCCGACGCCAACACGGTTGCTACGGAGGCGGATGATAGTGCGTATGAACTGTCCCCCGAACGCATGCGAGAAATTCATGCCGCCGGGGCGGATGAGCAGATGCTTGTTGACTACGGCTTTACTGACGATGACATCCGCAACATGTCGGACGAGCAATACCGGCTTACCGTTGAAGATGTAAAGCGGCAGTTGGGCCTGACTGGCGAACAGCCCGCTGCCCAGCCGGACGCACAGCAGGTGGCCGACTCGCTTCGCACGCCCATCATGGATGCGATCGAGCGTGCCAGCGACCCAAACGCCATGCCGACTCCGGCGGCGGATGGCGTCCCGATGTCAATTCAAGATCAGATTCGCATGTACTCCGGCATGTCGCGGCCAGAGGATGCGTACAAATTCTTGTCAAACGCCGGTATTCCAGATTCGGTTCTGGCAAGGATGGATGACGAGCAGATGGTTCGGATGGCCGCACAGGCTCGCAGCCAGCCGACCGGCAGTCCCACCTCCGGCCTGACTGCGGACGCCACGCAGCCGGCCGCCCCCTCTCCGCAGCAGGGAATCCTTAGAAGCCTTCGTGACCAGCAGGTCGCCGCTGCCGAGGCTGCGGTTGGTGACGCACTGTTCCCGCCACGGCTTCGTCAAGCGGCGGCAGAGGCAGCGGCAGGAGATGCCTTATTCCCCCCGCAGTATCGGCAGGGCCCGCCCGTCGAGGCCGCCGCCACGACCCAGCCGACCGCCGGGCTTGTTGACGCCGGCCCTCTGGAGATGCCAACGGCCGCCAACCCATACGGGTCAGACATCTACACCCAACTCCAGATGGCCACGTTTGGGCCGGGCATGCCAGTGCAGACACGGTTCTCGCCGGATGTTCCGCCAGCCCCTGCGCCAACGGGCAGGCTTGAGATGCCACCGGGGTTTGAGAGTGCGGCAGATGATCCCAACGTTCGACTGGCCACCCAAACGGTGGACGCAGCCCCAGTGCCCCCGCAGGTCATGGACGTTGGCGCCAACATTCAGGGCGGCGTTGCGGCGGCAGGCGCTCCAGTGCAGTGGCGGAACAGCGATGGAACGCTCAATGCCGGCGGTGGGGGTGGGGGCGGTGGTGGCCCGCGCGGTCCGCGCGGCGAGCGCATCATCCGCGCCCTGCTTGGCACGCCTGCGCAGGGCGATCAGCCGGCAAGGCTGGGCCTCATTAGCCCCGAATTGACAAACTTGTTCAGTGGGGCCGACGGCGGAATGGCTGGCAAAGCCAGCAGGTTCCTGACTAACCCGAGAACTCTCCTGACTGCCGCGACCCTGAAGTATCTGATGAACAGCAAGGGCGGCCTTGTTGGTCAGGGAGGAATTGCCGGCGAGGGCGGCGCCCTCCGCGAGGCCGGCAAGCAGGTGATGTACGGCAGCGGCGAGCCGGGCGATCAGCAGGACAACGACAACGACAACGTAGACTACGCGACCAACTACAGGGCCGCGCTCGACCGCCTGTCTCGTCCGATGAGCGGTCGCGGACAGACCCTTTCTCTACCCATGGTCCCAAATAACGACCGGCCCTCACGCTAGGAAAGACAATGGCAACGACAATCGTTCGGCTTGGAAACATCTGCGACCCCATCACGCTGACCGCGAGCGTCAGCACAACCGGCGGGTTTTCCCTGTCCACTGACGCCGGGGCGCTGCTGATGGTGGACAGCAAAAGCGCGGCGGGCAGCATCACGATCTCGTTCTACGCCAAGGCGGACGGAAAACTTACCGACTCCTATGCCTTGGTGGACAAGGATGGCAACCCGATCACGCAGGTCATCACAGCCGCAGGCCAGTGCTTTGCACTGCCGGACGGCCTGTTCGCGGCCCGTCATGTCTTGATGGTGTTGAGTTCGGGGACCGCCGTGGTTCGTGTTGTTACCAAGGGGTAGTTTGTGGCAACGAGGATCGAACGATCGGCGCCTGTCAACCCCAGCGCGGTAGCCTTCGCTGCCAGCGTGGGGTCCAGCGACACTATTTGCATGGCGAATAGTGCGGCGTTCGCGTTCGTGTGCCCACCCACGGCAACGTCCACCACCATCTCATGGTATGCGTCCAGCATGGATGCCGGACCGTACTACCCCGTTATCCTGCCAAGCGGAAGCGCAGCAACAACCGCCGTGGCGGCTGGCCGGGTGTACATTGCACCGCCCGAACTGTATGCTTGTACATACGTGCGTGGCGTGGCGGCTTCTCCGTTCAGTGCCGTCGTTATGCTCAAAACATAGGAACATCCCATGCTTCCACGCAGCCGACCCGAAGACCGAATTCGCTCCATGATCCGCAGCCGGAGGGTTGAGCCCAGCCCGCAGCGGCAGCGGTTCGACACCGACATCGACATGCCCGGCGTGACGATGGGCGAGATGCCGCCGCCCCGCGCCGCAGTCGAGACTGGCGCCCCGAGCCCGATGGAGTTGCGGTCGCCGCCGGCCAAGCCTGCGCCCAAGCCGGCACGGCCTCCGATCCGCATGGATGCCCCGCCGCCCGGCCGCCGCAGGGGGTAGCCATGACCCTAGCGCTCGCATTCCTGTTTCCGCCGGGCATTTTTGACACGGCGGCACCAGCCCCGCAGGACGGGCGGCTGTTGTGGGAGGATTCGTTTTTCATCGCGTTGGAGGACGGCGCTGGTTACCTTGCGCTGGAATAGGCCATGGCAGACCGCAAAATCAGCGAACTCGCTGACAACCCAAATCCCGAACCAGACGCCGCGTCGGTGCCCGTGATTCAGGCGGCCACGGTCAACGGAGTCACGACCTACAGCCAGTACCGCACGACCGTCAGGAACCTCGTTAAATCGGGAGTTTCTGGCGAAACGCTGGTAGACGGCGGCAATTTCTAGCCCATAACAATACGGCAACCCCGAGGAAAACATGGCCACAATTCGCATCAAGCGGTCCACTGGATCGACGGCGCCCACGACCCTCGCCAACGCTGAACTGGCGTTCACCGAGGGCACGAACATCCTCTACATCGGCGTTGGCACTGGCGGCGCCGGCGGCTCTGCCACCACCATTAACGCCATCGGCGGCACTGGTGCGTTCGTCGGCCTCGCTGGAACGCAGACAATCACCGGAGCCAAGACGTTCTCCAGCACCGTGGCGCTGGGCTCTAGCGCTACGGCCACCACTCCGGCCACCACCGATAGCAGCACGACCGTGGCCACCACGGCGCATGTCAGGGCTCAAGCCGGCGTGATTGCCGGGTTTACCAGCCAGTCCGCCAACAGCGTGTGGGCCGCACCCAACGGCAGTGCCGGCACGCCGTCATTCCGGGCCCTCGTTGCCGCAGACATCCCCACGCTTACGGCGGCCAAGATTTCGGACTTCGACACGCAGGTCCGGACCAACCCGCTCAACGTCCACGCCACTGCCACCGGCAACTACAGCATGGGTGGGTTTGCGATCACCAACTTGGTCGATCCCACCAACGCCCAAGACGCAGCCACCAAGGCATACGTGGACGCAGCCCGGTCCGGGCTGGATGTGAAAGCCAGCGTGCGAGTGGCCACCACGGCCAACATCACGCTGTCGGGCACGCAGACGATCGACGGCATCGCTGTCTCGGCTGGCGATCGCGTGCTGGTCAAGAACCAGACCGCTGCATCCGCCAACGGCATCTACGTTGTGGCGGCTGGATCATGGTCGCGGGCCACGGATGCTGACTCCAGCGCCGAGGTTACTCCGGGCATGTTTACCTTTGTGGAGGAGGGGACCACGCTCGGTGCGACGGGGTGGGTGTGCAACACCATCGCCCCGATTACGCTCGGCACGACATCGCTGTCGTTCGCACAGTTCAGCGGCGGCGGCGTGCCGGGCAACTATGCCGGGCAGAACACGATCACCACGCTCGGTACGGTCACGACCGGTACGTGGAATGCCACGGCCATCGGCATTGCTTACGGCGGAACTGGCCTGACCACGGCGATAAACGGATTGGTCAAGGGCAACGGCACGGCGTATTCTGCCGCTGTCCTCGACACCGACTATCTGGCCCCGAGTTCCACCATCGACGGTGGCACGTTCTAGCCCATGGCCACGATCAAGATTCGCCGTTCTACCACGGCCTCGGCCGTCCCCGGATCGCTGGTGACCGGCGAGATCGCAGTCAACGAAGCGGACCGCGCCCTTTACTACCGCAAGTCTGACGGAACGGTGGCCTCGCTGGTGTACCCGGTGCCACCTGTTACGTATGCCAGTCAGTCCATCTCGTCCCTTGAAGGGCGCACGGTGCTAGTAAACACCAACAGCATTATTTCCGGCGGGCTTGGCGCTACGACAATCGACTTGGGGAACTCTGGCACGCTCGGCATGCAAATTACGTTTGTCAACACTGGCAGCAACACCCTGACGCTGCAATGGGGCTTGGGCCCAGTTTTTTTGACTCGCACGTTTTCCGCGCCAATGGCAGTCATCGCCGTGTACTTCTCGTCAGCAGGTGGCGGCAGGTGGGCCACGATTGGCTAGCAACGCCCCCAATCCCGTAGTCGGAAACGGGGAAATAGGTTCCATAAAATAGGCAGAGCAAAAACACGGGTGGCCCAATGGCAGACTTTTTTTCCAATTTCGCAGAACGTCGCCATCGCGGACGGGGCTTAATTCCCACACTCCTGCGTTTTGGGCAGAACCCGCCAGTCACGTACCAAGAAGCCATGGAGTCGGTGCAGGACTACGTGCCCGACGAACTCAAAGAGACTGGGCCATTTGCCCCACGGTGGAGGCCCAACACGCAGGGCGTCATCGGAGAGAGCGACGAGCCGAAGCCGGCGTTTGCTTCGCTGTCCGGCGGTCGCAGTGCCCGGCATGACTACAAGGGCAAGCCCGCCCTGAAGTACCCGGCCCGGATGATGGCCACCGACGCCGACGCACCCGACTTGGACTACAGCCGCACCGACTCGATCGACGGCCGCGACCCTGTGGTGCAGGGCGGCACAAACGACATGGACGAGCCCGAGGATGTCTACCCCTCGCCGGCCCACCGCGACCTTGCCCGATACAAGAGACAACTGGAGGGCTACTCCGCGAGGATTGCGGCGACACGCGACCCATACGAAATGACTGCCCTGCGGCAAGGCATGGAGGGCATCAACGTTTTGGCAGCGCAGGCCAACCGGGATGTTCAGGCGTTTGACCAGAAAAGCAAAGAGGGCCTTGGTGGGGCCTTGGGACAACTAGACCCCGTGCTTCAGAGGGCTCTGGAGCAGGGCGACTGGCAGTCGTATGAATCGTCTGCGCAAGCGATTCTTGGGCAGCACCTCAAAGACAAAGACAACGTGCCGTTTGCCCCGCAGGAGTACGCAAGGATTGGGCGAGAGAACGCTGCCAATGCTATCTACCTGAGGGCTCGCAGCGTGTTGGCGCAGCACAACGGGCTGGCCCAAGCGCCGCCCGAAACGGCACTCGCAGTTCAGCGCAGCATGGCCTACCTGCACCCGTTCCAGCCGAAGAATCCGCGCGACGTTTACGAGCGTCGGCAGTACATCAACACGCTGGGAATGCGGCTTAACACCGCACTGAATCAAGCCAACGACCCCGAGATGCGGGACTATCTCAACGCTTTGGCCGCCGCCTCTGCGTACTTCCAGTCGCCGTGGGAATGAATCATGGGCCTGCTGTCTGCTTACCTGCACAACGTCAACGCTAATCGCGGGGCCAAACTGGCGTTTGCCATCAACCAGCGCGAGGAAAGAGAAGCCGAGCAAAGGATACGGCAGGCCCAGCAAGAGGAAATGATTCGGTCCCTCAACAGCGGCACGTTCGGGAACGCATTGTCTGCGGCATGGGGAGAACACGGCGGACTTGGGTCGAGCGTGTCAGACATGCCCATTCCCTCCAGTGCGTTCAAGGGTTACCCGCCGAAGGCTCCGGAGCCCCCGCCGGGGGTGCCGTCAATGGGCGGCAGTCAGGCCGCTGGCACTAGCGCGTCCCTGTCTCGCGTGCTGGAGCGAATGAAGGGAACGTCCGGCAGGATGGCTCAAGGAACTGGCATTCTCGGCGGGGCGGCGAGGCCCGCCATGCGAGCGCAGTAATGATCCCCACCGTCATGGACGCGGCCGGCAGGGTTTCCCTGCCTACTCTCAACCCGGCCGCTGTCTCCTTATCCTCGCGCGCGCTCTCGCTCCCGGGCATTGAGAAGGCCACCGGCGGGCAGGGCGGCGGGCGGGGGCTGACGCCAGAGGAAGAAACATACTGGCTTCGTGAACTAGCCAAGCAATCCGGCCAGTTCATAGAAAGCCTCGGGCTTGTTCTGGACACTCCGGGCGCAATCGCCCGTGGCTATCTGGCAGGCAATCCCAACAGCGGGTTCAACTTTGACAACGATGCCAGAACCAGCGGCGTCGAACTTCTGGACAGCGCCGGCATCGCTCCGCAGAACCCATACTTGCGGACGGCGGCGGGGCTCGCAACCGAGATCGTTACTGACCCATTGTTTTGGTTATCCGGCCCCATCGGGGCGATGACAAAGGCCGGCGCCGCAGCCAAGCATGCCGGCGTTCTCAAGAACGCCCCGGTTGCATACGCCCGAAAATACGGCACCGATGCTGCCGAAAACACAATGCGGGGCCAATACATTAAGGGCCTGTTTGAGAAGAACTACGTACCGAAGACATCGGGAAATTATCAAGCGGTCACGCCCGTCGGACAGCGGCTGGCCCAAAGCAAGGTCACGCTGGAGGATGTTGTCAACGCATCCTCGGACCCGGCAGAGGCTCTGCGGAATGTCACGACGAAACTCGGTAGCGTTCAGGAATACCAAAGGCTCAAAGATCAGACGCTTGGCGGGATGTTCGGACTGAACGTCGGGCCGGTCAACATGGCCTTCACGCCGCCCGGCGCAGGCAAAGTGATGGACGCCATGGATTACCTTGGCGCCCGCGCTCGCTTCTCCTACCCCGGCCGGCTCGCTACCGGCCTGTTCTCCAAGGCCAGCGGCGGGGCAGTGGACACCGGCGAACAGATTGCTGCACTCCGGGCCAACACGCTGGAAGACATGTATCGGGTTCGCGGCCAGACAGAAGCCACGCGACACAACCTGCTGCTGACAAAGATTGCCCTGCCGCCCGCAGCAAAGGGCCTACTGGGGGCGGAAACGCTCTTTAGTCCGCAAGGGAACGACATGCTGGTGAGGCTTGTCGAGGGGCACGGTACAGCAACGGACAAACAAATTCTCGCCATGACGCCGGGGCTCCAGCCGTGGCTCAATTCGTGGGAGCAGATCAGTAACCGGCAGTTTGCAGAACGCAATGCCATGGGGCTGACCGGCAACTTCTACAAGGACGAGTACGGCACCAAATACAACCCCCGATACGGCGACGAGTTCACGTTTGACGAAGCCGAACAAGGGACCGGCCGGCTCTTGTATGACGCCAGCGAGGCCGAGGCTTACGGCAGGCGAGACTACCTGAAGACTCCGGGCGGCACCGATGACCTGCGGCAGATCAGCCTGCTTCCAGAGATCATCGAGTATTCCAAGCCCAACTCCGGCGTGACGGACGATCAAGCCGCGACCGTCATCATGGACTGGTTCAAGAACAAGTATCCGACCGAAGCCATCGGCAATCCGGTGGCCCGGCCCGGACCGAACAACACAGTCATCAACGGGCCGAACGCGCAGGTTCTAAAGATTGCCCGCACCATGGTGCGGCGTGCCCAAGACTTGCCTGAAGGAACGCCGGTGTTTGCGGCCCACCCGGCCAACACGCAGGCTCGCCGCATCATCGGCCACGAAGTTAACAAGTCTCGGGCTATCTTCCTGTTGGAATCCCTGTCAGAGGCTGCGGTCGAGGGAGCAAAGACCCAGCAAGTCGGCCGGTATCGCAACCTCGCAGAGTCGTGGGACGAGATCGGAACAAGGGCAGGGTTCCAGAGCGGCGACGGCAAGGTGAAGGACGAAGCCGCGATGGCGTTGAAGAACGCCATCAGCAAGTCTACTGGCGTTGCGCCAGACCAGATCGACCTGTCGAAATACTCTGTGCCAGAGCGGGTGGTTCGCCGGCTCCAAAAGGTCGCGGACTTCTATGCTGCCCCTGCGGCACAGAAGGAAGTCGCCGGGTTCCTTGATGGATGGACGAAACTGTTTAAGGGATTCGTCCTCGCAACCCCACGGCGCTTTGTCAGAGATGCCTACAGTAACGCTGTCAGCGGGTTTCTTGAAACAGGAAATGGGCCGAAGCAACTGGCGGCGATGTGGAACGCCAGCAAGATCGTCAACGGTGACTACGCCGGAGCGATGCAGGCGCTTCGTTCGATTCCGCGTTATTCCGGTCTGGCGGACGATGCCGTCAAAGACGCGTTCATCATGGATGTCGGCGGCAACGGCGTGCTGTCGGGGCTCCAGTCCAGCGAACTCCTGTCAAGCGCCCGGTCCGGCGAGATGGGCCAGTTGATCCCGGGCTCGACACCCATCTCCGTAGGCAAGGGTTTGGCCGAACTGGTGCCAGACGCCACGACCCCGCTGTCCCAACGCATCAAGAACTTCGGCTCTATCTATGGGGTGACCGACCAGTACGACACGCAGAACCCCATCCTGCGGGCAAGTTCCACAATCAACGACACCGTGGACTCTGTGGGAAGGCTCGGGACTTTTATTCATCTGCTTCAGCAGGGCGTTAGTCCAGCCGAGGCTGCGGATAGGGTAAAGCGGGCGCTCGTAGATTATCAGTCTCTTACCCTTACTGAACGCAAGTGGATGAGAACGATCTTCCCGTGGTGGGCTTATAACAGCCGCATCGGGAAGTACGCTATCGAGTCGCTGATGGAGCGTCCGGGTGGTGCGTATGGCCAGATGATCCGGGCCAGCAACACGATTCAGGAGTCGGACGAGGACAACTACATCACGGAGCAACTGCGGCAGAAGTTCGCTGTCCGCATGCCCGACGCCCTCACGGACATGCTCGGGCTGACGCAGCCAGACACGAAGCATTACATCACGGACATCGACCTGCCCGGCATCGACGTTCTGAATTTGTTCGACCCATACGGCGTGCAGGGTACTGTCAACAATCTCGCCAGCCAGATGGCACCGCCGCTTCAGGGGTTCATGTCCTTGGCTACCGGCCGCGACCTGTTCTTCGACCGTCCGCTGGACGAAACAACGACGCCCGCAGATCGTGTGTACACCGCCGCAACCGGCGACCCGCGAGGACTTTCGCCGGCGGCCAAGGTTTTGGCCGGACTCATCCCCGGAACGCAGGTGCCGATGGCGTTTGCCGGCACGCTGGCAGACCCGCGTATCGAGAGTTTTGGGGCTCGCCTCGCCAAGGCCGGGCTCAACGTGTCCACCGGATTTAAGGTCAACACGCAGGCCGCCGCGCAGGAACTCAACGACATCCAGCGTCAGATCGGACGCGAACTCGACCCGATCACGTACACGTTCCAGAAGGCGTATATCCCCGAGGCATTGCAGCCGACGATGACGCCACGGGATCGCAAACTGTATGCACTATCGCAGGAGAAGGCTGAAGAAGCACTGAAACTGCGGGATCGTCAGCGAAGACAAGAGCGGATGCGGCAACTCATGGCACTGGGACCATTCGGACAATGAGCGACACCATACGTAAACTCCGAAAGCCGGGCTTGTGGGCGAACATTCACGCCAAACGAGAACGGATCGCCAAGGGTTCTGGAGAGAAAATGCGGAGGCCCGGATCGAAGGGGGCCCCGACTGAACAGGCACTCAAGGAGAGCAAGTCGTGAGCAAGACTCCGGCGTGGCAGAGGAAGGAAGGCAAAGACCCCGATGGCGGGCTCAACGCCAAGGGCAGGGCGTCCTACAATAAGGAGACTGGCGGCAACCTCAAGGCCCCGCAGCCAGAGGGTGGCCCTCGCAAGCGATCGTTCTGCGCACGCATGCGTGGGATGAAACGCAAACTGACCAGCAAGAAGACGGCGAACGATCCCAACTCGCGGATCAACAAGAGTTTGCGGGCGTGGAAGTGCTGACCCGAGCGACCCATTGACAGATCGGGTTCGGTCTGTATCCTGTCGCCCCAGCCCTAGAGGGAGGCACGGATGGACCCGTTCAGCATCAGCCATGAGCCGGCGCATGAATACCACGGCTGGCCTGAAACCAGTGCGTCCCAACTGAAGGAACTGGCAACCAGTCCTCGCGCGTACCACCAGAGGTTCGTGCTGAAAACCGCACCGTCCAAAGAGAGTGCTTCACTCTCATACGGCACGCTGCTGCACCTGTGGCACGAAGTCGGACCTGACGCATTCTGGAAGCGAGTTGAGATCGCTCCGGCCGATGCGGTGACGGCCACCGGGCAGTTCGGCAAGGCAGCGCAATCATGGCTCTCCAACCTCCCCGCCGACGCCATCCCGATCAGCCCGGCCGACGCCGCCAAGTTGAAGCCGCAGACCGACGAGATACTGGCGAACCCTGCGTCTGCGGAACTGTTGGCCCAGCGGGCGGATGCCGAGTTCAACATCAAGTTCACTCGCAATGGCCATGGCTGTCGGTGTCGGGTGGATGGTGCCACGGCTGAAGTCTTCTATGACCTGAAGACAACTCGCGCCGCTGACCCAGCCTCCACGTTCGACTACGAATGCAAGGAGTGGAAGTACCACCTGCAAGCCGCCCTCTACGGATTTGCTGCCGAGGCGGCGGGGTGGCCCAAGAAGCCCCTGCACTTCATTGCTACCAGCAACACGTACCCGTATCACTGTGCCGTCATGGTTCTGCCACCGGAAGTCATGCGTCTAGCGGAGCGGCAGGTGGACGAATTGCTGCGGGAATTGGATCAGCGTCGTGCCCTCGATTGGTGGTCACCACGGGGGTACGGCGAAGTCATCGAGATGCCCAGTCGGGCATTCATCAAAGGGAGGGGTTGGTAATGAGCAGGCCCACGTATGTTTACCAAGAGTGCAGCGCAACGTCCGAGGTGTTGGACGAGGCTCTGGCAAAAGCACAGGGCGAGTTCAAGAAGGTTCGCCGCAATCGGGAAGGCCCCTACGGCATGTTCGCTGACCTGTCCGCCATGGAGGACGCCACCAAGCCGGCCCTTGCCAAGCATGGGTTGAGCGTGCGTCAGACGTTCATGGTTAACGAGGACAAGTCCATGATTCTGGTGACGAGGCTGTCCTGCAAGGGGGAGTTCACGGTCAGCACGATTCCGATTCCGTTCTTCCCCAATCCGCAGCACACGCATTCGTTCTGCACCTACATGGCCCGGCTGGGGTACGCCCGGATTCTGTGCCTGTCGGTGGATGATGCAAGCGACGGGGAGGACATTCCCGATTCGGACGCCGAAGCGGGAGTGCCGCCGCAGGGTGACCCGGGCCCCGACCTTGCCGCCATCAAGACGGCGTTCGCACAGGCCCCAACGGCCGATCGCGTGCAGGCGTTGTGGCAGCGGGTGCTTGACTTGAACCTGTCAAACGCACGGCACGCTCAAGCAGAGAAGGCCCGTGACGCTGCCATCGCCCGGCTCTCCAAGGCAAAGGAGAAACAGCAATGATGCAGGGCGAAACATACATCAAGGCAAAGCAGAGAATGCTGATGGTGGCCGAGGTTGCAGACTTGCTGCTGCGATCTCCAGACAAACTGCGGTTTGACGAGGACACCTACAAGGTCGTGGCCGAGGCACTGGCGTGGAACCGCGATGACGTTCGTGCGTTGTTCGCAGAGATGGACATGTTGCGGGCAACGCTGGGATTACCTGTAGTTCCAGAAGGGAAGGAGCCCGATGCAAGACCAGAAGGTGATGACACTTTGGGAGGAGTGCCGCCGGCACAAGATGGGGACGGTGGCGGCGAGGCACGGGATCACGGTGCAGCAGATGGTGGCCGAGTTCAAGGCAGCGGGGTTGATGGGAAACGGGCCAAAAGACCCAAGTCCCGCCGAAATAAAAAGGGCAACGCTGGAAGTCCAGAGGGATTGGACCCCGGAAATCCGCCAGAGCAGATGGGTGGGGACGAGGGGCGGGCAGGGTAGGTAAGCCAGTAACTACAGCGAAGGGAGTCGCGGATGACCGGAGCCGAAACGCAATGCACGCTGTTCCCGACTGGCAAGCCGCAGCCCATACACCTGCGTCCGTACCAGCGGGACGCCATCGCCGGCATCAAGATGGCGCTGGATGCAAGCGGCAAGACACTGGCGGTCCTTGCTACTGGAACCGGGAAAACAGAGATCGCTGCGGAACTGATCCGGGAATGCACGAAGGGGGCGTTGTTCATCGCCCCGCTGATTCAACTGGTTGGGCAGACGGCCCAGCGGCTGCGAAGCCGGGGCATTGAGTGCGGCGTCGAACAGGGGGGACTACGTTCCGACGAGAAGGTCACGGTCGCGTGCTACGCATCCCTGCTTTCACGAAAGCGATGGGAGCGTTACATCGACACAGTAGACCTCATCATCGTGGATGAAGTTCACACGAACTTCTCCAAACGCGCACTGGAAATGCTCACCAACCTGACGCAGGGAAGGGTCAGGTTGGTCGGGCTGACCGCGAGTCCAGAGCGTGCGAGCGGCGACCCGCTCACCTCGTTCTACGGCAACGTGGGTTTCTACTACCCCATTGCCGACGCCACCCGCGACGGCTGGCTTGTCCCAGCCAAGGTCTGGATGTCAGTGATCGAGAGCATAGACCTCTCCATGCCACGCCTGAAAGGGGCGAAGTTCGGGGACTACAACGCCGAGGAACTGGCGAGGATCATGGCACAGGAGCAAACTGTGCAGGAGATCGCATCGCTGGTCGAGCAGCACCACGACGGCGAGCCCTCTGTTGTCTTCTGCCAAGGGATATTTCAAGCCGAAGCCCTGCGGGACAACCTCACCCGACGCGGGCTCCAGTCGGCCATCGTTCACTCGCAGATGGATGATGTCGAGCGGCGTGGGCACCTGAATGATTTTGAGGACGGCACCGTCAACATTGTTCTGAACGTGGGATGCCTAACCCTTGGCTGGGACTTTCCCCCAGTAAGGAAACTGTTCATCGCCAAGCCAACACGGTCGAAGGCCAAATACGTCCAGATGTTTGGTCGTGGCACCAGACCGCTGGCAGGCGTGGTTGACGGCTGGTCTGGACCCGAGGCCAGACGAAAGGCTATCGAAGGCTCGGCCAAGCCATTCTTTGAAGTCTTCGATATCACGGACTCGTCTAGGCATAACGACCTGTGCAGTAGCCTCGACGTTCTCCAGCCCAACCTCGATCGGAAGTTGATGGCTAGGGTCAGGAAGAAGCAGGAGGGGTCCGGCGCCCTGCCGGCCGCAGCCCTCGACCCGATCATCGAGGCCGAGCGCGAGGCCGAGGCCAAAGAGCAGCACGCGCGCGAGCGCCTTGAATGGAGCAAGCGGGCCGGCATGGTCGGGCATGCTCGATTCGGGAATTACGAACGCGACATGATGGCGGCAGCGGAGGGGCGTGATCGCCGCCCGCCCATCACCCACATGCCGTTTGGCCGGTACAAGCGCCAGAAGATAGAGGCCGTGCCTACGCCCTACCTCTGGTGGCTAGTCAACAAGTCTGAATGCCGGGACCGGAGGGTTCTGGAAGCGGTGCAGGGGGAGATTGCCCGCCGCCGCACAGGGATGAGATAGGCCCAGTTCGCCACGGATGGCCTGAAGTTCGGCTCCCCGCCAACCGGCGCCTGCGGGCGTGCGACGAGAGGGGGCACCACGCATGGACCCACCCCGGGACACGGGGTAATCCAGCGTTCTGTGGGATAAGCCCGGCACGCTGCCGACTCCAGCCGGGGAAGCAAAGAACCATGGGGTTCCTCCACACGGGGCGAAGGTTTGAAGGCCAGTGAACCCCGTAACCAACACGCACTGCCCGATCTTGCCCGGCTCCGAAGGGTGCCTGTCAGGGCCGACTCTCCATTAACATGGGGAGTCGGTCTGCCCTCACCCAAGGGAACCTGTGCAGGGATTTGTCGATGATTTCGCGGGTGTAGATGCCCGGCAAAACTCTTGGAAGTTTGAGCCTACTGGCGTCAGGCCGAAAGTTTAGATTCCCCAATATCGTGACCCACCTGTGAGAGGAAGTAATGGCGAGACTCGGGTCCGATCTTGACAAGTCCGTAGACTGGCCGGTGAAAGGAAGTTCAGTGATTGCTGCGGTTACGAACCCATGCTGCAAGACCTGCAAGTTTTGGGAGCGGATCGCGGACAAGCATGAGAAGAAGTTCGGCCGGTGCCTGCGGAACCCCCCGCAGTTCGTCATGCACGACGCGCTCAACGGAGAGTGGCCGGTCATCAAGGAAGACCAGTGGTGCGGAGAGCATGCTGAACATACAGACGTTCAAGGGAAGTGACCTGCCGCCATTCCTTGCTCAAGGAATGACTGGGCTAACCAACGGCGAGTCGGTCCACTTTGGCTGGCTGACCGACGTTGCCAACGACGGCATCTGCGAGAGCATGCCTGACGATCTGGTCTACGCGGTCTGCGAACTGGACGATGACTTCGACATCGTGCCGATCGGCTGGGCCAGCGTATATCTATGGCAAGGCATCCCCGCCATCGAGGCTTTCGTTCACAGGGATTTCCGCCGCAAGCATCTGGCTTCTGCGTGCATGGCCGTGCTGATGAACAGCGTCACCCTGCCGGGCGACAGCGTAGCCGTGTTCTCCGACGAGGTGGAAGCCATCGCTAACTGGCTGGGCGGCAAGAAGGTGGTGCGGTACACGCGAAACCCCGACACCAATGGATGGGCGCGGCGCGATGAGCAATGAACAGCCGGAAGAAATCCTAGACCCCCACGAATACATGCTTCTGAACGACCGGTGCGCCATCTGCCACTGGCCCAGCATGCGAAAGGGGCGGTGGATGGAACTCCACCATATCGTGGGCGGGGCTGGAAGAAAGAACATTCCAGAGAACTACCTTGCTCTGTGCTGCCGCTGCCACCACGCGGTCCACAACAAACTCCCCGACTACGGCGATATACCGAAGGGGGCGTGCCTCACGGCCAAAGAAGAAGTTGACGGGTACGTGGACGTTGAGAAGTTGGCTTCGCTTCGCCGCAGGAAGGCGTTGCCCTACGAACCCGAGCCGATTCCCAAGAAGTTTCTCGATGACCGACGCAGGAACGGGGGTGACCCATGGCCATAAACAGCCGGCGGAAGGGGAAGGTCGGGGAACTGGAAGCCGCAGAAGTGCTGCGGACAACGTTTGGCTGGAATTGCGGGAGAACCGCCCAGCATTGCGGCAACTCCGAGGACAGCGCCGACCTGCGAATCACGGAGGCTCCGAGTTTGTGGGTGGAGGTGAAGCGGGTTCAGGCCCTGTCCGTACCAAAAACCATGAAGAAAGCCACGGAGCAGTGCGGGCGCCGGTGCCCGGTCCTACTCCATCGGACAAACCGTAGTCCGGTGGGGTGGCTGCTGACCATTCGGCTTTCGGATTTGCCGAGACTCGTCCATGCCTACGATGTTGCGCAAGGTGCTGCGTTGGCTTCGCCGCCACTTCCCCACGCGAACGCCAGTCAGGGTGAGGGTGGTGGCCAGCCTGCCGGGGATGCACGGCCTGTGTCACGTAACAAGCGAAAAGGCAAGCATCAAAATCAGCAAGGCATCGGAACACATGATGTCCGAGACTCTGCTGGAGGAATGGGCTCACGTACTGCGGCACGAATGCCCGGTTCCGTATGACGGGGAGGATGTCCACGATGCCGTCTTCTGGTCTATCCTCGCCCGAATCACCAAGGAATACCGAGGCGAGTGACGTTCCTTTTATTGCATGGCTTCTCGACCGAGCCCGACGCAAAGGCCAGCGATGCTTCATTGCTCTGCCGCTGCGCAAGCCTAGCCAATCAGATAGTTGCCAGTTGCCTGACGAACGGGAGGAGTTTTGAGCCATGCCATTTGAACCGCAGCCGTCCCTCTGGAAGTTCTCCAGAAACTTCAAAGAGGAGGAGTCAACGGACATCAAGAACGAGCAGGTGAACCACCCCGCTCACTACACGGCCCACCCGTCCGGGATAGAGGCCATCACCATCACAAGCGGGTTCTGTTTTTCGCTTGGCAACGTTATCAAATACGTGTGGAGGGCAGGGCTCAAGAGCCCGGACCCGCTGCCCGATTTGAAGAAAGCGTTGTGGTACTTGCAGTTTCACATTCGATCGCTGGAGGAAGCGAAGCATGGAGGACGAACTGGAGGTGGAGGTGGAGGTTCTGGACCCCGCAATGGAGCAGGTCATTGACGCGGAACTATCTCCGTTCAACCGCGACGAACTGGCCGGCATCTGGCGTTCCCTGTGCGCCATGATGCTGTTGCGTACAGCCAACCTCCTGCACTGCCACCACCACGACCGAAAACAGAACGCCACCCAAAGGCAGACTGCCCTTCGCTGGATGAACAACGGCACCGGAATCATTACCTTCCGGTCGGCCTGCGAAACCCTAGAACTGGACGAGGAATACGCGAAAACAGGGCTGTTACGGCATGCGGAAACCCGGGCCAAGCCTCCCATAAACAGGGAGAAATCCGGCCTCATCTTCGGGAAGTACGAACCATGCCATCTGTCGCGCAAAAAATCACCATCCTTCTCCAGTGGTCCCCAGTTCTCAACCACTTGATCGCCATTTCCACGGCCACGCCGGGGAAGGATCGGGTGTATCGGGCTCTCGACCTGCTGGACTTCCTCGCAGCCAAGACCCCGACGGGCATCGACAACGACCTGCTGAACCACCTGCGTGCGGTATTGCTCACGCCGGCGGGGGCACAACTGCTAGACTATCTGGCAGACGTTCTGGACAAGGCCCTGAACCGGCCGACTCCAGCCCCGACCCCGGCTCCCGCACCGCAGGTGTGACATGCTGACGCTGACGCCCACCGACTACATCGTGATCGGCTGCATCGCAGTCGTGGCCGCCGGCCCTCTGCTGCTGACCGCAGCGAGGGCGGCGGCCCGTGGCCTGAAGTTCCCCTTCCTGCCGGGCCTGCATAAGCCTGACTCGGCCAGCCACCGGGAGCATTGGGTCATCCGGCTCATGGTTCTCCAGTCCGAACTGGAGTCCATGCCAGACCAAGCCGCCGCCCTGAAACTCTGCCGCGAATTGATTTGGGAACTCCTTGGCGGGGGCCCGAAGAAATGAACCGGCTGCTGCTGTGCCTGCTGATTGGCGTCGGCTACTTTGTGGTGCGACAGCCGCCCGAGTCTGCGGCCAAACCCATGGCCGGACTCGCGGCATACGCACGGAAGATGACTGCCGCAGAAAGGTCTGGAATATCGGACGGCTACGCAATCATTGGCCGTGCTATCCAAGCCAACCCGGCAGACGAGCCGGTGTTTACTGACACTGCATCTATCCGCCGTGCCCACCGTGCTGCATTGCTGGTGGTGTGGCGTGGCGTGTTCGACAACCAACCGGGCAAGTACCCGGGGTTGAGGGAGGCGTTGGAGGGGGAGGTCAACAGGGGCATTGGTGACGCGGACATCCCGCTGAATCCGGCCTTGCAGCAACAGGCTGCACAGACCTTCCTCGACATCAGCGCCTCCCTGAAATGAGCAAGCCGCAGATCGTTCTGGATTACGAGAGCGGCAGGCTCAAGGGGTTTGTTCCAGACCCCAAGGCCGATGCCGAACTGGCCTCATTCCTCACGGCCCACGGCGGGTACGCCGACGCCGGCGATGCGTGCGATGACTACGGGCTCCGCAACAGCGGTGCCGGCAAACTCTGGCTGACCTACTCCGCAGCCACGATCCTGTACCCGGGCTGCTTCCCGGGCGGATACCAGAAGCGTGGCTCATGCGTGGCGTGGTCGAGTCGCAATGCGGCCCTGACTTCGTACTGCGCCTACGTTCTGTACGGCCAAAACGAGGAGCGGTTTGCTATCCCCACCGTTTCCAAAACAGCAATTGCCAATGGCGTTGCCAGCACAGAGGGAATCTATTGGTTCCGTGGTCACGGTAGCGATGGGTGGCAATGCTCTGCCGCCGCCCAAGTTCTCATCGAGAAGTGCGGGCTGTTGCTGCGTCAGAACTACCCCGAGATTGGGATAAACCTGACGGAATACAACGTCAGCACCGAGGGGCGGTGGGGTGCCAGCCCTCCACCAGAGAACGTGCAAGAGGTTTGCCGCAGGCATATCTGCTCCAACGCCACGGTAGTGAAAACGTGGGAGCAGGCCCGGGACATGCTGGCCAATGGCTACGCCCTGTCAACGTGCGGCAGCGAGGCGTTCGTTGACAAGCGTGATGACTGGGGCGTGTGTGCCCTGAACCCACGCGATTCGTGGGCCCACGCAATGGCGGCGACGGCAGCGGACGATCGCCCCGAAACCGTCAGCAAGTATGGGTGCGGGCTGCTGCTTATCCAGAACAGTTGGCCAGCAAACTACCTGTCCGGCCCCGACGCCGTGCATGGGACGCCGCACAAGATTCCGCCCGGTTCTTTTTGGGCACGATGGGAGGACTTCAAGGACCGATACATGGTGGCTGTCGGTCCAAGCAAGGGTTGGCCAGCAAACAGACTCCCCGACTGGGGACTTGGGGGCATCGTATGAAACGGTTTGGCTTGGTTCTCCTTCAACTGGTGGTGCTGGCATGGCAGATCGACATGGCGGTTCAAGCGGGCATAGCGGCATCCACTCGTCCGAAGCCGGAGCCCCAACCCTCTCCTTCCAAACAGCAGGTGCAGGCACCGCCAGCGCCGGCGTGTACCACGGGCAAGTGCCCGCTGCCGGCGACCACCCCCCGGTAACTCCGCACTGGGAGTTCTTTTACCGGGTAGCGGAACGCTTCGGCATCCCGGTGGTGGTGCTGCTGTTCGTCCTGTACTGGGCGAAGCACGACGTTGTGCAGCCACTGCTCGACGCCCACTTCTCGGTGGTGCAGAAGATCACCAATGCCCAAGAGCGGCAGGCCAATGAGTTAGTGAACATCGGGGAGAAACTGGACACGCTCATCAGACTCTCCAACGATAAATGAGAAAACGCCGGCGACTGACGGCAGCACAGCAGCGCATGGCGGAAGAAAGCCTGCGGTTCTGCAAGCCGGCAATAGCATCGTTCCTCAAGAGGAACCCGGACCTACGCCAGAGTGCGAGGCGGGTGGACTTGGAGAGCGTGGCCATGCACGCCATCGTCATGGCGGCGACCACGTATAAGCCAGAGAAGTCCCAGCCAACAACCTACTTCGGGTCTGCAATACGGCACGCTTTGTACCGGGAGGTGCTGACGCAGGCGAGGCAGGACGGGAGGTACGTGACGGTCGAGAAGATTCTGGACCCCGAGCCGGCAGGGCACAGAACCCGTCAGGAAATGCGGGCTCTCAAGGCAATCCGCATGTTGTCTGCCTACGATCGGACGCTGTTAGAAGACCGGCTCATTGAGGCAGTGACGTTAGAGCAACTGGGTCTGGAGCAAGGGCTTGACCCACGGACCATAGCCAAGCGGGTGCGTGAGGCTATCGACAGGCTTCGATCAGCAGAGTCCAATCTGCCCTAGTTTGATTGCCCGACGCAGGGTCTTGTACCCAGTGATCTTCGGGAACCCGGTGGAGTGGGCGTTGATGACCCACTTCACAGCCTCCCGGCTCTTGAACTGCCGCTTGTTGGGGAACTGGGTTTGCGAATAACCCCACAGTGCGATGGCTTCCATCGACATGCCGCCAGCATAGAGCCGACAGATGTGGTCGGCCAGTGCCCGCTCCTGCATGTCTACCTTGAATACCCGCCGGGGCCGGCGACCGACTGCCTTCCATCCAATCGGCACGCCCCGGCTGAACGGCAGGCCGAGCGACTTGCGGTAGGCAATCGTTTCCCGCACCGACTCCTGCGAAACCTCACGCCACAACTGGTCAGCCGCCATCGTCACCCGACGCACAAACCTGCCGTGGGCCTTGGTCGTGTCGATGGGAAAGTCCACCGCATGGAACTGCACGTTCCGCAGGGACAACTGGTGCAGCGTATTCTCCCCGTCCCTGACAGAACGGAACGGCCGATGCCACTTCGCCACCACCAAATGGTCGCCCGGCTGGAGCGAAGCGAGGACGATACGCCCCTGCTCCCGCTCCCCGAACATAATGGCTGAAGTCAGTGCCTCATCGTAGAACCAGCCGGGCGGCGCCAGCGTCACGCCATCCGGCTCCAACTCCTGCTTGAAGTACCGCATGCACAGGTCACGCTGGACATCCTCCGTCAACTCCTGCTTGTCGGTGCTGTGTCTGCCGTAAAGAAACGCCCGGCTCATCGGACTCTCCTTTAGTTGGGGAAAAAGAAAGGGGCGGGAGCCACGCCATCGTGACCCCCGCCCCGATTGCTCATCACTTCGCTGCCCGCTTCGCAATCTGCGGGCACACCTTGTCGATCATGGCGATGACCCGGGCGCTGTAGCACAGCATGTCCCGGGCTATGACCCAATCCTCCAGCGACTTCTTCCCCTTGATGGGTTCCTGCATGAACTCGCGGTTCATCTGGCAGTCCCCCTCCAAGAGCCATCGCAGGTGCGACAGGTCTTCCTCATTCAGCCGCAGGTTAAAGAACGGCATGGCCTGTGGCCTTGCCTTCTTACCTGCCGCCCTCCTCTTGCTCATCGCGTTCTCTCTCCCTTTGCCTTCTCCACTTGCCGGCCATCCGTAGGGCACGCGCCCGGGTATCGAAATCCAGCATGGCCAACAGCCCAAACGCCATCTTCCTGCCCACGTTCAGTGCGACCAAACCCTCTGCCGCACGGAACAGGTAGGAAATTAGCAGGGCATTCATCTGCACGTTCCGCTTCCGGTTTCCGTACAGCCCCAACGCCTGCTGCAAATCCTTCGGGAACACGTACCTCACGTACAGAGGGTCGGCCTCGTACATGCGGCACAAGTCCCGGCACTGGTCAGTGGTCAGCGTCCTTCTGCCACGCACCTCTCGGGTAGCGATTTGCTCAAGGACGCGGATCGTTTCCCTCTCACAGTCCCGCATTTCGCAGCCCCAAGGTACGCCTTCCAGTCGAACGCGAAGCCGTGACCAGTAGTCTCCCATATCACTCCCCGCATTAAGAGGCGCTGGATGATAGACATGACAGAGTTCGTGGACTTGTAGCCCATGAACTTCTGGATGTCACGGTACGTAGGCTGGACCCCTGTTGCCTCGATGCTGCGGGCAACGTGAGTTAGCAATGCCAACTCACGCGCCGACAGCCCGTGGAACAATCCAGTCACACGCTCGACGGCAGGCTTCACTCGGACTCCCCTCCCTTCCCCTTGGTGGCACGATGCAGGGCGTTACGCACGCCGCTCACGCTCATCTTGAACTTCCTCGCCAACGTCCGGGTGGCGCAGCCCTTCTTCCGCAGGGCCACCAGTTCGGTGACCTCCTGCGGCGTGAGGTTGACCCGCCTCCGGCCCCGACGCTGCCGCCGCTCGATCGTCGCCTCTCCATTACTAGAGGGGCGAGCCGCCGGGATGACCGGCATCAGCGGCCGGGGCACGCCCCCGTCCAGCCACTGCACGTTGAACCCGGCACGCATCAACGCCAGCAACTCGCCGGCCTTGTTGTCCGTGTACTCCACCTCTTTACTGACCAAACAACGACGCTTCATTGCGACTCTCCCTTCTCCATGTCAAGGAACCCGGTCGGCACCGACGCCAACCGCTTACGATGAACCACGGTTCCACGGCGGAACCGAATGCGAGGAACTTTGCGGCCCGGACCCGTCCAGTACAGGGCGGCGGGCGATGCAGAACGAACATGCGGAACGCACTCGATGTTGCGGCCCACGTTGAATCCGTAGTTGCCGCGACGGATGGCCTTGGTCACCAGCCCAAGGTCGCCAGTGCGATCAAACTTATCCTCGTCTGACCGCAACACAATAGGCTCGACCAAATCTTTGTCCTCGGCCATGAGGCAGAGAGTACACACGATGCGGGCAACGTCCCGCACCACTTGGTCAGGGTAGTTGACGCCAACGTCCGCCGAATCGTGAGCGGGGATGTTGTCAAACGACCACTCGATGGACTTTCCCTCCTCGCACACGACATGCTTGTACATCATGCGGTGCAGCCTGTTTGAGGCGAGCCCAGCATAGGCATCTGGCAGTGGTTCGTGGGCGTCGATCCACATTGCGATGCCACGCTTCATCAACGCAGGATCTTGCTTGCCAGCCCACCCTGACATTGCCTTGCCGTTGACTTCGGTAATCAACTGCACGTTGCCACAGAGAACGGCCCTAACGCTGTAGGGTTTTCCCTGCCACTCCCACGACAGCGAGTTGTCATTGACGGGGAGTCGAATCAGCAGTTGATCCAGCGGCAGACGGAAGAACGATGAGTCCGCGTCCATGTGGAGTTTGGTCAACGCCGGAATGATGCTGGGCCACAGGTTGTAGTAAGGCCGACCGGCTTCATGCCACTCCGTTTCCATAGTCAGCATGGCCGGGGTAAATGGGTCAACCTGCTCGATGGGTTTGCCGAACTTTGCCCGGCTGATTTCGTCCAGCCGATGCACGTACCCCACGAAGAACTCCCGTGGCGTGATGTTCCGCAACCCTCTCGCAAAGTCATTGCCCATTTCCCCGGCCTTCGCCAGTTGGTAGTGGGTGAGGTAATCGTTGAACTGCATGGGTCTGCTCCTTATCCGAGGTTGTTTTCGCACAGGCCGGGGAACTGCAAGTGGACTTCCTTCGCCGCAGTGAACTCGATGTTGGACTCATCCATGCACACGTTCCGCCCCTCCACCTGCGGCATGGCATAGTGGACTGTGGCAATCGCGTCGTACTGGTTGAGCCACGCCACGATCGAGTCCCGCTTGGACATGGCGATCATTGCGGCATGCTCGCGGTTCTCGATGTAGTGGTTGATTTGCTTCCTCACCGCACGGTTCCACGCATCGCTCTCATGCACGTACCGCACGGCGTAAGGCAGTTCCTCACCGACCTGCTCCATCCCGTATGCAAGGCACCGTGGGATCATGGCAACCAGTCGCTTGGACCGGGGCTTCTGAATCCACAACTTGGGAACCTCGCACGCCCGGAACATAGTGAACCCGGTGAACGGGGTCATGTCATACCCGGCCGGCACCAGTTCGCCAGAGAAGAACGGTTGCAGGGCAGTGATAGCACCGTGTTTGTACGCTTTCCACCGTGAGGCGGACGAGCGAACCAGAACACCCTCCCGGTCTGCCGTATCGTAATCGTCCATATCAACTTTGCCGACCGTGCCCACTGCCATGTCGTGTTGCGTTCCACGGTGGTCAGAGTAGGCACGCATACCGGGACGCAGCCAAGCCGCCCAGTCTTTCTTCTGCATGAGGTTGGCGTTGGGCCCATTGGCCCCGGCATCTTGCAGGTACCGGCCAAAGAAATGCAGCACTCGGTACGCCATGACGGGGTAAACCGCATTGCCGTAGCCACGGGAATTGCAAACGATGCCGGCTCCCGCCAGACCGTTGTTGATTTCCGGGCTATATGCCTGACAAATGGCAACACACGGAGACTTGCACGCCGCCATGAAAGCATGGGCGAACGTGCGAACCACTGCCGAGTGGGCCCGTGCCAAGAACCACCATGTATAGTGGGAGGCAATAGCCAGACGCACAAGTTCCGGGCACTGTCGCAGAGCCTGCTCCGACTCGGGCTTTGACTGATGCAGCCCGAAGTTAGTGAGAAAGTTCTGCGGACTGACGATCTGCGGGTCCGTCTTGGGGCGGCCCACTAGCACAGAGACTGCGGGCTGAACACGGTACATGAGGCTCATCGGATCACACCTTTCTTGGTGTAGTAGGAAACCTTCTTGCGGTACTGCCGTACCTTCGTGGCCGCAAGTTTCTGCTTGCGCTGCCACTGAACAACCTTGGCCTTTGCGGCCACTGCCCTACGCTCGACCAGCGTTAGGGGTTTCGCTGGTGCCGCCGTCTTACGCCGAGCCGGCGGCATCGAGAACAGCGGTTCGTAGTTGGACCGCTTCTGCTCCCACTCTGCTACGAGATCGTGCAGTTCCGTTCGCAAATACATCTCCACGGTTTCGGTAGCCGCGAGATAATCATTGACGCCCGGCTGCGTTGGCGTGATCCCCTCCTTTCGTAGCCTTCGCAGGCAGTTCCGAACCATCTGGTTCGCTCTGCTACGCCAGTCACGGAGAGCATTGCGAACCACGTACTCTGCTTTCTTCGTCACCTTGGCCTCCCGTTTGTGAGATACAAGCCAATGCCAATGAGTGCTATCAAGAACGCGACTTCATCAACCGACATAAGCGTTGACCTCCTTCGTGAGATCAACAACCCGTGCCCACTTCGGCGGCTTCGTGTCCATTGCCACCGCAGCCACAACCAATCGGGCCCGGGTCGGCTTCTCCGGCCATCCCGTACCGCAGTCCGTGACAAGCACGATGCAATCCGGCCGGTACTTCTTGTCGGCCATTTCGATGGCGTCCTCCATGCCGGTGCCGCCACCGCCAACCCACTGGAAATCCCGGATACTTGCACACCGCTTGTCGCCACGCAGCCCATCGTCCCATGAGATAACGCGGGGGTTCTGCAACCGACGCACACCTTGGGCAATGGCAGTCAACGCACGGGACACACGTTCGCCCCGTGGCCCGGCACCCATTGAGCCAGATGTGTCCAGCACAATGACGCACTCCGGGCTGACCTTGATTACGCCACGCATCGGGTGGTCCGGATGCTGCTGCATGCGGGACAGCCGACGGTAGGTGTACTCGTCCGCTCCCACTGTCGCGGAGACTTCCTTGCCAACGATGGCTTTCAACTGGTCGAACGGATCGGGCTGACGCCGGAGCCGCACGTTCAGTGACTGCCGCAGTTGCCCCATGCCGGAGCCCTTGCCGACGCTGCCATCGTCCTCCATCTGCTGGCGAACGTCCTCCAGTCTGGCCATGTTGGTGGCCGTACTGGTCAGGTCGGACTCCAGTTCGTAGTCCTGCTTCACGCCATCGGACGCGGAGCCGGACTGACCGTGTGGCTGCTTGGACTTGGGCGGGACTGGCGTGCCGCCACCACTGCCGCCATTGCCGGGCTGCTGGTCATCGTCATCCTGCCCACCCTGACCGGGCTGACCGGGCTGATTGCCGGGTTGGCCGCCGGGCTGCTTGCCCTTGGGCTGCTGCGGATTCCCGTTGTTCCACAGGATTCCGTAGTACCGCTCGGTCGAGAGGCCGGGCACCATGCCGGGGACGCCAACGTAATCCCGAATCTCCACGGATGGACGCGGACGGTACTGGTCCCATTCCTCCAGCACCTGCTGAATGCACAGGTCTGCGGCCACGTTCCAACACTCCAACTGCTGCGGGTTGGCGTTGGGGATGGCCTGCAACCGGCGCTCCGCATGGTTCAGCAGGTTGTGGCACATTTCGTGCAGCAGAACGTAGGCATTCTGCTCCACGGACCACTGATCCACCCACTGCGGGTTGATGTACAACCTGCCGTCGGAGTCCACGCCCATGGTCGGGACGCGGGAATCGAAGATGGTCGGGCATCCCTCCAGATACCCGCCGAGATACTTCATCCACTGTTGGGCCATTTCCTTGGCCTTGCTCACCGCGATGATATGCGGCGGCAGTTTGGCAATCGTCGGCATGCGAGAAACCTTTCTGCGTTAGAGAGTGCCGTGGGGCGCAGCGGTGTTTCCACCACTACGCCCCACGGCGGGGAGTGAATCGACACGAAGAATCAAGCCATGATCTGCGACAGCAGCGAACCGAACCGCTCACGGTACTGCTGCGGCGGACGGTAGCCGGGCTTGATGAGGGCGATGGCGGACAGCGGCTGCTTCACCGCATCGACCATGCCCTTCTCGCCAAGGGTCAGCAACACGATGAACGCACGGTCCACCATGTCATCGGTCAGGGCACCCTCGTCCTTCGCCATTTGGGCGTGGAAGATGAGTGCCGACGGCAGTTGGAACAGCCGGTCCAACTTGTCGTTGAAGTTGACCGTGGCCTTCCCCTCCATCACCTCACGGGCCGAGTACAAGTCCATGGCCTGTGCGAACTGCACGAACAGGGTCGCGGCGGTCTGGCCGACGCAGCCACTGACGAACTTCACGTAGACCTTGGGGTCAGCACCCACCGAGTCCAGTCCAGCACAGCCCTTCTTCACGTAGGCCCACTGCCGCAGACTGGGGAACGACAAGGCGTCCGGCTCGACCTGCTTGGTTTCCACGAAGTCCGGCTTGCTCTCCAAGAACAACCGAATCTTGCGGCCCCATGCCATCTCACCGATGCTGCTGTTCTTGACCACGGGGATCGACGGCTTCGGGTAAACACCCGTTTCGATCCCGGTCAGGAAGTCCTGCACCGGAGTCTCCCACTTCCAGTGGAAGAACCGGTTCAGCACCGAACCCTCAAACGGGGTCGCATTAGGTGCGATCTCCGGCGGGTTGGCGGCAGCGGTCACGATCAAGTCCGGGGCGAACGTGAGCCGGCCGATACGCCGCTCGGTGGGGTTCACGATGGACAGCGTGACGGCACGCATCATCGAAGAACCCGTGTTCGCCTCGTCCAGATGCCACCACCGATCCGGAAGGGTCAGGTCGTGCATCTCGTCCAGCGGAACCATCCGCACCATGTTCTCCTCCCGGTAGACGGCCGGCATGCCGGTCATCTCCTCGGGCAGGTGGTGGGTGGGCAGGAAGGCGTGGAACACCTTACCCGCAGCCACCGCACAAGCCTCGATTGAGGCGGTCTTCGCCACACCAGTACCGCCCCACGCCATGGACGGTACACCAACCTGTGCCGCAACGTAGTACGGCAGATTCAACAGACTGCTCATCTGAAATCACTCCCCATTGACAGAGAACCGAACCGTGCCGGGCCGGCACCGTGCCGGGCCCGGAAGACACTCGCCGGGGCGCCGCCGCCCATAGCGATAGGGAAACATCACTTGCCGGCCGACTTGCGGATTTGCAGTTCCGCAATGAGTTCAAACGACTTGGACAGGGCGGAACGTGCGGCCTGCAAGTTGGTGCCGAACTGCTCCTCGTAATACTCCGCGAGCCGGGCGAACTCGCCCAACTGCTGCATCCTCGTTGCCATGCCGTTGGCACGGGGAGCCTTGTCATTGTCGATGATGTCCTGCATGACATCGTTCATCTTCTGGCACTCCTCCACCAGCGAATCGTTGGTGGCCTCCAAGACCTGCTTCACCAGTTCCGGGTTGTTCCGCAAGTCCTGCTTCAGCAGGGTGCAGCGGCAACCGGCGGCGTTCAGGTCGTGGAACACAGAGTCCACGGCAGAGATAGCACAGTCAGGCACGAAGTAGACCCCGCCGGTCTGCTTCATTGGGATACCCTTCTGGCTGGCGATCAGACCAACCAGAGCATCGGTGACATCCCGGCTGGGCATGTACTCCAGATGCTTCTGGTACAGCGTGTTCAGGATGGCATCGACCTGCGGATTGGCGAAGAATGCCTGCAACGCAGGGTTCACGCCGACCTGAATCACGAACACCGTGTTCTTGTCATCCACGCCGAGGGAGAACAAGAACTCACGCTGGTTCTGCTTGTCGCCCTTGAACGTCTGATAGAACTCCACGCCCACACCAGTCCGCGACAGCGAGTCGGGCTTGATGGGGCACTTCCGCTGACGCAGGTTGGCGGCGTCGATGACGTTCTTGCCGGTTTCGACAAGCGCGTCATAGAAGTCGATGGGCGGCACTGCCGTAACGCCCACCTTCGCCAAGGCGTCGATCACCCGCTGACGCAGAACACGAAACGCCGTCCAGAACGCCACACACCCGACGGTGGCGATCATCACGGCCGACTTGGGATTGGGACCACTGGCCATTTGAACAGTCCTTTCTTGGGACATGGGAAGAATAAGGAAACGCCGGTGGCGAGCCTCCCGTACTCGCCACCGGCGGTCAAGATGCACCGACGTTCACGTATCAGCCGACGATCCGCAGGATGGTCTGCACCGCGTCCCGCAGGGTCAGCAGGTCACCGATCTCGATGCCGCAGTCGAGGTCGGACTCCTCGATCTCCTCCGCATCGGGCGAAACCCAGCAGACCTTGGCACCGCGCAGGTTGGAGAACGTGGTGCCATCGTCCAGCACCACCACCGGTGCCAGAACTGCGGACTTCGCCACACCAAAACCCGGGACCGGCTCCGTCACGGGTTCCGGCTCGACCACCGCCACCGGGGCGGGTTCTGCCTTCGGCTTCGCGGCCTTGGGCGCCACGGCCTTGGGCTTCGCCTCCACCTTGGGCTCACCGGCACTGCCAGCCATCTCACGCAAACGGGCCAGAATGTCATCGGACATGGGAAAGAACCTCCTGAAACAAGGGAATCAACCGGAATGGGCCCGGCGACGTTGCCGGGCCCCGGGGGACACTCGCCGGGGCGCCGCCGCCATAGCGATTAGCGAACATCAATCTCGCTGGGATCGGTGCTGATCTCGATGATCTGCGTGGTCCCGTAATAGTCACAACCCTCGCCAAAGTGGTTGTTCTCGATCCAGTCCTTGGCGTCCTCCTGCGAAAGGAACGGACCAGCGAACTGCGTGCTATGGGACTCGCTGTCTTCCGGCGTGAACTGCACGATGTAGCCCGTCACGATCGGATTGGTCATCACCTCGGTGTCCTCCATGGGCACCTCCTCGTTCAGCAGCATGCCCAGCCGCTCCACGCTCCACATCAAGCCGGCGAAGGCCCGATTGAACTCCTGCGGCATGCCGGCACCGATGGGCATGCGACGAACCTCGATCTGCTGCTCCTTGATCTCCTCCAGAAGGGGGCGGACCGTGAGCAAGCGCTGAAACACCAACCGAACCAGATGGTCAAACATGTCAAAGACTCCCCTGAACTAACGCGACCTGCGGTAGCAGCGCAACGCACGCTGCTCAGACCCGCGTGGCACGATCACCGCATAACCAGCGGTCTTGTGCCCGTACTCCATCAGCACTAACCGGGGCGTTTCGGCGGAACACTTGACGCAGCACATGGCCCGTCCAGTAGCCCGCAGAATCTTGACCCGCTCCTTGGGAATTGCGTTTCCGCAATAAGGGCAATTCACCGTGGCACCTCCTCGGAGATTTGCTCGATCTCGTAATCGGCGTGCTTCACGAACTCCCGATTGACTGCATCCAGCGCCGTTTCCCCACACTCCTCGGCCATAGCCTTGGTCGGAAACCTGCGAATCGCCACCGCCACAATGCCTTCGTGGCTCACCGTCGTTAAGACCATTCGCCAGACCATAGAAACCCTCGCCATTGACGCAATGCGGCCCCGGCACGGCGCCGGGCCCCGGGACACACTCGCCGGGGCGCCTCGGCCATAGCCGATAGCCAATAGCGGACCCAACGCCATGCGGGCCAAGCGGCCACGGGCCCAACGCCCATGCGGGCCTAACGCCCGACCGGCCAATCGCCGCAGTCCAGAGTCAAGAACCAGTACCAGTTACAGGTCCGGGCTACTGGTACAGGTCTTTGATGGGCCCCATGGCAAAGCCGCCCCGGCGAGAGCATGTTGGCCGGGGCGTGTCCCGGCTAGCGGTTGTCTATTACCACGGAGGTCGATATGTCAGAGTTTCAAAGGCTGTATCACGGTTCTTGCCTCGATGCCGAGTTGCACGGAGAGGGGCATTGGCCGGTCAACAACGAAACGCCGTACAAGTTCAGCGAAGACTTGTACGTCGAAACCATGCTGGAACTGTTGGCGGCCTATCACACCGGGGCAATGGTGGCTCTTGAGCGTTGCAATGCCCATGACCGGGATTCATGCCACGCCCCAAGGGTTCTGCTGTTTGACCTGTTGCGTCATTGCTGGACGCACCGGGTTCCGCTGACCAAGGCCCTTCCCATCTGCTCCATGTTTCTCCGCAGATGCTCCCAGTGGTTGCCATCCGGCGAAACCACGGCCAACGCCGATAGCCAATAGCCCATGGCAAAGCCGCCCCGGCGAGTGTGTCTTGCCGGGGCGGCGTCCCGGCTAACGTTCGATGTTCGATTCCCTTTCCCAACGGAGGTTCCCATGTCCACGATCGTGACCAACATGTCCACCATCTCGATTGTCCCCAAGCGCGGCCTGTTCCCGTATGCCATTCACCTGCGGCACAGTGACCGCGTGTTCGGCATTGCCCAGCAACTCCTGCGATGCGGCTTCAGCGTCAACGGGAGGAAGTTCAACCCCGCCAACATCAAGGCGGTCACGGTTACCACGCCGGACGGGCTGACAACGCCCATCACGGCCAAGGTGGCCAAGCGGGCCAAGGCGGGCTGACACAAGGGGCCATGAGCGCCATCGGCAATCGGGCCATGGCGCTCATGGCAACCCGTCAAATACGGGCCAAACGCTACAAACGGCCCAAACACGGACCCAACGCCACTACATTCGTGGCCATATCGCCCTATTCCGGGCAATTCCGCACTAGGCTAATGCTAGTGGGCAATCCGCCATGCTGGCGGCGCCCCGGCGAGAGCATTGTGCCGGAGCGGTGGCCGGCTGTTTCCACCGCAGAGTGTTTCGGGAGGATGATGCAATGGCAAGGGTTAGCAATGCCGCCCCGGCGGCTCCGGTTCCCCACAATCCGGCCGACTACGCCGCGGCGCTTCAAGAGATTGCCCGGCTGCGGGCAGAAGTGGCAGCGGCGCAGTCCCGGGGGTGTTCCCGGAAGCCGGGATTCTATCCCCGGACGGTTCCTGTCCCGAAAAAGGCGGGTTCCCTGCCGGGTCGAGCGTTGGCCGATATCGTGATTCCGGGCGGAATCGTGCTGTCAGCCTATGTCGGCGC
>Ga0315906_10000524_pt1 | contig 61130 bp, 84 predicted proteins | sample LakEriMetagenome_4_FD_203526 | JGI IMG/M metagenome (GOLD analysis project Ga0315906, IMG submission 203526) | Freshwater fungal communities from buoy surface, Lake Erie, Ohio, United States - Buoy 2 MA122 | ecosystem: Environmental > Aquatic > Freshwater > Lake > Lake biofilm | place: USA... | reverse complement strand
CACATACATATAATTTAAAGAATACAGCTCAATATCAATTATCATTTAATGGTGCTGCAACACATAACTCTAATGGTTATACATCAGGCTCTAATGGTTATGCAAATACAGGGTTCAATCCAAATACTCAATTTAACACAAATAATTCAGCTCATTTATCTTTTTATTCAAGAACAAATAATGATTTAGGTGGTCTTGATTTTGGAGGTCAATTGGTATCTGCTGTAAGTGCTTTATATGCTCGGTATTCAAATACTGCTTATGCTTATATTCATGGAGGTGTAGGTGTGATAACAGCAAACACAAATTCAACTGGTTTTTATATTGGAACAAGAACATCTGCAAGTTCTTTAAAATTATTTAAAAATAATGTTCAATTAGGTAGCACATATACTGGTGCAAGTGGAGCAAGAGGTGAGGTAAATTTATTTTTAGCAGCTATAAATTTTCAAGGTAACCCACAATATTACGCTCAAAGAAATTATGCTTTCGCCTCAATAGGTGATGGATTAACAGACACCGAAGCAGCTAACTTTTACACAGCGGTACAAAATTTCAACACAGCCTTGGCTCGCCAAGTTTAACACTAATATATGAAACTAACAGATTTAACAACGGAACAAAAGTTGACGTATGTCGGACTATTGACAGAGGTACAAAAAGACGAATTAATAGGTCAATGGTATGCACCATACTCTTATTTCAATCCTATTCAAGATATTAATAATAATTGGGTAATCTCAGTTGAGGAAATGGAGCAATGTGTTAATCCTGAATTTATGTGGGTTAAAGACCTTGAATTGATACCGTACGAACCGAAACCAACACCACCACCTTTTGAGATATGAGCGTACCAGCAGGAACAAGATTTATAGGAATTTTACCAGGTGTAGACATGGTAGAAAGGAAGTCCACACAGGCTAACAGTCCGACTGAAGTATATACTATTGATCAGATTCAAGGTAACGTTGGATTATTCGCTCAAACGGCCAATAGCACGCCCATAACCAATACTGCTGTAGAGACATCGTTGATAAATGGTGGAGTAGGCAGTTTGTTTGTTCCAGCGAATGGTTTTAAGGTTGGTGATAGCTTTAGGGCTGTGATTGCTGGTGTTATTAACGTTGGTAACAATCAGACAATTAGAATAAAGATCAAGGACGGTAACACTATATTAGCTGACAGTGGAGCTAAAACGATATCGAATATTGTTAATGATGTATTCTCTTTAAATATTGATTTTACAGTAAGATCATTGGGGGTGGCAGGCGTGGCATCTATTGTAGCGTTGGGCACATTTCATTTCACCAAGACATCGAATGGTGTAACTGAGGGGTTTGCGTGGAATGCAGTTAACAATACAACGTTTGACACAACTGTAGGAAATACTTTAGATATAACTGTTCAGTGGGGAGCTGCATCTACATCTAATTCAATTTATTCAGATATCTTTGTATTAAATAAAACATATTAAAAAATGAGTATACCAGTAGGAACAAAATTTATAGGGATATCTCCAAATGTAAATACGGCAGAGAGGAAGTCAGCTCAGGCTAACAGTCCATCAGAGGTTTACACTATTGAAGAAATTTCAGAACTAGCAAAAATACCAGTTGCACAATCAGTTGCTCCATCTGCAACAGTTACGCCAGTGGCAACTAATGACATTGTCGTAATAACAGCACAAGCGGTAGGACTGACATTAAATAATCCAACAGGTACATGGGTACAAGGTCAGGCGTTGATGATAAGAATAAAGGACAACGGTTCGGCTAGGACTATTGCTTATGATACAAAGTATAGAGCGATAGGTGTAACATTACCGACTACTACAACGGCTAGTAAGACGACATATCTGGGTGTTATATATAACGCTACTGACGACAAGTTTGATGTAATTGGAGTAACTACAGAGGCATGAGTTATTATAACTTGATATCATTAATGCCTAAGGCAGCACCCTTTAGTTATCTTCTTGATACTTACTCAGGTGCAACAGTTGCTTATTCACTTAGAAAATTAAGAACTGCATACACTGGTAATTGTATAAGAGTAAGACGTTCAAGTGATAATACGGAACAAGATATAGGATTTGTAAATAATGTTTTAGACACTGCCTCATTATTAACTTTTGTAGGTGCCAGTAATGGTTTTGTGACTACTTGGTATGATCAAAGTGGAAATGGAAATAATGTTACTCAATCAACTGCTACTGCACAGCCATCAATAGTAACATCTGGAGTTATTGATTTATTAAGTACTGGTTTACCAGCTGTTTATTTTAATTCAAAACAATTAATAACATCTGTTAATTTTCAATTTGGAGATAGCAGCATATTTGCAGTAGCTAAACAAATGTCAGGTGAAGTAATTGCTGCAAGATTAATAGATAATAATTATCAATATGGATTTTGGTTAGGTAGAGCTACAGATGGTTCTAATACAATTGGAGGGGGTTGGAAACAAGAAAATCCTCCTTATGGAGTTTTCCCATCTATAGCAAATAATACAAAATTTTTAATTTCTGCTTATAGAAATGGAGCAGTATCTAATATTTCATTAAATAATAATGCCTTTTCTTCAATAACTACACTTAGTGGTTTAACATTTAGTAATCCAATTAGTATAGGGGCTGCTCTTGGTAATACATTTAATGGTATTAAATATGTTTCTGAAATAATTATATATCCAACAAATCAATCAGCTAATGTTTCAGGAATAAATGGAAATATAAATACTTACTATTCAATATACTAATGGAAATAATTGGCTACAAATACACGAATGAACAGGATGCTATTAATGCAAGAGAATTATGTGATGCTTATTATGGCATTCCAGTTTCACCAGATGACGTTACACAAAATTGGGTTGATTATAAAATAGCAGAATTAGATAATCCAATATTTTGGTATATTACTTATGACAAAAGTTTAGATATAGTTTTAGGTTCTCCAATAACATTTGAAGTTATAGTACCAAATCCATTTTAATAATTTATTATCTTTACAAAAAAAATATTATGGTAATTTTAATTAAAGGAACAGAAGAAAAAAAGATTACAATCTCAGGAACTGACATTGAGTTACCAGAAGTTTATGGAAGAACAAGGTTATGAAGTAATAATTGATATGGCTTAATGCGCTACTTAGTTCCATTACTATTTTTAGTTATATCATGCACGCCTCAAAGAAGATTTGATAGGTTAGTAAAGAAGTATCCATATCTTTTAACTAGTGATACATTGGTTGTAAGAGATACAATTCGAGACACAATTCGAATTATTGTACCCGAAGTATCTGTAGATACTGTAGTGAGTATAAAAGAGCTTTATGACACTATTGTATTAGAGAAAGATCGTGTAAAAGTAAAGGTGTGGCGAGTAAAAGACAAGGTATATATAGATGGTAAATGCGATACTATATATATAGAAAAACCAATAGAAAGGGTGGTATATAGAAAGATTCCTGTTAAGTATTATCAAAAGACACCTTGGTATAAGATACTGCTAAATAATGTTCTAGGAATTTTATTAATTTTGCTAGTAATATATATTACGTACAGAATTATAAAAAACTACTTACTTTGAAAACAAAATTACTTCTACTAGCAACATCATTTCTAGCAGTATTATCACCAGTTAAACCAATGATATATGTTGCACTTCTTGCAATCATTTTAGATACTTGTTTTGGCATTTGGAGAAGCGTTAAAAAGGGAGGCTGGAAGGCTATTAGGAGTAGAAGATTGTCTCACGTTTTAAGTAAGTCTTTACTTTATTGTGGATCTATATTATTTGTTTTTATAATAGAGAAATATATAGCTGCTGATTTGCTAGCTCACTTTATAGCTGTTGATTTAGTAATGACAAAGATTGTAGCATTTTTCTGTGTAGCTGTAGAAATTAAATCTATTAATGAGAAATATGAGGAGGTTACAGGAAAGAACCTACTTAAATCGTTAAGATCTTTTGTAACAAGAGCAAAAGAAGAAGCAGATAAATTAACATGAAGTTAGATACGACAAAAATAGTTCAGAGCAGATTGAAATCTACTCAATACTTTCAGGAGGAAACTCCTAAGAATCAGATTTACTTGCACCACACAGCAGGTAATGGTAATGCTGTTGGAGTTGCTAAATATTGGGATAGCACAAAAGATAGAATTGCTACGGCATTTATCATAGGCAATCAAGGTACAATTGTGCAGTGCTTCTCATCAAGAGAATGGGCATATCATTTGGGATTAAAGAACGCTCCGTTCTCAAATATGGGAGTTCCTTACAAAGCACTTGACAAAAACTCAGTAGGTATTGAGGTATGTAACTGGGGTATGTTAAAAGAGAAGAACGGTAAGTTTTACAACTACGTTGGTGGGTTGGTTGATGACAGTGAAGTTACTGAGCTAGACAAGCCATTCAAGGGATATACATATTGGCATAAGTACACTGACAAGCAGATTGAGAGCTTACGTCAATTAGTTGTATATTTGTGTGAAACTTACGACATTCCTAAAGAATATAATGATGACATTTGGGATTTATCGAAGAGGGCTATGAAGGGTGAGAATGGTATATTTACACATAACTCAGTAAGAAAAGACAAGTCTGACATGTATCCATGTCCGCGAGTAATTGAGATGTTAAAGAGTTTGTAATGAAAAAGCAGAAGGACATATCATCATTTATAGCAAAGCCAAAGGTAAAACGACCTGGTGTTCATGCTAAGACAAAGACTAGCAAGACAAAGACGAGTAAGAATTATAAAAAACAATATAAATCGCAAGGCAGATGAAAGTAAATAATTATCCAGTTAAGACACCTGCGGCAGGTGATAGGTTATTTGGAAGTGATTCGAATGGAGATCAAGTTCAGTTTGATATGACTGATTTTGGTGGTGGTAGTCATTATATAGGAGAACTTGTAGGAGGAGGTATAGTAGTTGCTCTTTGGAAAGAAGGTACTACTGAAAAAGCTCTTATAGCAAGTTTAACAAACTTATCTACTGGTATTCAATGGGCTTTACCAGCATTTCAATCTACACTTATAGGACCTGCTGCTCAAAGCTTTAGTGATGGTCTAGGTAATACAAATGCTATTATAGCACAAACTACTGCTCCAGCCGCAAATACATATGCGGCAGGTTTAGCAAGACTTCATTCTGGTGGTGGTTATAATGACTGGTATTTACCTTCAAACTGGGAATTAAACATGTGTTATAATTCAGCAGCTATAGTTAATAAAGTTTTAGGTACAGATAGTTTTACAGGTAATGCCTCCTATTGGAGTAGTACGGAGTACATCAGCAACTACGCGTGGTACTTCAACTTCATCAGTGGGCTTGCCAGCTTCAACTTTAAGTACAACTCTTATTATGTGCGTGCTGTAAGAACATTTAGCATATGAAAGTAAATAATTATCCAGTAAAGTTACCTGCGGCAGGTGATAGACTATTTGGCAGTGATTCAAATGGAGATCAAGTTCAGTTTGATATGTCAAACTTTAGTAGCACTACATATAAAGTTTATACAGCTTTATTAACTCAAACGTCAACAAACGCACCTGTTGCTATAGTGCTAGAGAACACCATTGGAAATATTGTTTGGGCTAGAGATACAACTGGAGAATATTTAGCTACATTATTGGGTGCATTTACAAATAATAAAACATATTTGATGATTAATCAAACATCATCAGGTGAAAATACTTTTAGTGTTAGTGATGTAGATAGATTAAGTTTAATAACTTATAATTCTTCAGGGGCAGCTCAAGATAATAAATTAAATAAGACAAGTATTGAGATTAGAGTATATAACTAATTTAGTTATATTTGCATTATAAAATTTAATAAAATGAAAAAAATTGAACAAGACGAACTGTCTAAATTGACAGAGCTTAACCGCAACTTTAGAGATCTTAAATTTGAAGTAGCTGACATTGAGCTTTCATTCGAAAGACTTAAAAGCAAAAAAAAATCAACGCTGGCTAATTTAGATATTGCAGCACATGATTTAGCAAAGTACCAAGAGGATATAGTTGCTAAATATGGTGATATAACTATCAATCTACAAACAGGTGAGTATAATTAGAAAAATATCGGTTGGTCCTGATTATATGAAGTCAATGAACTACACTGTTGGACAAGAAGTGCTAGATAAAACTTATAATATATATCAGATTATAAGAACTGAAGATGGCATAAAACTTTATATTATTAAGAATGATGAGATTACTCTATGGAAAGAGTTTTCAGTTTCAATGCCAGTATCTATTGAATTTAATATAAATTTCTAATGAAATCACCATACTGCTTTATCATCAAGCCAATTGATGGTAGGAGGTATGACAATATAAGGACTTACGGAGATCGTGAGTTTATTGTAAGTGCCTCCCAAGAAGATCATACTGTATCAAATAGATTTGCAGAAGTTCTATCTATACCTGTTTATTATAATGGTCCAATAGTTCCTGGAGACATTGTGGTAGTTCACCATAATGTTTTTAAGTTTTACTATGATATGCGAGGCAGACAAAAGAGTAGTTGGCATCACTTAAAAGATGACTTGTTCATTGTTGAGCCAGAACAAGTATATCTATACTCCAAAGATAAAAACCTTTGGAGTGCACCATCTCCATTTGTTTTCGTTAGACCTATTCCATCTGAAGATAAAATATTCAGCCCTATATCTGGTCTTGAAGAATTATGGGGTGAATTAGTATTTAAGAATGATGAATTAGATGAGGTAGAGATTGGAGATATTGTATCATTTACTCCTGATAGCGAGTATGAATTTAGAATAAATAACGAGATTCTTTATAGAATGTACAATCGAAATATATGTCTAAAAAAGTAGAGATATTAGAGGCAGCAAAAGTTGCTATTGATGAGCTGATAAAAGTATTAAAAGAGCCAATTATAACTCGATCTGAGGATGATATATCAGCAGATAAATTAAAGAACGCTGCATCGGCTAAAAGGTTGGCATTTGAGGATGCTTTGAATATGTTAGCTAAGATTGAGGAGGAGGAAAATAAAAGTAGCGATTCGCAGATTCCTACGATAAACGTAGGAAATGGTGGATTCGCAGAAGGCAGGGCAAAAAAGAAGTAAATACTTTTAACAATAAGGCGTATAAATGGAAAATAATCTTTACGTTATACTTGATGATTACATTCCTAAGAATGTATTGACAACTAAGAATAGGCATAAGTCTTGGGAGTATGGTTATGATCCAAAATATGATTTGGTAGTTATATCAAAAGATGGTACAATAGGTCAGATATATGATATCAATAGTGTTAAGATTGCACTTCCTTCAACACCTGAAAAAGTTACCGATTACGGCAACAAATGGGTAGCACAAGAGTATCCATCTGAACTACAGAAAATCAAGACAATATTTGATTGGAATAGAAGAGATAATGCGTTTAAATCAAAGTATGTTGACTTAATTGAAGGTGAGTTTGACAAAAGAGAGAATGGTTATTGGTTTATGAATAATAATGTTCCTACATATATAACAGGAACACATTATATGTATTTACAATGGACAAAGATTGATATTGGTCTACCTGACTTCCGAGAATCAAATAGGATATTCTATATTTATTGGGAAGCATGCAAGGCTGACAATAGATCTTTTGGTATGTGTTACCTAAAAAACAGGCGTTCTGGTTTCTCGTTTATGTCTAGTTCTGAGATAAGTAATACAGGTACAATAGTTCGTGACTCAAGAATTGGTATTTTATCTAAGACTGGATCGGATGCTAAAAAGATGTTTACTGACAAGGTTGTTCCGATTGTAAGAAACTATCCATTTTTCTTCAAGCCAATTCAGGACGGTATGGATAATCCAAAAACTGAGTTGGCGTTTCGCGTTCCTGCAAGTAAGATTACTCGTAAGAACATGGACCAAGAAAATCAAGATGATATTGATGGATTGGATACAACAATTGACTGGAAGAACACAGCGGACAACAGTTACGATGGTGAGAAGCTATTAATGCTTGTACATGACGAATCAGGAAAATGGGAGAAGCCTGAGAACATATTAAACAACTGGCGAGTAACAAAGACATGTCTTAGATTAGGTAGTAAGATAGTTGGTAAGTGTATGATGGGTTCAACATCAAATGCATTATCAAAAGGTGGAGAGAATTTTAAGAAGTTATACAACGATAGTAATCCAACATTAAAGTCTGCTAATGGACAAACGAAGAGTGGTTTATATTCTTTGTTCATTCCAATGGAGTGGAATATTGAGGGGTATATTGATGAGTTCGGTTGGCCTGTATTTGAAGATCCTGACAAATCAGTAAGAGGTATTGATGGTGAGATGATAACGCAAGGCGTAATTACTTGGTGGAATAATGAGGTCGCTGCATTGAAAAGTGACTCAGATGCATTAAACGAATTTTATCGACAATTTCCAAGAACAGAATCGCATGCATTTAGAGATGAGTCAAAGCAGTCTGTATTTAACTTGACAAAGATATACCAACAGATTGACTATAATGATTCACTTATAAAAGATCGTGTTTTAACAAGAGGATATTTTCATTGGAAGAATGGTAAGTTAGATAGTGAGGTAGTATGGACACCTGATAAGAATGGCAGGTTTTTAGTATCTTGGATTCCAAATCAACAACTGAGAAATAGAGTTATAACAAGAGGTGGTAAAAAGTATCCTGGTAATGAGCACATGGGTGCTTTTGGGTGTGACCCTTATGACATATCAGGGGTTGTTGGCGGCGGAGGTTCGAATGGTGCTTTGCATGGCATGACTAAATTTCACATGGAGGAAGCACCAACGAATGAGTTCTTTTTAGAGTATATAGCAAGACCGCAGACTGCTGAGATATTTTTTGAAGATGTTTTAATGGCTTGTGTTTTTTATGGTATGCCATTATTAGCTGAGAATAACAAAGCTAGATTATTATATCACTTTAAAAATAGAGGGTACAGGGCTTTCTCAATGAATAGACCTGACAAACACAAAACAAAACTATCTAAAACTGAAATAGAAATAGGTGGAATACCTAACTCATCTGAAGATGTAAGACAGGCTCATGCATCAGCCATTGAAACATATATTGAGGAATATGTAGGCCTTGATACTGAGGGAACTTATAGAGATCCTGACTGCATGGGATCGATGTATTTTACAAAGACTTTGGAAGATTGGGCTAGATTCGATCCAAATAATAGAACAAAACATGATGCTTCCATTAGCTCAGGTTTAGCTATTATGGCTACACGTAAGCATTTGTTTGATGTAGAGAAAAAGGAATCAAAAATAAGTATTAAATTTGTAAAATACGATAATCGTGGAATCAGAAGCGAAATATTAAAATAATGGAGAAATTATCAGTTGTAATTTATCAATCACCCTTTCCAAACCAAATGGCTAGTGATGAAGAAAAATCTACCGTTGAATATGGTTTGAAAGTAGCAAAATCAATTGAGGGTGAGTGGTTTAAGCGTAAAGCAAATACATGTCGGTTCTATGATCAATGGGGTGAATTCCATCGTTTAAGATTATATGCAAGGGGTGAGCAACCTGTACAAAAATATAAAGATGAATTAGCTGTAAATGGGGATATGTCTATGTTGAATTTAGACTGGACTCCAATACCTATTATACCAAAATTTGTTGACATTGTTGTCAATGGAATGAATGATAGGTTGTTTACTATTAAAGCTGAATCTCAAGATGTTATGTCTGCTGAAAAGCGGAACATATTTCAAGATATGATTGAGGCTGATATGGTTGCCAAGGATTTTTTGCAAATGACAAAAGATCAATTTGGTATTGATGCATTCAATGTAAGTCCTGACGAGTTACCAGAGAATGATGAAGAGTTGGCTCTTTATATGCAGCTAAAATACAAGCCTTCTATTGAGATTGCTGAGGAGGTTGCCATTGATACTATTCTTAAGATGAATGAGTACTCAAAGACAAAGAAGTTAATTGATTATGATTTAACTGTATTAGGTAAGGCTGTTGCAAGACATACATTTTTAGTTAACGATGGATTAAAAATTGATTATGTAGATCCTGCAAATTTCATTCATAGTTATACTGAGAAAAATGACTTTTCGGATTGTTATTATTTTGGTGAGGTTAAGCAAGTTCATTACACTGAACTTTTAAAGATTAATCCAAATTTAACTGATGAGCAATTAAAAGAAATACGAAATGCCTCATCTGCTTGGTATGACTACTTTCCAATTATTAGAAACTACCAAGATGATGCCTTCTTAAATGAAGTAGTAACATTACTATACTTAAATTACAAAACTACCAAGCGATTTGTATGGAAGAAGAAAATCCTTGAGAACGGTGGTGAGCGAGTAATTAGAAAGAATGATACGTTCAATCCTCCAGTTGAGGAAGGAATGATGTTTGAGAAAGTTGAGGCTGTAAGAGATGTTTGGTACGAAGGTATATTAGTAGGTGGATCTAACATCATGTTGAAATGGGATATGATGAAGAACATGGTTAGACCTAAGTCAGCTACACAGAAAGCACTTCCTAACTATGTGATGTTTGCACCTAGAATGTATAAAGGAAATAACGAGTCATTAGTAAGACGTATGATTCCTTTTGCTGATCAGATACAACTTACTCACTTAAAGCTGCAACAAGTAATGGCAAGAGTAGTTCCTGATGGTGTGTTCATTGATGCTGATGGTATTAACGAAGTTGATCTTGGTACAGGAGCAGCGTATAATCCAGAGGACGCGTTAAAACTATACTTTCAAACTGGTAGTGTTATTGGTAGAAGTTACACTCAAGATGGTGAATTCAATAATGCTAGAGTTCCTATTCAAGAGTTAAATTCAAATAGTGGTCAGTCTAAAATGGCTGCATTGATAGGAAGCTACAATCACTACTTAAACATGATACGTGATGTGACTGGGATCAATGAAGTTAGAGACGGATCAACTCCTAGCCCTGACGCATTAGTTGGTGTTCAGAAACTAGCTGCATTGAACTCAAACACAGCTACACGACATATATTAGAAGGAGGCCTTAATATTACTAAGAAGCTGGCTGAGTGTTTATCAATACGAATTGCTGATATATTAGAGTACTCTGACTTTGCTGAAGAGTTCGCTATGCAGATAGGTAAATATAATGTGGCAATACTTGATGACATTAAAGATTTGTATTTACATGACTTTGGTATATTCATTGAGTTAGCTCCAGATGAAGAGCAGAAGCAAATGCTTGAGGCTAACATTCAGGTATCGTTGCAACAACAAACAATTGATCTAGAAGATGCTATTGACATTAGAATGATCAATAACATTAAGCTAGCAAATGAGTTATTGAAATTGAAACGAAGAAAGAGAATGGAGCAAAAGCAGAAGGATCAAGAAATGCAGTTCCAAATGCAAATGCAGAGTAATATCCAATCTCAGCAAGCGGCCGCTGAATCTAAAGCTCAGTTAGTTCAACTTGAAGCTCAATCTAAAATACAATTGAGAGAAGCTGAGATGAATTTTGCGGTTCAACAGATGCAGGCTGAGGCGGCTATTAAGGCTCAGTTGATGGATAGAGAGTTCCAGTACAATATGCAGTTAAAAGGTATTGAGACTGAAAACTTGATGAAGCGAGAAGAGAAAAAAGAAGAGGCTAAAGATAAGCGAGTTGATCTTCAGGCAACAAGACAATCAGAACTTATAAATCAGAGAAAGAATAACTTACCACCATTGAACTTCGAAAGTTCAGAAGATTCTTTGGATGGCTTCGATTTAGAATCATTTAGTCCTAAATAGTTGTTTACAGTAAACATTTTACTGTAACCAATATAATGTAAATATGGCATATATAGAACACAATTTCTTTCCTTTGAAGGTATTCGTAAGGAATGAGTACATGTATCAATTTAAAAAAGGGTATGGTGAATTTACAGAAGGCGTAATTATATCGGTAAGATGTATGCCAGGTCAAGCTGCATTATTTCAAGTTTTACTTGATAATGGTGTCATGAGAGATAAGTTACCTAGCCATGCGTTACTAACTGAACCAGAGTTACCAAATCCCGATCTACCTTTCCATTACTTACAGATATGGAACTGTTTTAGCTATCGTTTTACATTGACACAACTTTCTTATGTGTATGATACAAATGTTGATGTATATATGAAAGATAGGCAGTGGCACAAAGGAACTTATTACGCTACAATAAATTGGGGGTCTAACGATATAAATACTGATATTACATTGGCTGAAGATCCACTAGAGCACAAGTCACATCATATAATATTACTTGATAACGGTAAGATAGCCTTACAGCCAAACAACAGGGTACGCTGGTATGAGCCTTCATTTGTTACAAAAGAGTTTCCATCTAAGCCTGACTACTTGGTTAATAACACTTGGTTTAACTGCGAAGGGTTTGATAAGTGGCATACTGAAGATTCAGATGCTATGTTTTATGACAACGTAGACCTAGATTAATCGGATTTTTACCGATTATTTACTTGCCAAATTGCATGAATTTTTCCAGATTTGGCAACTGAGAAACAGCCAAAACATCAAAAAAATCTTTATTTTGGCTCATGCATAATATATTAGCTATTTTGCCTAAAATTATATGCTTTTGCATAATATATTAGCTACTTTACTAATTATATATGTTTTAAAATATAATTATTATCTTTGTAAAAATTTAATCAAATGGAAGGAGAATTTAAAGTAAGAGCAGTTGAGTTCGAGGAGAAGTCAGTTGCAGAAATAGAACAACAGTTGTTGGATAAACATGCTGAAGAAACAGGACAAGTTCAAGATGAGCCAACTGTGGATAAAGTTGATATTAGTGTGCCAACAGACACACCAGTTGAACCTCAAGAGATTGAGATAGACGACAACAAAGTTCTTTCATATATTGGAAAAAGATATAACAAAGAGATTAGCAATCTTGATGAGTTGTTTGAGCAACGTTCAAGCAATGAGGATTTAGATCCAGAGGTTGCTACCTATTTGAAATATAAAAAAGAGACTGGTCGTGGAATCGAAGACTTTATTAAATTGAATAAAGATTACGATTCAATGGATCAGGACCAATTGCTATTTGAGTATCGAAGAAATCAAGATAAAGATCTTGACATTGATGATATCAAGTTCGATCTTGAAACTCAGTTTGGATACGATCCAGATTTTGAGGAAGAGAAGGAAATTAAGAAAAAGCAGTTGGCTAAGAAAAAAGAACTCACAAAAGCTAAGGACTATTTCAACAGCTTAAAAGAACAGTATAAAGTTCCTCTTGAGTCAAGAGAATCTTTTGTTCCGCAAGAAGAGAAAGAGTCGTATGAAGCATATAAGAGTTATAAACAAGCTGCGGCTCAAACTGATGAAGAGCAGTCAAAAAGGGCAAGGTATTTCAGTGAGAAGACTTCTGATTTATTCTCTGAAAAGTTCGAAGGTTTCGGATTTAATTTAGACGAGAATAAAAAGTTAGTTTACAAACCATCTGAAGCACCAGACCTGCTGAAAGAGCAATCTAATCTTCAGAACTTTGTATCAAGGTTCTTAAATGATGATGGTTATCTTAAGGACGCTGAATCTTTCCATCGTGCTATTGCAGTGGCTTCGAACCCAGAGAAGTTTGCCAAGTTTTTCTACGAGAAAGGAATGGCAGATGCGGTTGACAATGTGGCTAAAGAGTCAAAAAATATTGACATGACTCGACAGGCTACGCAAGTCACACCAGCACCAGGTTTCAAAGTTACGGCTATAGATGATGATCGTGGCAACAGATTAGTAATTAGAAACAAAAACAAAAATTAGAAAAAATGGCTGGTACATTACAAGCGAGTCCTGGTGTTGCAATTACACCTAGCTCCGTTAAGGCAGCATTGCCTACAAACTACATTACAAACTTTGATTTCTTGAATCAGTATCTTCCTGATACTTATGAGCAAGAATTCGAGCGTTATGGTAATCGATCTATCGCATCTTTCTTGCGTATGGTTGGTGCTGAACTTCCTTCTAACTCTGACTTAATTAAGTGGGCGGAGCAAGGTCGTTTACATACTAAGTATACTGCTGTTACAGCTGTAGGTGCTTCAGGTGGTGATGATGTTGTTACTTTTGATATTGGTTCAGCAACTTGTGTTTTCCGAGTTGGTCAAACTGTATTCTTATCAAACAATGCATCTTCATCTTCATCTTACAAAGGTATCGTAACTGAATGTCCTGTATCTGGAGATGCAACTCGTTTTAAAGTTGCTTTCTACAATGCTGGTGGTATTGCTACAGCTGATACTGGAGCTACATTTACTGCTTTCGTTTATGGTTCTGAATTCAAAAAAGGATCTAACGGAATGTCAGGTTCATTAGAAGCTCAAGATAGCATTTTTGAAGTATCTCCTATCATCATCAAAGATAAATATGTTGTATCAGGATCTGATATGGCTCAAATCGGATGGGTTGAAGTAACTACTGAGAATGGAGCTACAGGTTACTTATGGTATATGAAGTCAGAGCACGAAAACCGTTTACGTTTCGAAGATTATATGGAAATGGCAATGGTAGAAGGTGTTGTTGCTGAATCTGGATCTGGTGCTATCGCATTAACAACTGGTGACTTAGGTAACAAAGGTACACAAGGTTTATTCGCTTCTATCGAATCAAGAGGAAATGTATGGGCTGGTGGTAATCCATCTGCTTTGTCTGACTTTGATACTATCGTACAACGTCTTGACAAGCAAGGAGCTATCGCTGAGAATGCATTGTTCTTGAACCGTCAGTTCTCTTTCGATATCGATGATATGTTAGCTGCTCAAAACTCTTACGGAGTTGGTGGAACATCTTACGGATTATTTGATAACAGCGAGCAAATGGCTTTGAATCTTGGATTCACAGGATTCCGTAGAGGTTATGAGTTCTACAAAACTGACTGGAAATATCTTAATGATGCTACTCTTCGTGGTGGTTTAGTTGGTGGAGCTGTAAACGGAGTATTAGTTCCTGCTGGTACAACAACAGTTTATGACCAAGTTCTTGGTAAAAACGCAAAACGTCCATTCTTACACGTTCGTTACCGAGCTTCTGAGACTGAAAACAGACGTTACAAAACTTGGATGACTGGTTCTGCTGGTGGAGCTGCTACTAGTGACTTAGATGCAATGGAGGTTAACTTGTTAACTGAGCGTGCACTTTGTACACTTGGTGCTAACAACTTCTTTATCTTCAAAGGATAAGAATAAATACAGAGAGGGGCATTAGTGTCCCTCTCTATTTTTTTAAAATTTAAATTATATAAAATGGAAAAATTACAAATTAAGAGGGTAAACCTCGAACCAAAAGACAGAACTTATATTCTGCGAAACAATCAATCTCCTTTGTCTTATTATATAGCTTCAAAGGATACACCTAGACAACGTTTACTTTACTATTGTACAGAAACAAATACAAATCACCCACTTCGTTACGCTCGAAATTCAAATACTCCTTTTCAGGAAGAGCAAGATCAAAATGTAATTGTTGAACCAATTGTATTTGAAGATGGTGTTTTAACAGTTCCTAGAACTAATCCAGTATTACAACAATTCTTACATTATCATCCTGGAAATGGAAGTGAGTTTTTTGAATTTGACAATGAAAAAGATGCTGAAGAAGATATTCAATCAATGTACTCAGAACTTGATGCACAGTTGGCCGCTAGAGATTTGGCTGCAAATGACTTTAATACATTAGAAGCAGTAGCTCGTATTTTAGTTGGTGGACAAGTTGATAAAATGAGTAGTTCTGAAATTAAAAGAGATATGATGATTTATGCTAAGAGGTATCCGCAAGATTTCTTGGAGGCCGTAAATGATCCATCATTAAAAATAAACAATATTGCAGCTAGAGCTTTATCTGATGGTTATTTGGTTTTAAAGAATCATGGTAAAGATTTGTATTTCAATTTAAAAGAAAACAAAAAGAAATTATTGACCATTCCATTTGGTGATAATGCTACATCTGTTTTAGCTTCATATTTACAGTCTGATGCTGGCATTGAGCTGTATCAGTTCTTAGACGATAAATTATCAAATAATTAGTATATTTGCATCGTTACTAACTTTTAAAACGTTTTAAAATGAACAGAAAATTTTTGCAATTTACAATTGGAGCTGCTGATGCACTTCCAAAGGCATTAATATCAGCTAACGCTGATTATTTAATTACAATGCCATCTACATCAACATTAGTACTTACTGCTATTGGTGGTGTTGCTACTGCTGATGTAATTACGATTACATTTACTACTGCTGATGCTAGTTACGCATCTCACTATGCTGTAGTTAATGCATTGGCTTTAGCTAATAGTGCAGCTTCAAATCCTGATGCTATCATTGTTCCTGCATTACCATTGGTTGGTGCAACTCAACAATTGATTACATCTGTAGCTATCGCTTAATAATTTATCAAACTAGAAAGGAAGAGGCACTTATTGTAAGTGCCTTTTTTTATTTATCTTTGTAAGTATGATAAACGAAGTTAGAAATACAGTTCTGTCTATATTAGCGAAAGACAATAGGGGATACATCACACCATTTGAGTTCAACCTATATGCCAAGCAGGCACAGTTAGAGGTATTTGAACGATATATCTATCTATACAGCAATGCGATTATCAAGCAAAATCAAAGAATGCATGGTGAAGGATATTCTGACGTACCTAAAAAATTATCTGAAGTTTTGGATACCTTTTATAAGGTAGACACATTAACTTATACAGCACCATATTTTGAAGCACCATCAGATAGCTATTTCATTCAAAAACTAGTTTTAAATAATAAGGAAATAGAGAAAGTTAGTCAACAGAAAGTCCTTTATTTATTAACTTCAAATTTAACCGCTCCATCTGTTGCTTACCCTGTTTATACATTGATGGATAATGATGGTACAACTACATCAAGATCTAACTTCATGGTTTATCCTAATACAATAACAGCAAATGTAGATGCTCACTATTTAAGGTATCCAAAAGAGCCTAAGTGGACATATACTTCTGTTGGTGGAGATCCACTATTTAACCCATCAGCTTTGGACTATCAAGACTTTGAAATGCCTATGAGTGACTTCTCTGATTTGGTGGTTAAGATATTACAATATGCTGGCGTGTCGATTAGAGAGCAAGAAGTTATAGCAGCGGCTAAGGCTGAAGAGCTACAAGAAATACAACAAAAACAATAATAAATGGCATACATTACTAACTATCAATATTATACTAACAATGGTATAATACCTGAAGATACGAATTGGGGTTCATATCAATATGTTAGCCTTGCGGATATAGTTAACAACTTCATGTTGATGTATGTTGGTAACGATAAACTTGTCAATAATGTTGAGCGATACACTGTCTTATTTCATGCAAAGAGAGCTATTCAAGAGATTAACTATGACGCATTAAGAAACATAAAAGTGCTTGAGTTGCATTTAGATGATAGCTTAAAGATGGTGCTTCCTCCTGACTATGTTAACTATGTAAGGATATCATTACTTAGACAAGGTGTTCTTTTGCAACTAACTGAGAATAGATCAGTGTTGTCAGCTACAGCATACTTACAAGATAATAACTACAATATTATTTTCGATTTAAATGGTGAAGTAGTTACAGGTACATCAAAGATTGACATGATGCGACTTGACAAGCAGTTATACACAGGGCCAGGGCCTTACAATGGTCATTATGGTTGGGATTATAATGGTGAGTGGTACTTTGGTTATAATATGGGTGGACGTTATGGTCTAGCTACTGATGAAGCAAATAGAAATCCTAAGTTTACTATAAACAAAGCAGCAGGAGTAATTGATTTTTCTACTGGCGTTGAAGATGGTTACATTGTTCTTGAATACATTTCAGATGGAATGGAGAATGGTGATGATTCTCTTATCACAATCAACAAATTAGCCGAGGAGTATATTTACAGTTATTTGAAGTGGGCGGTTCTTAGCAATAAAACAGGAGTTCAAGAATATATTGTAAATAGAGTGCAAAAAGCCAAGACGGCTTCTTTACGAAATACAAAAATAAGATTGAGTAACTTACATCCAGCAAGATTACTTATGTCACTAAGAGGGCGTGATAAAATTATAAAATAATGGAATTAAAAAAGACTTTTATTGCAGGTAAGATGAATAAGGATCTTGATGAGAGACTTGTTCCTGATGGTGAATATATCGATGCATTAAACGTAACAATTGATACAACATCTGGATCTAATATAGGTGCTGTATCAAATTCACTAGGCAATACATTAGTTTCAAATATTCAACAATTAGTTGAAGGTAGAGGTGTAACATATACAGGGTCAAACGCCAAAACAATAGGTGCAGTGACTTATGAGGCTGACAACCTAATATATTGGTTGGTTACTAGTGATACATTTGATGCCATATTTGAGTACAGTGAGATATATCAGTTCACTAGTATTGTGTTACTTTGTACTCAAGGGCAGTTGAATTTTAACAAAAGCTATCCTGTAACTGGTATAAACTTCATTCCTGTATCTAGAGATGAAGGACCATTTATATATTGGACGGATGGATTAAATCCTCCAAGAAGAATAAATATTGCAAGATCTAAAAGTTATATTACTGACGATCCTAGAATTGTTGAGGATATTAATGTAATTTTAAGACCGCCATTATATAGTCCGAAGATTGATTTAAGTTTTAATTCAGAAATAGAAACATCAAACAACATTCAAGATAAGTTTATATACTTTTCATATCGATTTAAGTATAAAGACAATCAATATAGTTCACTATCTCCTTTTTCATCTGTTGCTTTTCATGCAAGCGGATTTGCTTATGATTATAACACAGGCGACAACAAAGGAATGTTGAATAAGTATAATAAAGTAGATGTAACTGTTGATACTGGTAATGAGTTTGTTGAGCAAATTCAATTACTTTACTTTGATACTTACAGATTAAATGTATATATAATAGACAACTATAATAAAGCTGATATACAAATAAATGACAATGATAGATACACTATACCTTTTAGTGCTAATAAAATATATACTCCTTTAGAGTCGAGTGAGGTAACTAGACTATTTGACAATGTTCCATTAAGTGCAAAAGCTCAAGAGATAATAGGGAATAGACTTGTTTATGGAAACTATGTTCAATTTAGAGATATTGTAAATGCTAATGGTATAAAAATAGTTCCTGATTATACATTAATTCTTAGAGATGAGTCTATAACAACTGAACCTAAAAAAACATTCAGGAGTGATCGTGATTATGAGATTGGTATCATCTATCTTGATGAATATGGTAGAATGACTACTGCGTTAACTAGTAAAGAAAACACACTATACATACCTTCTTTAAACTCAGATAAAGCAAATTCAATTGAAGTAACATTGAATAATGAGCCTCCATTTTGGGCCACTAACTATAGATTTGCAATAAAGCAAGCCCAAGGTGATTATTATAATATATTTCCAAGATTATTTATTGCTGATGGTGTATTTAGATATTTTCTAATAAATGAATCCGACAGAGATAAAATAACAGTTGGTGGATATATAATATTTAAAACATCAAATGGCATAGCTACTTATTCAAACAAGCAATTCAAAGTACTTGAGTTAGAATATAAAGATGCAACATCACCTTTTTCAACTGCTGGATTATATTTTAAGATTAAGGCTGATCCAGCTGATGTGTTTTTAGATAATCCTCAATCTCAAACATATTATACATATCAAGGTGGTAGAGGGCCTAGACCTAGTGCTTGTGTAGATGGAGACGAAACGGTTACACCAGTAAGAAATAGATCAAATTCTGTAAAATTTGAATATGCCTATTATGCTAACAATGGTGATAATACATTAATATATCCAAATCAAAATAATGCACCAAATATAAATATAAGTATTTCATATCTATCAAGTTCGTATTTGGCAAAAGATTACAGAATATCAATAAAAATACTTCCAGATCCATCTAATCCAACAAATATTGGAACACATTTTCAATGGACAACTACACCAGATGCTGATAGTGGATGGAATGGTCCATATTTAATACCTGTATCAACATCTTCATATACTATCACTTTAAATGTTTATGAATTTGAATTAACATTTGATAGTGGAAATTACAATATAGGGGATATATATGTTTTTAATGCAAGAGCAAATTTTAAAGTATTGGATACAGTAAGTGATTATAGATTATCAACTGTAATAGATGCATATACTTCTCAATTTCCTTATGGAAGCGGTATTCCAGTAAATAGTAGTGCTGAATTAGTAGCTTATGATCCAGATGATTATGGAGGGCATGCAATATTGCCATTTAATGGGCCAATATATCCTGGTGCAAACATTAACATAAATATAATAAGAGACACTCCACCCAATTCCAATGATCCAATTAGAAACCAAACTAATAATTGGGTATCTGATAATTATTATAAGAATTTAGAAGAATGGTTTTGGAAGTCAGGAGCATATCAATCATTCAAGTATAAAGATTCTAGCGATAATTTAGTTACATCTGCTAATAATATAATGTTTAGAAGATCACAAAACGGAACTGTTCCTTTAGTAACTGGAAATCCTACATCAAATTACATACTAGAAGATCCTGACAATGGGGTATTATGTATGTTAATTAGGGGAATTGGAGATAAATATATTTGTAATAGGAATGAAATATTATGCGAAATATCTATTACACAGACACCTACAGTTCAATTATCAGCTGAAACAGTACCATTAGAATCAGATATTGATATATTTTACGAAATGCGTAAGACTTATCGAATAGAAAATGGTAATCACATGGTTTCGTGGCCTTATGTTGACTTTACTGAAGGTGGATCTGTGTTTCCAACTGTTCCAGAAGCATCAGGTAAAACAGTATTAGGTCCAGCAAACCCTAACTTACCTACATCAACTGATTTAATGCATTCATTTAATGTTGGTGAAAAAGTATGGGTACAGAATTCAGACATAACTCCACCTATAGTAGGCCCTATTAGTGGTGAATACACTATATTATATGTAACTAATTATGCTATAGTTATAGATCTTGCTTTTCCTGGAATTGGCCCTGTAACACCAGGTAAAGTATATTATAAACAATGGGAATCAGACCAAGATTTTAATAATGGTGATCCACTCATAGTTGAACTTAATAATGTAACGTCAGACAACTCAGATTTCAACGCTTTTGCTTTTGGTAATGGTGTTGAGTCATATAGAATTTACGATAACTTCTTGAGACCTACTATGAAATATAGTCCAAGAGCAACAAGTGTTATTGAGGACTATAAGCAGGAAGATAAAATTGCATCACTTTGTTATAGTGGTATATATAAAGGTGATACATCAACCAATCGATTAAACTCATTTAATTTATCTCAAGCAAACTTTAAGAATTTAGATAAGCAATACGGTCCGATACAGAAGTTGTACGCATTAGATACCAACTTAATGGTATTACAGCAAGACAAAATAACGTCAGTTCTTTATGGAAAAAACTTGTTGGTAGATGCTGTTGGTGGTGGTCAAGTTGCTTCTGTTCCTGAAGTATTAGGTAATCAAATTGTTCATCCATCTGAATATGGTATAAGTAATAATCCTGAAAGTTTTGCCAAGTTTGCCAACATAGTTTTCTTTACAGATGCAAGAAGAGGAGCTGTATTACAAATGACAGGTGATCAAGTTATGGAAATATCAGCAAATGGTATGAAGAACTATTTTAGAGATGAGTTGAAAGATAATCCAAACACTCAAAAACTTGGAATGTATGATCCTTACAATGAAACTTATGTTTTAGCATTTACTGATGCAGAACAAGAAATTTGTAATTTGTCATTAAGTCAAACTGCTTTAACTAAAGGATGGAATACATACGGAGATCCCTTCTTTATGTTTAGTATTTTATCTAGTACATATTGGACTATTACACTTGAAGATACTGGTGATGGTACTGATTGGATTGATTTAGTAACAGAACTGGGCTATGGTGATCAAGATATATATGCTAATATTGACAGTAATGAAACTGAATCAGTAAGAAGTGTTGACTTTGTAGTTGAATATTGTGATGGTTTGACAGCTACATTTACGTTGACTCAAAATGGATTTATATTGCCTCCACCACCTGAAGAAGATTTATAATTTTGTAATATGTGTGATTGTATAAAAATAAACTACACCCCAATAGGTCAAGAGCCTGTGTCAATAGAGGTAACTGCTACTGGCGTACTAAATGGTAAGAATTATTATGAGTTTAGTGCGCCAGTAGAGAGCTCAGGGTGCGACACGATTAGTGTTACATATCAATTAATAGGTGAAGAGCCTGTTACGGTGGAGGTGGAGAAAGATGGTGAATCTAATGGTAAGAATGTTTATATAATTCCTTCTTTAGATGCAAGTATTTTATCTTGGTTTCCTGTAGAGGGATATTGGCTTATTGATTATAGTTTGGGAGCTACACTATCCTCCAACACCCCTTGCCCTTTCGGAACTTATACAATTGAAGAGGGTAGTATCTTTGAATCATTTGTTGTAGAACCTATAACAGAGCAAACTCTAACAATTGCATGGGGTGGAGTTATATGGATAATGGGTATTTATTTAGGTGATGAGTTATGGACATTAGCAGAAGATGTAGAATGTCCAATAGGCAATTGGGTAAATAATGGCGACACAACATATTTTTCAGCATTTGACATAGAAGAATGTACCCCTAGAAGAACAATAACATATTCAAAAGTTGCTGAAGGATGGAATTCTTTTTGGTCTTATCAACCTGATTGGATGACTGAAATGAATAGTATATTTTATACATTTAAGAATGGTGAGTTGTGGCAGCATAATGTCAATACAACTAGAAATAATTTTTACGGACAACAATACCAATCAAGCGTAAGAACAATTTTTAATAATGATCCGCTTACAGTTAAGGTATTCAACACTTTGTCTCTAAACAGCACTCATCCTTGGACTGCTGATCTATATACCAATATAAGTGCAGGTACAATTGATTATACTTACTTTGTAGAAAAGGAAGGTCAATGGTTTGCTTATATAAGACGATTTGACAATACAATCGATGTAAAAGCACTATCTACTCAAGGAGTTGGTTCTGCTAGCAATGTTGATTCAACAACACCATCTGCTGTTGTAGCAGACTTCTCTTTTAATATAGACTCATCAATAAGTATTGGTGATCTTTTGTATAAAAATTCAGGAAGCAATTTAATTCTTGTTGGTACAATAGTAGATCTTTCTATTAATTCAATTACTATTGACACGACCATTGGGAATGTTCCATTAATTACTGACTTTTTGATATGTGTTAAGAACAGTCAAGCTGAATCATTCGGTACAAGAGGATACTACATGAATGTATATCTTTATAACGATTCAATAGAGCAAGTTAAATTGTTTGCCATAGGAACTTCAGTATTCAAAAGTTTTCTGTAAATTTGTATATGGAAGTTCGATTCTTAAATGATGATGATTATAATACATTATCATCATGGTGGAAGGATTGGAGGTGGACACCTCCGCCAGCTGATATGTTGCCACAAAACGGTAAGGGCGGTGTAATGGTTTACAAAGATGGTGTTGAGATTTGTGCTGGATTTGTTTACTTTACAAACTCAAAAACAGCTTGGATAGAATTTATAGTTTCGAACTTTCATTATAGGGAAAATGACAGGCATGACGCTCTTGAGTTTCTTATAAATGTATTGACTGACATTATTAAAGAAACTGGTGATTTTAAATATGTTTATACATCACTAAAAAGCAAAAGTCTGATTGATAGATATAGCAATTGTGGATTCCAAAAGGGTGACAGCAATTGCCAAGAAATGGTTAAAATATTATAACATGGCAGCAGTAACAGGCACAATGGTGGCTTTAGGTGGATTAGGTTTGAGTGCAGCTCAAGCTATTAAAGCTAATAAAGATATGAAAACATATTCAGAATCAGCAAAACAAGTTCAAAATCTTTTGAAAAATATCAAAGAGTCTGATTTTTATGGAAGAGTACAAGTTCCCACTTTGGGATTTGAGTTGGCTCAACAAGGACAAGCTCAAGCAACAACACAAGCAATAGAGGCATCTAAAGGCGCAGGTGCTGAGGGAGTTATTGGTAGTGTAGGAAATATTGTTGCCGCAACAGCACAAGCAGATTTAGATCGAGCAGCTAAACAAGCTGAAATTCAAACTCAAATTGAACTTGAAAGGGCTGCTGGTAGACAAGCTGTTGATGCTAGAAAAGCAGAGCGTGAATTTATGATAGGGACTAATCAACTCATAAGCGAACAAACGCGAAGAGCTGACGCTGAGAATAGACGTAATAAAGCCATTCAAGGTATGTTCGGTTCTGCTGGAACTGCTTTGACTAGTGCTGCTGGCCTAGTTCCTTTGTATAAGCAACAACAATATGCTAAAAATGCTAATTGGACTACTAACAAAGTGACAAATCCATATATGAGTCAATTTATGAGCCCAATTGAACAACAACCTTAAAAAATGGCAAGCAGATACAACGAATATACAGGATTTATACCAGCCGATAACCCAATTGATTGGGCTACGCTCACTGGTGGATTAGTTAAGACCATTACAGGTATTGGTGAATCAAGAGAGGCTGAACGTCAGGCTCTTGACAAATTGGCTACGGATAACGCAGAGATTATTCAAAATACAGAACTAGGTAAAACTCAAACTTACGATCAACTAATACTAGCTGGATCAGATAAAGCTAGAAATAAAATATTTGAATGGAATAAAAAATTGAAATCTGGAGAACTTAAACCTATTCAATATAAAAATTTAATAAATAATCTAAAATCTTCTTGGTCTACTTTTGCCAATACTACTAAGACATTTGATGCACAAATACAAGAAGCATTAAAAAGACAACAAGAAGGAAAGGGCTCAGCTTTTGAGTTAAGTATTAATAATAGAATTGCTGAATTAGCCAATTTAAGAAATAAAGTAACTGACATTGATGACTCTAATGGAAATTTTATAATTGGAGAGTTAGGCAGCAATGGATTATTTGACCCTTCAAGTATTATGGATTTAAGGGCTATTGGTAAACCTGGGAATATACTTGACGATAGAATTGATTTAGATGCCATAGTTGATGAAAAGACAAAAGGAATAGCTTCTTGGCTTGAAGAAGAAGGAAGAAAAACTACAACTGATCCACTATTAAACCCAGCTGTAGAACGCATGATGTTTGATTTAAGTAAAGCTATATTAAACAATCCTAGAGCAATTGCAGGTGTTTTAACTGATAACACTGATGGTGATTATGATTTTTATTATAGCGATAAAGAATTAAATGCTAAAATAGAAGATAGAGTAGCTAAAGAAAACCAATTTAGAACTCAATACAACAAACCTACTTTAAGTGGTGATGAATTAACCAAATTCATTAATGACCAGAAAGATAAAATGATATTTTCTACTCAAGATGAACAAGGTGTATATCAACCTATACTAACAAATAGTCAAGTTAAAAAAGCAAATGATGCTACAATAGACAGAATAAAATCAAGATTAGAGAGAAAGGTTGAGTTTGATGAACCACAGTACAGAGGTACTGGTGGCGGCGGTGGCGGTGGCGGTGGCTCTACCAAAACTGATGATTTTGCTGTGTCTGCATATATAACAGCAAACAAGGCATTAGAGCAGGGAGACTTTTCATCATTAGATCAAGATCAATATAATTTTGATAATGGTATTGATTCAAGTGGAAAGAACTATGTTGTTGTATCTAAAAGAGCTTATGATGAAAGATCTAAAACTTTTGTTAATGACCCAAAAGCTAAAAAAATAAGAGTATATTCAGCAGATGGACTAGCTCCATACATTAAAGGAATGGATAAACAAAAAAACTTACCTACATCTATTTATAATTCAGGTAAGAATGACTTCTTCAAGTTAAATAATTATACATTACCAGGCACTTATAAGAAGGGAGATAATATTCAATCAACAAAAAGTGATCCATTAGGTTTAGGAATTTAATAAATAATAAGTTATGCCATTAGATTATACAGAATTTGCAAAAAAAATAAAGAGTAAATATCCTGAATATAGTGATGTTGATGATTTAGAATTATCTAAAAAGATGATTGAAAAGTATCCTGAGTATAAAAATGAAGTTTCTTTTGAATCTGCATTAAAAAAAAAAGAGGTTTCACAATCAACACAAGTCAATCAAGTTACTTCTTTGGATGGATCAAAGACGGAAAATCAAAAGCGTTCGGACTCTTTATCTTCAGCAAGAAGGTGGGCTAATGTAACTGAACCAAAAGTTACCTCTAGTAAATATAAGACTGATGATTATATTGACATACTAGAAAATAAGCCTTTAAAGAAAAAGAAAGTTGTATCAGTACAGCCTGATAAATACGTTCCTGAAGTAAAAGTAGAAGAATTAGATGTGCCTACTTATAAGGAAGCCGAAACAATGATGGAGGAAGATTTCGGTAAAAAGGAATTCGATGCCTATCAGAATATCAATAAGATAGACAAAAATATTGCTTTTAAAACTGAAGATGAGGCTGTAAAAGAATTAAGAGAAAAATTTAAGGGAAGTGGATTTATTTTTGAAACCACTGGTGCTGGTAATAAAATAAAAATATCTACATCTACGAATGGTGGATTAACTACAATAAATTCAAAAGAATTTGAGTTAGTTCCTTCAGCGTTATATGGTCAATCACAGACTGGTATGCCAGTTGCTCAAACTGAAGATTTAAACAGATTAAGCAACGATAAATATAATGAGATTGTTGACTTTATGAGTAAGTCAATACTTAAAAAGACAGATAAAGATTTCTTAAAGAAGGAAGTAAAAGATTATGGTCAGCTTGTTAATCTTATGGCTGAAAATCCATATAAGTATGGTGAAGAATTTTTAAATCAGTACGATACTGACAGATGGTTTGATAACCAATATAAAGATTTAGTAATTGAATCAAAAAGTTTAAAAAGAGATGAAGATCAACTATTATCTCAATATAATGAATTTATAAAAAATCCAACTAGTCCAGAACAAGAAGCTGAAATAAAAAATAAAATAAATTCTCTTGACGAAAGAAAGAATATATTAAAAAGCAAGTACGATGATTTAGGCAGATTAAATGATAAACTAAAAGTATCATCAGCTGTATATTATAAGAATAAAGAAAAGCAAGGTAATACACTAGGTTTAATATCTAAGAGCTTTATAAAAGGTGCTTTCAATATGGAAAAGGCACTAGCAGGGATAACTGCTGATGTTATGCCTTATGTTCTTCCAGAAGGATCAATAATGCCAGATGTACAGAGAGAAAAATTAAAAGCATCTGGAATGAGTGATTCTGAGATAAAAGATTATGCATCAAAACAACTTAGAAAACAAATAGTTCCACAAATAGAAAAGGGATTGACCGATTTGGTTTCATTTGGAACTACAGATGAATACCTTCAATCTAAAGATAGGGGTGATTTAGAAAAAGTAGCTTCATTTTTATCTGAGAGTATTGGTACTGCATTATCAGCAGGTGGCAACCCTACATTGCAAAAAGTAGCATTCTTTACTCAATCTTATAATGCTATTGAGGATGAGATGAACTCAAGTCAGTTTGATGGATTAAATCAATTTGAGAAAAAATTAATATCTGTTCCTTATGCAATAACAATAGGTGCACTGGAAAACTTAGGGTTTAAATTTACAACTGGCGCAACAAAAAGCCCACTATTTAATAAGTTAGTAAATAATATAGTTTTTAGAACTTTCTCTAATTTACCAAAAGATGCATCAGCAACATTAATGCAAAATGAATTGAAAAGGAATACTGCCGCTATGTTGGCTAATGCTGGATTAAGAATAGTTGGTGGTGCATTAGTAGAAGGAGCTATTGAAGGTACTCAACAATTAGATGAAATAGTAATAAAGGATATATCAAATGGTATAACAGATAAAGATTACTTTCAAGATGTTCCTGACATTACAACAGCAAAAGGAATTAATCAAGCAATTGGGGCTGCTGCTACTGATGCTTATTATGGTGCTCTAGGTGGTTTAATTATGTCTGCTGGATCTGAATCAGTTTCAGCTATTAGAGATGGGTACAGTAATAGAAAGAGTGATGATGATTTTGCTATATTTTCAAACTCATTAAAAGACAATAACCTTAGATCTTCTATTGAATCAGATATAAAATCTAAAATAGTAAGTGGGGATATAACAAAAGAAGAAGCAAAGGCTCAAATTGAGTCAATGAATAAAACATATTCAATCCTGCAATCTATACCTGACAACTTAAGTTTAAGAGATCAAAGAGATTCATTTAATTTAATTCTTGAAAAACAAAAGATACAAAAAGAAATAGAAGGGAAAGACCCTGCTCTCGTTGCTGCTCAAACAGACAGAGTAAACGAGATTAATGATGAACTAAAAATAATAAGTAAAAATGCCGTTCAAAAGCAAACAACAGGTGAAGTTCCTGTACAGCCAGAAGCCAGAGTTGGCGGAGAAGTGGCGCAAGGAGAACCCGAAGCAAAACCTGAAGTCGTTACCGAAGAAGGTCAAGCCACAGTCCAAGAAGAAGTAACTCCTGCTGAAGTAGAACCTCAAACAGTAGTTCAAGAAGAAGTAAATAAACTAAGAGGTCTATTTGGTCAAGAACCCAAGTTTCAGAAAGGAGAGCAAGTGTCTCAAGTACCTGAAGTTGATTCAGTAGTTGAGGAAATGAATGCTATGCCAGAAGATGTGGCTAAATTCGATGTTCCTTCTGATTTGACTACTAAAAGCAAAACAAATGTAGAATCACTTGTAAAAAGATTTGGAGATAAGTTAAAGTCTACATTTAAAGGTGGCATAATAAAAAATATATCAGAGTATAATGGTATACCAATGATATTTACAATCTCTGATCAGTTAACATCTGGCAATGTAAAGAATGAATTTACAGGAAATACAATTGATGTAAATGGAGGTATAGGATTTAATCTTACTGAAGGAAATGAAGGTAGTGCTTGGGCAAATACTGATAAAGCAGAATCTGAAAAAATGCTATCTAGAGCCAAAGAAGTATACTCTAAAAATAAAGACATGTTCGATAGGCTTTGGTCAGAAGGAAAACTTCCGCAAGGTCAAATACCTATGGCTATTGTTAAAATGGGTCAAGATTCAATTCAAACAAATGAAGCAATATTTAGATTTGCTGCTGATACTATAAAGAAGAAATTTAATAAAGCAGAAAGAACAAACTCATTAAATGGATTGATAGAAGATATATCCGCTGTAAATCCTGAAAGCAAAGTTATATCATTTATAAAAGAAAATAATTATAAAACTATTGATGAACTTTTAGATAACATGAATAATCTTAAACCAATAGGTGAAAGAGCAAATGTTACTAGATTTTTATTTACTGGAGGCATTCAACTTAATAAAGAAACTAAGCCAGGGAAACCAAGAAGTAAATCGGCTCTTGCTTTAGTTGGTAACAAAGATTCTTCTTACTATAAGTATATACATTTACAAACAATAAACAACGCAATACAAGATGAATCAACAAAAGAAGTTCCATCTAATCATATTATTGGTATTACTGGTGTTGATGTTTTAAACCCTCAAATAACAAATCCAAAACATAGAAACTACCCATATGGTGTTAAGGGTGGATTAATTGGTATTTTAGAATCACCTGTACATGCTGCTGATGTGTTTCCAGAAATGTACGCTAAATCTTTCTATTTAAATAAAGAAGATAAAGCAGGTAAATTACCATCACCAGGTAAGGTTGTAGATCAGGCTGTTGCTTCTAGTGGACCTATTGCCGCTATTAAAGCATTTAGAGGAGCTAAGATTTCTACTAAGATGACGGAACTTCAAAAACTTTTAGGTAAGTTAAAGCAAGCATTTCCATCTGTTACTATAGTTGAAACACAAGAAGAATTCAACAGTGCGTTAGAAAATCCAGATGTAAAACAATTCGTTAAAGATGGTGAAGTTGTTTATGGTTTTACAAAAGATGGTAAAGTATTTTTAAATCCTGAAAAAGCAAACTCAAATACGGCTATACATGAGTTCTCACATATTTGGATGAACTTCTTAAAAGAAAATAATCCAAAGCTTTTAACTAAAGGATATAGTCTTTTAGAAGGAACTGAAGTTTTAAAAAGAAAAATAGATGAGTTAGGAGATATTGAGTTGGCAAGAGAGGAAGCAATGGCTGAATTAATTGCAAATAAAGGAGAAACATTAATTGAAGCAGGTAAAAAATCTAAATTTAAAAACTGGTTAAATGCTGTATTTACTTATGTCAAATCTAAGTTTAAAGCATTTAATAAATTAACACCTGAGCAATTCCAAGACATTAGTCTTAATGAATTTATTGATGGATCACTTGCATCACTTTTAGGAGGTAAAGAGATAACATCGAAAGAAGTAAAAGGTATAGACGTTCTATTTTCAAAAGGAAGGCCAAAAGAAGCAGTAGATATTGTAATAGTGGCTAGAGACAATGGAATATCTGACGCTGCAATCAAACAATATTTAAAAGAAGAAGGATTTAGTGAGCAAGAAATAAAGGATGCATTTAAAGCACAACCTAAAGCACCAACAGTTGCTAAGATATTAGGTAAGCCAAAACCAAAACAGGTTACTGTTAATGAGATGTCAGCACTTAAGGACCAAATTAGACTAGAAGCCAAAGCAGCTCGTGAAGCAAAGACTGACTTAAATACCAAACGTAAAATGTTGGCTACTGCTATTGGTAATATGGTTAAGACTGGTAAAATGAAAGCCAGTCAGGCTGCTGTATTGGTTAAAAGAGTTAGCAGCCTTAACCTTGAAAATCCTGTAATGGTTGAGCGATTTACAAATTACGCTCAAAGAGTATTCGAAAGAGCAGACTACCAAGAAACATTAGATGGTGCGTTTGCATTAAGAAAAGCAATTCGTAAAGCATTAAAGACTGATAACCAAGCCGAGGTAGTTGGTATGGCTAAGGAGTTTACAAAGATCGATCCATCTATGGTTGAGGATATTGATGCGTATTTAGAAATTGCGGAGAAAGTTAAGAATGCTGTTAAGCCATCACGAGTAAAAGGTCTTGATGTTATAATGAAGGAAGCAGCAAATATTGCTGAGGTTTCTGAATATATAAACAATGAGATTGAAAGACAAGATAAGATTCTTAAAGATGAGTTATTAGCTACTTATGATTTCTTGGAAGGCGAGATGTCATTGAAAGACATGCAAGATGTTATCAATGCATTGAAAGATCCAACAAGTCAAATGGAAACCACTGAAAAAGAGAAGTATGTAAAAGACTACTTAAACGGTAGATTTGGTATCATGTCATCAATACTTGATACAATGTTTAAGACAGGTATTGATCCTATGACTGGAGAGGAAATAACATTTGATGAGAAACAAAAAGAATTAATTAAAAGAGCGTTGAAGATTGACCTTAATGAGATGTCAGTTAGAGATGCCATTAAAATAGTTGAGAGTGTAGAAAACTTTATTACCAACCAAATTACAAGTGGTCTTGAGGCGGCTGTTAGTTCTTATGAAGGAGCTACAAATAGCAAGCAATTAGTCGATAAAGGAACAAAGGCTAAATCTTTGAGGCTATTCTTTAGTAATTATGTTGGTAAAATATATAGCGAACAATTGTTCTCTCTTCCTATGTTAATGGAAAAGATGTTTGATGGTGTTAATAATTCAATTGATGTGATGAGCAAAATGGGATTAGTTAAACTTATTAATGGAGTCAATAAAGCCAATAGACAGCATAATGATATTTTAGATCAGTATGTAAAGCAACCTTTCTATTCTACAAAAAATGCTCTTGGTCGTTATGTTATGAATAAAGGCTTCATGGATGCTGAGAATGTATACGAAAGAGGTATGCTTGCATTCTTAAAAAGAAATTTAGTTGGTAAACCAGCTGAAATGAAAGCAGAGTTTGAAAGAAGGGTTAGAATGGTTCAAGAATCTATCAATAAATTAACTGAAGATGGGGATGCCAAAGAACAAAAAATGGGGGAACTATATCAAAAAATTTATGATAAGTTAGGTGTAGCAGAAATGGACATGGATGTCATTAATGCCAATGCATCAAAAAATAATTTAGATGCTGTAAATTGGTGGGTTAATCAATGGTCTAGGCACTATTCTGATTTATCAGATATTAGTTTATCTGTTTACAATACTCAACTTGGAAGTGATTTAAATTATACACCAGATAAATACAAAAGACTTTCTTCAGAGAATCAATCACTTGATGAGGGAGCAGTTGAAAGAAATGGTGCTTTTGCTATAACAATTGATTACACTGATAAGAAAAAGACTGGTGTTTTAATGGAAACAACAAGACCAAATGTTATGCCTGATGGTAGATATATTAGCCTTGATTTTGATACTAATAACTCAAAAGCATTAAAGGCAGCTTTGGTTGATATTAATACAGCTTCTGCTATTAGACAAGTTGATGGGTTTATTAATTCGAAGTCATTTAAAAAGTTAATTCCTGAGTCTGAGGATAGATCAATAATGACTAAAAGAATTAACACTTATATAAGAAGATCAAAAGGTAAAAACATTGTTGCATCTGATACAATTCAATACATTAATAAATTAACAAATTATATCACGTCTCTTGGTGTTGGAAAGGCTTTGGGTGGTATAAGTCAAGCTGTTAGTCAGACAATACCAGTAATGGTAAACACTGTAGTTAACTCAGGAAGGTTTGATATAGCCGATGCTAAATTTAATGAGTGGTTAAATAAAACTGGACTTCCAATTTCAAATCGTGGCCTTGAATCACAATCAACAGTTGATTCAATTGACAGAAAAATTGATATGACAGGAACTGGAACTCAAGAAGTATTGAAAGCAATTGCTGATTTAAATCAATGGTACTTAAAACAATTCCTAGTAAGGCCAGATGTATTTGTTGCTAGATCATCATTTAAGTCTTACTATTTACAAAACTTAAAACGTAGAGGATTAAGTACTGATATTGATTGGACTACACATGAAATTGATATGGAGGCTGCTGAATATGCTCAAGCTATGATTGACAGACAACAAAACATATCTGATCCAATGTTAGCTGGTGAATTTTTAGCAAGCGATGATCCAATCAAACAAATAACTAGAAAAATAGTTCTTCCGTTTGCATCATTTATTCTTAACCAAAAAGCTAGGATGTATAATGATATAATGACTATTAGTAGTAAAACTGCTACAAGTGAAGATAAAGTAATTGCAAGAAGATCATTAGCAGGTCTAGCTTCCGAACTTGCAACATTCCAATTAATTGGATTTGGTGTAAGAAGATTGTATGATATTATTGCGGCATCATTGCTTGGTGATGATGAGGATGAAGAAGCGAAGAAAAAGAAAATGATTAATGCTACTAAATACCCTATTAAAAGTATTGTTAATGATATTGTGTCACCACTTCCAATGACAGACTTTATATCAACATGGGCATTAAACAAAGCATTAGCACAATACCCTTGGATGAGTGATAAAGAAATTAAAGATGCGGTTGAAAGTAGAAATAAGGTTTTAGAATTAAAAGGTGAGCCTGCTATGACTGAATCTGAAGAAAAAGAATTTATTGATAACATTAAAAAAGAAGCAACATATCAAGTATTTGAAGATGACTTTGATAGGAGTTATGGTATGATTGGAATTGCTGGGAGTACTTATCAAGAGTTAGCTGAAATATCCAATTTAGCTACAACTGGTAAATTCATGGATGAGTATGAAGGAAGAGAAACACCTAAAGTACTTTTAGAGGCTGATAGGAAAAAAGTTGGATATGCTGTTCCATTTTTAATTGCATACTCTACTGGTGTACTACCAAAAGATATTGGTTCAATTAGTAAAAACTACGTTAAGGGAATCAAGAAGAAAGCTGTTACAGAAAAACAATATGACAGATATGAAACTGTAAAAAAAGATCTTGGACGTAATTTGAAATCGTGGGAAATACAATTAGTAAAAGATAAGAAGGAATCCGAAACAGCCATTTCCGAAATAGAGTTCATTGAAAGAAACGGTGGCTTGACAGAACGTCAAGGAAGAGAATACCTAAAAGTTATGAAGGCTATAGGTGAGCCAAGTATTTCAGATATAGTGAAAATAAAGGAAGGCCAAACAGCCGATCAGATTTTAAAGTAATCAAGAGCAATACCATAACAGTAGTTAAGTTTGCTCATGTCTGAATGTATAAAGAAAGGGTGGTATCTTAATTCGATGCGTACCCTTACTTTTTTCTTCTCGTAGATGTATTTCTCTACAACAGCAATCATTTCTTCAACTGTTATCATCAGAATAAATGTGTTAGCCTGGCAATCTGCCCATGCTCAGGGTGATGAATAAATCCTTCAACAGCTTTGGGTGCATACTGATAACCATTACGATGATGCCAACTGTCAGCACCGCTAGGTGAACGTAATGTCTCTACACATACAGACATATAATCTTTCGAACTTTTGTGATGTACGTGATGTCCATATACATACCTATGTTTGCACTCATGCCACATAGCACCTGATTCGTGTGCCATTAATAATGGAAGATCTTGTTGTTTTGCTCCATCCATGTGAGTAGACCCTATGAGATTTTTACCATAAGATACATACTTTCTATGTTTCATGTCATTGTCAAAAGTAACTTGCTTGCATTTACCAAACCATGCCTCAACACATTGTAGCAACATGAATCCAGACATAAAGTCGTGATTGCTTGGATTGTATACAACGTGAACGTCAGCTACTGTCATCAATGTCTCAATTATTTCAATCAATAGTTTTTTGGCAGTAACAAAATTATCGTACCACATGCCGTCAGTATCTTGTGGTGTGCCACTTGTTGTTGTACGCTTTGGGTTGTCGATATGTAGTATGTCATTACCTGCAATAAAAATAATCTTTTCAATATTAAAAGCAGCTGACTTATTTAATATACCATGTAAACCTTCGCGAACTCTCTTGATAGCTATCTGCATATTGTAATCTTCACCTGTTTCAAAACTTGAGCATATCTTACCGATGTGGATATCAGCAGGATCAAAAACAAGGCAGTGTGGATCGCTTGATTGTTCTCTTTTAAATGTAGGATATTTTGGACTCCAATTAGACACTTCATCTATTAAGTCTTGCTTAAATTCATCATAGTTGAACTCATTGTTCTTCTTGACATTTATACTGAAGTGTTTACCTTTATACCAATAATGACTGACTTTGTCATAATTAACTCCAGCTGCTTTACAAGCTTCATAAAGACCTTTGTCTTTTGTCCAATTGTAAATATTTCTTGTTATTGAACTGATTGAATCATCTAAGTTAAATTCATCTGATACTATTTTTGCTATCTCATTAATACTTTTATTCTCTTCAAAAAACAATTGAGCAGCTCTATTCCGATATACTTTCATGGGTTCTGTCTAGATCTCTAAGAACTCTTATCAAGTTCTGTATATTTAATTTCATTTCTTTATAATCTCCATCAACTAAAGACTCGTATATACAATCCGTTAGATCATTAATCTCGGTCATTACTGCATTTACATAGTTGATATTCTCCATTTACTGTGAACAAATATATCACTTATTAACATTATAACAAATACCCGACAAGTATTTTTTTATAATTAACTCATAACTAATTCTATATTTATTAAGATTATCTTTTTTTATCACCCCTTTTATGAAATATTCATCTATGGCTTTTAAGTTGTCATCTAAAGCTATTGGAATATCTTTAAGATTTTTAAGAACTTTAGGTAGCTTTGAATTCATAGAGATAGGAATAGCTTTTACTATTACATCTACACAATATACACCTGATTTATCATTCATAACAATATAAAAATTAACTTACCATTCAGTAAGTTACTGTTTAGTAATATTTTTATAATCAATCCAAAAGCCAATAGCTACGATTATATTCATGCCGATCGAAGAAATAACTTCGATTATATCATCATATACATTTAAAGACAAATGTACATGCCCAACTACCCAAAATGGTATTGATAGATTTTGACTGATCCAAACAATGGTATATTTTATTAATCTTTTAACCAATTTCTAAAAGCTAATCCCATGTTCTCTAATTGATATAAGAATGCTTTAAGTTCTTCGTCATTCTCTATATCCATTTTTTTGTATAAGTTATCACCCTGTCTTAATACTTGTTCAGCAAAATCATTACCTGCTTTTTTAATTTGCTTTACATAAAGTTTTGGATAAACATCTTTAATGTCCTCCATGAAGTCCATTAGGACTGGCAAAATACTTACCAAGCTCGCCAGTTTTTTCTCGTTCGATATAAATTTCTCTTTCTCCATCGCTTAAACTATTAAAATTATACTCTTTATCATTAAACATTTCTTCTTCTGTGTCATAATATGGACCATTTTTTTGTCCTAACTCAATATGTCCAAAGTGGTTCATTATTGCACCACTTAAATATCTTTGAACAGCCCACCTGCTCGTATTTAATATATCGCTTATTTGAACAAATGTTTTTCCTTCTAGGCATAATTTTCTCGCAAGTGATTTATTCTTCTGAAACGTTATAGAATTGTGTGCCGTCATATACTGAAGCTTTGATACCATGATTGTTTAGTTCTTTAAGTCTATATACTTGTAAAGGTCTAGGCTTTTGTCCAGGTCGTTTGACTTCAATGAATTCAACGTCTGAGTTTTTAGGTATTGCCAATAGGTCGGGTATGCCAGTCTTATTGGTGACAGATAGCTTGATGACATAGTAACCATCCTTCTCAAGTTGCTTGATTAATTTAGATTGTATTTGCTGTTCTGTTGCCAATATTTGCCAAATATATAGATTATTGACAAATGTTTGAAATAAAAACATAACAAAGTGCAAGCGAAACTATCGCATCGCCTGCACGACTGTTATACCCAATCGGGTTTAATTGTAGTCAATAAGCTTATATTATACCTTATCGGGTATTTAATAATCATCCATTGAGCCATCAGGATAGACCCAAGTACCTTCAGATAAATAAACTCCACCTATCTCATTTAAGGCCTCTTTACAATGATAAAATGCTAAAAAAACATCATCACAATCCTTTTCATAAAACTTTTTACCGTTAAAGTAAACTGGGAACAATTTTTCTTCTTTCATAATTTTTAAAATAAAGTTAATCATCAATTTTACTTGACGGCCCACATCCCAAATACATCTCTATCCTAAATCCTTTGGCTTCATAGCTTTTAAATTTATTTTTTTTGATATGTGATTCAACAATTTCTTCATATTTAATTCGATCCAGCCTGTAGGCATTATAATCAATTATTTTCTGACCTTGCTCATTAATTGTAGCATTGGCTACTAATTCATCAAAGTCAGCTGATGGCGTTGACTCTTTATACAATTCTCTGTAGCAATCCATTGCTGCATCAAATAATTTCTGTTCTCTGCTTTTCCTTTTCATAATCTTTTTTAAAAATGTTAACAGTATATTTTTTCTTTGCTTTGACGGACTTGTATATTTTATCCTCAATGCCGCCCTTTGAGAATATCCAATAAACTTTATTAAACTTACGCTCCATAGTAGTTAATCGGTCGCGTGCTTGCCAGTATGACGTAGCACTAAAATCAATGTTATAGAACACCAAGTAGTCTGCATTTTTTAAGGATATACCCTCACGTCCAGACACAATTTGTAAGGCTATATTTTTATTAGTTGAATCAAACTCATCAAGATCAGTGGTTAGGCTATCACCAAATACTTGACTTAATACATTTAGTTCTTCTTTAAACTTGTAGAATATACCTATCTTGTTGTTTAAGAATCTCGACTTTATAAACTCAGCTTTAGTGGTATCAATAACCATACTGTTGCCACTCTCAAACTTAACTGTACCACTCCATAATTGGTGAAGCTTCTGCATCAACTTAACTGGTGTGTCGGCCAATATAACTTCATCCTTGCCCTCCACAACCAAGTCCTTCTCAAGCTTCTTCACAATCATCTTTGTTTTATCTGACATATCAACATACAGTACTTCCTCTTCAATCTCAGTTGAAAATCCTGCCTGCTGTTGTGTGAATGTAATTACATAAGGTGCTATAGCAGCCATTATCTTAAGCTCATTTCCTTTTGAGTAATCATTAACCATGAAGCCATTAATCTTCCTTTGAAACTTAAACACGTAGTCATCGGCCCATCGATAGAAGTTTGCGTAATGTCTGAACGGACTGTAGTTAGATACCCAAAACTGATGGTATACTTGACTGAATGACTCTGGTGTCATTGTTCCTGATAGAAATATCATTGGCTTGTCAGCGAACATCTGCTTGTAGGTCTTAGTTGCTAGTCCTGGTTTACGTGTTGATCCGTACCTATGGTGCTCGTCATGTATTAATAATTCATAATAAAAAGGATGCACTATTTTATGCATTGATTCATCATTTGTTATAAGTATTTCAAAATGTTTATCATAACCAAAGTCATAATAGTCAGACTGAATAGAACTAATTGCCTTCTTTTTGGTTAAGAATAGAACTCGTTTTGCTCCATATAGTTTTGCTGTCTCTAAAGCTGTCAAAGTTTTTCCAGTTCTTACTTCCATAGAAATATAAACAATTTTGTTTACTTTTAATATGTCAACCGCCCTGTTCGCTATGTCGATCTGATAATCCCTTAGTTCCATCATTACAATTTATTATTGAAAAACGTCTTTTAAATGCCATTGATTCTAAAGGAAAGTCATCTATAGATACTTCTGATGAACATCCAATAATTATTTCTGGGTAGATTATAAATGGATCTTTACATTGCTTTTCTACCATAAGGCCCTGGCATATATAGCTATAAAAAAAATCTATATTTGATGCATCTTTAAAATCATCTATTATTACTAATTCAGTATTTAAATTACAGCGACTAAAATAAAAACCCATACTATACCTATATAATATCTTATTAAGATTACGCCCATCGAACCAAGTAACATTATCTTGATTATACGAACTTGCTATTTCTTTAGCTTTTAGTGTTTTTCCACTGTCGGAATCACCTATTATTACTGTTATCTTTCTGTCCATCCTTTATCATTTTATTTATACATTCATTTAATTCATTTATTGTATCGGCATGTAGTTCTTTGTCATAGTCAAGCCAATTAAACTGCCTTCTCAGTTCTCTGAGGCTGTAGTCAGGAACAAACGACACAGCCTTAATCTTACCAGTCAGAAAGTCATGAGCCTCCTTGTAGTCTGCAATCATCTTAGATAGTTCAGCCTTTCTTCTTGTGCCATGTTTGGCATATCCATAGATTTTTTCAGTAAACTCTAATCTTTTTCTAATTATACATTCGCAGAATTTCATAACCTTAAGTTTAATTGTTCATCTTCTTTAACTACAAATTCAATATTCTTACCAAGAGCATTACGTGTGACAACTGGTTTCTTGCCAAATTGAAACTCCCCATAACTATCAATCCATCGGTAGAACTTATTCTGTGATATTTTAAACCTACCATAAGTGGCATAGTCAGGATACTCTTGAGTAAATGAATTAAATAAATCTTGACCAAGAGATCTAACACCAGCTTTTGTATGTACATTATCATTAGATGTAGCCCACTCCCAAAAGTCAGAACTTGTCTCAGCAATAAATTTACGAGTTTTTAAATTCTTAAACTCACTACGCAATAGTCCTTTATTAAGATATGACTGTAAATTACTTATCATGTAGTTGTCAAACTTATTCCACTCGTACTCATCCCATCCACTGAACAACATGTGTCCAAATTCAGTCTCTGGAGTAAACGATTTGTTGTAGTACTGCTTTAACTCTAAATCCCACTTACGTCTATCAAATGAATTACCAGCTCCTCTAATCGCATAGTTTGTTGTTATAACAATCTTGGGTGACCTTTCAAATGGTATGCGTATCTCATCTTTATTTTTCTTCTCAAGATCTATCCCCTCTGTAATGATAGAGAATAATTTCTCGAAGTCAAAGTGCTTGCTAACGTCATCAAATACAAGTACCTGTGTATCAACCTGAACTCTCTGATATGGGAACGACTTCTGAAAGCTGAATCCCTTGCCATCAATAATTACCATCTTTTTCATGTGACTAACTGACTTAACAAATATACCTTTACCAGTACCTCCTTCAGGATTGTCACTAATAATCTCATCGTTAAGAATAACAGCAGGGCTGTAGCTTGCTGGTTTATGACTGTGCATTAAATAACCAAGTGTTGACTCAACTGATTTGATTCGTTCTTTGTCATCGCCTGAAATGTTTGTTATGAATCTCTTATATTCACAATCATCAAATGCAGACTCAGAGAAGTTTCGTTTTATCTTTTGCTCTTCCCACACAATTCCTTTTAAATCTTTGTACTCAATTCGTTCAATACCGTTTCGAGTAACCTTAATAGCGCAGTTGTTATAATATAGATAAGCATTCTCAGAATCATCCATCATGAACCTAGCGTCAATCTTAGGTAAAAAGTTTAAGAAGTTCTCTGTAAAAAACTTAGTGTTTATAGCAAAGTAATTATAAACAGACATGTCATTTATACTATCGAGATATTTAAGTATATAATCCTTAATCAAATCCTCACTAGAGTCTTTCATTACATTGTCTTGTATGCGTATAAATACAAAGTTATTAGAGCCTTCAGGATAATACTTATAAAATCCTTCATTGGTTAAAAAGTTTCTAAATAAATGAGGAACTATATCAATCTTACCTTTGGATGATTTAGTCCAAAATCTATTTGGATCTTCCTCGCTATTAATATGCTCAATAACATCAGCAGGAACATCTTTATAAACCTCAGCTACTTTGTCTAAAGGCATACCTACCTTTATGTCGTTCTTTATAGCAACAGTCTTGTCAATGTCCTCATAGAATTTGGTGTTGTGTATCGATGTATTTTTGTAAGCACTCTCAAATAGCGATGGTATCTCTCTTGCCATATCTCCATTGGTATCGTATGAATCAATGATTGATCGAGCTGTTTGCCTGTCAATACCAAACTCATTGAAAGCACATGCAAGTATGTATAGATTGTTGTTACGATGCCCTGGTATCATGCCGTAGTTTTTCTGCCACCAAAGAGTAAGCCTCCTTACTATTTCATTGCTATCATCAACACGAATCATTGGTTTTGCCATTGGTTTATGTTCATCTGAATTGTCCATGTCTGACCAAACAAATGATAACTCATTGACATATATCTCAGGATCATAAGACTCATAGCATACTCTTGATATGTTCTTGCAAGTAACATCAAACTCATCACAGTTATAGTACTTTTTCAATGCGTTGAAATACTTCTTATGATTCATTGGATCTTTTGGTATCCTAACTAAAACTTTTATACCATCGCCAGATGGTGAAATGAATACACAATAAGAGAAGTTGTCATTGATAAGCTCCTCACGCTTTGTAAATAAATGCTGCTCATCTCTGAAGCCATCAAAATCAATACATATTATTCCACTATGCTCAATGATTGCATTGTCAGCACGCTTGGAAAATGTACCTGAAAAACAAATGGCAGGAAGTTTTTTCTTCTTCTCATTTCGCTTGTCTTTCTCAGACTCACTTCTTACATCTTCAACTAAATCTTTTGACTTGCCATTTCTTATTCTATCAATGGCTACATTCAAATCAACATGAAATGGCGTTGATGTGTCGCTGATAGTCTTGAAGTAAGTTATCATATTTATCGGTATCTTTTAAATATTTTGAATCTTTTATATCTGTGTACAAATCATGCTTTTTTATGCCATGCATAACAGTGGCGTGATCTCTCCCAAAATACTTACCTATTTCCTCAAATGTTAAATCTGTGAAATCTCTCATCTTTTTATATAAGAAGTATCTCTTGTGTGTTTTGTTTTGAGCCCTTGATGGTATGTTTAAATTATCTTGCTCTATTAACAACATTACTTTTTCTAAAAAAGCACTAACATCATGATCTCTCATTAATGATCCGCAGTAATTACATCTTTTCATTTGCTCTATATTTTATTTCTTTTTTAATTAAATCAATATGCCAATCAGCATCACCATAATCAACTACTGCTTGTAAGTAGTCATCATCCATATCTTTAATCGCGATGTACGTTAACGGCTGCAATCCATCTTTACCACGACTGCCTCTTGTGGCATATTGCCGAACTTTCTCAAAGTCATCATCAGCGTATACAGCATGATGCACAACCTTATTCATATCCTTTCCACCATACCTTATGTAGTCAAGGCCACCATCAACCATTGTTTGATTTTCACATTGACATACCTTATAGTCATGTCTGTGGTAACTTACTAATGTGTCCAAACAATCGACACATGTTACTGCATTATATACTAACTGTCTCATATTAAAAAATTATTATCCCAAGTTGATACTTTTGTTTTACTATTTACCCAAGGCCAAGTTTCTATTGCCTTTTTTATATCACCATCACAGTAGTGTTCACACCATAATATCTGTTCATAATATTTATCAGTACGATCACCAGTTGGCGATACCCAAAAGATACAGAACTGCCATCTGAAAAAGTATATGTAGAAAGCTGGACACCATTCGAATCTTGGCGTGTCATACTTATCCTTCCAACCTAACTCAAGTTTTTTAAACTTTATTGGCCAACCTATCTGTATCCAATAGTACCTATTTAACAATTCTACAATCCAATTCTTAGATCGTCTTACCATCGGTGCGCTTGCTGGATCTTTTATCCTACGTATCGTTACTATATTCCTATCAAAATTTATAGGCATAAAGTAAGGACATCCATGTACTATCTTTCCAAAGTAGTACTTCTTAATTGGCTTCTTGAATTTCATAATATCTCCCATTGAAAATTAAACGTTTCTCCTATTACATCTCCTACTTCATTACTATGTAGTACTACCATTGTCTGCTCTTTATCATTTAATAATGACTTGAACCATTCAAGTTCTTCTTCATCTGCATGACTATACCAATAGTCATCTTCAATTTCTATTACTGCTTCAATTTTTATTTTCATTTACTTTTTCATAAGTTGCTTCAAAAATATCTGGCTTGCAAGGATAAAATTCACCCTTTATACCTTTGATAATCCAATCTCCATCATTTGCACACATTACTCCTTCTAATGTTTCGATATATATTTTTCCTTCACCTAAATATGATATATCATAATCTGACTCTTTAATGAAGTCAATTACATTACGAATATCTTCTAAACTATTCATTGTAAATTGAACAGCTTCTATTTCTACTGGTTTTTTTATAAATTTCATTTCTTATTATTTTTTAGTTGTTCTCTTAAACGATAGCAATATAGGATGGCATCCATCATCTCCTCAAGCAAATGGTTACACCATTCCACCTCATTTAAGTCAGTCCTATCTAATGTTGTGTTATACTTTTTGATTCCAACAGCAGAACGCTGTCTAAATTTTTCGATTATACTCTCGACTACACTGTCGATTAGTTCAAACTCATTGTACTTGTAGTACCAAATTGTAAAGTTACCATCCTTATCGTCACCAACCAACCATGCACCATACTTATCTGGCTTTTCTACCTCAACAATTTGACCTAGTTTAAAGTAATTCTTATTAACATCACAAAACGTAATACGTACTTTCTGTCCTTTATTAAGCATATTTCATTAGATTTAAGTAAAAATACCGACTAGACATACCTATCGGCATATAGTTTTTCCCTGTATGTAGGGTTAACCACAGAACTATAACTGTCGTTCGCCATGAACTTTGTCGTCAGAGCTGGATTCGAACCAGCATTACTCGTCAGTAATCCGCACAGGTTTCCAAAGTTGCGATACACCCTCTACGGTCTCCATGTATCTCCTGACTTCACGCTATACGTATAGTATAGGTCGCGTTAACTACGGTGCGTCTACCATTCCGCCACCTGACTATATTGGTAGAGATTTGAACTATTGGCACTCTACCTTTGCAAGTACCTCTTACCTTGCGCCCCCATTCGTGGAATTGCCCGATCTCCCAATGGTTGTCGTTGTACTATCAGACATCAAACGACTGCTTGTCTCAAGAATGGATTCGAACCATTGCCGCTTCCGTTTACCTGCGCGACTTACGTAGAAACTCCTACAGGTTTAATGATGGTCGAGCTTCCCATCTTTAATGTCGCATTTCGCCTTAGACCGCTCAGCCACTTGAGAACCTTTAGGACACGCTTAACCTATTGAGTTGCTAGCAGGTACACTCTTCGATGACGAACATCAGCGTTTTTATTGTGTTAATAAGAGCCAAAACACATATAAAAACACACATTTTGGCTCTTTTAAATGCAACTTTTATTACTGTCCGAAAGAGTTGCCAACTTTGCCTACCTACGATTAGGAGTGACTGGTGCGGCCTGCAAGAATCCCTACACGTTATAACCGTTCACCGACCTACGATCCCTTGTACTTCGGGCACAATTAAACTAATGTCAATAGATATAACGTCTTATTAACAAGACCCAACATCTCATCCAATATGTTCTCTAAGTCACATGGATAGTTGTCAGAGTCAGCTTCACCCTCAATCAATTTCTGCATTGACTTTAAGTGATCCATAGCATTCATTGCCTTTGACTCAGGAATTACAATTGGAATTCGCTTGTTTCGACCAAAATACTTCTCAGTAAATGAGTCAGTCAACTCTAAAATTCCATCATAATAATGTCCCAAAGCCTTGTGCTCTGCAAATGATGTTGTCTGTAGATGCTGTAAGTGCATCATGTCTCGCGATTGAAATAACAATCCTATAAATTTTCCTGTTTCCATATTACAAATTTAAGAAAATATTATCTGATTAATAGCATCTTTTGTATAACCAGCAGCCATCAATGCAAGTACAATAACCTCTCTTGCTTGATAGATGTCAGCATCATCAGCTACAGTTAAAGTAGCTGACGAGCTGTCATCAATTATTACTCTTATCTCAATCATTTTTTTCTGTTATTTAAGTCAAACCAACTACCAAGATACACTGGCATCATAAGCCAACCTGCTAATAGACATAAAAATAATTTAGCTATAACATCAAACGACCGATCGTTCTCTGCATGTGTTACCCCAAACGAAAATAGTGCTGAGAATAACAAATAAAATAATACCAACCACATAATTAAAAAGGTAATGCGTCATCATCGCCTGAGATGTCAATAGCAACTGGTGCTGCACCAATAGCCTCAAGCTTGAAAGCGTTTAACGTATTGAAATACTTAACATCGCCTTGTGGAGATGTCCACTCGCGACCCCTTAAATTAAAGCTTACCTCAACTTCTTGACCAATTCCAAAATTATCAAGTAGGCTAACTTTGTCTTGCGTAAACTCTAGCATAATGTCTTGCGGATATTGTGCTTCTGACATATCAGTTACAACGAACTCACGCTTACTAAACTTCTCTGACACTTGTTGTGTCGGCTTGATCACCTTGATCACACCCTTCATTTTAAATGCACTCATTTTATTTGATTTAATTGATTACTAAAAAGGACCATCAACCAACACTTCGTGTTGTCTGTGTGTGAAATGCTCGCTTACATATTTAAGGAGCTCTGACATTGTTTGAAACACCATTGCTGGATTTACAGACATGTTGGCGTTAGGGGTATTGTCTCTAACAATATACCCATTTTTTACTTGTGTTATCTCTAACATTTGTTTTTATTTATTAGTTTATTATAATAGTCATTCGCATATTCCTCAGCAACCTTTACCCTTCGCTCAATCTTTAAGATGTCATCGTCTGTAAGCTCAACAGGAACAGTAGTAGCTCTCAAATGCAAAGGAAAGTCGTCAGGTATAAAGTGCAACGTATCACTCTCCCACTCAGGTTTTATCTTCTCAGGTGTGCTAACCAACACATGAGCTACCTCACCATGCCTCCACTCCTCACCAGTTATTTTACTCAACATATATAGATACAACTTGACCTGCCACTGATACCCTGTGTCGTAAGCTTTCTCAGGTGTTTTTGGAAATGTCTTTTTTGTCCATGATGACTTAATATCGATCACCATCTTTCTATCACAATCAACAATGTCAGGATGACCGCCAAGTATGCCGTATGTGATTTCATAATACTTGTCAGTCTCCTCAATCTTTTTGTAGTCAGTGAAGAACACCTTGTTATATATAACTATTGAGTCAGCCTCAACAGCCCATCCCTTCTGTGTCTTTGGATTAGAGAAGTCCTCCTCATATTGATAAACTATTTTGTCAATATAATCCTCGATCAAAGTCTTTGCTCCTGTCGACAGTTCAACAGGCGAGTCGCGCTTGGCTATCAACTCGTCACGCTTCTCAGCCTGCTTCTCTGTTAGTTTTATCTTACCGAGTAACTCTTCCAGTAGTTCGGCCTGCTTTGCCGTTAGCCCATCATCACCCAAGAATACAGGACTAGCTGTAGATGCCCTAAGCCTCAGCATCCTTCAACAATTTAATTTGCTCTGCTGTTAACTTGAACGACTTATTGATTGCCTCAAATGTTGATCGCTTAGACTTAATAGAGTCAATCGCACCTTGAAACCTATCGTCAGGAAGTGGCTGTAGCTCCTTCTTTGGTAAAGGTCTGGTGCTGAACCTTAACGCTTCAACCATTCCTTGCGGACTCTTTACCTTCTCAGCTCCCAATACTATCTGCTTACCTATGTAATCACTTGGATCGAAAGAATCAAAGAATGTCTCCAATCTCTTAAAGTTCGTTCGGTTTGTTACCATAGGCTTCGGAAACTCCTTGAGCTTGATGAATACCTTCTGCTCCTTACCCATCTCCCCAACAAAGGTGTCTTGATATACCTTCTCAATTGTTACGATTCTTGGCTCGTATTTACCATTTACTTCTAAATCCCAAGCACCTAAGTACTTGTTGTCGGCCATTAAATTACGCCAGTGTGTTTGATTACTCATTTGATTTGATTTAAAGGGGTTACAAATTTAACAATCTTTGTTGATAATACAACAATTTTTCTTTATTTTTTTCTATTTTTTTTTGCATCGATTCAGGACCAATTAAACAATTTGATTCTATAAGATGCTCTTGCCATTCAATTCTCTGATTAAGTATATTTATATTGACAGTCAAGCATCCTGTAATCCATCCTTGATATTCAAATATCTTATACTCATCATCACTTACGTCATAGAACTTCTCGTTTGGTGTCATGGTGTTTTTTATATCTATCTTGCCATCTTCATCAAACTTCTCAATCTTAACTCCCATGTCAAGATACCACAGACTCACTCTAGTGTGATAGAGTGAGACGTGTGGGTTTTCTTCTAAGTCCTTCCAGGCTTTCATCGCTTTCTATATACTAATGATGTCTCAATACCATCTTGATCAAGAACGTCAAAGAAATACCTATCAACACTTCCGTCAATATAGCCAAATATTAATTTGTACCTATTTCCCTCTCGTAAAAACATACTCACAACAATACTATCGCTGTTCGGGTCATTGCTGAAGTAACCAAAGTCAATTGGATTGTTGGTTACATTATACACAATACCAATCGTGTCAGAACCATTCATGTTTAACACATAATTATACTTGTGTATAGCCTGCTTGACATCCTTGAACGTCATCTCATATAACCCATCACTGTTCTGCTTAAAGTCACGCATGTAACCTAATTGTCCAAACGCTATGTTGACACTCAATGCCAAGATAGCAACTACTAACCTACCCATAATATTATATTTACAATTAAAATAATTACTGATGCCATCATGCCAGCAAAACCAATAAATACCCCACCAACCCGAAGTATGTCATTCTTGATTAAACTGCTAGCCGACATGATCGCAAAGAAAATTGTTGGCATTAAAAAAATCACTATCGCATTAAACATATATACAAAATTTGATTGTCTAACTTAAACTTACTTAAAGCATCACCATAACTTGATGCATCTAATGTTATACCCGTACACAAATCATTGTCTATTAGGTAGCAAATGTGGTATCTGTTCATAATTTATTTTATTTGATCTTCATATCCTAACTGCCACTCCATATCTCGCAACATCTGCTCACGATACTTCGCTCGCTTAATTAACTCATCAGGTATATCAATACCCATAGCGGTCAACTCCCTGACCAACATCTCTACTCCTGTTTCCATAGTTCTCCGTTGTTAAATATATCATCTAAATAATCACTCCTTAATACCATTCCATCTAACTCATCATCCGATGGTGGCTTTATAACATGATCCTGCTTTATCTTAAAGTCAGGAAACACATCTTTAAAAACAGCTACCGAATCACGCACCATGCTAGGCGCATAAGTATGTCTACCATGAGCATACCTTGCAGCCATCCATAATATATCCTCAATGGCTGACTGTAATCTTTTCTTGTCTTTAGCTTTCATTCTATTCTGATTTAAAGGTTATTTCAATTTGATAAATTATAAATGCTATCATCAAACATTTACATTCAAGATTAATCATAGGAGTAAAAACTATTACATCCTAATCCTTATAAGTGTTAATTAATTTTATTTCCATTTTATTTTAAAATTTTCATAATACAACTCATCAAAGTGAGCTTCTAAACTCCTAAAACATATTCTTTTCATTTGCTCCTTCTCCATCTCCATAGCTTCCTCAAGTATCTTAGATGATCTATTAAAATATTCAATGTCATCTATGCCACCAAGCTCCTTTAAAGCAAATAATGTATGCTGCTGGTCTAATGCCCATTGTACTGCTGTCATTTTACATTTATATTTTGAATTAATAATAATCCGAATAACGGATACGCTGAACTAGTGATGTAACATACCGATCCCAGTAAGACCAAATACGATACGTAAATTATTGTTGCGTGTTTCATAAGTCCCTCAATTTAGCAGCGAACTCGTAGTCCTCACAATCAACAGCCTTTTGTAGTGCCTCTTGCTTATCAGAAAGCAAGACGAACTCATCTTTCGGTGTCCACATTAAACCATTTGAATCCATTAATGTACCACACTTACACATAACTGCTTGATGCCGAGATCTTTGTCCTATGTTAATTAAACCTTTCATACACATCACACAAAATGTCGTAGCGTTCACCATATATACACTGCCCTTCCTCCTGAACTGACAACTGTCATTCGGATTGTCTGTTAATGCGATTACTTTATCTCCTGTTTTCATAATGTTTAAATTTTTCTTATTAATTGCTTTTGAAATTCATTAATGATATTATTCAATTCCTGTTTTTCTGATTCATTTAACACGATATTAGTAATCATTTTTTTATTTGGTTGTGAATACTTGCAAAAACACTTATGCAAAGAATTACTACCGTAACAAGCACACCCTTTATCTTTCATCTGATTTAAGTTTAAGGCATTCGTTAAATAAATACTCAATTAAGTACGCAAATGGCTCGTGATTCTTTGTCGTGAACTTAATACCAAAGTATTCCAAAACCCTATGTGCCGCATGAAATAATTCATGAACTAATAAACTTAAATCACAATTCTTTAAGTCTATGAACAAAAACCAATTCCCTGGATTTATATCATGATTAGATGTTACAAAAGCATCGAAATGTTCATGATCCTCGCATTCATGCTCAGACTTAGTGTCCTTAATAGCCTGCTGCAAATCCTCACAGTCAACAACATGTAGAATACCATTGTAAATCGGTATGTGTATTGTGTGCCTTTTCATATATCCCTCAGTATTGCACACAGCTCATAGTACTCATGCTCTATCGCTCTGCTTGTTAACGAATTGCTGATCTCAGCCCAATTATCCATGATTATCTTTGCATTCCGCAACGACATCTCCTGTATATCAGTAGGTAGCTCAAGCAACCTTCTTAATACATTATCTACAAATTCATTTTCCATATCTTTCTCTTAAATAGTTATACCACTCTTGCTGCTTCCTTCCATTGATGAACAGCCAACCAAAGTAAATCTCAAATATTCGTTTCATATTTTTTAAATTGTTTAAATGATTCATCGTTTATCTTACCTACAGATACCTCAACCGCATTCCTTAACTCCTCCTCACTATACATCTGACTAGCCATCCATCTTGCACCTGCTATCCAATTGTCAGTCTTACAGATGTTCGGATCTGCAAGATTACCTGCCGCTTGCTCAATTTGTTCTTTTGTCATAATTTCCTTCTTTTAATAAATAAATCACCCTCGCGCTCATATCCTATACTACTCGCACATACCTCTAAATCACCAATACTAACTACCCCAAAATCACGCAACGTCTCGCGCATTTGGTCAATCGTCTTAGTCTTTATTATATCACTAGACAACTTCTCCATGTGATCGTCATACCTATCAGCCATCTTTTTGTTTATCGCGTCTAGCTTTGATTCGCCTATCATATCTCTACCCTTCCTCAAATTAGCCTCAGCCCACAACGGCTGAATGTTCTGCCACCTGAACAACATCTTTAACTCTCTCATCGTTCGCGCTGAACTAAATGGTCTGATATGGTCAACGTGCCACGCGCCATGATTATCCCAATTCATACCCTTTTGAAACTTGCTCTCAAGATGTTGCCTAACTTTTCTATGATTGCAACCTAACAAACTGTTGATCGCCATTTCATTCTTTGGTTCTGAAAATATAAACTTAATCGTTTCATATCTCCCCTTCCTAACTATTGGCTTAAACTCATCTAGTATCTTTCGCTTGGATACCTTGTTAAAACACTCGACACATTTCTTGTGCCTCTTTGAGTAATATCGGTCAGTCAATTGACCGCAATTTTTACATTCTTTCATAACGCAAAATCCCCTCGCAAATCAATAGCCTCTCACTTCTATTTCATCACAAGGGGATTGTTAATGTTTCTAATATACCTGTGAGAGGTATACAAATGTATTAAATAATGTTGGAATTTAAAAATAATGTTGAAAAATGTTATTTAAATGTTTTTTAATCTTCTTATTATCAGTTACTTATGTTGATTTTAAGTTAACAAACTTTATACTTAAGAAAAAAAATAATAAGAGAATGAACAAGAGATAAGGGGAGTGGCGGAGATATAATATTCTCCGTATAGGGTTATTTTTTTAACATTTGACATTTTTATCGCTATTCTCATTGATAATCAGCAAGTTAAACAAAAGTTCGTTGACACTAAATCAACATCAGTTAACATAACTTGTTGATTGTGAGACTTTTCCATAACATACTTAAAGTATTACTTTAAATTTGCTCAATCTTAGTCAAGTAGTAGTCATACCACTGATTAAAGCGATCCTGTATTTCTTCGGTGTAGTTCTCACCTTCATACATATCGTCCTCGTTGTTACATATATCTCCAGATTCATATAACGTTCTGTCGTGAGCTAGTTCGCTCGCTAGTTCAATCTTTTGTTCTGTTGTCATGTCTTTTGGTTTTTAGTTATTAATTCCAATCCAACCATTCTTTTATTAGATCGTTTATTTCTTCGTCTCTCATGGCTTCTCGTTTAATATGTTAATACTCATTTTGATTGCTAACCAAATTTGATCGGTCGTGTCGTTATTCGTTAACGCCATTTCTAAGACTTGTCTTGCTTGGTCTTTCTTTATTGCTCCATCAGCAGCTACATACACATCGTGTATATGCCATAAATTATCTACAAAGTATCCTGCATCTCGCAAGACTTCTTTTGCTTTTAGTATCTCATTCATATCCTTCTAAATTTTCTAACTTTATTCCAATTGGTCTTAATCCAAACGGCTCGGCATCTAATCCATAATCTAACGTATAACCAATTTGTTCTAACTCATTGGTTAATCTTTGTAGGTCTAGATAGTCATTCGTACTTTCGTCCTCGTTGTACGATTCAAGTATCAATTGTACTTCACTAGGTATTAATTCGGGTGTTTCAAATAGGTCTTTCATGGCTATTTAAATTTAAAAATTGTTAATAGGTTAATCATTCGGTAGGCTCGCTTATGAACATCGTATACTACCATTAGGTTGTGGTCGGAGGGGTTGAACTTCAGTCCAACTCCTTTGATGTTCTTTCTTACGCCCAGTCGGGCTACCATTCTTCTTTCAATGCCATCTTTCTTTATAAATGACACCGAGAAGAATCGTCCGTTAGTCGCTAAAATTTGTTCTTTCATATTGGTTGATTTGTTGGTTATAAAATAATGAGATGTGGCAATCATTCAAATCCCATGGCTCTTCGAATCCTTCATTCTCACAAATGAATTGTAGTATTGATCCGACTTTATGGTTATCATCCTGCCATCCTTCAAGCCATTCTAAAGCGTTATTCTCGTAGAATGACATAAAACCATCTCTTGATGTATATCGCTCTCTTATATAGACTGAGAATGCATCTTGATTTTCGTTAAGGTATTCCATTACCTTTTCTTCATCAAATGTTATCTCGCAATGTATTGAATCATTCTCGAAGTTATAGTATTTAGGACTGCTTATTCTTTCGAATTCAATATCGGATACAAAGTCTGATAAAAGGTATTGTACTTCGTTGCACATTTCTATTGCTATGTGTTCATGGTATGCATTCCAATCGACAAATTCCCAAAACTCTTTGTCATTTGGTAGGTTATAGATATCTTCTTCTCCATCGAAGCATGGATCATCCCAATGTGATCCATAGAAACCTCTGAATAGAGGCAGGTATGTTTTTACTTTCATGGCTATTTTATTTTTATGCAAAACCAGCTGCTATTAATATTGACGGATGCCCATGGCTACATTTACCATCGGGTTCTACTTCACATCCTTCCGTACAGCATGCAGGAACGATTGAGTCAAACATGTATTCTTGTATCATTTCAATTACTGAGACATGCCCATATTCCTCAGCGATTTGTTCTAGTGTAGCTTTCATGGCTATTTGTTTTACTCAGCGCATAATTCCCATGGCTGAAGGTTAATAATTGCTTTTGTTCCTCCTAACTGCTTGACAATAAATCTTGCTAACTTTCTATTTACTTTTTCATCTTGTATGTGTGCGCTACCAATTTGTTGAACGATGTCTCTTGGCGACATGCCTAATACTCGATGACAAAATTTGACATCTTGTCCTAAATAGAATGATTTGTAACGTGATTTAGTCTTAATAATTAATGTCCAGTTGTGATCGAATCCGTAATTCGATGATATTATTATGTTCATGATTAATGATTTAAAATGTAAATTGATTTGTTTGATTTTGTTCCTAGTGTACCACTACACAAATTGCATTTACTGCATGTTGATTTGAATCCTGCTTCCTTGCTTGCAGGACAATTGACAATTCCGTCTATCTTTGATTCCGTAGCAATGTAACTTCTATATCCTTTAAGCCTTGCAACAATTTCTCCATTGATGTCATGTGTTGAAGCCATGAAGAATTTACTCAAATCGTTACGCATCCATTGGTGAGTATATCCAGTCCAATTATCTGCTACGTTTGACATTTCCTCAATCATTTTAATTGGGTGTAATGAAGGCTCGCCATATGTACCAAATCTAACGTATGTACCTTGTGACATTTCTCTTGCCTGAAGAATCATATCGTATTTGAATGTTGGTATATTTTCGAATGTTCCGAATTCTTTTGCAATACTTTTTAGCATGCTGATAAACCCAACATATTGGTTGAATTTATGCGTATAACATTTGCCGAATTCATTGAATGGACAATCTAAACAATTTGTATCAGCGTTACTGAAGAAAGTCTTCATGCCATCATTCGTTCCGTTAGCAATCAATTCATATTGCTTTCTACTAAATGTGTATGTTTGAACAATTTTTCTTTTCTTGTCTGCTTCAATCTTATTGTTGCTAGTGGTTGACTTGCTTATTACTTGCAAGGTATCTCCAATTCTAAAAATTAGTTTCATGACTTTATTTTTTAAGGTTTATAATTTTAAGTGTTGCAACTACTGAATACAGTAGTAATAAATAAACAAATGTTCCCATGACTAGTAGTATATTTCGTTTAACGTGTACTTATATTTTTTACAGACATATTTAATGAAGTTATTCATGTGGTTAATGTCGTTGAATTCCCTGTTAACTATAACCAAATCTTTATGAAATGGTGTATAAAATTCAATTATTGCTTTCATGACTATCTATTGTTAAATGGTATTAATACTTTTCTTGTTTTAATTAACGTTCCGTTCAAAAAGAATCCCCAAATTTCGAAACGTCCTTCGATCTTTAAAATTTTTGTTGACATGGCTAAAAATTTAATTGGTTAAGACGACATCTTTTGAATGTCGTTTCGATTATTCAAATCTCATCAGTTAACCTTTATTGATTGAGTAAAAAATACTAGAGATCATCGCGACAAATCCGCTACCGTAAAACAAAGTAGCAATTAGACTCTCGTGATTCATCATTAAGCTTTCATTGTTAAAGCTTACAATTGGCGTTGCGATCGCAGTGCTTCCGAAAGCGATCATCATCAATAAAAACATTGTTTTCATGGCTATTGGTTTAAATGGTTAGTGCTTCCGTTCGTATCGCTCGAATAAAATTGTCATTCAATCGGAAGCTATAATGTTAACTTGCACCTCGCTTATATAGATGGAATCGAACCACCACAAGTTATTAAAGTATTATGTAATTTTCTTTGGTATATTATCGAAACAATAGAGAAAATTTAGGTCTATTGTACCAAGGTCTTCCACCTCTAGAACAAGCATATAAGCAACTATTTTACGTTCTATCTTTTGTTTGCAATCTTTTTCACTTGCCGAGAATCAAAGAACTTTTACTTTAACAAAGGTCTAAACTATTTTTGACATTTCCAAACTTTTTAACAAATTTCTGTTGAAAGTTACTTAATCAATCTATGCTCGTCACACGTACATATTAAGTCTTTTAACATTGCTAGTAAGGATCTTTATTGTTTAGCTCGTTTGCTTATAACAAAGGTAAGGCAACATTTTAAATAAACAAGCTTTTTCAACAAAAATTTATTCAAAAAGTGCTAATTTATAATGATTCTAAATAAGAATGACAGGTAAAAGGATTATTTTATAGACTTAAATTGCTTTAAATTAGATAGTTAGGTTGAATTAATATAATTGATCCGAAAATTGTTTAATTGGTTTCAAAATAAGTGAGGTATAACCCCCACACTCTAACCGCTTAACAGGATAGCGGATATTGCAGGCGGTTTGATCGGTCGATCGGTTGGTTTGCCTGTCGGTCTATTTAACATAATGGATGTTATATTACAAGTAAATTGGTCGGCATGTGTATTGGTCTCAATACATGTAGCAACACAGGCAAGGCAAAAGACTAATTGACAGATCGACAGAAAGGCGGACAGATCATAAGGCAGGCAGGCAGGCAGGTATATCTGTAATGATGGCAGGCAGGCAGGCAGGTAAAAAGCTGAAAATCTCAGCCGAAAAGATCGAATTGCATACCCCCTACCCAATTTTCAAACCGTTTTCCCCGAGCGGAATTTTTCGTGGAATGGGGGGATTACCCAAAATATCCACATATCTAAAAAAAAATAATTATATTTGCCTATGAATATAATCGTTGAGAATTTACTAAATGTCGGTCTATTGGTTGGTTTTGAATATTATGGGCCTGACGATGAGTATGACTTCAATGAGTTGCAGATCAATTTATTAATTTTAAGATTTACATTCGTATGGCATTAATGAAAACAAGGCGTAATAATGAGCCACCAAACAAGAAGGACTCGAAAATAAGTATTAAAGGTGCTAAAACAGAGAATGTATTTTATGCTGATATAAAAGACCCTATTGCTAGAAAGAAGGCAGCTCAGGAGACTGAAAATCCAAACTATGAGCAAAAGATAAAGTCTGGTAAATATGTTCCATTGTCATCATTAGATCCCACATCGCAAAGGTTGTGGTCTAAATCTATTGGTCGTGGTAGTGAGGTGTATGGCAAGGTTAAGAATTATGCTATTCCTGTAGAAAAGTCTAGAGTTACTAGTTATGAGGATATATATGGCAAGGGTAATAAGTTCAATCCTGAGGAATTTGAGGCTGCGTCAAAGAGTGGTAAAGTTGGTGAATATGTATCTAAGTTCGGCGTTGGTAATAAGGTTGAGTATGGTGGTGTTAGATATGAGACTGAGGCTGACATAAAGCAAGAAAAGGAAGAAGATATTAAAAAATTAAAGGAAGAGCTTAAAGATGTTAAATTGCCTAAGATGGAAATCAAAAAACCATCTGCTATATCTGCAAAGACTACTGGTGGTTTAAAAATGTCTAAAAGAGAATCGGAGCAACCTACATGGGTTAATCCTTCTAGGCCATTGGTGAGCGTTGAGAGCAAATTTACATCTGTGTCTGGTAAGGACAAGACTAGGAATGTTGTTTCAAAGGCTGTTGAGAATGTGAAGCGTAAGGTTAAATATGCCAAAGAGGAGAAGCAGTTTAAGTCATATTACGGAGCACCATCTAGCATTTCTGGTTCTGATAGGTCTGGCATGACTGCTAGTGATGTTGCTAAAGAAAGAGAGAGTTTAAAAGGTGTTAAGAAAGAGTTAAGGGCTGACATTAAGAAGGGTTCGCCAATAGCATCTAAGTCTGAGTTGCGAGCTGAGTTGAAGAATGTCAAGAAGGACATTAGGTCAACAGGTAAAGCTCAGAAATATGCGGCTGGTAATATTGAGTCTAGAAGCGTATATGACACTGGCAAAGAGGTAACAATAACTCAAGCTAAAAAAGATGGATCTGCTAGATTCTTCAAGCCTGAGTTAGGTGAGCAATATTCAGCTTACAGCAAGTCTATAAAATCATCTACTGACAATGCTGTCAATCAAAACAAAACATTTGGTAGAAAAGTAAAATTGGCTGATAAAAAGAATTAATCACCTATACATTTTAATAATGCACAACAAGCCCCGATAAAAAGTCGGGGTTTTTTGTTTTTTGTCGCAAATATTTACTATTTTTACGGCAAAATATAATAAAATGATAGTAAAACAGGTACATTTTGGCGATGATGGCCAAAAAAAGCTCAAGAAGGGCATCAAAACGATAGCAGGAGCTGTCAAAAGTACGTTAGGGGCGCGAGGTCGCACTGTACTAATTGAATCAGAGAATCATATTGGTGGTATGACGGTGACAAAGGACGGTGTTACTGTTGCTAAGTCGATCAACTTGTATGATCCGACTGAGAATTTGGCTGTTATGATGATGCGTCAGGCGGCAGAGCGAACGGCTACTGTTGCTGGTGATGGCACAACAACAAGTATTGTGTTAGCTGAGGCTATTATTGATGCATCTGACAAGTATTTATCTGAGACAGACAATGTAACTGAGGTAATACGTGAGATAAATCAGATAGCTGGTCAAGTTGTTCAACAACTAGACAAGAAGTCAAAGAAGTTAAGTGGCAAGAAGTTGGTTGATGTGGCTACAATAAGTGCTAACAATGACAGGGAGGTAGGTAAGATGATTGCTGATGCCTTTAGTGAAGTTGACATGGTTACAGTTGAAAACAGTATGACAACGAGCACGTATGTTGAGATAATAAAGGGTATGAAGATTGATAGGGGATACGCCTCAAGATTATTTATCAACGACCACAAGAAGCAGGAGTGTGTATTAGAGAATCCGTATATCTTGATCACTGACCATGAGATAAACAACATACAGAATTTAGAGAGGATATTGATACCAATTGTAACACAGCAGAAGTCATTATTGATAATTGGTGAGTTGGGTCAAAATGCTTTAAACACTTTGAACGCGAATGTAGCGGCAGGTAAGATTAAGGCATGTGCAATTATGCCTCCGTCTTTTGGTTACAGAAAGAAAGATCTGCTAGAGGACTTGGCAGTCGCTCTAGGCGGTGTATACTTCTCTGAGGACACTGGTGATGATTTGTCGTTGATAGATCTTGACCATTTGGGTAGAGCCGCTAAGGTTATTGTTAGTAGTAATATGACAGTATTCATGCATAATGAGTCTAGGGAGGAGTATATCAACCAAAGGGTTGAGGATTTGAAGGAGATGCGTGAAGAGAGTACGAATGCTGAGGACAAGGCGTTTTTAAATGAGCGAATTGCCAACTTGTCTGGTGGTGTTGGTGTCATCTATGTAGGGGCGTTGAGTGACATTGAGCAGAAGGAGAAGAAGGATAGGATTGACGATGCTGTGTGTGCGGTTCAGGCTGCGTTGGAGGATGGTATATTGCCTGGTGGTGGTGTAGCATTGTTGGATGCGAGTATATCTGCTGATTATTCAAGTACTGCTGTTGCTATAATGATTGATGCACTAGAAGCTCCATTTAGACAGATTGTCACAAATTCAGGTAAGAATTGTGACGAGATATTATTTAACCGTCCTAATGGATGTGGCTATGACGTGAAGGGAGAGCAGTATGGTGACATGGTTAAGTTGGGTATAATTGATCCGACAAAAGTTACTAAGAACGCACTATTGAATGCTGTGTCAGTTGCAACAACTATTATGAGTACAAATGCTATTATCACAAACGTAAGAGACTATGAAGGTTCTAAATAAGTTTCTGATTGTTGAGCGAATAGCTGACAAAGCAGAAAATAAATCAGGTTTAATAATGACAATGGATGACAAGCGTGAGTTGAGGTATAATAAGGCAATAGTTATTAATTATGGTCACTTGGTGTCAGGCATATCTGTTGGAGATGAAATATACTTCGATAAGGCGGCAGGTCATGACGTTTTGATAGAAGATAAACGTTTTACCGTAATTCAGGAGAAGGACGTTGTTTGCGTTCTTTAAGTTCTTTATTATGTTTTTTAATTGCTATGGCTAGGGTCTTATGAGAAAAAGGAGCTGTCTTTAAGAATACTTTATTTCTTCTTTTACTCTCAGGTATAGGCTCTAGTCCAAGCAATTTTTTATAGATGGAGTTAACCATCTTTTTACCTTTGTATGACACTTCGTATAGATGTGTTTCTTGATGATTCCTATGTCGCCAAATATAAATCCAATTGCTATTTAGCAATCTATTAAATCTTTCTTTATCCCAAGACATAAATTTTGAATAATCTGCAAATTGAGTTCTTGTAAAAAGTTTTTCTGAGTACAGGAACAGGATCATTTCTAGATCTGCTGTTGATTTAAGTTCGTAATTTACGATAGCCCATTTTTTAATTAATGACCAATTTTTCAAGAAGTCGTATTCACCTTGTGTTCGGCTATATACTTTATTATTATCACGTCTATGTGTAATCTTCTTTTTTACTTTTGGAATCATTTTATTATATTTGTATTTCAAAGTTAAGAAGAAATGATGAACAAAACACAACGATCAGCTATTGTAAAGAAAGCAGTTGCTGGTAAAGATATCGGTAAGAAGGGTAAGAACTTCGAGAAGATTGCTGAGAAGGCGGCTAAGAAGTATGGCTCTAAGGAGGCAGGCAAGCGAGTTGCTGGTGCTATATTGTTTGGAAAAAAGAAATGAAAGACCCAAGATTAGAACGAGCAGGTGTTGAGGGATTTAATAAGCCCAAGAGAACGCCAAGTCATCCTACCAAAAGTCATATTGTTGTGGCCAAGGAGGGTGATCGAATTAAGACGATACGTTTTGGGCAGCAGGGTGTTAAGACCAATCAAACGGTAGGTCAGCGTGAGGCATTTAAAAGTCGTCATGCTAAGAACATTGCTAAGGGTAAGATGTCGGCTGCATATTGGGCTAATAAAGAAAAATGGTCCGCTAGTGACACTAAGAGTCCAAGTAAAAAATGGGTTAAGGGAAGTTAATATGTCTGTTGCCAAGAAGAAAAACCCAGCGTTATGGGATCGTGTTGTGTCGAGCGTTAAGGCTGGCACAAAGGGCGGTGAGCCAGGAAAATGGTCCGCGAGAAAGGCCCAATTGGCAGTAGCTAAGTATAAAGATGCAGGCGGTCAATATGTCGGAAAGAAATCCAAGTCAAATGATTTGACTAGATGGACGGATCAGAAGTGGCGAACAAAGAGTGGTAAGCCTAGCAGTGAGACTGGCGAGAGGTATTTACCTGAGAAGGCTATAAAGTCATTGAGCAGTAGTGAGTATGCTGCTACAACAAGAGCAAAGCGTGAGGGCGGTGGCACAGGAAGTGTTGTTAAGCAGCCAAATAGTATTGCAAGTAAGGTTAAAAAATATAGAGACTAATGGGAGCAAGTAAGACATCGAAATACTATGCAGAGAACCCTAAAGCTGCTGAGAAGAGGCGTGAATATCAGAGAGAGCTTAACGCTACTCCTGAACGCAAGAAGTATAGGGCAGAGCATGTCAAGGTAAGACGTGATGCTGACTTGTATGGTAAGGGTGGTCCTGACATGAGTAAGAAAAAAAATGGTAACTTTGTAAAAGAAAAAGCATCTACCAATAGAGCTCGAAATGGAGCTAATGGTAAGAGTACTAAAAAATAAATAAGATGGCAAATTTAAAATTACAAACGAGTGTAGCTGCTGCTGTAACACCTAGTAACACTGTCAATATTCCATTTCCTGGTGACGCAACGGCTGCACCAAACACTTCTCAATGGCCTTGTGTATTGTATGTTGGTACAGGTGGAACGTTGAGAGTTTTAACAGCTGGTGGCAATGACATAACATTAGTTAATGTTGCTGACGGAACATTTATTCCAATTCAAGTTGTTCGAGTATTTGCATCAACTACAGATGCTACTAACATTATAGCTCTTTGGTAGTATATGCCTTTACAGATATCCATATCAAATGCTATAGGTTCTAGAGGTGTAACTGCTGCTGGCGGATTTGACCCTGATGCTCAAGCATTTATAACAGCTGCTTCAATTACAGACCCTACTCAACAAGCGGCTATTAATACTTTGGTAACTGACTTGAAAGGTTATTCTATTTGGACTAAGATGAAAGCTTTGTATCCATTTGTTGGTGGACTTGCGGCGTCACATACATATAATTTAAAGAATACAGCTCAATATCAATTATCATTTAATGGTGCTGCAACACATAACTCTAATGGTTATACATCAGGCTCTAATGGTTATGCAAATACAGGATTCAATCCAAATACTCAATTTAACACAAATAATTCAGCTCATTTATCTTTTTATTCAAGAACAAATAATGATTTAGGTGGTCTTGATTTTGGAGGTCAATTGGTATCTGCTGTAAGTGCTTTATATG
>Ga0315906_10000521_pt1 | contig 61257 bp, 59 predicted proteins | sample LakEriMetagenome_4_FD_203526 | JGI IMG/M metagenome (GOLD analysis project Ga0315906, IMG submission 203526) | Freshwater fungal communities from buoy surface, Lake Erie, Ohio, United States - Buoy 2 MA122 | ecosystem: Environmental > Aquatic > Freshwater > Lake > Lake biofilm | place: USA... | reverse complement strand
GAAACATCACTGACGATCACCGGAGTACCGCCATTGATGCCGCATGTGCAGTCGGGCCGAATGCGCGGCATCGCCGTCGCGTCCATGCAACGGTTGAAAGTGCTGCCGGATTTGCCGACGATTGCCGAAGCCGGCGTGGCCGGTTATGAATCCACCACCTGGTTCGGTCCGCTGGCGCCGGCAAAAACGCCGCGTGAAATCGTCACCAAGCTCAACGGGGAACTGAACAAGGTGCTGCAGTTGCAGGATGTCGGTAAACGCTTCGCTGCAGAAGGCATCGAAGCACTGGGTGGTACGCCGGATCAGTTCGGCAGCTACATCCGTGCCGATATGGAGCGCTGGGCACGGGTTGTGCGCGAGGCCAACATCCGCCTCGACTGAAGCAAGGCCTGGGCTCAGGCCGGCATCGGTTCCGGCACCGGTACGCCCTCCTGCTCACAACTGTTCGCGATGTCACTGACGGTCACGCGACGCATCACGCGAACCCAGCGCAGGTCGTCGAAATCCGTGCCGCGGTGCATCGTGCAGCGGTTGTCCCACATCACCAATTCATTCGGACGCCAGCGATGGGTGTAGACGAATTGCCTTTGCGTGACATGCGCCAACAACTCATCAATCAGTGCCCGCCCCTCATCATTCGGCATGCCCCAGATACGGCCGGCATGGGATGCGACGAACAATGATTTGCGTCTGTTTTGCGGGATCGTGCGCACCAGCATCTGCGGTACTGGCGGCAGACGTTTGTGTTCGTCTTCATTGAAATCATGAAATCCGCTGCGCCGGCGTGATGTTGCGATCCAGTGTTCGGCAACCAGACCTTCGAGTTTCTTTTTCATCGCAGCCGGGAGCGCATCGTACGCGGCACGCTGGTCGGCAAATTCGGTATGGCCGCCGATCGGCACCACGGTTTCCGAATACAGCAGTGAACACAGGCTGGGCAGCCGCTTGAACGAGCTGTCGGTGTGCCACAGCTTGTTACCGGCCTTGTACATGCGCTGCCGGCTGTCCTCACCCCAGATCTTGCCGTCGATCGCAAGATTGGAGATGTCCGAAAATGCGCCGCCGTAACGGGTAGGCGTTGCTTTCGGATCCAGCGTCCGCTCCTTTTCCACGGGGCCAAATTTTTCGGAGAATGCCAGTTGCTGATCAGTGCTCAACTGCTGCTGCGGGAATATCAGCACGCCGTACTTCCAGAATGCCTGTCTGATCGCCTCGAAATCTTCGCCAGACAGCGGCTGCGACAAATCAACATCACCAACCTCGGCCACGAAATCCGGCGTCACCGGAACGATGGTAATAGCCATTTTTGTGCACCTCCGAAAAAAGCAACCGGGCAATGAATTTTTATTGTTTGCGACCCGGTACCGTGACAGCAACATACACGCAACAGCGCCTTGGCCAAAGCCGTTATTCCGGATTATGGCGCCTGCATCCGTCGTGCATCGATGACTCTAGCCCGCCGCAAAACAGGGGGCGTATTATCGGGGCAGGCAAACGAACCCGCAGGAGGAACAGCATGGCAAAAGCGTATTGGGTGGTCAGCTACCGCGCGATTCACAAACCCGAAGCCTTTGCGCGATACGCCGCGGTCGCACCCGCGGCCGTGCAGGCCGGCGGCGGACGTTTTCTGGTGCGCGGCATGGCCGCAAAAGTCTATGAGGCGGGCATCCAGCAGCGCGTCGTCGTCATCGAATTCGACACGCTGGCGCAGGCGCTGGCGGCGCATGACACGCCGGGCTACCAGGCCGCGCTGAAAGAGCTCGACAGCGGCGCCGTCGAGCGTGATTTACGTATCGTCGAGGGCATCGCCTGACGGCGCGCCCGCGACTGCGGTTTATTCCAGAATCAGCAACCCGCCACGCACTTGCCCTTGCCGTCGAATTCCATCGTGCGCTCGCTGATCGCGAGATGCGATGCCGGCTTGAGCAGTTTCATGAATGCCGCCGTACGGGAAGCGGGCCGCAGTTTTCCGCCTTCGGTCACCGGCTCGTTCGCATGCGTAAGAATGACCGATGCAGGCCGGAGCAGTTCATTGATGGCATGCCCGCCCGAATAGAAGATGCCCGGGTTCGGTCCCAGATTGAGCACAGTAAGGTTGGCCTTGTGGTATTCGTTGACGACGGTTTTCATCTCGGAATGAATGCCGGTGTCGCCCGACAGATAGGCGACCAGGCCATTACTGAACTTGACGACAAAACCCGTCGCAGGGCCGTACTCCAGCACGGCGCCATCCGCCTTCAGCTGCGCGCGCTGCGCCTCCGATAGCAGTGCCGGCGGGGCGTTGTTGACGTGTGAAGCATAAACAATGGCGATTTCCACGCCTTGTGTTGCGCCAGCCGTTTTGGCAACGAATACACCACCGAGATCCGTCTGCGAGGCGCAAATCGTTGCAACCGGGACCGTAGTGGCGCCACCGGTTTGCGGGCAGAAGCCGATCGGCTTGCCGCCGGTTATTTTTTCGACTTTATTGCCGACAAAACCGCCGATGGCACGGGTCATTACCATCGCCGCGTTCTTTGCCGCAACCACTTCTGCCGTTGTGGAATTCGGTGCAGGTAAACGCTCCGAATTCGCGCAGCTCCCGGCACCCGGCGCTTTCAGCTTGAGGTCACCGAGGTGATCGCCGTGCATATGCGTAAGCAGCACCATATGTATCGTGCCCAGGCGCGGATCATCGCCGCCGGTCACATTGTGCGCAGGATCATAGAGGAATCGCACGCCGGTCGGATCCTCGAAAATGATTGCGCGATCATTCGCGCAGAGCTCCCCTGGATGAGAGCCGATCGGGGTAATTTTCACGTTCTGCGCCAGCGTCGGTGCAGTGGTGAGCAGACCCAAAAGAGCGACCAGCGTATAACGGGTGACGGAAATTCTCATGACTCCTCCTGACGATGACGCGAACGATTTGATGTATTGGCGGCTACGTTACCGCGTCAGTCCGCGAAATGCTACTGCCTGAGCGAACTCCGGAAAATCGATGCTAATGCGATGCAGCAACCTCATCGCCGCAGATTGCACTACTTGCACTGCTCATTGCGCAACAGATCGTAGCCCGGATCGCGCACCTCAGCCCCGAACCAGTTCCAGCAAGGCATTGCCATAACGTTCGAGTTTTTTGGCGCCGATGCCGCTGATCATGCCCAGCGCATCCATGTCCTGGGGTCGTGAAGCCGCGATTTCGGCGAGCGTGCGATCATGCAGGATCACGTAAGCCGGCACAGCCTGCTCGCGCGCCTGCTCCAGGCGCCAGGCCTTCAACTGATCGAGCAATCCGGCATCTGCCGATGACAAGCCGGCCGCAACCGCACTACGGGCCTTGCTGACCTTGCCCTTGCGCGGCTGCAACTGGCGCATCTCGACGGACTGCCCGCCCTTCAATACCGGACGGCTGGCTTCGGTCAGCTTCAGCGCGCCGAAAGAATCGTGATCGGGTTCGGCGTATCCCAACGCCACCAGTTGTCGAAACACATTGCGCCAGGCCGCCTCATCAAGGTCTGCGCCTATGCCGAACACATTGAGCTGTTCATGCCCCCATTGCGTCGTGCGCTCGGTACTGCGCCCGCGGAGGACGTCAATCAGATGCACCGCACCGAAACGCTGGCCGGTGCGATACATGCAGGACAGCGCCTTGCGCGCGGCTTCGGTCGCATCCCAGGTCTGCGGCGGCTCAAGGCAGGTGTCGCAGTTGCCGCAGGGCGCACTGGGTTCGCCGAAATAATCGAGCAGGCGTACCCGCCGACAGCCCGCGGTCTCGCAAAGCCCGAGCAGCGCATCGAGTTTGACCACCTGCACCCGGCGGTATTCCTCGCTGCCTTCGGACTGATCAATCATGCGCCGCTGCTGCACCACATCACCGAGGCCATAGGCCATCCACGCATCGGCCGGCGCGCCGTCGCGACCGGCACGGCCGGTTTCCTGGTAATAACCTTCAATGCTTTTCGGAAGGTCAAGGTGCGCGACAAAACGCACATCGGGTTTGTCGATGCCCATGCCGAATGCGATCGTCGCGACCACCACCACGCCTTCTTCACGCTGGAAACGGCTCTGGTGATCAGCGCGTGACACCGTATCCATTCCGGCGTGATAAGGCAGCGCATGCGCGCCGTGGCTGACCAGCCACGCGGCGGTCTCATCCACCTTCTTGCGCGACAGGCAGTAGACAATGCCCGCCTCGTCCTTGTGTTCTTCGCGAATGAAGCGCAGCAGCTGGTTACGCGCATCCTGCTTGTCGACAATGGTGTAGCGGATGTTCGGCCGGTCGAAACTGGAAATGAAGATGCGGGCGTCATCCAGCGCGAGGCGGCGGATGATTTCTTCACGGGTCTGCGGATCGGCGGTTGCCGTCAGCGCAATGCGCGGCACCTGCGGAAACTGCTCATGCAGCACCGACAGCTGCAGATACTCGGGACGGAAATCATGTCCCCATTGCGATACGCAGTGCGCTTCATCAATCGCGAACAGCGCGATCTTCGATTCGGCCAGGCAATCGAGCATGCGCGGCATCATCAGCCGTTCCGGTGCGACATACAGCAGATCGAGTTCACCGTTGCGCAGCGCTTTTTCACAGGCGTTGACCTCGCGGCCATCGAGGGTCGAATTGAGAAAGGCAGCGCGCACGCCAAGCTGCTTCAGTGCTGCAACCTGATCCTGCATCAGCGCAATCAGCGGTGACACCACCAGTGCGGTGCCGTCACGCAGCAGCGCCGGCAGCTGATAACACAGTGATTTACCGCCACCAGTGGGCATCAGTACCAGCGCATCGCCGTCGCTCGCGACATGGGTGACGATATCTTCCTGCGCGCCACGGAATGCAGGATGACCGAATACCGTGCGCAACAACTGCAACGCTCGGAAGTCAGCGGAGGTGTTCATGGTGGCCCTGAACAACGCAGCGGGCGGACAGGCGTTGTCGCGGCTGCGGAGCGAATGACCGCAGCCTTATTATTTCGTTTAAAAACAATTACTTATATCACTTCCTGCGGCTGCGCCCGGCGAGCTTCAGCAACTCCTGATGCAAGGCATCGGCCAGACTGATGCCCTCGGCCTGCGCCTTTGCCACTGCCAGATGGCGACGTGCGCCGGGCAGGCGGACGCCGGAATCCTGGAGCATCTGTCCGACCATGTCCTCGATGCGCGAGTAATAAACATCTGCGCCGGCCAAGGCCTCGGGATTGATGACAATGAGTGCATGGCCGATGCGTGGCTTGTTCCCGGGTTCGAAGTATGAATCGTTCTCGCAGCTCAACGCAGCACCGGTGAGCGCGACGCATAAAGCCTCGACCATCAACGCGAGTGCAGTACCTTTGACGCCGCCGATAGCGGTCAGGCTTCCCGTCAGCGCCGCTTGCGCACTGGTCGTCGGATTGCCGTCGCGATCGACCGCCCAGCCCAGGGGAATCGGTTTGTTTTCCTTGGCGTAAAGCATGATCTTGCCGCGCGTGACTTCCGTCAGAGACAGATCAACCACAATCGGCTGTGCATCCTTGCGCGGAAAAATCGCGGCAATCGGATTGGTGCCGAAAAATGCCTTGCTGCCGCCCCATGCGTTAATCGCAGACGGTGAATTGGTGAGCGCAATGCCGGTCATCCCGGCATCTGCAATCGCGGCGAGATGATAGGCAGCCGCGCCGAAATGATGGCTGTTGGTGATGCCGGCAAACGCCACCCCGTACTTCTTTGCGCGCTTGATCGCCTCATTGATGGCGAGGGCGGCAGCAGGAAAAGCGAGGCCGCCGCCGGCGTCGATCAGGCAGGTCGCACCGTTTTTGCGAACGACTTTGGGTTTGGCCTTGCCGTCGGCTCGACCCTCCCGCAAATGCTGCGCATACAGCGCGACGCGGGAAAGCCCGTGGCCTGATAGTCCCTCGGCTTCAGCGGCCACCAGTGCCTGCGCCGTCGCTTCGGCCATGACTTTGGACGCGCCAGCACGCTTCAGCGCACGTGCAGCGAGTTCGGTCAGTTCCGCAATCGACAGTACCGGCATGGCTTCAGTCCACCGTGGTACCGGATTGTTTGGCCACGTCCGCCCACTTGGCAGCTTCGGCCCGGAAAAATGCCGTGAATTCGGCCGGCGTGTTGCCGCTGGGCTCCGCGCCCTCGGCACGGATGCGCTGCACGACTTCCGGTGATTTCACTGCGGCAACCCATTCCTTGTAGAGCTTGTCCTGGATAGCGGGCGGCGTTTTCGACGGCACCAGCAGGCCATTCCACTGTACCGCGATGTGATCAGCCACGCCGGCCTCGATCATCGTCGGCACGTTGGGCGCAACGGCTGAACGCACCTTGTCAGCCACACCCAGACCGCGCAGGCGATTGCTGGCGATATGCGGCGCTGCCACGGGCATCACCACAAAGGCCACCTGCGCTTCACCGGTCAGCAAAGCCACCGTTGCCGGTGCTGCACCTTTGTACGGAAGATGGGTAATGCGGGTGCCGGTTTTGACGCGCAGCATTTCCATCGCCATATGCGACATGGTGCCGGTGCCGGCCGAGGAATAGTCCAGCGTATTGGGTTTGCCCTTGGCGAGAGCAACCAGATCCTTGACCGTCTTCACCGGTAGCGCCGGATGGGCGACCAGTACGAAAGGGTACGAAGAAGCCATCGAAATCGGCGCGAAATCCCTGACTGCGTCGAAGCTCAGCTTCTTGTAAATCGCGGGGCTGATCGAGATCGAGGAATTGGCAAAAAACACCGTGTAACCGTCCCCCGGTGCCTTGGCCACGATGTCAGCAGCGATGTTGCCGCTGGCGCCGGCACGGTTATCCACAATCACCTGCTGACCCAGTTGCTGCGAATATTTCTGCGCGATGATGCGCGCCACCAGATCGCTGCCGCCGCCGGCCGGGAACGGCAGCACCATGCGGATGCTGCGCGTCGGAAACTCCTGCGCAAGCGAGGGAGCTGCTGCAAACGCGCCGGCAAAAGCCGCGGTCAATGCAATACCGAGCGAAATGGAACGGGCCATGATGTCTCCTCAAAAACTTGTGTTATGTAATTCCGGACCGGCAGTCTCCCCCGCCAGCCCGGAAAAATCAAACAGCAGATGCTGACGCCGGTTCAGCCTGCCTTCAGCAGCGACTCGCCGGGCTTGACCCGGGTGAATTTGACCGGACGTGTTTCGATGTTGAAACGGCCGTCCTGCCAGCCGACACAGGTATAGCGCGAGTTCTCGAGGTCACGGACATCGGGATGGTCAGCGCGGAAGTGGGCCCCGCGTGAATCCTCCCGGGCCATGGCTGCAAAGCGGATCGACTTCGACACCATGACCAAGTTTTTCAGGTTGAGCCAGTCATGCCAGGTCAGGTTGAAAGCCAGCGTCGAACCGTTGACGCCGACCGCATCCAGTTGCGCATCGAGTTCATCCAGCAAGCCCTCGGCGCGCACCAGAGATGCCGCATCGCGCACGATGCCGACGTCATCCCACATTACGTTATAGAGCTGCTCACGGATGGCATTCATGTCGCCGCCTTTGCGCGACAGCGGTGCCTGGCAATGGGCAATTGCCGCATCAATCGCTTCCTGGTTGGGCGCGCGGAACTCGCCATTGGCCTTGACCCAGCCCGGCATCACATCGCCGGCAATACCGCCGAACACCGTGGAGTTGGCCACACCGTTGCCGCCGAGCCGGTTGGCGCCGTGTACACCGCCGGAATCTTCACCGGCAACAAACAGGCCGTGGAGATCGGTGGTGCAATCCGTTTTGAACACCACCCCGCCCATCATGTAATGCGCGGTCGGCACCACGTCGGCGAGACCGCCAACCAGATCAAAGCCGCAGTCGGCGCAGCGCTCGACCATGCCCTTGAATTCCTTGCGCACCATCACCGGATCGAGATGGCGCATGGTGATATAGAGGCCGCCGCGCGGACCGACGCGACCGGCGCGCATCTCCTCGAACATGCCGCGGCTGACGATGTCACGCGTCGCGCGTTCGTTGCGCGGATCGTACTTGTGCATGAAACGCTCGCCGTCACCATTGAGCAGGTAACCTCCGGCGCCGCGCAGCCCCTCTTCGATGATGGTGCCGGTAATGCGCGTGTCCATGCCGGCGATCAGGCCGGTCGGGTGGAACTGCACCATCTCCATGTCGCGCAACTGGAGGCCGGCGCGCATCGCCATCGCCATGCCGTCGCAGCTCTTGTCGCCGGAGGGCGTGTGGTACTTGTACATCGTCGGACCGCCGCCGGTGGCCAGCAACACGGCCTGCGCCTGCACAAACGTGAACTCGCCACTGCGCATGTCGATCATCAGCACGCCGGAAACCGCAGAACCGTCCTTGTTCTTGATGAACTCGACGGCGCGATGTTCTTCCAGCCGGTTGATGCCACGCGCCCAGACCTGTTCGGCCAGGCGGTTGATGATTTCGATACCGGTCAGGTCGCCCTTGTGCACGGTGCGATCGAAGGTTTGCCCGGCGAAAGCCTTCTGGTGGATCGTGCCGTCGGGATTGCGGTCAAAGAAACAGCCGAGTTCGTTTTCCAGTTCATGGATGCGCTCAATGGCTTTTTCCACCAGCGTCCACGCCAGGTCCTGGTCGGGCAGCCACTTGCCGCCTTCGATGGTGTCCATGAAATGGCGTTCGACTGAATCACCTTCGGCAAGCGCGACGTTGTAACCGCCCTGCACCATGCGTGTGCAACCGCTTTTGCCGAGCAGGCCTTTTACCGCAACGGTAATCGACAGTTCGGGGTTGTGCTGGTGAGCATGCAGCGCGGCAAACAGGCCGGCGCCGCCGGAGCCGAGAATCAGGATGTCTGTTTTGATGGTTTTCATGATTAAAACCTTTTAGCCACAGAGAACACAGAGAACTGCAAAAACCGGAGTGTTCTGGTTTTCTCCGTGCTCTCTGTGTCCTCTGTGGCTTGCTTTTGGTTTCTGAATTTCAGGTTTTCACGCCCAGCGCAGCGAGCACGCCCGCGCGCTGGTCTTTGGCAGCCGCGTTAACGGCGGTGTAAAGACTGCCACCATGGGAATCCATCGCCACCAGCAGCGGGCCGAAACCCTTGATGCAGAATTTCCACAGCGACTCGGGGTTAAGGTCGTCGAGGTCGACTTCCTCGATCTGTTCGATCCAGGTCGTCTCCAGCGCGGCTGTGCCGCCGATGATCGCCAGGTAGACACCGCCGATATCAGAGAAGGCCTTGGCCGAAGCGGCAAACAGCCCGCCCTTGCCGATGATGATTCGCACTCCGTACTGGTCCATCAGCGGACGGGTGAAGCGCTCCATGCGCGCGCTGGTCGTGGTGCCGATGCAGATCGGCGCATAACCCGATGGATGCGCCTTGGTTTCCCCCACCCATTTGACGTTGGGTGCGGTGTGCACCACTGCATGTCCGCGCAGGTCAAATCGGGTCTTGCGGCCATGGTCGAACATGTGGATCTGCGTGGCATCACGGATGCCGTACAGCGTCTGGTGCAGCGTGACGGTATCGTTGATGCGCAGTTTTCGGACCTGCTCTTCCGTCACCGGCATATTGAGTTCGTAGTGCGCCATATCAGTATCCCGTATCTAGTACCCGTACGTCAGGCCTTGCGGCGTGAAGGTGGCTCGCGCGCGCCTCGCCGAATGGCACTGCATGTTGACCGCAACAGGGTTCATCGTGATGTGCGTGGCTGCCGTTTCGACATGCACCGCAAACGCGGTGGAATCACCGCCCAAGCCCTGGGCGCCGACGCCCAGCTTGTTGACCACGGCACTGAGTTCGGCCTCAAGCTTCGCGCCTTCCGGATCCTCGCACTGGCTGCCCAGCGGCCGTGTTGCCGCGACTTTGGACAGGTGCACGCACAGATCAGCCGTACCGCCGACGCCGACGCCGACAATCACCGGCGGGCAGCTCTTGCCCCCTGCTTCCAGCACGCAGTCAATGACAAAGGTCTTGATCGCGTCGATGCCGTCAGCGGGTATCGCCATTTTCAGCCAGGAGTTGTTCTCCGAACCCGAGCCTTTGGGGATCATCTCGATCGACAGCGTCTCGGCCTGCGGCGAAAAATCGATGTTGATCACCGGCACATGACGGCCGCCGGAGGTGTGCAGATTCTTGCGCGTGGTCGGATGCACCACGGAGGAACGCAGCGGATGCTCCTGGGTGGCGCGGGTGCAGCCGCTGACGATGGCCTGTTTCAGCGCGTGCCCGTCGACTTCGATGCCGCTGCCGATCACCACGTTGTAAATCGGAACGCCGGTGTCCTGGCACAGCAGGTTGGTGTTGTCCTCGGCCACGGTGATATTGCGGATCATGGTGCCGAGGATGGCCTTGCCGGTGGCATTGGTTTCGGCGCGGTCCAGTCGCTGGAATCCCTGCTTGATGTCCGGCGGCAGCATCTTGAGCGCGCGTATATAGAGCTCTTTGCACGCTTCTTCTATCTGTTTGAGATCGACCTTCACGAATACACCTTCACTTGAATGAAAACCCGGGGACCGGTGCAGAGCATCCCGCCCGCACAAGCCAGCCGCCGTGATTGTTGCGTTACTTCACCTGCAGATTGCGTTCCTTGATGATCTTGGCCCAGCGCGCCGATTCCGCCTTGATGTCTTTTGCAAATTCCTCAGGCGTGTTTCCGACAGTTGTCATGCCGATTTCGGTGATGCGCTTGCGCAAATCCGCACTGCCCAGCGCCTTTACCGTGTCAGTGTGCACCTTTGCGATGACCGCTTTCGGCGTGCCGGTCGGCACCATAAAGCCGAACCAACCGAGGTTTTCGAAACCAGGCAGCGTTTCTGCAACAGCCGGCACATTCGGCAATTGTGCGGAACGCTCCTTGCTGGTCACCGCCAGAGCGCGCAGTTTGCCGGAATTGACGAGCGAAATTGCCGCGGACAGGTTGGGGGTAACGAACTGGATCTGGCCGCCGACGAGATCGCTCACTGCCGGGCCTTCACCCTTGTATGGTACGTGAGTAACATCAATACCCGCGGTGTAAATGAAGTTTTCCGCAGCGAGATGGGTTTGCGTACCCACGCCGGCCGAACCGAATGTCATCGACTTCGGCTTGGCTTTCGCCATCGCAATGAATTCCTTCAGCGTTTTCGCCGGATTGCTCGGATTGACAACAATGGCCTGCGGTCCGCTGGCCACATTGGTCACTGCGACCAGATCCTTCTCCGGGCTGAACAGCATTTTTGCATACATGTGCTGGTTGGCCGTGACAATCGAGCCGGAAGTCATGAACAGCGTGTAGCCGTCCGGGTTTGACTTGGCGGCAATGTCCCCGCCAATGTTGCCGCCGGCCCCGGCGCGATTGTCGACCACCACCGGCTGCGCCCAACCTTCATTTAGTTTCTGCGCCACCAGTCGCGCCACGATATCGGTGGCGCCGCCGGGCGCAAACGGCACGATAATTCGCACCGGACGGTTGGGATAAACATCTGCAGCAAACGCTGTGGATGCGGCGAACATGCATGCCGCGGCGATCAATCCTGCTTTGCTCATTATCTTCTCCTCACTGTCTGGTGTTGTTGTTGGCTGCCATACGGACCCGCGGATCACGATACCCGACGCCTCCGGGGGGAGCAAGCTACGGGCTGCTGCTCTTAAAGCCCCAACGCTTCCGCGGCCAGAACGCGCAGATCCCGGGTCATTTTTTTGCGAATCGCCGCGTAGGCAGGTTTCTTGGCCACGTTGATCAGTTCGTAGGGATCCTTTTCCAGGTCATAGAGCTCGTCGAGTTCGCCATTGCGTGCGCGATTGACCCAGTGAATGTATTTGTAGCGGCCGGTACGAATCGCCCTGAAACTCATGCCGACCAGCCACGGATAGGCATTCTCCGCCCAGTATTCGACAAGAAAAGACTTGCGCCAGCCGGCGCGCTTGCCACTGATCACCGGCAAGAGTGAACGCCCCTGAATATGCTCTCCGGGTTTGCCGCCGGCGATTTCAAGCAGCGTCGGAGCGATGTCCTGCAAAATCACCAGATCACTCACACGTTTGCCGGCCTTGATTGATTTCGGCCAGCGTATGGTCAACGGGGCGCGAATACCTTCCTCATAGGGGAATCGACGCTCGGGGCCAAGCCCGTGCTCGCCGAAAAAGTAGCCGTTGTCGCCGAGGAACAGGATGACCGTGTTGTCGAGCTCGCCGGTTTCCTCCAGCGCCTTGAACAACATGCCGACGCCCTCGTCCACCGCCGCCATCATCGCCGCGCGCAGGCGGATCTCCTCCTGTTTGCCGGAGTGAATGGCGTCATGCATGATTTTCGAGGCTTCGGTCTTGCGCAGTTCCACCGCTTCCGCCCACACCGGTTTGTGCTTGAGAAACTCGGTGGGCTTCTGCATGTTTGGCTTCTTCGGGAATATGCATCCCTTGTACAGATTCTCGTGGCGCTTGGCCGGACGGTAGCCATCCATGCGGAACGAACCGTCAGCAGCCTGCTCGGCATCCGGATGCACCGCCTTGTGCGCAAACCACAGCGACCACGGTTTGTCGGCATTTTTGCCTTTGCGTCGGCTTTTGCTCTTGATCCAGTCCACCGCCATCGTGTTCATGATGTCGGTGACGTAACCCTTGTGCTGCACGTATTTGCCGTTTTCGTTGAGCTTGGGATCGTAGAGATTGCCGTGGCCGTCATAGGCCACCCAGAAATCGTAACCGGGACGCGGCTTGCCGTCGTTGCCCATATGCCATTTGCCGATATGTGCGGTTTCGTATCCGAGACGTTGGAGTTCAAGGTGATAGTTCGGCAGACGATGGCTGGCCAGGTCGCGCGCAACGTTGTCGATGATGCCGTGGCGGCTGGCGTATTGGCCGGTCAGTATCGAGGCCCGGTTGGGTGAGCAGATCGACGTGGTATGGAATGCGCGATCAAACATCACCCCCTCATGGGCAATACGATCAATATGCGGTGTTTTCATGTACGGATGGCCACCGGCGCCGAACTCGTCGAAGCGCAGATCGTCGACAAGGATCAGCAGGATATTCGGCTTCTTCGGTTTATTCTTTTTCATTTGCATTTACTCCGCACGATTTACGGCAATCAGACCAGATTCAGAAGAAAAGCCAGAACCACCACAAGCGATACGCCGGCCGCAGTCGCAAGCAGCGTTTTCTGCCATTCGCGCCAGTCGAGAAACTCCATCATCAGCAGACGTACGCCGCCGGCCATGTGCGCGGCCAACAGCAACACCAGTCCGGTTTCGGCAAATTTCACCAGAGGGTTGTGGGTCCATTCGAGAAAGCGATCCAGCCCTGTCGCGCCATGAAAAGCCTGACCCAGCGCCCAGAAATGCAAGGGCAGGAACAAGGTCAGCAGCAGGCCTGACAGGCGATGGACAATAAAAGCCCAGTATGCGGGATGATTGCGCGAGCGGAAATCGTTTTTCATGCAGAAGCCCCGCCGAACACGGCCATCACCGCACGCAAGCCCCACATCGCCAGGCTCAGCCCAACGACCGCAGCAAAGACATTGGCGCCCCGACCACGCCAACTGAACATTTCGGCCAGTATGGTGCGCAGTCCGATTGGCGCGTGCACGGAAACCGCCGCAACAAAAACGGCATAGAACATGAACCAGCCGACATTGCCCTGCGTACGACCGAGAATCTCCGCGCCGCTCAGACCGCTGCGCACCGCATAGATCATGGTGATCAGATGCACGACGACACACACCGCAAGCACCATCGCGCTGATCCGTTGCGCGCCCCACAGCAGCACTTCGCTACGCCGGCTCATGCGCTGAAGCCTTTTTTACGGGGTAAATATAACTTATTGTTTTTAAACATGTATTTAGATCTCGCCAGATATCGTGGCGGCCAATACCGCACGCTTCAATCCGGCAATCCCGGCGGTCGGCGAAAGCCCTTTCGGGCAGCGCTCGGTACAGTTCAGGTGGGTATGGCAGGCATGGCAACCGGCATCACCGGCAACCGCTGCAAGGCGTTCGGCCCGCTCGGTATCGCGCACATCGTTGACCAGCGTCCACGCGCGATTGAGCGCCGCGGGGCCCAGATAATCCTTGTTCCAGGTCACTACATCGCAGGCGCTGTAGCACACGCCGCAGCCGATGCATTCGATGCCGGCGTCCACACGCTTGCGTTCCTTAGATTCCGGAGACACTTGCGCAAAAGCTTCCTTGCGCGTGGTGCTGCCGGCAAAACGACCGCGCGCCTTGGCCCACTTGTCAAAGAATTCGCTCATATCAGTGACCAGATCCTTGATCACCGGCAGGTTGCGCAACGGCGCGATTTCCACCTTGTTATCGTCTGCCACCTTGTCGACATGGGTACGGCAGGTCCAGCGCGACACGCCGTTGACCGTCATGGCGCATGAGCCGCAAACGCCGACCCGGCAGGCAAACCGATAGGATAGTGTCGGATCGCATTTGCGCTGCACGTAAGTCACGACATCGAGTACGGTCTGGCTTTCCTGCCGCGGCACCTCAAATTCCTGGAAGCCACCGTTTTCGCTACCGCGCCAGATTCTGACCTGAAGATTTTCCATACGCAGGATTCCGTAAGACTCTATTAATGTGCGCCGCCGGTTGTTGCTGCAGTCACTGTTGGCGCAGGCAAGCATTGAATCATCACATTGACGCAAGCCGGTTTCCCGCTGGCCATTGCCCTCTGCAGTGCCGGCCGGAGTTCCGTAACACGGGTCACCAGTTCGCCATGACCACCCAGCGCCGCCACCGTCAGATCATAACGCGTGCCACCGGCCAGCTCACAGCCATGCGCGCGTTCCTTGCCGTAAGTACGCAGTTGGATCTGATGTTCTGCGTTCCAGCAGGAATCGTTGCCGACCACAACCACCATCGGCACATTTGAACGCACCGCGGTATCAAACTCCATCAGATGAAAGCCGAAGGCACCGTCACCCATTACCGCGATGACCGGTGCCCCGGGGCGGGCCATGCGCGCTGCAAATGCAAACGGTACACCGCTGCCGATGGAGCCGCCGGGGCCATTGATGATGCGGGTCGGCGCGCTGATGCAGGCCTGCGCCCACTGGCCGATCTCGCCGCCGTCGGCGACAAACACCGCATCCGCTTCGCCCTTGAGCGCTTCCTGCACCACGCGACCCAGTTCGACCGGATGCACCGGACCGGCATCACCGCTGTTGATGTCGCGCCACGCGGCGGGACGGAAAGCCACCGCAGCGGCCACTTCGTCAAACCAGCCCTGCGCCGCTTTACGCGATACGGTTTTGATCAGTACGCGCACGGCCGCGGCAGAATCCGCCTGCGCCGACAGCGCCACTCTGGCGGCACCGAGGTTTGTTACCGAGCGCTGCACTACGTCGTTTTCCGGATCAATCACCGCAAAACGGCAATCAGCCGCCACTGCCGGCGTCTTGCCGAATTTCAGTGTGAAATCAGGCTGTTTGCCAAGCAGCACCACCAGATCAGCCTTGGCCAACACACCGGCAAAGGCGCCCAATGACGGATCATTGACCCCGCGCGGGCTTTCCATGCATACCGCCGGGACGCCGCTGGCATCAGCAAGCTGTTTCACCAGCGCCGAGACCGGCGCCTGCGACATCACCGGGCCCAGTAAAATCAACGGCCTCTGCGCCGACTGCAGCAACGCGGCCAATGCGGCAGCCGATTTACTCTCCAGGGGGTGCTCCGCGGGGGCAAATTGTGCGGCGGTTGCGATTGCGCGGTCGCCATCGGCCACCCTGGCTTCAAGTACGTCAAACGGCAGACTCAAATGCACCGGTCCTGGACGACCCGAGCGAGCAATTCGGCAGGCCTTGGCAATGTCGGCGCCCAGCGATTCGGCGCTGGATGCGGTCCATGCCGCTTTCACCAGCGGAGCGGCAATATCCGCCTGACGCATCTCCTGGAATGAGCCTCGTCCCAGTTCATTCAGTGGGGCATGCCCTGATAACAGCACTACGGGTGACTCCGAAGCGAGCGCGGTATACAGCGCGCCGACACCATTGGCATGCCCCGGACCGCCAGTCAGCATCACAATACCCGGCTCACCGGTCAGGCGTGCCCAGGCATCGGCCATATGTACGGCGGCTCCCTCATAACGCACGTGGGTAATGTCCAGCTTCGCTTCAATCGCCGCGTCATACAACGGCATGATGTGATTGCCGGACAGCGAAAACACACGGGTCAATCCGGCCGCAGCCAGCGAACGAGCCAGGATATCTGCGCCGCGCAAAGGGGTCATTAGCAGGTTCTCTCGTTCAAAAAAACAAAGTCCGCGCAGAATCCGCGAACAGCCACAACGCATCGCCATGCATTGCAGCCGAACCACGGATCCCTTGCGGCCTGTTGGGTTAAGCGCTTTCGTACAGACGGGTCAGCACAAACTCGCGATGGCCCAGCGCTTCGGCAGCGGTCAACCGTCCGTTGCAGGTGCGCAGCATGACTTCAATCAGCTCGTCGCCGGTCTGGTCGAGGTTCTTTTCCCGCTGCAGCAGGCCCGAGCAGTCGTAATCGACGTGTTCGCTCATCGTGCGCACAGTGCGCGGATTCGCGGTGAGCTTGACTACCGGCACGATCGGATTGCCGATGACATTGCCTTGGCCGGTCGGGAACAGGTGCACCACATAACCGGAGGCGGCGCACAGCGTGACCATTTCCGCCGCGGCGGAGGATGAATCCATGAACCACAGGCCGGGCTTGGTCGGCTCTTCGGCTTTGTCGAGCACGCCGATGACCTTGCACTTCTTGCCGATTTTCTGGATGTTGCCCAGCGCTTTTTCCTCAATCGTGGTCAGACCGCCGGCAATATTGCCCTTGGTCGGCTGCGAATCGGACAGGTCGCTGGTTTTGTTTTTCTCGACGATTTCCTGGTAACGGTCAAACATGCGCATGAATTCCTTGCGCACTTCCGGGGTTGCGCAACGGTCGGCAACAATGTTTTCGCCGCCGGTGATTTCGGTGGTTTCACCGAAACACATGGTCACACCCAGCGGCTCGAGCTTGTCGAAGGCGCTGCCGACGGTCGGGTTGGAGCCGCAGCCGGAGGTCGTATCGGACTCGCCGCACTTGGTCGAAACCCACAGGTCGCTGATCGGGCACTCGACGCGCTGCAGTTCGGACGCCCATTGCACGTATTCCTTGGCCACTTTCGACGCACGCATGATGGTGTCGTGATCGCCATGCAGTTCGATGCCGAAGCCGGTGACCGGTTTGCCGGTCTTGGCAATGCCGTCGACGACTTTTTTGGCCCAGCCTTCTTCAATGCAGATCACCACCACGGCAGCGACGTTGGGGTTGGCACCCGCGCCGATGATGGTGCGGAAATGCAGGTCCAGGTCAGCGCCGAATTGCAGGCGGCCGTAAGGATGGGGGATCGCAATCGCGCCCTTGATGTTGTTGGCCACGGCTTCAGCAGCGGCGTTGGACAGATCGTCCACCGGCAGGATCAGGACGTGGTTGCGGACACCAACGCGACCGTTCTCGCGGCGGTAGCCCATGAATGTGGTTTTGCTGTCGATCATTTGTATCTCCGTTTTGGATCGGGATCGGGTTCGGGTTCGTGCCGGCTTCAAAGCCAGTTTTTTACAAACCGTCTTTTACCAACGCTTGGTTTTGATGTTGTGCACGTGGGCGTGCTCACCGAGCTTGATGTCTGCCACGGCCTTGCCGATGTCAAAACCGTATTTGATGATGGTGTCGCCCTTCTTGATCTCGCGCAACGCAGCCTTGTGCCCGATCGGAATGTCGTTAAGCGCCTTGACCTTGATCGTCGAGTCGTCTTCCATGACCCAGCCAACCATCTCCTGACCGGCCTTGATGCCTTCGATGACGGCCACGCCGACCGTGTCCTTTTTATCGTGTACCAACAAGTGAATCATTTTGCCTCCTGGATGAACGCTGGGTGATAAGCAAACTGTGCAACCGGAATGAAAACGGATGTGCAGGGCCGCAGATGCTAACTCCCGCGCTTTCAGGCAGTCAACTATATGACCTATATGAATCCGCGATCTGCGTGATAGACTGCCACGCGCCGCCATGGACACGCCCACCCGCATCACTGACAACCTCGCCGCCGCCCCGCTTTACCGTGAGGTGCAGTGGCAAATCACCCGAGCCCTGGCCGCAGGCGAGTGGAAGCCGGGTGAAGCCATCCCCAGCGAAACGCTGCTGGCGCGGCAGTTCAAGGTGTCCATCGGCACCATCCGTCGAGCGATTGACGAACTGGTCGCCGGCCGCATTCTGGTGCGCCAGCAGGGCCGCGGCACCTTTGTCGCTACGCATACCGAAGACCGCACGCTGTTCTATTTTTTTCACGTCGTCGGCAAGGATGGCAGCCGCGAATTTCCGGTCTCCGAACTTCTGGGCTTCCGCAAGGAACGTGCCGATGCCGACGATGAAATCCAGTTCGGCCTCGCCCGCGGCAGCCGTGTCGCACGGGTCCGCAATCTGCTGAAACTGGCCGGCAAACCGGTGGTGCTGGACGACATCACCGTGCCGACCGAGCGTTTCGCACGCCTCGACGAATCGACATTCCGCAATCGCGAAGGCACCATCTACGGCCTGTATCAGGCGCGTTACGGCGTCAATGTCGTCCGAATCAGCGAACGACTGTCGGCTGCACATCCCCCATCAGACATCGCCGCCATCCTCTGCATGCGCAGCGACCAGCCGCTACTGCAGATTCGTCGCGTCGCTTACACATACAACGATACGCCTGTGGAATACCGCCGCAGCTGGATCAATACTGTCGACCACGAATACCTGAGCGACCTGTGGAAAAGCGCGGCGCGTTAAGTTCGCGCTTGTTTGACTAGAAGCCTAGCTCCCGTCGAGCCACCGCGATTTGCACCGGATCACGCGCGTTTTTCAGCAGCCATTCGAACTGCACACGCGCATCATCGCGCAAGCCGCCACGGGCCAGATTGAATCCCGCACGCAGCCGCGCAGCGGCTGCAGCATCCGCATCCGGCGCGCTCAACGCGAGACGCAAGTGATATTCCGCCGCAAGCAGCGGCTGGCTGCCCGAATCCAGCGCGCGCGCAGTGGCGGCCAGCAGCAGGCGCCTCTGCGCCAAATCGGCATGAGGCAATACACGCCCGGCCAGCAACTGGGTTTCAGCCGCCAGACCGTGTTCAGCCAACTGCGCAGTCAGCGTGATCCACTCCGTAATTTGCGCCGCAGGAATGGGCGTGTTGGCCGCAGCCAACTGCCGGGTGATGGCGGCGACATCCTCGCCGCGACCAGCGCGCAAGGCCGATGCCGCCATGCGCAGATCCCAAACCGCAGAAGCGATACCCTCTGGCGCCGGCAAACCCAGCCGGTATTGCAGCGCACGGGCATGCTGCTGCAGCGCCTCGGCCGCGCTGCCCAGCTGATAACGCGTTTCTGCCGCGAGCGCCGCCGGATCTCCGGGCCAGGCGCCGAAAACCTGCAACGCGGTACGCGGCAGGCGCGCGGCCAGCAGGCTGGATGCAAGCTGCAGCTGAGCGGTGCGGCGCAAGGATTCGCTGCGCCCCTCACGCGCCAGAAAGGCCAGGTAGGCGCGCGCTACGACCGGCTCTGCATCTTTGCGCCTCAGCGCAAACTCCAGCCAGCTGGATTCGTCCCCCGCCAGCAGTTGATGTGTATTCGCGGCACTGCGGGCGTAAACAAGATAGGCCTCCCACATGCGGGGGGCCTGCGCTGCCGGTGCGTCCGCGCGATCGAGCAATTGCTCAAGGGCTTCAATTTTCACCAGCGGGGCCGGCTGCTTTTCAGCAGCGTCGAGCAGCACACGCCACCATGCCGGATCTTCACTGCGCGCAATGCCGGCCCGCGCCTGTGCCACCACATCGGCCGGGGACAGCAATCCGGTGTGCAGACGCAGGCGTAACTTGGTCGCACTACGCTCGTCCAGCAAAGCCAACCAGTGCACCGCTTCCTTGACGAGCTTCAGAACAAGGAGACCCTCCACAAATTGCGTTGCCGTCGCAGTGTCGAGCGGCCGGTAATCCTGCTGAAAACGCAGCATGCTGCGATAGGCCTCATCCGCCTGGCCGTCATCAATCAGACTGCGGATCACCAAAAGGCGCAGCTCGCGCAAACGCGCCGCATCCATTCCGGAGGTCCACAACGCGCGGGCCGCCTGATCGCGTGCCGCAGCGCCACGCCGGATAGCCTGCGCTGAACGTGCAGCAATGGCATGAAACTCGGCTGCAGCTGCCGCATCAACCCCGGCAGGCATTGCGGCGACACGCTGCAGCAGGATGGCATGCGATCCGGCGGACTCCAGCAACTGCAAACGCAAACGTTCCCATTCAGTCCAGCGCGGCCCGAGGGCAGCCCCCTTGGGGGATGCCGCAGACGGCACACCCGTGGCAAGCGGCGCGGCAAGCACAGCCGGTTGCAGCACATCCACACGCTGAAGTGCGAGTTGGGCTGCTCCGGCTTCAGCCAGGCTGCGTGTAGCCGCGAGTTCGTCGGCGGCTTGAACCGTCGGCGTGACCGTCACTAAGGTCAAGAACGCGCATGAAAAAAGAAGGAAGATCAGGCGTTGCAGAATCATGCCGTTATTGTAACGGCGCCCCGCTGCAGTGAACTGAGCGTCAGTCGCGGACGAGGAAAGCGGGCAAAGGAAAAGGCGGCCGCAGCCGCCTTTTTCAGGGATGCAAAGTGCTTACTTCTCAGCAGGTGCGGCTGCCGGTTCCGCCTCGGCAGCTACTGCCGTGCTGACCGTGAGCTTTTCCTTGATACGGGCCGCTTTGCCGGACAGGCCGCGCAGGTAGTAAAGCTTCGAACGGCCCACGTCGCCGCGACGCTTCACTTCGATGCTGGCGATAGAAGGTGAATAGGTCTGGAAAGTCCGCTCAACGCCCTCGCCCGAGGAGATCTTGCGCACGATGAACGAGGAGTTGATTCCCCGGTTGCGCTTGGCGATGACAACACCCTCGTAGGCCTGAACGCGCTTGCGCTCGCCCTCGACCACGTTGACGTTGACGATGACCGTGTCACCGGCAACAAACTCCGGAGTCTTGCGGCCCAGACGCTTCATTTCTTCCTGTTCCAGCTGCTGTATGACGTTCATCTCTTGACTCCCTCAAACTTGATTGCGTCCGCCATCATGGCGTTCGCGGTTAAACCCTGCCGCTTTCCTGTTCGCGGCGAAACTCGTCGAGCAGTGACCGTTCTTCCGCGGTCAACACCCGCCGTTCCAGCAAATCCGGCCGTCGCTGCCAGGTGCGCCCCAGCGACTGCTTCAAACGCCAGCGCGTGATCACCGCGTGGTTGCCTGACAACAGCACCGCCGGCACCGCCGCGCCCTCATACACTTCCGGGCGTGTGTAGTGCGGGTGGTCCAGCAGCCCGTCAACAAACGAATCCTGGCTGGCGGATTCGGCATCACCCAACGCGCCGGGCAGTTGCCGCACCACACTGTCCATCAACACCATCGAGGCCAGTTCACCGCCGCTCAATACATAATCGCCAATCGAGACTTCCTCGATGGCTTGGCGCCCGATCAGTCGCTCGTCCACACCTTCGTAGCGTCCTGCCAGCAGCACCAGTCCCTGCTCATGCGCCATCTCTGCAACCAGCGCGTGGTCCAGCAATCTTCCCTGTGGCGTCAGATGCACGACCCGTGGCCGCTCCACACCTGCGCTCACCTGTCGCTGCCGCGCTGCTGCCAGCGCCTTGTCCAGCGGTTCCGCCATCATCACCATGCCGGGACCGCCGCCATAAGGCCGGTCATCCACGGTACGGTGCACATTCGTCGTGAAATCCCGCGGATTCCACGCCACAAACTGGTAAAGCCCGCGCTCCCTGGCACGACCGGTAACCCCCGATTCGGTTACCGCATCGAACATCGCCGGAAACAAGGTGACCACATCAAACTGCAACATCAGTAATCTGCTTCCCAATCGACAGTTATCTTGCCGCCGGGAATATCAACCTTGCGGATCACCGTTTCGATGAAAGGCAAAAGCCGTTCGCTTACAACACCTGACACCTTGTCTTCCACCACCAGCACATCGTTGGCCCCGGTTTCAAAAACACGGGATACCGTTCCCAGTTCAACCCCTGCCTCGTTGACAACCCGAAGCCCCACAAGGTCGGCCCAGTAAAACTCCCCTGATGCCGGAGCAGGGAATTCGTTGCGTGATATCGCGATTCGCATTCCCTGCAACAGCGCCGCCTGATCACGATCACTGATGCCGGCCAACTTCGCCACCACCGCAGCGCCGTGCACTTTGGCAGACTCCACGGATCGTGGCTGCCAGGCGCCTTCGCGTCCGACCTGCCACGATGAATAATCGAGCAACCCCCGGCTTTCCTGCGTGAACGGCTGAACCTTGATCCAGCCGTTGACACCGTAGGGCGCAACCACGCGCCCCATGACTACCAGCCGTTCAGCGACCGACTGCTCAGGCAGCTGCTTTTTGGGCACCAGCCTGCTTGACGAGACGGGTGACTGTGTCCGACAGTTGCGCACCCTTGCCTTGCCAGAAAGCAAGACGCTCATTGTTGATACGCAGACGTTCGCGGCCTTCCGGCGCTTTGGGGTCGTAAAACCCCAGACGCTCGATAAAGCGGCCGTCGCGAGCGAAACGCGAGTCGGCAACGACAAGGTTGAAAAACGGGCGCTTTTTGGCGCCACCACGAGCTAAACGGACCACCACCATGACGGATTTCCCGGTGACTGAAAAAGTCGAAAGGGGCGGATTTTACGGTACTTTCCCCCTTCTAAGCAACGTTTAATCACAATGTCTGTAAATCCCCGGGATTCCAGCGCCGACACCGAAAATCAACATAACCAATTGTTTTTAATGAAAAATAATGAATAATCCAGAAAAAACATCCAGCGAACGCATCGCCGCCGCCCTGAAGATCCGCTACGGCGCCGGTTTCCAGGTCGATCCCGACCAAGCCGGACTTAATGAACTGGCGCGCATTGCCGAGCATCGTTCGCTGCGCCGCTACCGCCCGGACCCGGTCAGCACTGACCTGCTGCAGCTGCTTTGCGCCTGCGCGCTGTCGGCACCGACCAAGAGCGATCTGCAACAAGCAGACATCATCCATGTCGCCGATCCCGCCAAGCGCCAGCGTATCGTGGCTCATCTGCCGGAAATGCCGTGGATCCTCGATGCGCCGGTGTTTCTGGTGTTCTGTGGCAATAACCGGCGGATCCGCCATATCGGGCAATGGCGCGGCAAACCGTTCGCCAATGAACACCTCGATCACTTCATGAATGCGGCCGTCGATGCGGGCATCGTCATGATGAATTTCATCAGTGCAGCCGAAGCCGCGGGTCTCGGCACCTGCCCGATCAGCGCGATCCGCAATGCCATTGACACTGTCAGCAAAGAACTGGAATTGCCCGAGGGTGTATTTCCGATCGCCGGTTTATGCGTAGGTTATCCTGCGGCGGCCGGCCATATCAGTCCGAGGCTGTCGCTTGACGTCACGGTGCACACTGATCGTTACGACGAAACGCGGCTTCGCGAAAACGTGGACAGCTACGACCAGCGGCGTCATGCCAACCATCCTTACGGGAAGCAGCGGCGTATCAAGCAGTTTGGCGCCGCGGATTTTTACGGCTGGTCTGAAGACAAGGCCCGGCAATATGCCGAACCGGAACGCGCGGATTTCGGCGCCTACATCCGGCGCCAGGGCTTCAGTCTGAAATAGGTAAGTCCCCCGGGGAATGATTAGCGCATTCCCGGGAACATGCCTTTCATCGAACGCATCATCTTCGCCATGCCGCCCTTGGCGACCATCTTCATCATTTTCTGCGTCTGCTCGAACTGGTTCAGCAGCCGATTCACTTCCTGAACCGTCACCCCGGCGCCGGCGGCAATGCGCCGCTTGCGTGAGGCTTTGATCAGTTCCGGCTTCGCGCGCTCGAGCCGGGTCATTGAATTGATGATGCCTTCAAGACGGCGGATCGCCTTGTCTTCCATCTGCGGAGCGCCCTGCGCCGCAGCCTGCGCCAGTTGCGCGGGAAGCTTGTCCATCAATGCGCTGACGCCACCCATCTTGCGCATCTGGGCCACCTGCTGCTTGAAATCTTCCAGATCGAAACCCTTGCCGGACTTGACCTTGCGTGCGAGCTTTTCAGCCTCGACACGATCCACTGACTTGGTCACATCCTCGATCAGCGACAGCACGTCGCCCATACCGAGAATGCGCGACGCCATGCGGTCGGGATGGAAGGCTTCGAGTCCGGTGACTTTTTCGCCAGTGCCGGCAAACTTGATCGGCTTGCCGGTGACATGGCGCACCGACAGCGCAGCGCCACCACGGGAATCGCCATCGAGCTTGGTCAGGATAACGCCGGTCAGCGGCAGTGCTTCGCCGAATGCCTTCGCCACGTTGACCGCATCCTGGCCCTGCATCGCGTCAACCACAAACAGCGTTTCGATCGGATGCACCGCGGCATGCAGCTCACGGATCTCCTGCATCATCGCCTCATCGATCGCAAGCCGGCCTGCGGTATCGACAATCAGCACATCGTGGTAATGGGTGCGTGCATATTCCAGTGCGCGTTTCGCGATATCGACCGGTTTCTCGCCATCAGCGACGGGATGGAAATCAACCTCGACCTGCCCAGCCAGCACCTTCAATTGCTCGATGGCCGCAGGACGATAAATGTCGCAACTGACCAGCAGCACTTTTTTCTTGTGTTCTGCGCGCAGCCAGCGTGCGAGTTTGCCGGCAGTTGTCGTTTTACCGGCGCCCTGCAGGCCGGCCATCAGAATCACCGCCGGCGGCTGCACCGCCAGTTTCAGCGACTCATTGTGCTCGCCCATCAGGGCGATCAGTTCACGATGGACAACACCGACCAGCGCCTGGCCCGGTGTCAGACTGCCCACAACCTCCTCGCCCACTGCTTTTTCGCGGATGCGGTCGATAAAGGCTTTGACGACGGGCAAGGCCACATCAGCCTCCAACAGGGCCATGCGCACTTCCCGCAGTGCATCCTGCGTATTGGCTTCGGTCAGCCGCGCTTCTCCGCGCAGCGTCTTGACAACCTTCGCCAGGCGACCGGTCAGGTTGTCGAACATGGCTTAAGGGGTGGCTTCAGGTAAACTGGATACATGCAGGCAATTTTACCGTATCTCGCCAGCGCGCTCCTTTACACGGCCATGGCCGTCTACTTCTGGCGGCTGCACTGGTCAACCGAAGCGCCGTTGACGACCCCTTTGCGCAGCTTTGCCGAAAGGGCTGCCGTGTTGGCTACCCTCACCGTTCACGGCACCGTGCTGTTCAGCGTGATGTTTGCCGGCAATACGCTGCGTATCGGAGTCGGCGATGCGATTTCCGCCATATTGGGTCTGACCGTACTCATCTACTGGCTGGGCAGCCTGTTTTACCGGCTCGAGGGCCTGCAGGCGCTGATCATGCCTGCAGCAGCAATCGCGGCCATCCTGCCTGGGCTGCTACCCGAAGCAAAACCACTGCCAAATACTGAACTGTTTGCATTCAAGCTGCACATACTGATGTCGATGGCGGCCTACAGTCTTTTTACCATTGCCTCGCTCCACGTGCTGCTGATGGCGATGCTGGAGCGCCGGCTGCACATGGGTTCCCTGCCCACCGGGCTGCGCCGTCTGCCGCCGCTACTGACGATGGAGACATTGCTTTTCCGGATCATCTGGGCGGGGTTTGTGATGCTGACGTTGACCTTGGTCAGCGGTATCTTTTTTTCTGAAGAAGTCTTCGGCAAGGCAGCACGCTTCAATCACAAGACCATTTTCGGATTTGTGTCGTGGACCGTGTTTGCCGCTCTTCTGCTGGGACGCCATTTTCGCGGATGGCGCGGCCGTGTTGCCGTGCGCTGGACGCTCGCCGGGTTCCTGCTTCTGGTGCTCGCCTATCTGGGCAGCAAATTCGTTCTGGAAGTGCTGCTCGGCCGCAGTTGACCGGACCGGCCTTTAGCCGGTTTCGTTTTTCGAGGCATAAAACATGGAATTCCTGATACTCGCCAGCCTGATATTGCTCAACGGCACCTTCGCAATGTCGGAGGTCGCGCTGCTGACCGCGCGCCAGTCAAAACTGTCCACGATGGCGCAACGCGGCGACAAACTTGCCGCTGCCGCGATCAAGCTCAGTTCCGATCCGACGCGTTTTCTATCAACAGTGCAGATCGGGATTACTTCGATCGGGCTGCTTAACGGGATTGTCGGCGAAGCCATTCTTGCAGAGCCCTTTGCCGTCTGGCTGCAAGCTCAGGGTCTGGAACACAAACCTGCGAACATTACCGCCACGGCGATCGTGGTTGTCGTGGTGACCTATGTATCGATCGTTGTCGGCGAAATTGTGCCGAAGCGGCTCGGCCAGCACAGCGCCGAGAACATTTCGCGCTTCGTGGCATGGCCGATGCGGGTACTTGCATGGACTACAGCACCCTTCGTGCATATGCTGACAAGATCTACCGAGGCGGTACTGGGAGTTGCACTCAGGATCCTGCGCCTGCAGCCGCAAGAATCCGGTTCCCAGCCGCTGTCGATTGACGAAATCCGCACCATTGTCCTCGAATCATCAAATGTACTGCCGAAAAAACACGCCTCGGTACTGCTCAACCTGCTGGAAATCGGCGCAATAACGGTGGACGACGTAATGGTTCCGCGCAACCAGATCGAGGGCATCAATATCGACCTGCCCATCGATGAAATCATCCAGCAGCTCTCGACTGCACATCACCGCCGTGTCGTGGTTTACCGAGATCAATTCGACAATGTCATTGGTACGCTGCGGGTCAGGCACGCATTGACACTCATACAGCGCGAAGAACTCACTCCGGACAGTTTGAAAGAGATGATCCGCGAGGCGCATTTTGTTCCTTCGGCTACGCCTCTGCTCGCGCAGATCCAGAATTTTCAGGAACATGCAAACGGCGTAAGTTTGGTGGTCGACGAATACGGCGAAATCATGGGGCTGGTAACCCTAGAGGACATCCTTGAGGAAATCATCGGCGAGTTCACCACGCAATCGCCGCTGATGGCGCGCGGTCTGCACCCTCAACCGGACGGCAGCTTTGTCATTGAAGGCAGCATGCTGCTGCGCGAAATCAACCGCAAGCTGGGCCTCAGGTTTCCTCTTGATGGCCCCAAGACGCTTAATGGATTGATCCTTGAACACATGCAGGACATCCCCGAACCCAATACCAGCGTACGTATCGCCGGCCATCCGCTGGAAATCCTGCAAACCCAGGACCGGGTAATCAAAAGTGTCAGGGTATACGCGCCCAAAAAGCACTGACAGCACAAGCGGGAGTGTGCGGTATCGCCTTTACAAAGGGTGCCACTAAAGGCATCATTCCATCAATAACCGCTTGTAACTTATTGGTTCCTTGAGAGATTTTGGAGGCTCAGCATGGCCACAGCCGCTGCCGCACGCAAACCGGATATCGTAGAAGTCACCTACCGTTGGGTCGGACAAGACCGCGCCGGGAAGACCGTTCGCGGTGAAATGCAAGCCAGCGGCGAGGCGCAGGTCAACGCAGTCCTGCGCCGGCAAGGCATCAAGGTCGTCGAGGTCAAGAAACAACGTCTTGGCAGGGGCGGCTCGGTCAGCGAGAAAGACATCACGCTGTTTACCCGTCAATTGGCCACGATGATGAAATCCGGCGTGCCGCTGGTGCAGGCCTTCGACATCGTCGGCAAAGGTCACGCCAACCCGGCTGTGGCGCGGTTGCTGATGACGATCAAGTCCGATGTTGAAACCGGCATGAACCTCAAACAGGCCTTTGAAAAACATCCGCTGCATTTTGACGCCCTGTTCTGCAACCTGGTCGGCGCCGGTGAAGCTGCCGGTATTCTGGAAAGCCTGCTCGACCGGCTCGCCACATACAAGGAAAAGATCCTGGGCATCAAGGCCAAGATCAAGTCGGCGCTGTTTTACCCGATCGCGATTATCGTGGTCGCGGTAGTGATAACCGCCATCATCATGATTTTCGTGATTCCGGCGTTCAAGGAAGTTTTCAAGAGTTTTGGCGCAGACCTGCCGATGCCAACGCTGATCGTCATGGCAATGTCGGACTTTGTCGTGGCCAACTGGTTCATCCTGTTCGGCGGCCTGGGCGCCAGCATTTACTTCTTTTTCTGGACGTGGAAACGTTCGGTGAAAATGCAGATGTTCATGGACCGTCTGGTATTGAAAATTCCGGTATTCGGCGACCTGATCCGCAAGTCTTCAATCGCACGCTGGACACGGACCCTGGCCACGATGTTTGCCGCCGGCGTGCCACTGGTCGAAGCGCTGGGCTCGGTTGCCGGAGCATCGGGCAACTACGTTTATTATGTGGCCACCAAAAAAATCCAGTCCGAGGTCTCCACCGGATCCAGCCTCACGTCGTCCATGCAGGGCACGGAGGTTTTTCCGAACATGGTCATCCAGATGGCGATGATCGGCGAGGAGGCCGGCTCCCTGGACGCGATGCTCGGGAAGGTTGCCGACTTCTTTGAGCAGGAAGTTGACGACACTGTCGAAGCGCTGGCGAGCTTGATGGAACCGATGATCATGGTGGTGCTGGGCACGCTGATCGGCGGCATGGTGATTGCCATGTATCTGCCGATTTTCAAACTGGGATCTGCGGTTTAAGAATCACCGCACCGAAACGCGCGGCGCCCGGGCACGTTCACGCCAAGTACTGATGCGCCCAGAACTGACCACGCCCCACGACTGACGGCAGCATCCATGATCAACGCCTTGTCCGATCCCGTTATTTTTGCCGCATGCGCGGCCCTGTTCGGCGTATGCGTCGGCAGCTTCCTGAACGTCGTTATCCACCGCCTGCCCAAAATGATGGAGCGGGACTGGCGAACCGAATGTGCCGAACTGGCAGGGCAGGAAGCGCCGGTAACTGAACGCTACAACCTCATCGTGCCGCGATCCGCCTGTCCGTCGTGCGGACAGCGCATCACCGCGCTGCAAAATATTCCAGTCGTCAGCTGGCTCGCATTGCGCGGCAAATGCGCCGGCTGCGGCACGCGCATTTCGACGCGCTACCCCTCGGTCGAACTGCTCACCGGCGTGCTCTCCGGGTTTGTCGCCTGGCATTTCGGCTTCGGCATCGCAGCCGCCGGTGCCCTGATCTTCACCTGGTCGATGATTGCACTGACGTTCATCGACCTCGATACCTTCTACCTGCCGGACAGCATCACGCTGCCGCTGCTGTGGCTGGGCCTGCTGTTCAACATCGACAGCACCTACGTTGGGCTTTCGTCGGCCGTGATCGGCGCGGTCGCCGGTTACCTCTCGCTGTGGTCGGTGTACTGGGTGTTCAAATGGGCGACCGGCAAGGAGGGCATGGGTTACGGAGACTTCAAACTTCTTGCGGCCATCGGCGCCTGGCTGGGCTGGACCATGCTGCCGCTGACCATCCTGCTGTCGTCGCTGGTCGGCGCGGTGATCGGCATTGGAATGATTGCTTTTGCCGGCAGGGAACGCAGCGTACCGATTCCCTTCGGCCCTTACCTGGCGATTGCCGGCATGATTGCCATGCTCTACGGCCCCGCCCTGACGCGGGCCTACCTCGGACCGATTTGATGGTGTATTGCATCGGCGTCACCGGCGGTATCGGTTCGGGAAAATCAAGCGCCGCAGCCCTTTTTGCCGAGCTGGGTGCCGATGTCGTTGATACGGATGACATTGCGCATGCGTTGACCCGCCCCGGCGGGAAAGCCATGCCGGACATCGCCGCCGCTTTCGGCGCCGGGGTCATTGCTGCAGACGGCAGCCTCGACCGGGCGGCAATGCGCGTACTTGTATTTGCGGAGCCCTCTCAACGCAAGATTCTTGAGGGAATTCTGCATCCGATGATTCGCGCAGAGGCTCGGCGCCGGGTCACCGAATCTGTCGCACCCTATATCCTGCTGGTGGTTCCGTTGCTGCTCGAATCCGCCGGTTATCCCGACTTGGTACAGCGCGTGCTGGTCATCGATTGCGATGAATCGCTGCAGATCAGCCGGACGATGCAGCGTAGCGGACTGACGGCAGATGCTGTTCGCGCGATCATGGCCGCCCAGCTCCCGCGCCAGCAACGGCTCGCCCGCGCCGATGATGTGCTGCATAACGACGGTGATTTGCCCAAACTGCGTCGCCAAGTCTCCGCACTGCACGAACACTACCAGCATCTGGCCCGAATAACGGCGCCCCGCCCCCGGGATGCGCCTTGAAACGGCGGATTAAGTCTTTATTTTTTCTGCTTTTTGCCCGATACTCCGGCAACTGCATTCTTACCCAACTCCATCGGGCGCACAGGGCGTGATTGTCTACGAGCATCCATTGAGCGAGCGTGTGCGAACCCTGCTGCGCCTCGAGGATCTGTTCGACCGCATCGACTACTTTGTCGGCAAAAACGACGGCGAAGAGCATCATGTCGCCTTGCTTCTCATATTCGAAATCCTCGAAGTCGCTAGCCGCGCCGACCTAAAATCGGACCTGTTGCAGGAACTCGAACGCCAGAAACAGGTGCTGGAAGCACTGCGAGACAACCCCGATATTTCCGAAGAAGCCCTGGAAAACGTGTTGTGGCAGATCGACCAGTCGTCGTCGCGGCTTTTCCAGGCTTCGGGCAAGGTCGGCCAGGAACTGCGCGAAAACGAGTGGCTGATGAGCATCAAGCAGCGCACCGCGATTCCCGGCGGTGTCTGCGAGTTCGATCTGCCCTCTTACCACTACTGGCTGCAGCAGCAATCTGACGCACGCCGCCACGACCTGCAGCAATGGCTGGCACCGTTCCTGCCGACCAGGGATGCCATCGGCATCGTACTGCGGCTGCTCCGCGAAAGCGGCAAAACCACCGCGCAGGTCGCACAACAAGGCGTTTACCAGCAGATGATGGCCGGTCGAATGGCGCAAATGCTGCGTATCGGGCTTACTGATGACTACGCTTGTGTTCCGGAAATCAGCGCCAATAAATATGCACTGAACATCCGCTTTACCACCCAGGAAGGCATGCAGCGTCCCAAGGCGTCCGAAACAGACGTTGAATTTGAACTGACCTTCTGCAATCTCTGAATCATGGCTGGAAGAATTGTCGCCTGTCCGCATTGCGGTACAAGCATCGAATGGAATCCTGAAAATCGCTTCCGCCCGTTCTGCTCCGAACGTTGCAAGATGATTGACCTTGGCGCTTGGGCAACTGAACGATATCGCGTTCCGGTCGTGGAGAGCGACGAATCCGAAGAGCTGCCGACAGCAGATCCCGACTTCAGGCCGAACTAGCCGGTAGAAGAAACAGGCTTCCAGGCACCGCGAATCATCGCCAGTCCGTGCGCACCGTTGACCAGTGCCTGCGCACGGTCCGCCTCCTGTATGCCGCCCAGCGCAAACACCGGGATCCGTGTATCGGCAACTCCTGCGGCAAAACCCGGCCAGCCCAGCAACTGCGCTTCAGGATGCGTTGGCGTCATCTGTACTGGCCCCAGCACGGCAAAATCCGCACCGAGCGCCTCTGCGCGGCGCAGTTCATCTGCGCTGTGACAGGAGGCACCGACCAGCGCAAGCGGCGGACGCGATGAGAGGGTATGCAATTGCCGTGATGTCAGATGTACGCCATGGGCTTTGCAGCGTTGCGCCAGTTCAATATCACCGTTGATCAGTACGCGTGCCCCGCTGGCCCGGGCAAGGACAACAATCTTCCGGGCATAGTCCGCAAATGCCCCGACAGGCCATTCCCTGCCCCGTATCTGGACAAGCCGCAGACCGCTGCGCAGCGCGGCATCAATCGCGTCCAGCGCACGCTGCTGTTCCGATACAGCAAACCCGGTAATGCCATAGGTTTCGGGAATGGCCAGCGCGTTGAGGATCGGACCGTTCGCCGGCAGCAGCGGCGATACATCAATCTCATCAATACGCTGCCACGAAAAAGCCTGTGCCTCACGACCGTGCAGTTCACCGCGCCAGCCGCGAACACGGAAAAAATGCAGCCTGACGTCGGCATGTTCGTAATCGAATTCGCGGATCAACCAAGGGTAGGCTGTCGTGACCTCAATGCCAAGTTCCTCATGCAGTTCTCGGGCCAGGGCCTGCAGCGGCGTCTCACCGGGTTCAACCTTGCCACCGGGAAACTCCCAATAACCGGCGTAGACCTTGCCTTGCGGCCGTTGCGCCAGCAGGAAACGGCCGTCCGCTTGCTGCAACACGGCGGCGACGACCGCGATGCGGCGTCGTGCGGCCTGCAGATTCATGGAATTATTTGCGACGCGCGAGGCGCGTACGGCCAGCCCAGTCGCGGGCGAACTGCCAGGCCACCCGCCCGCTGCGCGAACCACGGGTCAGCGCCCATTGCAAAGCGGCATGCTCGACCTCGGCATTTTTCACGCCAGTGACTTTGAAGTGCTCCAGCCAGACGCGAACTATGCTCAGGTATTCATCCTGGTCGAATGAATGGAACGACACCCACAAACCAAAACGCTCCGACAGTGAAACTTTCTCCTCGCTGGTTTCACCAGGGTGAATCTCTTCGCCGACATGCTGGTATTCAAGATTTTCATTCATGAATTCCGGCATCAGGTGGCGGCGGTTCGATGTGGCATAGACCAGGCAGTTCTCGGAAGCCGCCGCAACCGAACCATCCAGTACCACTTTCAGCGCCTTGTATCCGTGTTCATCGGCTTCGAACGACAGATCATCGCAATACAGCACAAACCGCTCGGGTCGGGCATGAATCAATTCGACGATGTCCGGCAAATCGGTCAAGTCGCGCTTTTCGACTTCGATCAGGCGCAGTCCGCGCGACGCATACTTGTTCAGCAAGGCCTTCACCAGAGATGACTTGCCGGTACCGCGCGCACCGGTCAACAACACGTTGTTTGCAGGAAGGCCTTCGACAAACTGGCGCGTGTTCTGCTCAACCTGCTTTTTTTGGTCATCAATGCCATGAAGATCACGCAGGTCGATGTGATGAACCTGATGGATGGGCTCCAGCGCCGCACGCTCACCCTTGCGCCGCCAGCGGAATGCTGTCGAGGCCTTCCAGTCCACGGTAGCTGCCGGTGCAGGGAGAATCTGTTCAAGACGCGCAAGCACCGACTCGGCACGGCCCAGCAGCGCAGCCATGTCAGCAGACGGGGCCGTCAGTCGAGGATTCTTCATAACTTATTGTTTTAATATTACTTTTTTAACTTCTGTAGTCGGCATTGATGCTGACATAGTCATGCGACAGGTCACAGGTCCAGACCGTCGTCATCGCGCGACCGCGGTTAAGCACGACGCGCACGGTAATTTCGGCCTGTTTCATTACGCGCTGCCCCTGCGCTTCTTCGTACGAGGGACTGCGTCCGCCGCGTTCCGCGACCAGCACATCGTCGAGATACAGTTCGACGCCTTCAACCTCAAGATCGTTGATTCCGGCATAACCGATCGCAGCCAGTATCCGTCCGAGATTCGGATCAGAGGCAAAAAATGCGGTCTTGATCAAGGGTGAATGCGCGATTGCAAACGCGACCTTGCGACATTCCTCCTCGTCACGCCCCGCTTCCACCCTGATGGTGATGAACTTGGTCGCACCTTCGCCATCACGTACGATGGCCTGCGCCAGAGTTGTCGATACCGCCGTCACCGCATCACGAAACGCCAGATACTCCGGGCTTTTCGCGTCGGTAATTTCAGCCATCGCCGCCTTGCCGGTGACCATCAGCATGAAACTGTCATTGGTCGACGTGTCGCCATCGACAGTAATCGCATTGAATGAATGTTGCGCAGCGTAAGCCACTGCAGCCTTGACCAATGATTGGCTCACCTTCGCATCGGTGGCGACAAATCCCAGCATCGTTGCCATGCCAGGGTGGATCATGCCGGCGCCCTTGGCGATACCGCTGATGGTGATCGTCGCACCGCCCACGGAAAACTGCCGCGACACCGCTTTCGGAACGGTATCGGTGGTCATGATGGCTTCGGCAGCTTCCGCCCAGGCATCCGGCTTGAGTGCTGCGATGCATTGCGGCAGGCCGGCGATGATGCGATCGACCGGTAATGGCTCCATGATCACACCGGTTGAAAACGGGAGCACCTGAGCCGCAGTGCACCCAAGCAATTGCGCGGCATCGACACAAGTCTGTCGCGCACGGGCAAGCCCCTCGGCGCCGGTGCCGGCATTGGCAACACCGGTGTTGATAACAAGGGCGCGCACACCCTTGCCGGGATCAATCATTGACAGATGCTGGCGAGAGACCACGACGGGTGCCGCACAGAACCGGTTCTGCGTGAACACGCCCGCCACATGGGCGCCTTCATCAAGACTGATCAGCAGCAGATCCTTGCGGCCCGCTTTGCGAACCCCGGCCTGGGCAATACCGAGTTTTACGCCGGCAACCGGTAGCAGCGTTTTGGGATCGGGTGGATTCAGATTGACGGGCACGATGCGTTCCCCAGCTTAGCTCAGCTTTCCATGGCACTGCTTGTACTTTTTCCCTGAACCACAGGGGCAGGGGTCGTTGCGGCCGACTTTTTGCCCGCCGCGCACGTACGGCTGCAGGGCGTCGCCTTGTTCATTTGGCGGCGCAACTGACGCCAAGTCATCAGCCACAACAGATTCTTCCGGCGCTGAGGCATGCTGGTATTGCACGTTCTGCAACGCTTCGTGCTCTTCGGCTGCGCGCAATTCCTCGGCGCTGCGGATCTGCACCGTCATCAATGTGCGAGTGACATCGGCCTTGATCAAGTCGAGCAGCAGCGAAAACAGTTCAAAAGCCTCGCGTTTGTATTCCTGCGTCGGGTTCTTCTGCGCATACCCGCGCAAATGGATGCCCTGTCGCAGATGATCCAGCGCCGACAGGTGCTCGCGCCAGTGCGAATCGACACTCTGCAGCATGATGGCCCGTTCGTACTGACGCATCGCCGGCTGGTCAACCGAACCGGTCTTCTCCGCATAACGTGCATGCGCCGCTTCAATCACACGATCACGCAGAGCTGCTTCTTCCATATCCGGGCTGTCCTTCAGCCATTGCTGGATCGGCAGCTCAAGCCCGAGTTCGCCGCGCAGCACTGTCTCCAGCCCGGGAATATCCCACTGCTCTTCGAGGCTGCCGGGTGAAACATGGGTCGCCACATGGCCATTAACCACATCGCCGCGCATCGCCGAAATTGTTGATGAAATATCCGTGCTGTCGAGCAGATCGCTCCGCTGCTGGTAAATGACCTTGCGCTGGTCGTTGGCAACGTCGTCATACTCGAGGAGGTGTTTGCGCATGTCGAAGTTGCGCGCCTCGACCTTGCGCTGCGCATTCTCGATGGACCGTGTCACCCAGGGATGCTCGATCGCTTCACCGTCCGGCATTTTCAGCCGCTCCATGATCGACGCGACGCGATCTGAAGCAAAAATGCGCAGCAACGCATCGTCAAGTGCCAGGTAGAAGCGGCTGGATCCGGCATCGCCCTGCCGGCCAGCACGGCCACGGAGCTGGTTGTCGATGCGCCGCGACTCATGGCGTTCCGTACCAATGATATGCAGACCGCCGGCTTTCAGCACCTGATCATGGCGTTGCTGCCACTCGACGCGCAATTCGGCGACGCGCCGCTCGCGAGCAGCAGGATCGAGGCTTTCGTCCGCCAGCACGCGGTTGATTTCCGGCTCGGGATTGCCTCCAAGTACGATATCCGTGCCGCGACCCGCCATGTTGGTGGCGATGGTAATGACCTGCGGCCGCCCGGCCTGCGTGATGATCTCGGCTTCACGGGCATGCTGCTTCGCGTTAAGCACGTTGTGCGGCAGATTCTCTTTTTTCAGAATCCCGGATATGTATTCGGAATTCTCGATCGATGTCGTGCCAACCAGAACCGGCTGGCCGCGTTCGTGGCAACCGCGAATGTCATTGATGATGGCCTGGTATTTTTCCCGCGACGTACGAAACACCTGGTCCATGCGATCATCGCGGATCATTGGATGATGGGTCGGGATTACGACCGTTTCCAGTCCGTAAATCTGCTGGAACTCGTAGGCCTCTGTATCAGCCGTTCCGGTCATGCCGGCCAATTTGCCGTACATACGGAAATAGTTCTGGAAGGTGATCGTTGCGAGGGTCTGGTTTTCCTTCTGGATCTCCACGCCCTCCTTCGCCTCAATCGCCTGGTGAAGGCCTTCCGACCAGCGCCGCCCGGGCATCAGGCGCCCGGTAAATTCGTCGACGATGATGATCTCGTTGTCCTGCACGACATACTGCTGGTCGCGGTGGAAGAGACTGTGCGCGCGCAACGATGCATTCAGATGATGCATCAGCGAAATATTGGTTGCATCGTAAAGACTGCCGCCCTCCGGCAGCATTCCAGCCTTGGCGAGCAGCGCCTCTGCGTGTTCATGCCCGTCCTCGGAAAGGACAACCTGGTGCCCCTTCTCATCGACCCAGTAGTCGCCCGGTTCTTTCTCGCCTTTCTGGCGAACCAGCTGCGGGGCAATCGCGTTCATGCGCACGTACAGGTCCGTCGTATCCTCGGCCTGACCGGAAATAATCAGCGGTGTACGCGCTTCATCGATAAGTATCGAATCCACCTCGTCGACGATGGCGTAAGCCAGTCCGCGCTGCACTTTTTCCGACAACTCGTAAACCATGTTGTCGCGAAGGTAGTCAAAACCGAATTCGTTGTTGGTGCCGTAGGTGATGTCGGAGCGATATGCCTCCTGCTTCTTGTTATGCTCCATCTGCGACAGATTGACGCCGACGGTCAGCCCCAGAAACCGGTAAATGCGCCCCATCCAGTCAGCATCGCGCTGCGCCAGATAGTCATTTACCGTGACGATATGCACGCCGGTGCCGGCAAGCGCATTCAAATAGGCCGGCAGCGTGGCGACCAGCGTCTTGCCTTCGCCAGTGCGCATTTCTGAAATCTTGCCGTTATGCAGCGCAATGCCGCCCACCAGCTGCACATCAAAATGACGCATGCCCATCACGCGTTTGCCGGCTTCACGCACCACGGCGAAGGCTTCGGGAAGCAGGGCATCCAGCGCCGTGCGGCGGCGGCGTTCGATATCGGCAGCTTGCTCGGCGGCTGCGGCCGGCGATTCAGGCAGCGCTACGGCCTGCCGGATACGCTCACGGAATTCATCGGTCTTGGCGCGCAACTGATCGTCGGACAGGGCCGCCATCTGCGGTTCAAGCGCGTTGACCGCGCGAACCGTACGCCGATATTGCTTGAGCAACCGTTCGTTGCGGCTGCCGAAAACTTTCTTCAATAAACCGGTAATCATGAACTTATGAGCTTCCCGAATAAAAAAGGGGTGGGATAACCCCACCCCCTGCAATTCTTGCGTTTGGTGCCGCTGATCAGCCGGGCAACTGCAGAAACCGCGCGGGGTTCAATGCGGCACCGCGCTGGCGCACCTCGAAGTGCAGATGCGAACCTGTTGCGCGACCGGTCCGGCCAACATCTGCGATCCGCGTTCCGCGGAAAACCACGTCGCCGACTTTCACGTATTTCTTCGACGCATGCGCGTAACGGGTAATCAGATCATTGCCGTGATCAATCTCGACCATATTACCATATTGGGGGTGAAACTCGGCGTATACGACCACCCCTGCGGCGGCTGCAAATACCGGCGTTCCCTCCTCTGCCATGAAGTCAATGCCTTCATGAAAAGCGCGCTGTCCGGTGAAAGGATCGATGCGCCAACCGAAGTTCGAGGAATACCATCCGCCTTCAACCGGCAGCTTGGTCGGTATCAGTTTTTTTCGCGCGCTTTCCTGCGTGTACATAGACTCCAACAGACCCAGCTTGTCTCCGCGGTCCTCAAGCTGGCGGGTCAATTGGTCAATCTGCTGGGTGAAATCACCAAGGGACAGATTCTGGTTGGGAATGGATGAAGGTGCGCCGCCGCGGCCGGGAACCTCGTTGAACATCAGGTCTTGCGGCTTGAATCCGGCGAGTTTGGCCAGACGCTCGCCCAGCGTCTCCAGTCGCAGCAGTTGGGCCTGCATCTGCCCGAGCCGAACCGCCATCGCATTCAGGTTATCCTGCAGATATGACTGATTTTTTTCCTGCTGCTGACGATGGATGGATACCAACACATCACGCACATAGGGAATATTGAGTTCTGCGGCAAAGCGCAGAATGCCGTAATTGAGCGCGCCGGCCAGCAGGATCACCAACCCGAACATGGCCACGCCTGAAGCAATCAGGTGCGGCCACCCCAAAGTAATGGTTCGCGCCTTATGCAGCTTCTCGGAAACCAGAATAATATTCATGGTCAACATCCTCTCTTCGCCATGTCCAACCGCAAACTAAGCGCCCTGATCGGCAACACCACGGGCTTATCAGCTCTCAATCGGACCCTGCAGCGCATTGCTGCACTGCAGCGGCTGTATGAAGCCTGCGCGCCATCCGAACTCATCCCTGCAAGTCGCGTGGTCGGAGACCGTGGCGGCATACTGATGATAGCGGCAGACAACGGAGCAATCGGTGCAAAACTACGACAGCTGGCACCCCGACTGCTTAAGAATATGCAAAAACAGAGGGCGGAGGTTACTGGAATTCACATCCAAGTTCAAGTTTCCCAACCCGCGGCCAAGCCCAGCGCGGCGCAAGAGAAAACGCCGCTAAGCATTGATTCTATTGATAATTTTGAAAATTTATCGCGGCGCGTCAAAGATCCCGGCCTGAGTGCTGCGTTGGCCCGATTCGCCGCAAGGCAGCGCGCCAAGGCCTGAACGGGGCTTCAGCCCTGCCCGGTCAAATCACCAGCAGCAAGCGCTCAGCGGCGTAGAAGGCCATCAGCACCAGCGCGAAAGCGATCGTGCCCAGAAAGACCCTCCAGGCAAAGCGCAGGTAACGCGGTTCGCGATACCAAGCATATAAAGCCAGCGAAACACCGATGGTGATCAGCGCCAGCAGACCGATCAAACGAAGCAGCAACATGTTTTAGCAGCGCGTGTGCGCCTGGACCTCAGGCAACCTGGGGCTGCCAAGCCAGGAAAGCGGGCGCGTCTTCAACGCGATCGAAGCTGACGTATTCCCAGGCTTGCGGTTGCTCCAGAAGATGACGGAGCAGGCGATTGTTCATCGCATGGCCGGATTTGTGGCCGCTGAACGCGCCGATCAGCGGATGCCCAAGCAGGTAAAGGTCACCGATGGCATCCAGCACCTTGTGTTTGACGAACTCGTTGTCATAGCGCAATCCATCGTTGTTCAGGACGCGGTACTCATCCATCACAATGGCGTTGTCCATACTGCCGCCAAGCGCGAGGCCCTGCGAACGCATGCTTTCAACGTCCTGCATGAAACCGAAGGTCCGCGCCCGGGCCACTTCCTTGACGTAAGACGTTGACGCGAAGTCGACCACCACTGTCTGCGCACTGGCATCAAACACCGGATGCGCGTAATCAATGGCCAGTTCAAGACGGAAACCGTTGTAAGGTTCGAAGCGCACCCACTTGTCGCCGTCACGCACCTCAACCGACTTCAGGATACGGATGAATTTCTTCGGCACATCCTGCTCTTCAATACCTGCGGACTGCAGCAGGAACACGAAGGGGCCGGCACTTCCGTCCATGATCGGCACTTCGGGGGCCGTAACGTCGATCCAGACGTTGTCGACGCCCAATCCGGCCAGAGCCGACATCAGGTGCTCGACCGTCTGCACCCGCACGCCGTCCTTTTCCAGGCAAGACGAAAGGCGGGTGTCATGCACCGCATACGGATCGGCCTTGATGTCGACCGGCTCGGCCAGGTCAGTCCGCCGGAAAACAATTCCCGTGTCCGGCTGCGCCGGGCGCAAGGTCAAATGGACCTTTTCGCCCGTGTGCAAACCCACGCCGGTGGCGCGGATCACGTTCTTCAATGTGCGTTGCTTGATCACGTTTGATTGAGCTGTGCGGTGATTGCCACGAATAAGTGCCGGCGCAATGCGGCCGGATCGTGGATTTTACCACGATGCCGCACCGCAACACCTGCGCCGGCCCCCACCCCGGATTGCGCACTCCGCGTCAATTCAGACTACCCGCCTTCAGTCTGCCTGCTTGCGCAAAAAGGCAGGAATGTCGAGCATCTCAACACCGGACTGACGCATCGCCTCGATGGTTGCATCCCGGTTGCGGCGACGGATCACCGCCGGCTGCTCCAGAGCCCCGTAGTCAACATCAGGGGAAACCGCCATGTTGTCGGTTCCGGTCTTCTGGGACACCACGATCATCGGTTTCGAAGCCTGCCTCGCCAGCGGCTTGCCCAGACCGGTGGCAACAATGGTTACCCGCAACCCGTCTTCCAGGCTGTCATCGTAGACCGTGCCGACAATGACAGTGGCCGATTCGGCGGCAAACGCCTTGATGGTTTCCATGACATCGTACATTTCCTGCAACTGGAACGTCGACTTGCTGGCTGAAATATTGACCAGCACGCCGCGCGCATCGGAAATGTTGATGTCCTCAAGCAGCGGGCAAGCCACCGCCTGTTCGGCCGCCTCGCGTGCACGACCGGTGCCGGCCGCTTTCGCCGAGCCCATCATCGCCATGCCCATCTCGCCCATCACCGTACGCACGTCAGCAAAGTCGACGTTGATCATGCCAGGGCAGCTGATGATTTCCGCGATACCGGCAACAGCGCCATGCAACACGTCATTGGCCGCACGGAAAGCTTCGTCGAGCGTAATCGAATTGCCCAGCACCTGCATCAGCTTGTCGTTCGGAATCACGATCAGCGAATCGACATGCTGGGCAAGCGCATCAAGCCCTTCCTGCGCGAGGCGCTGCCGTTTACCTTCGAAAGCAAATGGTTTGGTCACCACGGCTACCGTCAGGATGCCCAGTTCCTTGGCGATTTCCGCCACCACCGGTGCTGCGCCGGTCCCGGTACCGCCGCCCATTCCTGCAGTCAGGAACAACATGTCGGCGCCGGAAATCATCTCGGCGATGCGCTCGCGATCCTCCAGCGCAGCCTGGCGGCCGATCTCCGGATTGGCACCGGCACCCAGACCTTTGGTGATACCGGTACCAAGCTGTATCTGCGTTTTCGCCTGATTGCGCTTGAGCGCCTGGGCATCGGTGTTCGCACAGATGAACTCAACCCCCTGCACACCCTGGACGATCATGTGGTCGACCGCATTGCCGCCGCAGCCGCCGACACCGATCACCTTGATTACCGCTTCCTGCGCTTGTGCATCAATCAGTTCAATCATGTGAGTCTCCTTTTTCTGCAAGCAAAGTAATGTTTAAAAATACGAAATACAAAATGCAAAAACAAAAGCTGGAAATCCTTAAACCGCTAATTCCTTTCCTCAACGCTGCCTCTAGAAATTTCCCGTGAACCAGGTTTTCATCCTTTCGAGTACTTGCTGGAAGCTGCTGACATGCATGCGCGCAACATCGCGCTGGCGATGCTCGTCAGCGCCGGCCATCAACAGCCCGACACACGTTGCATAACGCGTACTGCGCACAACATCAGCGAGGCCGCCGGCGTACTGAGGCATGCCGATACGCACCGGCATGTGAAAGATTTCCTCGCCCAGCTCAACCATGCCCTGCATTGAACTTGATCCCCCGGTCAGCACCACACCGGATGACAACAGTTCTTCGTAGCCGCTGCGGCGAAGTTCCGCCTGCACCAGCGAATAAAGTTCTTCGACACGCGGCTCGATCACCTCAGCCAGCGTTTTTCGCGACAGCTGGCGCGAACTGCGGTCGCCAACGCCCGGCACATCGACCATCTCCTGGGGATCCGCCAGTTGCGACAGCGCGCAACCGAAGCGCTGCTTGATGTCTTCCGCATCCTTGGTCGGGGTGCGCAACGCCATCGCGATGTCGTTGGTGATCTGGTCACCGGCGATCGGGATCACCGCGGTATGGCGGATCGCGCCGTTGGTAAATACCGCCATGTCGGTTGTGCCGCCACCAATATCAACGAGACACACTCCGAGATCTTTTTCATCCTCCGAAAGTACCGCAACCGAAGACGCCAGCGGCTGCAGAATCAGGTCATTGACCTCCAGACCGCAGCGCCGCACGCACTTGATGATGTTCTGCGCAGCCGATACCGCACCGGTAACAATGTGCACTTTCACCTCAAGCCGGACCCCGGACATACCCAGCGGTTCACGCACGTCCTCCTGGCCGTCAATGATGAACTCCTGATTGAGCACATGCAGGATCTGCTGATCGTTCGGAATCTGTACGGCTTTCGCGGTCTCGATCACGCGATCAATGTCCAGCTGTGCGACTTCCTTGTCTTTGATCGCCACCATGCCCTGCGAATTGAAACTCTTGATGTGGTTCCCGGCGATGCCCGTGTAAACCTCGCTGATCTTGCAATCAGCCATCAGTTCAGCCTCTTCCAGTGCGCGCTGAATGGCGTTGACCGTGGTCTCGATATTGACCACAACACCTTTCTTCAATCCGCGCGACGGATGGCTGCCCATGCCGATGATCTCGAAGCCCCCTTCTGGCTTCAGTTCAGCGACGATGGCGACAATCTTGGATGTGCCGATATCCAGGCCCACCACCAATTTCTTGTTTTCCTTGTTTTTACTCATAGTCCGTCTTTATCCCAGCCTGTCCCCGATTTTCTAAACGCCGCGCTTGGGCTTGGCTTCCGCAGCAGGCGGCAGTCCAGGCACACGCGCAGCAAATCCGTTGGCATAACGCAGATCAACCCGGTCTACCGGCCGTGTCATGCGGGCGATCGTTCGCGGATAAGTCGATACAAACCGCCGAAGCCGCTCTTCCACGTTTTCGCGACCGAAATCCACGGTCATGCCATCATCAAGCCGGATCTGCCACGCGCGGCGCGGCGATACATTGATCTCCCCCGGCATCTTGCCGATCGCCGCGAGACTGCGCCGGAAATGCTCATACTGGATGGCGATTTCCTTTGCAGTACCCTCAGGACCGTTGAATATCGGCAGCGAGCCGTCAAAAGCCGCCTCAAAAACCTCGCCATGCACATTCACCAGTGCAGATTTGCCCCAGCGCGCCAGGGGTACATGTTCTGTAAGCACTACCTCGATCAAGCCTGGCCATTGGCGACGCACCTCGGCACGCCGCACCCACGGCAGCTTCTCGAACGCGACCCTCGTTGACGCCAGCTGCAGCGTAAAAAAATTGCCGCGCACTTCGCGGCGCACGATGGTTTCGACCTGCTCGCGGGTGACATGCGTCAGCGGCGTGATCACACGCACCTCGGTAATCGGGAACACCGGGAGTTGCACTACCCACGCCGCACCGCCGTAAAGAAGGCCAAGCAGCGCTGCCACGACCAGCAGGTCGGACAGGCGGTTGAGGACGGCGGGCTTATCCCACATGGGCCAGCTCCAGTATCCGCAGCACCAGATCGTTGAACGACAAACCGGCCTCGCGAGCAGCCATCGGCACCAGGCTGTGTCCGGTCATGCCGGGCGAGGTATTCATTTCCAGAAACTGCACGCTGCCGTCGGCGCGGCGAATCAGGTCGGCGCGGCCCCAGCCGGCGCAGCCCAGTGCCTGCGCACTCTTCATCACCAGCGCGCGGATACGCAGTTCCTCGGCCTGCGGCAAACCGCAAGGGCAGTGGTACTTCGTTTCGTCGCTGAAATACTTGTTTTGATAGTCGTAATTGCCCTGTGGCGCCTCGATGCGGATCAACGGCAGCGCCTGCTCGCCAAGGAAACCGGCGGTCAATTCTTCGCCGGCGATAAACTCCTCCGCCATCACAAACGGATCATGGCGGGCGGCCAGTGCGTACGCCTGCGGCAATTGTGCGGCTTCAGTCACCTTGGTCAGGCCAATGGTTGAACCCTCGCGCGCCGGCTTGATGATCAGGGGCAGCCCGAGTCGTTTGGCAACGCCCGCCCAGTCGCTCCCGGCGTCGACCACCTCAAACTGTGGCGTCGGGATCCCGGCGGCGGTCCACACCATCTTCGTGCGCACCTTGTCCATCGCCAGCGCGGAGGCCATCACACCGCTGCCGGTGTACGGGATACCCATCAATTCCAGCGCACCCTGCACCGTGCCGTCTTCGCCATAACGGCCGTGCAAAGCAATAAACACGCGGGCAAAACCATCGCGCTTCAACTCGAAGATTTCACGCTCGGCAGGATCAAAAGCGTAAGCATCCAGACCGGCCTGCTGCAGGGCTTTCAGCACATTGCTGCCGCTCATCAGCGACACTTCACGCTCTGCGCTGCGCCCGCCGAACAGCACCGCGATTTTGCCGAATCCGCTCATGCGTACTCCCCGACCACGCGGACTTCGCGTTCCAGATGCACGCCGAACTGCTGCTGTACGGTGTTCTGCGCCAGTTCAATCAGAGCCTCGATATCAGCAGCAGTCGCTCCGCCGTCGTTGACAATGAAATTGGAATGTTTGGCTGAAATCGATGCCCCTCCGATACGGCGGCCCTTCAGACCGCAGGCTTCGATCAACCGCGCCGCATGATCGCCCGGCGGATTGCGAAACACCGATCCCGCATTGGGTATACCCAGCGGCTGCGCGGCAATACGCTGCGCCAGCAGTTTCTTGATCGTTGCGCGGGACTGCTCTCCTTCGCCATGCGGCAGTCTGAAAGTCGTCGCGACAAACCATTCCTGCCCGCCTTCGTATGCGGAAGCGCCGGTCGTGCTGGACATCTGGTGGGATCGCAACTCCACGCTGCGATAGCCGATGGTGTAGTGCTGCGGGGTGCGGACATGCAACGTTCCGGCGCGGTCGATGGTCTCGACCTGCGCCACCAGATTCCACGTTTCACCGCCATAACACCCGGCGTTCATCGCCAGCGCGCCGCCGATGGTGCCGGGGATGCCGGCAAGAAATTCGGCGCCGGCGAGATTGTTGATCGCTGCGGTGCGCGCCACTTTCGGGCAGGCCACGCCGGCCTGTACCCAGATTTCGCCGCCTTTGTTATCGCTGCGCAGGACATTCAAACCACGCAATGCCCAGTGCGTGAAAATCACCGTGCCGTCCAGTCCGCCGTCGCGCACCAGCAGATTGCTGCCGAGCCCGACCACGTGCACCTGTTCACCATCCGGCAAGCCGCGCAGGAATAGCGCCATGTCATCCAGATCGGCCGGGGCATAGGTGCAGCGCACACGACCGCCGGCGCGCCAGCTGACATGGCGCGCCATCGGCTCGTCGCTGCGCAGTTCCCCGCGCAGTCCGTGTGCCGATATCTGTTGTTGTTCGCTCATGTTCATGTCAGCCCTGCACCAGCCTGCCAGCCACGGCGCCGATTGAACCCGCGCCCATGGCCAGCAACACATCACCGTCACGCACGGCTCCGCCGATTGCCTCCGGCAGTTCCGCAACCTGTTCAACGAACACCGGCTCGACCTTGCCCAAAACCCGCACCGCACGCGCCAGCGCCCGGCCGTCAGCAGCCACGATCGGCGACTCGCCGGCTGCATACACCTCGGTCAGCAGCAGCGCGTCCACGCTCGACAGCACCCGCGCGAAATCCTCGAAGCAATCGCGGGTCCGCGTATAACGATGCGGCTGGAAAGCGAGTACGAGACGCCGGCCGGGAAAAGCACCGCGCGCAGCGGCGATGGTTGCCGCCATCTCCACCGGGTGATGGCCGTAGTCATCAATCAATTCGAAAGAACCGCCTGCCGCCAGCGGAACAGCGCCGTACCGCTGGAAGCGCCGGCCGACCCCCTTGAATTCGCCCAGCGCGCGGACAATTTTTTCATCAGGCACGCCGACTTCCATGCCGACCGCAATCGCCGCCAGCGCATTGAGCACGTTGTGCACGCCGGCGAGATTCAGTGTGATATCAAGGTCCGGCAAACGCCGGCCGTTCTTGCGCTGCACACGGAAACGCATCTGCCCCGCAGCCGCGGTCACCGCATGGGCGCGAATCTGTGCACCTTCCATCAATCCGTAAGTAACCACGGCCTTGGTCAGGCGCGGCATGATCGAACGCACATTGACATCGTCATTGCACAACACGGCCACGCCGTAGAACGGCAACCGCTCGACGAAATCCACAAAAGCCTGTTTCAGCTTGTCGATAGAGTGGTCGTACGTCTCCATGTGGTCAGCGTCGATATTGGTAACCACCGAAATCACCGGCTGCAGATGCAGAAACGAGGCATCGGATTCATCTGCCTCGGCAACGATGAATTCGCCGGCGCCGAGCCGCGCATTGGCACCTGCGCTTTCGAGCCGGCCACCGATGACAAAAGTCGGGTCCATGCCGCCCTCGGCAAGTACGCTCGCCGCCAGACTGGTGGTCGTGGTCTTGCCATGTGTGCCGGCAACCGCAATGCCTTGTTTGAGGCGCATCAATTCGGCGAGCATCAGCGCCCGCGGCACTACGGGAACCAGACGGCCTCGCGCTGCAAGCACCTCCGGGTTGTCCGCCTTGACCGCACTCGAAATCACCACCACATCGGCATCGCTGACGTTCTCGGCAGCATGGCCGATTCGAACCTTTGCGCCGAGACCGGCCAGCCGACGCGTCACATTGCCTTCACTGAGATCGGAACCGCTGACGGCATAACCCAGGTTGAGCAGCACCTCTGCGATGCCGCTCATGCCGGCTCCGCCGATGCCCACAAAATGCACGTTGCGTACTTTGTGTCTCATCCCGGCGCGAGCTCCATACAGATATCGGCCACTTTGCTCGCAGCATCCGGCTTGCCGACCGCCCTTGCAGAGCGGGCCATCTCCAGCAGCTTTGCACGCGTCATGCCGCGCAAAACATCGGCGAGGGACTCTGCAGTCAGGGCGGGCTGGGGCATCAACAATGCAGCACCGCGATCAGCCAGATAGCCTGCGTTGCGCGTCTGATGGTCATCGACCGCATGCGGAAACGGCACCAGTATGCTGCCCACTCCGGCAACAGCAAGCTCTGTCACGGTTGTTGCACCGGCACGGCAGATGATCAGGTCGGCTTCGCCGTATCGAGCCGCCATGTCATCGACAAATGCGAGGACGTCGGCATCAACGCCGGCTTCCTTGTAGATCCGCCGCAGCGCTTCCACGTGCCCTGCCCCTGCCTGATGCACCACCAGCGGCCGCTCTGACGGCGCGAGTTGCGCCAATGCCAGCGGCACGATTTCATTTAGTGCGCGGGCGCCAAGACTGCCGCCGACGATCAGTACGCGCAACGGACCGCTGCGGTTGGCAAAACGCGCTTCCGGCGGCTCAAGGTCGACGATTTCGGTACGCACCGGATTACCGGACCAGATGACATCGACGCGACCTTCAAATGCATCCGGAAACGCCGCAAGCACGCGGTCAGCCACGCCGGCCAGCACGCGATTCGCCAGTCCGGGCACTGCGTTCTGCTCATGAATCACCAGCGGTTTGCCAAACAATGCGGCCATCATTCCGCCAGGGAATGCAGCGTAACCACCCATTCCCAACACCACATCGGGACGATGACGGAAAATGGCGGCAACGCTTTGGCAGAACGCAATCAACAAGGCGGCCGGCAGTACCAGCTTGCGTAACAGGCCTTTGCCGCGAACACCGCCAAAACTGATCCAGGCCGTGGCGTATCCACGGGGCGGCACCAGCCGCTCTTCCATGCCCCCTTTGGCTCCCAGCCAGACCACGTTCCAGCCGCGGGCACGCATGACATCGGCAACCGCCAAGCCAGGGAAAATATGTCCACCGGTACCGCCGGCCATGACGAGCAGGGTCCGCGTCATACCGTGAACCCCCGCGTCATCTGCCTGTTCTCCCAATCCACGCGCATCAATACCGCCAGCGCGCAGCAAGTCGCGAGAATGGCGCTGCCACCAAACGACAGCAACGGCAATGTCAGCCCCTTGGTAGGCAACACCCCCATGTTGACGCCCATATTGATGATCACCTGAACGCCGATCCACAAACCGATGCCTTGGGCAACCAGTGCGGCAAAAGGACGGTCGAGCTCGATAGCCCTCCGGCCTATGGCAAATGCGCGCCACACCAGCCACGAAAACAGCAGAATGATGATCAGCACTCCGACAAAGCCCAATTCTTCAGCAATCACCGCAAGCAGGAAATCGGTATGCGCTTCGGGCAGATAGAACAGCTTCTCGACACTGGCGCCCAGTCCGACGCCAAACCATTCGCCCCGGCCAAAAGCAATCAGCGCGTGCGACAGCTGATATCCCTTGCCATACGGATCGGCCCAGGGATCCATGAACCCGATCACGCGCTGCATACGGTAGGGGCTGGTCCAGATCAGCAGCAGGAAGCCGATCACCAGCATCACTATCAGCCCGGCGAACAATCTCCAGTTCATGCCGCCCAGGAACAGGATGCCCATCGCGATCACGGTGATTACCGCGAATGCGCCGAAATCCGGTTCGCTCAACAACAGGGCGCCGGTCAGAAACATCACGCCGAACATCGGCAGAAAACCCTTGCGCAGGCTGTGCATGAATGCCGCCTTGCGCACGGTGTAGTCCGCCGCGTAAAGCACTGCCGCAAGCTTCATCAGTTCAGACGGCTGCAGGTTGAATACATAAAGCGACAGCCAGCGCCGGCTGCCGTTGACCTCGCGGCCAATGCCCGGAACCAGCACCAGAGCCAGCAAACCAAGGCCGGCAAGGAACAGGAACGGCGCGGCCTGCTGCCATATCCGCAAAGGCACCTGAAACACCATCGCTGCGGCAATCAAGCTGATGACGACGAAAATGGCGTGCCGGGTCAGGTAATACATCGAGTTGTTGCCGGTCATCCGACTGGCCTCGGCGATGGCAATCGAGGCGGAGTAAACCATCACCAGACCCAGAGAAAGCAACAGCACCGTCACCCAGATCACACTCTGATCATAATCGGCGCCGGCGCTGCGCTGATTCATGGTGACGAAGTACTGGCTCACGCGCACCTCCGCTGCAGCGATGCAACTGCTTCGGCAAAAACCTCGGCGCGATGGACGTAATTGCGGAACATGTCGTAGCTGGCGCATGCCGGCGAGAGCAGCACGGCGTCGCCGGGACGCGCGGCATCAAATGCCAAATCCACGGCCTGCGCCATATCAGCGGCTTTGATCAATGGCACGTTATCGCCAACAGCCTGCGCTATCAGCGGGGCATCACGACCGATCAGCACCACCGCACGCGCACGTCCGCGCGCAGCGGCAGCCAGAGGCGCAAAGTCCTGCCCTTTGCCGTCGCCACCGGCGATCAGCACCACGGGCTCGCGCATCCCCGTCAGCGCCGCAACAGTTGCGCCAACGTTGGTTCCCTTAGAATCGTCGTAGAACGTTATATTATTGATTTTATTGATTTTTTTTACCCGGTGCGGCAAGCCCTCGAACGTCTGCCAGCCCCGCGCAATCGCCTCGTCAGCAACACCAATAACACGGCAAAGCGCACCTGCGGCGAGGGCATTCGCCGCGTTGTGCAGGCCGGCAATACGCAGCGCGGATACGGGTGCGACGCAACACGAACCGCGTCGCATATCTGCTGCAGCATCGTGTGCCGACAACCCCCAGTCCTCCTGGTCGCGCGGCACATCAAGGCCAAAAGTAACCACCGAACGGCCGGGACGGGCCATCCCTGCACTGCGTGCATCTTCGCGATTAAGCACTTGCACGCCGTCACCGGAAAAAATCCGCGCCTTGGCTGCAGCGTATTCCGTCAATCCTTCGTAACGATCAAGATGATCTTCAGAAATATTCAGTACCGTCGCCGCCTGCGGCTTCAGAGAGTAAGTGCTCTCCAATTGAAAACTCGAAAGCTCAAGCACGAAAGCACCGGGCATGGCCTTGCCATCCTCGATGTCAGTCAGGGCATCCAGCACCGGAAGCCCGATATTGCCGGCGACGACCGGGCGCAAACCACCTGCCGCGCAGATCTCCCCTGCCATCGCTGTCACCGTGCTCTTGCCATTCGATCCGGTAATCGCAATAACCGGTGCCGCATCCTGGCGCCGGGAAAGCGCCTGCGCAAACAACTCGACATCACCGATAACCGGTATGCCGCGTCGCGCAGCCTGTGCAATGGCACCCGTACGACGATCCACGCCAGGGCTCACCGCAATAACGTCGGCAGCAGCAATCGTTTCATGCAGGGGGATACCCAGAAAGAGCGCCATCCCGGGAAACTCCCGCCGCAACACCGCGGCCTGCGGCGGCGCCGCCCGCGTATCGGTAACACTGACGACGGCGCCCTGACGTTGCAGCCATCTTGCCAGTGACAGGCCGGTGTCCCCGAGGCCCACCACCACAACACGCGCACCGTTGAGAACGAGCATCATCAGCGCCCCTCCACCGGCAACGCAGGCGATGACCATGCCCTGCACATGCGAACCGTTGCGGGCATCGTGACTGCGGCAAGGCATTTCATGTGTCGGGGTTCCGTTACGCATTTCATCGCAGCTTCAATGTCGACAGTCCCACCAGCACCAGCATCATCGTGATGATCCAGAAACGAACAACGACCTGATTCTCTTTCCAGCCTTTGAGTTCGTAATGGTGGTGCAGCGGCGCCATGCGGAATATTCGCTTGCCGGTAAGCTTGAACGACGCCACCTGCAGCATGACCGACAGGGTTTCGACGACAAAAACGCCGCCCATGATGAACAGCACGATCTCCTGTCGCACGATGACCGCAATCGTGCCCAGTGCGGCGCCCAGCGCCAGCGCACCGACATCGCCCATGAACACTTCCGCGGGATAGGCGTTGAACCAGAGAAAAGCGAGGCCGGCCCCGGCAATCGCGCCGCAGATCACCGTCAACTCGCCTGCGCCGGGGATGTACGGGAACACCAGGTACTTTGCAAAAACCGCGTTGCCGGCCACATAAGCGAACACGCCCAGCGCACTGCCGACCATGACCGTCGGCATGATTGCCAGTCCATCGAGTCCATCAGTGAGGTTTACTGCATTGCTGGTGCCGACGATGACGAAATAGGTCATCACAATGAAACCAACGGCACCCAGCGGGTAAGCAACCTGCTTGAAAAAGGGGACGATAAACTCGGTTTGCTGCGGCAGATTTGTCGAGTACGCAATAAACAATGCAGCGCCGAGGCCGAACACGGATTGCCAGAAAAACTTGACCTTCGCCGACAGCCCCTTCGGATTGCGATGCACAACCTTGCGGTAATCATCAACCCAGCCGATGGCGCCGAAACCGACAGTCACACAAAGCACGACCCAGACAAAACGGTTCTGCAGGTCGGCCCACAACAGCGTAGTCACGATGATCGAGACCAGGATCAGCGCGCCGCCCATGGTCGGCGTACCGGCTTTGATCAGGTGGGTCTGCGGACCGTCATCACGCACCGCCTGGCCGATCTTGTAGGCCGTCAGCTTGCGGATCAGCATCGGGCCGATCATGAACGAAATCAGCAGCGAAGTCAGGCAGGCGAGCACCGCGCGCAACGTCAGGTAACTGAAGACATTTAAGGCACGGACATACTGTTCCATCCATTGCGCGAATTCGAGCAGCATTGCCTAGGCTCCAGCCACTGAATCTTCGAAACTGCGTACCACGCGCTCCATCTGCATGAAGCGCGACCCCTTTACCAGCACTGCAACCTGCGGACCAAGTGCCGCACCGACATCCAGCAGCAACGCCTCAATCGCCGCGTAATGCCGTGCGCCTGCACCGAATGCACTTACGGCATGCGCCGCCAACTCACCCATGGCGTACAACTCGTCAATGCCGCGGTCGCGCGCATACCTACCAATCTCGACATGGAAATCCCTGCCTTGGGTGCCGACCTCGCCCATATCGCCCAGCACGAGCAATCTGCGACCGGGAGAACGCGCCAATACGTCAATGGCAGCACGCACCGAATCCGGATTTGCGTTGTAGGTATCGTCAATCAGCAGCGCGCCCTGACGGCTGCGCTTTATCTGAAGACGGCCCTTCACCGCGGAAAAACCGGTCAGCGCGCGGATACACGAATCGAGCGTGGCGCCGGCTGCTGTAGCAGCCGCAATGGCAGCAAGCGCATTACGCGCATTGTGTTCACCCGCCAGCGGCAGATCAAAAGCACCAGCCCCCTCCGGCGTGCGGACTGCGAGGCGCGCCGAAACCGCCCGCAACTCGCAGCTTGCGCTGATGGCCGCCCTCGCATCAAATCCGAAATCACGTACCGCGCGTGCTCCGGCAGCCTTGCGCCAGACAGCTGCATGGACATCATCGGCATTGATCACTGCGATACCAGCGGCGGGCAGCGCCGCAACAAGACTGGCGTGCTCATCGGCGACATCGGCCACGCTGCGCATGAACTCCTGGTGCTCGCGCTGCGCGTTGTTGATGACGGACACAGTCGGTGCTGCAATCTTCGCCAGTTCCGCAGTTTCACCGGGGTGATTCATGCCGACTTCCACCACACCGACGCGATGCCCAGCGCGCAGCGTCAACAGCGTCAGCGGCAGGCCGATGTGATTGTTCAGGTTGCCGCGCGTTGCCAGCACCGCCCCATCGCCGAAATGCGCACGCAGACAGGCAGCAATCATTTCCTTGACCGTGGTCTTGCCGTTGGAGCCGGCTACCGCAATCATCGGGATATTGAATTGCCGGCGCCAATGTGCGGCGAGCGCCCCCAGAGCCGCTGTTGTGTCATCCACAGCGGCTACAGGCAACGGCGCAGTTTGCTGATGCGCACGGTCAATCAGCGCTGCAACCGCGCCTGCATCTGCAGCCTTGGCGACAAAATCATGCCCGTCGTAACGTTCGCCGCGCAAGGCAACGAACAGGTCGCCGGACTGCAGCGTACGGCTGTCCGTACAGACATTCATGAAGCGCACATCGCTGCCGCGCAGTTCGCCGCCCAATACGGTCGCGGCCTGGGCCAGATTCATCACTGCGCCCTCCCCGCCAATGCAGCACGCACCACTGAGGCGTCGCTGTAACGCCGGCGCACACCGCGGATTTCCTGATACTGCTCATGACCTTTGCCGGCCACCAGTACGATGTCTCCGCGCCGTGCTTCGGCAATGGCTGCGCGTACAGCCTCCCGCCGATCGACGATCTGCTCGTGTTTGCGGCGCACGCCCTTGGCGATTTGCGCAATGATTTCGAGCGGATCTTCGCTGCGCGGATTGTCGCTGGTGATGATCAGCTGATCAGCGTGACGTGCGGCCGCCTCGCCCATCAGCGGCCGCTTGCCGCGATCACGATCACCGCCGCAACCGAATACGCAGATCAGCCGCGCCTTGCCGCCGGCCGCTGCACGCAGGCTCTCCAGCACTTTCTGGAGCGCGTCCGGCGTATGCGCGTAATCCACGATGACCAGCGGCGAACGGCCACCGCCGTAACGTTCGGTTCGTCCCGGCACCGGCACGACCTTCTGCAGGGCCGCGACCGATTGCTCCAGGCCGACGTCGCTGGCGAGCAGCGTCGCCAGCGAGCCCAGCAGGTTCGCCGCATTGAAGCGCCCGATCAGCGGGCTCTCCAGCGTCGCGCGCCCCCATGGCGAAGCGATGTCGAATGAAATGCCGTCGAGTCCCACACGGAGGTTGCGGCCTTCAACGCAGGGCGTGCGCAGACGGCCGCTGCGGCGGTCAAAACCGTAACCCAGCAGTGCGCTGCGGCGATGCTTCCAGCGCTGTGCCAGTTCGCAGCCGAAAGCGTCGTCCAGGTTGACCACGGCGTGACTCAGTGTCGGCCAGCGGAACAGGCGCGCCTTGGCCGCCTTGTAGCGCCGCATCGTACCGTGATAATCCAGATGGTCGCGCGTCAGGTTGGTCAGCATGGCGACGTCGAATTCGACTCCGGCAACGCGGTCCTGATCCAGCCCGATGGAAGACACCTCCATCGACACCGCCTTGGCGCCTGCCCGCACAAACGTTTTCATGTGCGCATGCAGCGTCACCGCATCCGGCGTGGTGTTGACCGATTCATCGAGGTGGCCGGGAAAACCGCTGCCCAGTGTGCCAACCACGGCGCACTTGCGCCGTGCACGGGTGAGGGCCCGGGCAATCCACTGACTGCAAGACGTCTTGCCGTTGGTTCCGGTCACGCCTATGGTCCACAAGCGGGCGCTGGGTTTGCCGTAGATCTCGCTGGCGATCACGCCGGCGTTGCTGCGCAACTGGGTGATGCCGAGATTGGGCAACCGCCAGCGGCGGTTCCACGCGTAACCGTCGGCATCCCACAACACGGAACCGGCCCCGTTCTGCACCGCCTGCGCGATGTAATCACGGCCATCGCGCGACTCGCCGGGATAAGCAACAAAGGTGTCGCCCGGCCGCACTGCGCGACTGTCCACCGTCATCCGGCGCACACCGAGAGCGCGTATCTCCTGCATGTCGGGTCCGCGCGCGGTCACACATCCTCCCGCACGACAGGCACTTCTTCCGGCGCCAGCACCGTGGTCTTGCCCGGGGCATCGGGTGGCACCGCCAACAGGCGCAACGTACCGGCAGCAACCAGACTGAAAATCGGGGCGGCAACTGTACCCCCATAATGCTGGCCGGCCGATGGCTCATCAATCATCACGGCGATAATCACGCGCGGCTTTGATGCCGGCGCAAAACCGACGAATGAGGCCACATAGCGGTTGGTGGCATAGCCCTTGCCTTCGAGTTTGTGCGCTGTGCCGGTTTTGCCGGCCACCGTGTAACCCGCAATTTGCGCGCCCGGGGCCGTCCCGCCCGGCTGTGCCGCCATTTCGAGCATGCGCCGCACTGCCAGCGCAGTCTGCGCAGAAATAACCTGAACGCCCTCAGGCGGTCCGTTACGCTTCAGCAACGTAACCGGGTAAAGCGTGCCATCGGACGCAAAAATCGTGTAAGCCCGCGCCAGCTGCATCAGCGAAACCGAAATGCCGTAGCCGTACGACATCGTGGCTTGTTCAATCGGCTTCCAGGTGCCGTGGGCACGCAACCGCCCTGAGACTTCACCTGGAAAACCCGAGCGCGGCGGCGCACCGAAACCCGCCCGGCTGAACATGCTCCACAGCACCTCAGGAGGCATGGTCAAACCCATCTTCGCGGTGCCGACATTGGAGGATTTCTGAATCACCTGCGCAACCGTCAGCTGACCCTGCGGATGCGCATCATGAATGGTGCGATTGCCGATGGTCATGCTTCCCGGCGCCGTCTGGATCACAGAGCTTGCTTGAAACAGTCCGGCCTCCAGCGCCGCAGCCGCTGTGAACGGCTTGAGCGTGGAACCCGGCTCAAAAAGGTCCGTCAATACCCGGTTGCGGGTACGCTGCGCATCCACTTTGCCCCTGCTGTTCGGGTTATATGTTGGCAGGTTGGCCATCGCCAGCACTTCGCCATTCTGGGCATCGAGCACAACGATGCCCCCGGCCTTTGCGCGATGCGCCGCCACAGCTTCCTTGAGCTCGCGGAACGCCAGATACTGGATGCGCGCATCAATCGACAGCTTGAGGCGTTCACCATTTTGCGGCACGCGGATGCTTTCGACGTCTTCGACGATGCGCCCAAGCCGGTCGCGGATCACTCGACGACTGCCTGGTTTTCCGGACAGCCGGTCTTCGTAGGCCAGTTCGAGCGCTTCCTGGCCTTTTTCGTCAACGCCGGTAAATCCGATGATGTGCGCCATCACATCACCTGCCGGGTAATAGCGGCGGTGCTCACGCTGCAGGAACACCCCGGGGATGCCGAGTTGAACGACACGCTCCGCCTGCTCCGGGGGCAATTGCCGCTTCAGATAGACAAATTCGCGCTTGGTGTCAGCGAGCTTGCCGCGCAGATCTTCCATGTTGACACCGAGCAGCTGCGAAAGACGGCGCAGGTCGGCAGGCTCGGCTTCGATGTCGGCCGGACTCGCTGCTACGGATTCAACTGGCGTAGAGATTGCAAGCGGCTCGTTATTGCGGTCAACAATCATGCCGCGGCTTGCCCCGATTTCAATCACACGCGAATACCGCGACTCGCCCTTGGCCTGAAGAAAATCGTTATTCAGCGCCTGTAACCACAGCGCACGTCCGGCCAGCCCGATGAACCAAGCGCCAATGACAATCAACAGCAGGTTGGCGCGCCAGGTCGGCAGGCTGGGGGCTGGATCCCGTTTCAGCGCCGGCCTCAAGGCTGGCCTCCCGCACGAGGCGGCTGCACCACTTCGATACGAGCGGCCACCGGCAAGCGCATATCCAGCTCACTCGTCGCAATGCGCTCGACGCGCGCGTGCGTCGACCAGGTGCCCTGCTCAAGCTGCAGTTGCCCCCATTCAACTTCGAGCTGCTTGGCAGCGGCCTGATCCTTCTGCAGCTCGACATAGAGCTTGCGCGCCTTGTGCTGCGAGGCGACGACGGCCATCGCGCAGATCACCAGCGCGGCGAGCAGCAGGAAGGTAATGCGCGCAGTCATGCCGCAATGGCCTCCGTTCGTTCCGCAACACGCATTACAGCGCTGCGCGCACGCGGATTGGCGGCTGTTTCGCGATCACTGGCGCGCACCGCGCGGCCGACCAGCCGCATCCGCGGTTGCGGCAGATCGCGGGCGCGCACCGGCAAACGCGCCGGCAATGCGTCGGCCCGGGACTGTGCGCGCATGAACCGTTTGACGATGCGATCTTCAAGAGAATGAAAACTGATCACCACCAGCCGTCCGCCCGCCCCGAGCAGGGCTACGCACTGCGGCAGCACTACCGATAGCTCCTCAAGCTCCTGATTGACGTGAATCCGTAAAGCTTGAAACGTGCGCGTCGCCGGATCCTGGCGTGGCTCCCGCGTGGGTACGGCATCTGCCACGAGCGTGGCAAGTTTTCGTGTGGTGTCAACAGGTCCCCGCGCCCGAGCCGCAACAATCGCTGCTGCAATCTGTTTAGCAAACCGTTCTTCGCCATGGTTCCTGATGACCTCCCTGATTTCTGATTCTTCTGCCGTTGCAAGCCACTCAGCCGCACTTTGGCCCTGATCCGGATCCATGCGCATGTCGAGCGGCGCGTCGCTGCGGAAGCTGAACCCGCGGCTTCCGTCATCGATCTGCGGAGACGACACACCGATGTCGAGCAGCATTCCGTCCACACCTGCCACACCAAGCTCCTGCAGCACGTCACCCACCCGGCTGAACGGACTGCGCACGATCAAAAACCGCGGATCGCGCAATGCAGAAGCAGCCTGCACCGCCTCGGGATCACGATCGAGCGCTATCAACCTTCCGCCTTCGCCCAGCTTTTCCAGTATCAAACGGCTGTGACCACCCCGGCCGTACGTGCAATCGACATAAATGCCGTTGGACCGGATGTTCAATGCCTCTATGGCTTCCTGCGCGAGTACCGCGACATGCGCGCGGCTGGTCACAAGGAGAAATCCTCCAACTCCGTCGGCAATCCACCGGCGCCGAAACCACCGGCGTTGTCGATGAGCTGCGTCCAGCGCTCGTCATTCCACAGTTCGAATTTTTTGCCTTGGCCGACCAGCACGACGTTTTTTTCGAGCTGGGCATAGCGGCGCAGTTCGGGCGTAATCAGCACGCGGCCCGCCCCGTCCATATCGACGTCAACCGCGAAACCGATCAATCGCCGCTGCAGTTCACGCACGCGCGGATCAAGGTTCGACAGGCCTTCGAGTTTTTGCTGGATGAGTTCCCAGTCAGGCAGCGGGTAGATCAGCAGACAGCGATCGGCATCCGCGGTGATGACAAGATGTCCCGCGCAACGTTCGAGCAGCGTGTCGCGATGGCGTGCCGGTACGGCAAGCCTGCTTTTGCTGTCGAGATTGAGTTGTGCGACCCCGCGGAACACTCGCGCCCCCTTGCAAGACGGGAAAACAGCGATGCCGGACCCTTCCGGCGGCTTTTCTCCCACTTTTTACCACTTCACCCCACTATAAATAAGCAAGGCGGCAAGGTCAAGTGTCGATTTAGCAAATTCCTTTTTTACGACAACGACTTACGTGCACTTGTTGAGGTCTGGAATAACCATTTTTTATCAAAGAAATAATTCAATTAAAACAATGGGATATTAGGCGTACTGAAAGTAGCGCATTAACTAATAATGCTTAAAAATCAGGCAATTAGGGAAAATCGGTCGTCGCTGTTGCCCGACAACGCTGAAAAACAAGGAGGAAAAGTGAAGCTGGCCGTTAAGCCGGGTTCTGTCGTGGACAGCCATTCCTCTGGGCCGCACATCACTGTGCGGCTCTAGCCACCTACCCGCAAGCTCGGCGGGACGCGTCAACGCTTGCCTATTCGGTGTTGCTCCGGGTGGAGGTTACCGCGTTTCACCCCGCAAACCTTGCAGCTTGCGGACTCGTCTCTGTGGCCCTATTCCTCGCCTCACGGCGGACGGGCGTTACCCGTCACCCTACCCTGTGGAGCCCGGACTTTCCTCTATGCACGGCACGTAAGGGTTGCCCCTTGCGGTTTGTTCCGCACACAGCGGCTGCCTGGCCAGCTTCGTCGGCGATGTTAACACGCAGGTACTTGCACACCTGCGGAATTCGCCATCAGGGCCCGCTGCCCGACTGGCACTCGCGCACCCGTTCAAGCAACCGATGCAGGTGATGGTCATGCACACCCAGCGCATCGAGATGACGCAGCGTGTAGACGAGGTAATCGACATTCGGTCCGCGCTCTCCGCAACATCCTGCAATGATGCGTGCAGCATCGTCGTTAGCCATCCGTCCGGCGTAACCGGAATGCTTGCGGTTGGCGACAAATGCCAGCGCGTTACGGCGTCCGTTCGGCGCCGATACCGGGATCAGCCGCGGCCAGTACACACCGCGGCGCATCTCGCGCTGCCACAGCGCATCAAGCGCTGCCGGTTTGGCCGCCGCTGCGATACGGTAAACAATGCCTCTGCAGGCGCCACCGGGATCGAGGCCAAGGACAAGGCCGGGGGCTTTGACTGTGCCGCGGTAGCGACTGGAGTAAATGCAGAATGCGCGGTGATAACCACGCAGCAGCGCCGGCTCGGCAGCGATATGCGCGAAACCCGGATCCCACATCAACGACCCGTAGGTGAATACCCACAGATCGCCACGCGGAAGCTCAAGGCTGCTGTAATGAACAGGATCGGGTTCCGGCAGCTTCGCGCCGCCTTTAAAATTGCGTGGCGGCTGGCGCGGTTTCAAGCGCCGGCGATCTTCCAGTCCACTGTCGCGCCGGCGCGCAAAGGCACCAGCGTATCGGGACCGAACGGAACGCTGGCCGGCACCGGCCAGGCTTGCTTCACCAGAGTGATTTTCCCGGTATTACGCGGCAGGCCGTAATAATCCGGACCAAAAAAACTGGCGAATCCTTCGAGGCGATCCAGCGCATTCACTCCGGCAAACGCCTCGGCATACAGTTCGATGCCGGCATGCGCGGTATACATGCCTGCGCAACCGCAGTCGTTTTCCTTGGTATGCCGTGCATGCGGCGCACTGTCGGTGCCAAGAAAAAATTTCGGATTGCCGCTGGTCGCAGCCGCCATCAGGGCTTCGCGGTGAATCTCGCGCTTGAGAACAGGCAGGCAATACAGGTGTGGCCGCACGCCGCCTGCGAACATCGCATTGCGGCTCATCAGCAGGTGGTGCGCCGTGATCGTCGCCGCGATCCGCGGCGGCGCTGCCATGACAAACTGCGCCGCTTCGCGGGTGGTGATGTGCTCCATCACCACCTTCAGCCCGGGAAAACGCTCAACCAAAGGTGCCAACGTACGGTCTATGAATACGCGCTCCCGGTCATAAACGTCCACAGCTGCATCGGTGACTTCTCCGTGCACCAGCAGCGGCATGCCCGCCCTGGCCATCGCCTCAAGCACCGGATAACACTTTTCGATCGCGGTGACGCCGGAATCCGAATTGGTCGTGGCACCTGCGGGGTAATACTTGACCGCATGCACCGCCCCGCTCTGCCTGGCGACTGCAATTTCCTCAGGCCGGGTATTGTCGGTGAGATACAGGGTCATCAGCGGCTCGAACCCGCTGCCGGCAGGCAACGCGGCGACAATGCGCTCGCGATAGGCCAGCGCAAGCGCTGTCGTGGTTACCGGCGGCTTGAGGTTGGGCATGACGATGGCACGGGCAAAACGCATGGCGGTATGCGGCAAAACATCGCGCATCGCAGCGCCATCACGCAGGTGCAGGTGCCAGTCGTCGGGACGGGTGATCGATATGGAATTCATGATTGGAGTGATGTTAAACGCTGCGGGGCCCGGCGTAAATTCGCACAGTTCCGCAGCAGCAGGGTCACGCGTCGCCCTTCAAAGCAAGCGCACGCTCGTAAAGCACGTTGCGGCTGCTCCCGGTCAGCTTCACCGCAAGTGCAACCGCCTGTTTCAGCGGCAACTCCTCAAGCAGGATCTTCAGGGTGCCGTCAATATCGGTTTCGGCACCGTCACGGGCCTCCGGCGCACCGGCAACAACCAGCACGAATTCGCCCCGCCGGCGGTTTTCATCGGCCTCAAGCCAGTTCACGGCATCAGCGAGCCGGCAGCGGTGGAAGTCTTCATGAATTTTCGTCAACTCGCGGGCAAGAACAATATCGCGCCCGCCACCGAAAGCAGCGCACAGATCGGCTACGCAATCGACAACGCGGTGCGGCGCCTCATAAAAAACCAGGACGGCGATTTCTGCAGCGAGGTCAGCCAGAACCCTGCGTCGCTCAGAGGCGCGGGCAGGCAAAAAACCACAAAACAGGAAACGGCTGGCGTCCAGACCGCAAGCCGACAGTGCGGTAATTGCGGCATTGGGACCCGGAACAGGCACCACCGGATAGCCGGCAGCGCGCACGGCTGCAACAACATGGGTACCGGGATCGGCGATACCCGGCGTTCCTGCATCGGTAACCAGCGCCACCGACTTGCCTTCCCCCAGCATGCCGGCAATACGCTCGGCCGATGCCCGTTCGTTGTGTTCATGAACGGCAACCATCCTGCCGGCAATGCCGTGGCGATCAAGCAACCTTACCGTAACCCGGGTGTCCTCCGCGGCAATCACGTCGACAGATCGCAATACTTCAAGAGCCCGCAGGGTGACATCTGACAGGTTACCGATCGGGGTTGCGACTACATATAATGTCGCCGTACCTGGTTTGCTTGAAATGCCCACGCTGTTTCCCGTCGCCGGATTCCATGATGAATATTCGCCTGCTGCGTTGCTTCACCGTCCTTGCGCTGGCACCCGTACTATACGGAGCGCCTGCGGCATTGGCCAGCGAAGCTGCGGCAAAACCCGCACCTGCGACCGAAAAACCTGCAACAGTCGCGCCCACACCCCACATTGCGCTTTTACTGCCCATACGTTCAAAAATCTTCGCGCGCCATGCAACGGCATTGCGCGAGGGTTTCATGGCGGCAGCCAAATCGCAGTCACAACCCCTGCTGCCGGTGCGCGAATACCCGGTAAGCGAGGCTGTAGAAGAAACCCTCCAGAACTACCGGAGCGCGATTGCCGCCGGCGCCAAAGTCGTGGTCGGGCCGCTGACGCGTGACGGCGTCACGGCACTGGCATTCGGGGAACCCGTGCCGGTACCGACGCTCGCATTGAACATCCCCGATCAAACGGGGCGGGCGCCCGGCAACCTGTACATGCTGAGCCTGCAGGTCGAAGGAGAGGCGAGGCAGGCGGCGCAACTGGCCTACCGGGACAACCGCCGCCGTGCACAGATCATCGTCAGCGGCACCCCGGTGCAGCGTAGTACACAAGCGGCATTTTCAG
>Ga0315906_10000519_pt1 | contig 61312 bp, 48 predicted proteins | sample LakEriMetagenome_4_FD_203526 | JGI IMG/M metagenome (GOLD analysis project Ga0315906, IMG submission 203526) | Freshwater fungal communities from buoy surface, Lake Erie, Ohio, United States - Buoy 2 MA122 | ecosystem: Environmental > Aquatic > Freshwater > Lake > Lake biofilm | place: USA... | reverse complement strand
ACTGGCAGGACCAAGCTCAGCGGATGTGCAGCGGGATGCCCTGTAGCGGACATCTGACTTCGTCCGCGGAAGGGCGCCCGGTGTGCAGCCGCTGGAGCCCGTGAATGCAGCCACATCCCCATCCGTTGAGCTTCGTGGCTCGCGCCCGCGCCGGCATTCCCTCCGGGCTTCGCACTGCGTGAGGCGCCCATCGGGAACGACCGCCACGTGCGCTTGGGCTGCGTGCGTGGTTAGCGCCCGCGCCGGCATTCCCTGCGGGATTTGGCGCTACACTCGGGCTCCTTCACCTGCCAGGAGTGCGTCATGCCCAGGATCACCGGAACCTTCGAGGATCGCGAGGAGATTCGCGAGCTCTATGCGCGCTATGCGATTTTTGTGGACAGCTCCCGCTTCGATGACTGGATCAACTGCTTCACCCCGGACGGCGTGTTCGAGAGTCCGGTCATGGGTACCTTCAAGGGCCATGAGGAGCTGCGTCGCTTCACCAGTCAATATCAGGCTTCCTGGGACGGCGGTGGCGTGCGTCACATGATGGTGAATGTCAGCTTCGACATCGCCGGCGAAACGGCCAAAGGCACCTGTGCTCTCATCTACTTCAAGGTCCACGATGGCAAGAGCGAATACCTGCTAACGGGCGGCTACCACGACACCTTGCGCAAGGAAAATGGCGAATGGCGCTTCACCCATCGCCGCGTTTACATCGACGGGCATTGAGGGGCTGCAAGGCCGGATGTTCGCCTCCCCGGCGTCCTGATTCGGTACTAAACTCCGGAACCAGAAAAAAAACCGAAGGGCGCGTGACATGGGCAGACTCGGCAACAAGACGGCATTGATCACAGGCGGTGCTGCGGGCATCGGGCTCGCCACCGCGCGGCTCTTCGTGGCGGAAGGCGCCAAGGTGATGCTGGTGGATCTCGATGCCGCCCAATTGCAGGCGGCGGTCGACGAGCTCGGCGCTGAGAACTGTGCCTGCATGGTGGCGGACGTGAGCGACCCGGTGCAGGCCGAGGCCTATGTGAAAGCGACAGTCGCGCGCTGGGGGCGCATCGATGTGTTCTTCAACAACGCCGGCATCGAAGGTGCTGTCGCCGGTATCCCCGAATACCCTCTCGAGATGTTCGACCGCGTGATGGCAGTCAACGTGCGGGGTGTTTGGCTGGGCCTCAAGTACGTCATCCCCGAGATGGCGCGCACCGGCGGGGGCAGCATCATCATCACCTCCTCGCTGGGAGGCTTGAAAGGCATGCCGCGCCTGTCTCCTTATATAGCAGCCAAGCACGCGGTGGTCGGCATCATGCGCTCGGCGGCTCTGGAGTGCGCCCCGCTCAACATCCGCGTGAACACCATCAACCCCTCGCCCATCGCGACCCGGATGATCGAATCCATCGAGCAGGGTTATGCCCCGAACGCTCCGGAGAAGGCCAAGGCCCGCTTCGCCGGCGGCGTTCCGATGCGGCGCTATGGCCAGCCGAATGAGGTCGCGCGCCTCGTCCTGTTTCTGGCCAGCGATGAGAGCAGCTACTCCACGGGCACGACCTTCCCGATTGATGGAGGCATGTCGGCCTCCTGAGGGCCCCTGCCGGACTGTACCGGCCCTGCTGCGGCGCATTGACAAACCGCCCTCCAGCCTGTCACGGTAGGAGGGCAAAGGGAGTGAGGCCGGGTCGCGCACAGGATGTCTGCCCCATCTACCCGAATAACAAGAACGAATCCACGGCGGGGACTGCGCACGTTCCAACGGGTGCGCGAGGGCTTACCGACCGATCACATGAGTTTTTTTGCGCGATGAAATCTCGAATCTTCTGGCTGCTGCCTAGCCTGCTTCTGCTCTCGGGCTGCAGCACCTGGCCCGGCTGGTTGCCCATGTCCGGGCCCAGTGCCGAGCAAATCACGGCCCCTGCCGACGGGCAGACCCTGCCCAATATCCTGCTTGTTCGGACTTCGGATGAGGTGGCGCGTCAGCTGCTGCGCTCTCGGGAACTGCCCGCCTTCTCCACCGCGTTTGGCATGGGAGTGCCCTACGAGCCCGTCATGGGCCGCGGCGACATCGTCGAAATCTCCATCTGGGAAGCGCCGCCGGCCATGTTGTTCGGCGGAAGCCAGTCCATGGAATCCGTGCTGAGCCCACCCAGCGGTGGCATGGTCACGTTCCCGGAGCAGATGGTGAACAGCCAAGGCATGATCAGCCTGCCTTTCACCGGGCCCGTCCATGTGGCCGGCCGCTGCGCGCGCGATATCGAGACGGATATCGCCAACCGCCTGCGGGAGAAGGCCAACCAGCCGCAGGTCATGGTGCGCACCATCCATAACAACACCGCCATCGTAACGGTGGTAGGTGACGTCACCACCAACACCAAGGTTCCGCTGACAGCCAAGGGTGAACGCCTGCTGGACGCCCTGGCCGCGGCCGGCGGGGTGAGGCAGTCCGTCGATCGCACCACCATCCAGCTGGCTCGTGGCAACAAGCTCACCAGCCTCCCGCTGGGCGAAATCATCGAAGATCCGGAGCAGAACATCTTTTTGCGGCCGGGTGATGTGGTCACGGCTCTCTATCAGCCCCTCAGCTTCACGATGCTGGGCGCAGCGGGCGCCAGCGATGAGATCAAGTTCGAGGCTCAGGGCATCTCGCTTGCCAAGGCCTTGGCACGTGCTGGAGGTCTCAAAGACGATCGTGCTGACGCGGACGGCCTCTTCATCTTCCGTTACGAGAAGGCGACTGCGCTGAACTGGTCCGAGCCGCCTGTGGTGGGCCCGGACGGCAAGGTGCCGGTCGTCTATCAGGTTGATCTGCGCGATCCCTCCACTTTCTTCGTGGCGCAGAACTTCCCCATCGAGGATGGCGACCTGCTTTATATCGCCAACTCGCCCGCTGCCGAGCTCGAGAAGTTCCTGAGAATCGCGGTGGGTGCCTTCGTTTACCCCTCGATCGCCATGATCCGGGTGGCCAACTGACGGGCTGAGGCCCGTCCCCCGGCCCAGCCCTCACCCGCGCGTGCCCGGCACGATCTTCGCCCTCGGGTTTTCGCACTGGAAAAAACGCCCATTGCGCGCGGCCCTGCAGGGTTCAAGGGTTCGATTCGTCCGTGACCTCCGCACCCTGCCTCAGGGCGCCACAGTCGCAATCTGGGGTCTGCCGGGCACCCAGCCTGAACAGCGACCGGATCTCCACTGGCTGCATGTGGAGGACGGTTTCCTTCGCTCGGTGGGACTGGGCGCGGAGCTGACCCGCCCTCTCTCCTGGGTCGTCGACCGCCGAGGTCTCTATTACGACGCCACCAAGCCCTCGGATCTCGAGGTTCTGCTCGAGACCACTGAATTCCCCCCAGCCGACCTGGCTCGTGCGGCCGCGTTTCGCGCGGCCATCACCGGCGCCGGTCTCACCAAGTACAACGCGGACCGTGAACACTGGCATCGTCCACCCGAGGCGGAACGGGTAGTGCTGGTCCCGGGTCAGGTGGAGAGTGATGCGTCGTTGCGCTTCGGCACCGCGGATACCCGGACGAACTACCAACTTGTGTGTGCTGCCCGCGCCGCCTGCCCTGGTGCCTTTCTCGTCTACAAACCTCATCCTGATGTGCAGGCAGGGCTGCGGGCAGTGGGGCCGGACGAGGGAAAGATCGCGGCGCTGGTGGATGCGGTGGTGTCAAACGTGGACATGCACCAACTGCTCGGCCAGGTGGACGAGGTGCACGTGTTGACCTCGCTCACCGGCTTCGAAGCCTTGCTGCGCGGAAAGCCTGTGACCTGCCATGGCCAGCCCTTCTACTCGGGGTGGGGGCTCACGCGTGATCTGGCGCCTGTTCCTCGGCGCGCGCGTAAGCGCAGTCTCGATGAGTTGGTCGCGGGCGCACTGCTGCAGTATCCCTGTTACTTCGACCGGCAGGCCCGACGCGTCTCGCCAGAGCAGGCCTTGCAGGCCTTACTCGAATGGCGCGCCACCGCGCACGCGCGGCCTGCGGCCTGGTGGCGTCCGCTCTGGCGTAGCCTGCTGCGCCGGATAGTGGGTGTGCGATGAAGGGACGACGTTTCCTGTTTTTGCAGGGTGTGTGCAGCCCTTTCTTCCCGCGCCTCGCGGAGGTTCTGCGCCGTGAAGGCGCTTCCGTTCGCAAGATTCATTTCAACATGGGTGATATGGCGTACTGGCGGCGCGGGGAGAGCGAGGCATTCCGGGGTGATCTCGCGGCCTTGCCGGAGTTCATGCGGGATAGACTGCGCCAGCATCGGATCACGGATGTCCTGCTCTTCGGTGACTGTCGCCCGGTGCATCGTCTCGCAATCGCCGAGGCAAAAGCGACGGCCGTGCGTTGCCATGTTCTCGAAGAGGGATATTTCCGACCGTGGTGGTTCACGCTCGAGCGGGATGGCGTGAACCGTTACTCACGGTTACCGCGTGATCCCCTCTGGTATCGTGAAGTCGCGAAAAGATTGCCGCCAGCCGAAGCCCATCAACCCTTCACGCAAGCTTTCGCCGTGCGCGCCTTTCACGATGTTCTCTACCATCTGGCAGGCGCACTCAACCCGGTGGGCTTCCCACGTTACCGCACGCACGCCGCGCATCTGGCGCCACGCGAGTACGCGGGCTACGTCTGGCATTTCCTGTACAAGCGTTTGCGCCAGCGCGCGGATCAGCATGTGGTCGATGACTTCCTCAGCGGTCGAGCACCATATTTCCTGTTGCCGCTGCAACTCAACCATGATGCGCAGATTCGCGAGCATTCGCCCTTCGCCAACATGCCGGAAGTCCTGCGTCTGGTGATGAAATCCTTCGCGCACGCGGCACCGCCCACGGCCAGGCTCCTCATCAAGAATCACCCGCTCGATTACGGCACGGTGGACTATGCCCGCCTGATTGCAGGGCTCGTGCGGGAGTTTGCGCTGGAAGGACGCGTGGCCTGCATCGAAAGCGGCCCGCTCGCGGAAATCGTGGAGCGCAGCGCGGGCGTGGTCACGGTCAACAGCACGGTAGGAGCGGTGGCGCTTGATCATGGGCGTCCGCTCATCACCTTGGGTGACGCCATATACCGCCTGCCCGGCTTGAGTTTTGCCGGCCCGCTCGATGATTTCTGGCAGCACGCCGCGCCGGCGGAGCCCGCTCTCTACGAGGCATTCCGTCGTGTGGTGATGCACGCGACGCAGATCAATGGCGGCTTTTACTCGCGGGGTGCCATCGCCGTGGGTCTCGCGCACATCGTCCCCGCGCTGGCGGCCATCCCCTCGCGTCTGGAGCGCTTGCTGCAGGAAAATGGGCAGCCATGAAGCCCGCGATACCCCGTCAGATCCTCATCACCGGCGCCACCGGCGCGCTGGGGGGGGCTCTGGCCGAAGCCTATGCGGCACCCGGCGTCACCTTGATTCTGCAGGGGCGTGATCAGCAAATCTTGCGCTCTCTCGCCGCACGTTACACGGCACACGGCGCGGTGGTTCATGTGCATGCGGTGGATGCGAGTGATCGCAATGCCTGGCGTGTATGGCTCGCGGAGGTGACAACATCGCATGCCATCGATCTCGCACTGGCCTGCGCCGGCGTGAACGTGCACCCGGCAAGTCCCGGGCATCCGGAATCCTGGGCCGAAACGGCCACCTTGATGGAAGTGAACGTGCTGGCCACTGCGGCACTGGTGGACGCAGTGGTGCCCGGCATGCGCGCGCGTGGACAGGGACAAATCGCGCTTTTCAGTTCGCTTGCGGCGTTCCATGGCTTGCCGCTCACCCCGGCCTACAGCGCCAGCAAGGCGGCGCTCAAGGCCTATGGCGAGGCCCTGCGTGGCTGGCTGGCACCGGTCGGGATCCGGGTGAATGTGGTGATGCCGGGCTATGTGGATTCCGCCATGTGCCGCGCCATGCCGGGGCCCAAGCCGTTTCTATGGACGGCCACACCGGCCGCGCAAGCCATCAAGCGCGGTCTGGCGGCCAACCGCGCGCGCATCACCTTCCCCCGTCTCCTGGCTCTCGGTTGTTGGAGCCTCTCTGTCTTGCCGCCGGCGCTTGCCGGCTGGATTCTGCGCCTGCTGCGCTATGGGCCTTGAGTCCGTGGCGCCAGTCTGGTGGGGTGCGCTGTGCGTGGGGGTTGCTGTTTCACTGCTGCTGGAGCAACTGCTGCTGCCAGCAGTCCCGCGCTGGCGGCGCCCCGGCGGTGCCTGGCTGCTGCATCTGGGGCTGTGGCTGCCCTATCAGAGCGCATTCTCGCTGGTCTTGGGACGCCCCTGGTTGAGCCTTGCCCTGTCACTGGTCGGGCTGATGACCTTGGTGGTGGTGAGCAACGCGAAATTCCGCTCGCTCCGCGAGCCCTTCACCGTGCATGACTTCGAGTACTTCACGGATGCGATGCGGCATCCACGGCTTTATTTGCCGTTTCTACGCGCCAGCCCTGCCGTGGTGATCGCCTGCCTCGGTGTGTTGGCTGTACTGTGGGCCTGTTTTGTCCTTGAGCCCAACCTCTACCGGCCGTATGGCGCAAGCGACGTCTTGCTGGCCGCTGTCCTGCCACTGCTGCTCTCGGGGTGGCTACTCTTCTTCGCGCGTATCAGCAAACTGCCACTCAGCTATTCGGCCGATGACGATCTTGCACGTCTCGGCTTGCTACCTTATTTGTGGCGCTATGCAGAGGAGTTGCGGCGCCCGCTAGAGCTCCGCTCACCCTTCAACGAAATACCGCCCATCTCCGGCCAGATCGCGACCATGCCGCATCTTGTAGTGGTGCAAAGCGAATCCTTTTTTGATCCCCGCGGGCTGTTCGCCGGCATCAAGCCGGAAGTACTGCGGGAGTTCGATGCCATCCGGCAGGAGTCCCTGTGCCATGGTCGCCTGGACGTTCCGGCCTGGGGGGCGAACACCATCCGGACCGAGTTCTCCTTCCTCTCTGGCCTGAGCCCGGAAGCGCAGGGGGTACACCAGTTCCAGCCCTACCGCAAACTCGCGCGCAGCGGACTGCCGCAACTCGTCGGCCTCTTGCGCCAGGCGGGCTACCGCACAGTCTGTATCCACCCTTATCCCGCCAGTTTCTATGGCAGGGACCGGCTCTTCCCCCAACTGGGCTTTGACGAGTTTGTGGACATCCGAGCGTTCGAGCCGAAAGACCGAGCAGGCCCGTATATCGGGGATGCCGCGGTGACCAGCAAGATCACTGCACTGCTCAAAGCAGCGCACGACCAGCCATTGTTCGTTTTCGTGATCACCATGGAAAACCATGGCCCGCTGCATCTGGAGCGACCGTCAGCCGAGGATCATGGTCGCCTCTACCACCAGGCGCCGCCGCCCGATTGCAGGGATCTGACCGTCTACCTGCGGCATCTCCGCAATGCGGACGTCATGATCGGCAGACTGCGCGAGACCCTGCTGGCAAGCCCTCGCCCGGGGTATCTCTGCTGGTACGGTGATCACGTACCGATCATGTCCAAGGTTTATGCTCGGCTGGGTGAGCCCGGCTCAAGCACGGATTATTTCCTGTGGCGGTCGCCGGGAACCTCCGAGGCACCTGTGTATCAGGACATGGCGGCGCATGAGCTTGCACCACTCCTTCTGGGGATGCTTGTCAAAAATTGAGGTCGGGAAAATTCCCTCACACTCGCTTAACGTGATTTGAATATACTCGGACGCAGAAGCCTATCGAGAACAGGTCCCGTCCATGGTTCGTTCAGGGGACAGCAGCAGGATTCACCCATGACAGCCATCGCTGCCCACGCTTGCCAAGCCCACAGGTCTGCACCATGACGCGCAAAGTGGCCATCGTAGGCCAGAGCTTCCGCTTCCCCACCACTGGCCCGGGGCGCTGGTGGGAGGATTTGCTGGCCGGGCGAGACCTCATCACCAGCATCGACCACACCCGATTCGCCGCGGACGCCTTCCGGCACCCTGATCAGAAACACCCTGGCACCAGCTATACCTTCGCCGCGGGTGTGATTGACCACGTGGGCGACTTCGATCCGGCGTTCTTCGGAATATCGCCCCGCGAGGCGGCGTTAATCGATCCGCAGCAACGCCTGCTACTGGAGCTCGGGTGGGAAGCCCTGGAAAACGCCGGAATTCCGCCTGGCACCCTCCGCGGCACGCAAGGTGGCGTCTACATCGGCATTTCCAGCACCGATTACGCCTATCGCCTGGTGGAAGATCTCGCTGCCATTGACGGGCCGGGGGCTACCGGCGCTGCAGCCAGCATTGCCGCCAATCGCCTGTCCTGGTTTCTCGATCTGCACGGCCCCAGCATGGCGGTGGACACGGCCTGCTCCTCATCCCTGGTGGCTTTCAACCAAGCCTGCCGGGCGGTCCAGTCCGGGGAGGTGCCGTTGGCCATTGCGGGTGGTGTGAGCTTGCTGCTCCATCCCTTCGTGTTCGTGAGTTTTGCCAAGGCCGGCATGCTGTCCCGCCAGGGGCGTTGCCGGGTGTTCGACGCCAGTGCCGATGGCTATGTGCGCGCAGAAGGGGGCGGGCTGGTCGTACTGAAGGAACTGGAGCAGGCGCTGGCAGACGGCAACACGATCCTGGCTGTGGTAGCCGGGAGCGGCACCAACACGGACGGCCATACCCAAGGCCTCACCGTGCCGAGCGTGAGCGCCCAGGCCGCGCTGATGGCGAACGTGTATGCGAAAGCCGGAATTTCGGCAGAAGCAATCGATTACCTCGAGGCTCATGGCACAGGCACGCCAGTGGGCGATCCGGTGGAAACACGCGCGATCTGCGAGGCGCTCGCAAAGCAACGCGCCCGGTCCCGGCCGCTGCCCATCGGCTCGGTCAAGAGCAACATGGGTCATCTCGAAGCGGCCTCCGGCATGGGCGGCCTCATCAAGGCGCTGCATTGCCTGAAGCACCGGATGGTGCCCGCCACGATCGGCATCGAGAACCTCAACCCGAATATCCTGGCCGAGGACTGGAACCTCGATATCGTGCGCAAGACCCGGCCCTTGCCCGCGGAGGGCAAGCTCACGGTAGGCGTGAATTCCTTCGGGTTTGGTGGTGCCAATGCCCATGTGGTGCTGGAGAGCTTCGAGCCGCGGAAACCACCGATCGTCTCCCTCCCGGTACAGCGGCTGCCGGTGGTCGTGACAGCCCACGACGCGGCGGCACTCAGGGACAACGCCCTGCGCCTTGCAAATTATCTGGAAGGCTCCACTGTCGCTGCTTGGCCGGATGTTGCCCATACGCTCAATTTCCGCCGCGACTGGCTGCCCGAACGCCTGTTGATGGAAGGGTCTTCGCAGGAAGTTGCCTCCGCGCTCAGGGCGCACGCAGACGGTCAGCCGGCCAAGATCCCGGTGGCGCTGGGGTCAGCATTGCCGGCTCCTGCCCGCGTGGCGTTCGTCTACTCCGGCAATGGGTCTCAATGGGAAGGCATGGCGCGTCGCCTGCTCACCGACTCGGCGGTCTTCCGCGCCGCCGTGCAGGAAGTGGATGCCCTCTTCAGGCCCTTGGCCGGCTTTTCCATTCTGGATGAGTTGCTCGGCCTGCCCGGCCCGGGACGCTATACCGCCACGGAGATAGCCCAACCGGCGCTCTTCGCGATGCAGGTGGGGCTGACCCGATTGCTCGAAATGCAGGGCGTGAAACCCGCTGCCGTCACAGGTCACAGTGTGGGTGAAATTGCTGCGGCTTGGGCCGTGGGCGCACTGACCCTGGAAGCAGCCGTGCTGGTGGTCCATCACCGCAGCCGTCTGCAGGGAACCACCCGGGGCGCTGGCGGCATGACAGCTGTCAGGCTCTCCCCGGCCAGCATGGAGGCGCTGCTCGAGGCCCACACCACCTTCGGTGGACTGGTGATCGCCGCGCGCAACAGCAGCGATTCCTGCACCCTCGCTGGACCGGTGGATGCACTCGCGCGTTGCGAGGCATTGCTGCAGGCGCAAGGGCACACCTGTCGCCGACTCGATCTGGACTACGCCTTCCACAGCCCGGCCATGGACCCCATCGAAGCGTCGCTCCTGGAGGCACTGCGGGACCTGCGCCCGACTTCCTCGAAAATTGCCTTTCATTCCACGGTGACCGGCGGGTCTCTCCCTGGTGAGGCGCTCGATGCTGCGTACTGGTGGCGCAACATTCGCGAGCCCGTGGCCTTTGCGGCGGCGGTGGACGGCATGCTCGCCGAGGGCATCAATGTAAATCTGGAGATAGGTCCGCACCCGGTGCTGGCCGGTTATCTCAGGCGCGCGAGTCAGGATAAAGAGACTCGCACCATTATCCTCTCTACCCAGAGCCGCAAGGACGACGCGCTTGGAGCCGTCTGGCAGGCTGGGTCCCAAGCCATCATGGCCGGGGTCACACCAGACTGGTCCGCCGCCTTCCCCCGCCCGCGTCCCGTCGTGGATCTCCCCTCTTATGCCTGGCAGTACCGTGCCTGCTGGCACTCGACCACGTCCTCCGCGATGGGCTTGCTGGGTCGTTCCAAAGACCATCCCTGGCTGGGCTACCCCTTGGGGCAGCAATCTTCTGGCTGGGAATGCCCCATGGATACGGTGCTACTGCCAACGCTCGCTGACCATCGGGTGCGGGATGCGGTGGTATTTCCGGCCGCAGGCTTCGCCGAGCTGTGCCTTGCGGCCGTCGCAAGCTGGCAAGTGGGGGACACACTCACCATTTCGGATCTGGACATCCGCGCCCCGCTGGTTCTGGCGCCAGAGACTACCCGCCTGGTGCGCACCCGGCTTGAGAGGCGGGACGGTCAAATCGTGATCGAGGCACGGCCTCAGTCCAGTGACGAAGAATGGCTGCTGCACGCCAAGGCGCAGGCACCTGCGGACAGTGTCGGCATTCCCGGCCATGGGCGGCTGGAGCTGCCGCGGCGGCCGGCGGATTTCGACGCAGCCGGCCATTACGACAAAACCCGCAAGGTGGAGCTGGACTATGGACCGGCCTTCCAGCGGGTGCAGCAAGGCTGGCGCGAGGGCGGTCGCATCATCGCCCTGCTCAGGGAAGATGAACTGGATGACGGCGCCTTCCATCTGTCGCCCATGCAGCTCGATGCAGCTTTCCAGCTGGCCCTGCAATGGGTGGATGGCGGTGGCGCCGCGCGCTCGCATGCGTTCGTCCCTGTCCGAATCGGGCGCCTCGTCTGCCTCCGTCAAGGCGGGCCGGCCGTTGCCGCCGAAGTGGAGCTTTTGTCGGCCACATCCCGCACCCTGACCGCGCGCTTCGTCCTGTATTCGAGCAGCGGCGCCGCGGTCGCCGTGGTCGAGGCTGTGGAATTCAGGCGCGTGCCGGCTGTCCAGGACCGCCGGCCTCCGCGGTCCCTCTCGTGGGTTTTGCAGCCGCTGCCGGACTCGAGCCCATCCAAGGCGGCAGAGGACTTCGCCCGTGTTCGTCTTGGCGCGGAGGACCTCTTTCGGCATTTGGTTCGCGACGGAGAAGGGCTCCGTTACGCCAGTGAGTTCGAGCCCCTGCTCGACAGCCTTTGCCGTTTTCATATCCGACAGGCGCTGGAGAGCCTGGCGGATGCGCAAGGATGCGTGGACCCGGAACGCCATGCGACGCCGACCACCCGCGCTTGGTTCGATAAGCTGCTCGCGTCGGCTCTGGCGGACGGGACCGTGGTCCACAAGGCGGGGCAGTGGCAACTGGTGCCCGCGGAGGAGTCGGCCGCGGATGCGATCGCGGCCATTCAGGGAAGTCTGCTCGCCGAACATCCCGATCAAGCGGAACTGGTGCTGGCCGTCGCCCGGACGGGAGCCAAGCTTCCAGCCCTCCTGCGCGGAGAGCTTGACTGGGCTGGTTTGCATGTGAGGGATCTGACTTTGGCTATGCTCCTGGAACGCGCCCGCGGTGCAGTCACCAGCGCGCGTCTGGGCCATGGCCTCGATCACCTGCTGGTTCCATCTCCCACTACGCAGGTGCTGGAGATCACCGCCGGAGAGCCATTGCTGCTCGGGCAGGCAGTCAGCGGTCCGGCACGAGCTTCCACGTCGCGGCATCTTGCCAGTCCGGTCAACCGGATGTTGAACAGCGCGCGCACCCGCTGGCCCGGTCTGCAGACCGAAACACTGGAGGGTGACGTCTCCGGCGCGCCTCCGGTCGATTGCGTGCTGGTGATGGACGATGGGAGCACATTGGGAGAGGCGCTAGCCTTTCTGCGCCACGCCAGAGCCCGCCTGCGTGCCCAGGGTACCTTGATGCTCCTCGGCCACTTTCCTGCCCGCTGGCTGGATTTCGTGCTGGGCCCGAGGCCAGGCTGGTTTGCCGAAGATGCGGAGGGACTGGATCGCCAGCAGCCGCCCGTATTCTGGCGGCGCCAGCTGGAAGCCTTGGGCTTCGGGGACATCAGCCTATTCACGCTGGACACAGACCAGGCCGCTGGGCCTTGGCTGTTGCTGGCCAAGGCGCCCGGTCAGGTCATGGCGATACCTGCAAACCCTGCGCATGAGCCCTTGCCCAATCCTGCGGCGCACGGCGGCAAGACCTGGCAGCTGCTGGCCTCTGCCGAGAGCCCTTTGCTGCAGGCGTTGCGAGCCGGCCTGCTCGCCGCTGGTGAGACGGTTCAGGTTCATTTGGGTGAGGACTGTCCGGCGCTTGCCGGGGTCGATGAAGTGGTCGATTTGCCGGACTGGCACCCCCAACTGACTGAAAAGGAGGACATTGCTGCGCAGCAAGCGCGCTGTGTGCGGCTGGCTTCGCTGGTACGGGCACTGGAGGGGGAGGATTCCCCGCATCGTTGCCATCTCGTGACCCACAACGCCTGGGGTCTGCAGGGCTTGGCGGTCGATGATGCTGCGCTATGGGGCTTCGCGCGCACTGTGATGAACGAGACAGATCAACCAGCGCTTTACCTTATCGATCTCGCGGACTTCTCCTCCACTGAGAGCGCAGCGCAGCGCCTGCTGGCGGAAATCCGGGAACCCGGGGCCGAGCGGGAGCGCATACTCAACGCGCAGGACGATACCTTGGTTCCGCGCCTGCGGCCTGTTCAGGACCTCACCAAACCAGATGCGGCTGCGAGCTCCACGCGCACCTTGCTTGCCATCGAACAACCGGGCGCCCTGGACCATCTGCGTTGGGTAACGGAGGAATTGCCTCCACTGGGCGACGATGAAGTTGAAGTACGGGTGGAAGCCTCAGCCCTCAATTTCCGGGATCTCATGCTGGCCCTCGGGTTGCTGCCACCCGAAAGCGTGGCTCAAGGCTTCGCCGGCCCCACTCTTGGGCTGGAATTCGCGGGCACTGTGACCCGGGTGGGGCGGCGTGAACTCGTGTTCCGCCCCGGTGACCGCGTGCTGGGTTACGGGTCAGCCTGCTTCGGAGATCGGGTCCGCACCCGGCGCTGGGCGCTGGCCCCCGTGCCATTGACGCTTTCCTTCGAGGCTGCGGCCACCATCCCCACGGCCTTCGTCACCGCATGGTATGCCCTGCAGCATGTGGCGCGTCTGCGTCCCGGCGAACGGGTGCTCATCCACGGCGCCGCAGGCGGCGTGGGGCTGGCCGCGCTGCAGGTGGCGCGCCTCTTGGGCGCCGAGGTGTATGCCACGGTCGGCTCTGAAGAAAAGCGCGATTTCCTGCGGCTGCTGGGGGTAGATCGCCTGTACGACTCCCGCTCCCTCGCCTTCGCGGACGGAATCCTGGCCGACACGGCCGGGCAGGGCGTGGATGTGGTGCTGAACTCGCTCAGCGGAGACGCGCTCGCGCGGAGCTTGGAGGTGCTGCGTCCCTTCGGCCGTTTCATAGAGCTCGGCAAGCGGGATTTCTACGAGAACACCCGTTTGGGCTTGCGGCCCTTCCGCAACAACGTGAGCTACCACGGCGTGGATGTGGACCAGCTCATGCGGGTGCAGCCCGAGCTTGCACGCACCCTGCTGGACGAGGTCATCCAGCATTTCCGGGCCGGGGATTTCCAGCCCTTGCCTTACAGGACCTTCAACGCCGAGCAGGTAGTTGAGGCTTTCCGCCACATGCAGAGCGCCCGACACATCGGCAAGATAGTTATCGCGTATCCGAATGGCGTGCCCGAAGGCGTCCGGGCCGGCCAGCGCAAGCCAATGGTGCTCGATGGCCGCGGTGCCTATCTCGTCACGGGCGGGCTTACCGGTTTCGGTCTGCGCGCGGCGGGCTGGCTCATCGGGCGCGGGGCCCGGCATGTGGTGCTGTTGAGCCGCTCCGGTGAGGCCGCCGCGGATGATCAGGCGCGCATCGATGCGTGGCGCGCGGCGGGTGTGCGAGTGGATGCGCACGCCTGTGACATCACCAACCTGGAGGCCTTCGCGCGAGTCCTCGAAGCCCTAAAGGCCGAAGGCGCTGTTCTCAAGGGCGTGCTGCACGCGGCCTCGGTGTACGACGATGGCCTCGCCCGCAATCTGGATGGCGCGCGCATCGCCAAGGTGCTCGCGCCCAAGGTTCTGGGCGCGCAAAATCTCCACCTGCTTACCCGGGACTCGCCACTGGATTTCTTTGTGCTTTTTTCCTCCGCCACCACCCTGTTCGGCAATCCTGGCCAGGCCTCCTATGTGGCTGCCAATCACTGGCTGGAGTCCTTCGCCCGAGCCGGTCGCGCGGCCGGCATGCCTCTTACCTGCATGAGCTTCGGGCCTATTGCCGATGCGGGGTATCTCACCCGCAACACCGGTGTGCGCTCGGCGTTGACGGATCGCCTGGGAGGACGGGCACTCTCGGCCGAAGAAGCGCTGGATTTGATGGAGCAAGCGCTCATGGACGACAGCGCCGGCACCGCCGTGCTCGATTTCAGCTGGCCTGTGCTCGCGCGCGGATTGAAAAGCGCAGAACAGCCCAAGTTCGCGGATATCGCGGCGCTGGAACAGCCTGGCCAGGCCCGGGCTTCGGACAGCGCGAGTATTCGCGAGCGGCTCACGGGGCTCACCGGCGATGCCTTGCGCAGCGCCGTGCTGGAAGATCTGCGCCAGTCCCTGGGCGCCGTGCTGAATCTGGCGGCAACGGAGGTAGCCACACAGGTGCCCATCCACTCACTGGGGCTTGATTCGCTGATGGCCGTGGAACTCGCAGTGGCCATCGAGAATGGCTTTGGTGTGCGTATCCCGGAAATGGGCCTTGGCGATCAAACCCTGGAATGGCTGGCCGAGCGCGTGGTGCGCCTCCTGTCCCAGGGCGCTGGCGGCACTGAGGACCTTGCCGAAGAGGTCAACGCCGGACAACTGGAATTCCTCGCGCGGCATGAGGGGCATGTCGAGGCCGCAGATGTTCTGTCACGCAAGAACGCCGGGAGCAGGGTTTGAGTCAGTCGCGTACGCCCCAGCTCTCGCCGGAGCAGAAAGAGCGTCTGTTGCAGGAGGCGCGCCGTCGGCGCCAGCAGCAACGCAGCGAGATGGAGACGCCCTCTCCGAATGGCAAGCTCTCAGAGCCGGTCACCGACATCCCTGCCGCCTGGCATCGATTCGACCAGCATCCCGCCTACCAGCAAGTGCGCCTGCTGCGCGCCGGCGCGAGCTACTACGGGGTGGAGGATCCGTATTTCAAGATGCACGAAGGCACGGCGGGCGCCACCACAGTGATCGATGGCAAAACCTGCATCAATTTCTCCAGCTACAACTATCTAGGGCTGTGTGGTCATCCAGCGGTGAATGCCGCCGCAACGGAGGCGATCGCGCGTTACGGCACCTCGGTCTCGGCGAGCCGTCTCGTCTCGGGTGAGCGCCCGGTTCACCGCCAACTGGAGCAGGCTTTGGCCGAGGCCTATGACGTGGAAGCGGCGCTCAGCTTCGTGAGCGGGCATGCCACCAATGTCACGGTGATCGGCCATTTGCTCGGGCCGCGAGATCTGGTGCTGCACGATGAATTCATCCACAACAGCAGCCTGCAGGGCATGCTGCTCTCCGGTGCCCGCAGGCTGAGCTTTCCCCATAACGACTGGCAGGCGCTGGACCAGATCCTGCTGGAGCAGCGCCGCCGGCATGAGCGCGTGCTCATCGTGGTGGAAGGGCTCTACAGCATGGACGGGGATTTCCCCGACCTGCCCCGTTTCGTTGAAATCCGGAATCGCCACAAGGTGTGGTTGATGGTGGACGAGGCGCATTCCTTCGGCGTGATGGGCGAGACAGGTCTCGGTATCCGGGAACACTTCGGGCTTGCGGGCGGGGAGGTGGATCTCTGGATGGGCACCCTCAGCAAGGCGCTTGCCGCCTGCGGTGGCTACATTGCGGGCGAGTCCGCCCTCATCGAAAACCTGCGCTACCTGGCCCCAGGCTTCCTCTACAGCGTGGGCATGCCGCCGCCGGTGGCGGCAGCGGCCCATGCGGCACTGGCCCTGCTGCGCGCCGAGCCGGAAAGGGTGCGACGCCTGCATGAGAACAGTGGCCGCTTCCTTGCTCTGGCCCAGGCGGCAGGCCTCGATACCGGCACCAGTGCCGGGCTTTCCGTGGTGCCGGTGATTACCGGCAGCTCGGTCAGCGCAGTGCGTTCCTCTGCTGCCCTGTACGAGCGAGGAGTGAACGTGCAGCCTATTCTCTACCCGGCCGTGCCGGAGCAGGGCGCACGGCTCAGGTTTTTCCTGTCCTGCGAACATACCCTGGAACAGCTGGAGCAGACGGTGGCTGCGCTGGCCGAGATCTTCAGCTCATGACATCACTGGCCAGGCGCCTCCAAACGTCCATGACCTTGAGGGGCGGCCAGTTGCTTGCCCAACTTCGCCGCATGCCACCCCTGTTCACGTTCACGGTCTTCATTCCCACCCTGCTCGCTGTGCTCTATTACGGTGTGATTGCTGCGGATGTGTTCGTATCTGAGGCCAAATTCGTGGTGCGCAGCCCTCAGCGCGAGTCCGCCACAGGCTTGGGCGACTTCATGGAGCGCGTGGGTTTTGCCACGTCTCAGGACGACGCTTACTCCGTACGGGATTACATGCTCTCCCGCGATGCCTTGCGCGAGCTGGACGAGGCTTTCGACCTGCGCGCCGTATACGGGTATCCACGCGGCGACTTCCTCTCCAACTTCCCCCGCCTCGACTTTGATGACAGTTTCGAAGCCCTGCACGAGTACTACCAAGGGCGCGTTGAAGTCATCATCGATCCCGTCTCCTCCATCAGCACCATCCTGGTCCGCGCTTTCAATGCGGACCATGCGCTGATGATCAACGGCCGCCTCCTGCAGATGGCTGAGAATCTGGTCAATCAGCTCAATGAGCGTGGCCGACAGGACCTCATGAAGTTTGCGGCGGAGGAAGTGCAGATTGCCGAGCAGAAAGCGCGGAAGGCAGCCTTGGCAGTACGCGAGTTCCGCAACTTGAAGGGCGTGTTCGACCCGCAACAGCAATCCACCTTTGATCTGGGCCAGATCTCCCGGCTGCAGGACGAACTCATCAATACCCGCACGCAGCTGGCCGAGGTGCTCCGACTGACCCGCTACAACCCCAAGGTGGGCGCCCTGCGTGACCGCATCCGGGCCCTGGAAGCGGAAATCGCCGCCGCCAGTTCCAAGGTGGCAGGAGAGGGTGGCTCGCTCTCGGACAAATATGCCGAGTACGCGCGCCTCGCCCTGGAACAGGAGTTCGCAGACAAGCAGCTGGAAACCGCACTCGCCTCGCTGGAGCAGGCGCGCAATGAAGCGCAGCGCCAGCAGCTCTATCTGGAGCGCATCGTGCAACCCAGCGAGCCGGATGTCGCCGTGCTGCCGGAGCGCATGCAGTCCATGGTGGTGGTGTTTGTGGTCGGTGTGGTGTTGTGGGGACTGCTCAGCATGCTGAGCGCGGGCGTTCGTGAACATCAGGATTGAATCGCCAATGCCGGATCTTGCGCGGGCGTTCGCCGTGCAGCGCAGGGTGATTGGCGCCCTCCTGATCCGGGAAATGGCCACGCGTTATGGCCGCAGGAATATCGGGTTCCTCTGGCTCTTTCTTGAGCCCATGATGTTCACGGCAATTGTGACGGCCGTGTTGGCCCTCGTGCCGGATTCTGGGCGCTACGTGGGAGTCCCCATTGCAGGAATCACACTCACCGGTTACTCGTGTGTCCTCCTATGGCGCAATACGGCATCGCGTTGCCTGAAGGCCTTGGATCCCAATAGAGCACTTATGCATCACCGCAACGTGAAAGTGGTGGACCTCTTCGCCGCGCGAATTCTGTTGGAGCTGGCAGGGGCCACGGTCTCGTTCATGGTCCTTGCCTTCCTGTTCAGCTTGATGGGCTGGTTAGGTGCCCCTGTCCAAATTCTGCCCATTGTGCTCGCTTGGCTGCTGCTGGCCTGGTTCAGCGCTGGCCTTGGCCTAATGCTCGGTGCCGCCAGTGAACTCACCGACCTGGTGGAGAAAATCTGGCGACCAATCAGCTTTGTGCTCTTCATGTTGTCCGGACCCACCTTCATGGTGGAATGGCTACCGCCTCAACTGCGAGAGGCTGTGCTGTGGGTGCCCATGATCCACTTCGTAGAGCAGTTGCGTGGGGGGTTTTTTGGGCCCCTCGTCACGGTGCACTATAATATCCCGTACATGATCAGCTGGTGCCTCGGCATCAGTGTTCTGGGTGCCGCTGCGACACGCATCATCTCAAGACGCGCAATGCTGGAATGATTCAGCTGCAAGAGGTCACCAAAACCTATCGCACACGAGGCGGTATGAATACCGTGCTGAGCGGAGTCTCATTCACCGTGGAGCGTGGCGAGCGTCTGGGTATTCTCGGCCGGAACGGAGCAGGCAAGTCCACCTTGATCCGGATCATCAGCGGGGCCGAAATGCCAACCACCGGCACCGTCACCCGCACCATGAAGGTCTCCTGGCCCTTGGCCTTCAGCGGGGGCTTTCACGGAGGACTCTCCGGCCTCGACAATCTGCGCTTCATCTGCAGGATTTACGGCGTAGACGTGCAAGACAAACGGGAATTCCTGGAAGACTTCTCGGAGCTTGGCAAATACCTGATGGAACCGGTCAAGACCTACTCCTCGGGTATGCGGGCGAGGTTGGCCTTCGGAATCTCGCTGGCAATCGATTTCGACTGCTATCTCATAGACGAAATCGTGGCGGTGGGAGACGAGCGCTTCAGGGCCAAATGCGAAGTGGAGCTGTTCCAGAAACGCAGGGACAAGACGTACATCATCGTTTCCCACAGCCCCACTTACATGCGCAAGCACTGCTCGCGGACATTGAGCTTGACGGAGGGAACGGTGCAGGAGTTATCGATGTGAGAACGGTATGAACATGGAAACCCAGGCAACAACCCCACCACAGAGCCCTAACACCACCGAGACCCCTGGGAACCTGGAACCCGAGGAGCTGGAGCAGTTGATCCGGTTTTATTTCCGCAAGGGTGGAGATTCGCGGCTGAAGGCATTGATGGAAGAAGTGAATCCGGACGAATACCAGGCTTCGTCCCGCGGGGTCTTCGCCCTCATTCCTCTGCTGCAGCTCCTCAGGGAAGGGAATAAAGCGCAGGCCCGCCAGCTCGCAGCGAGCTTGCAACTGAATGCGGATATCAGTGAGCCTTTCCGGGTGTATTTGCGGCTTCTTGTCAACGACCCACAGCTGCCCGCGAAGGAGTCAATTCCCGGTGAGCATTCTTTCGCCCGCAATGCCGAGCCCCCCTTCACAACCCTGCTCCTGATGGAAGACGGCGAAATCTCAGGAGACGGGCATCCGAACGAGGCGTCTTGGGGCCTTGAAGACGGTCACCTGGTACTGTACGCCGAGGACAAGAGGCCTACCTCAATGCTGGCCTATGACAATGATCGCAAGTGCTTCATCGGCCCATACCTCTACGACGTAAGTATCCACGTGCTGGAACCATGCAATGGCTGACAAGCTTGCTCACGCATCACCAAACCTCTCCTACGTCCTCGAGGGTCTCGCACAAAACCGCCATGTGGTGGCCAGTCAGGTTTGGCGCCGCCTCCAACGTCTCGGTTTGGATACGGCACAAACCCGGACTCCGATTCAGGAGCCAAGGGTAATATTGGAGCAGGCCCCGCTACTCGTTCCCAGAACGCCCAACCTGCTGGTAGGTTGCGAGAACGTCACCGTGGATCTGAGGGGGGTCCCCCTTTCCAACTCAACCGAAGAATATGCACTCAGGATAATTTCCTGCCGCAACGTCCGAATTCTTCATTGTGAAATTTCGGGGCCAATGCGCGCCGGCATCCTCGTTTCCGACTGCCACAATCTCGAGCTCATTGGCCCCCGCGTGGAACGCGCCGGGAAGAGTGCCCTGACCATCGCGGGCCGCAGCATCGATATCCTTGTTGCGGATGGCACGTTCCACCAGAACAAAGGTGGTGGTATCGTCGTTTGCGACGGCAGTCAAAATGTGCGGATAGCGCGTTGCCGGATAACCGATGGTGCCGGCAAATCCAACTGGACAAGCGGAATCGTGCTCACCGACAGGTGGGTGAACAACATGGAACTCGATTGCTGGGATATGCTCGCAGAGGATCAATACTGGGCAAAGGAACAGCCCATCCTGGACCGAACAGCGATTGTAAGTGGCTGTATCATCTCGGACTGCACCATCGCGGGAAACATGGCTTCAGGGGTGTACATGGACGGTGCTCTCCAATGCGCGGTAATCAACAACGAAATCGAAAACAACAGCAAAGAAGGCATCTGCCTGGACTATGGAGCATCGCTCAACGTCTGCCTGTTCAATCGGTTGTTCGCCAATGGCGCGCGGTATGGAAAGACAGATGAAGACCTGGCCCGAGACCACGTGCTGCGATTCGGAAGGATGGAAGACGGTACCGCCGCCGCCAAGGTGCCTGCAATCTCCCTGGACAATGCAGCTGGTAATGTTATCCAGCACAACACCATCGCATCCAATTTCGGCAGCGGCGTAAAGATGGTGAGAGCGTCGTTCATGAACAGCATTTCCTTCAACACCATACTGAACAACAATCTGGGCACGAACCAGCTGCATCATTTCTTTGGTGTGGAGGTGGGGGCCGCCCCACTGGACGGCAGCGTAACCCCGAATGAATTCCAGGAGCTGGATTCCAGCCCGAGCTCATCCAATGTCATTCACGCCAATATAGTGAAAGGCGGTCACTACGCGGGCTTGTTTTTCGCGCAGGGCACAGAGCAAAACAACATCTTCGACAACATCATCCTGGAACCTTCGGTGTGGACCATGGAGAGTGTGGATGTCCCCTCGGCAAATGTGTCCTTAAATAACATCGGATTCCTGCCCAGCAAAGGCATCGGCTTGTCCCGCCTTGTGCCCAATATCGTCGGGCTGGGTGAAATGGCCCTATAGCGAATTAATATCTACCAACGAAATGACGGAATGACGTAGTTGAAAATAAAACTTCACATAGGGACCCACAAGACAGGAACTACCTTCACCCAGAATTTTCTGTATCACAATCGTGAGCTGTTGGCGTCCAAAGGCATCCTTTATCCCACGGTTGGCATCGCCGAGAACGCCCACCATATACTCGGCGGCCGGCTGATCCATGATCTTCATCTGACGGTGTTCTCGCGCTCGCGGCGAACAGCCGGTCGGGAGTTGGGCCATTCTAAGATCTCAGAAATTGCGGAATGGAAGCAGATAAAATCCATAGCCGACGCCAATCAGTTCAGAAGCATGATTCTGAGCACGGAGCAATTCGAGTGGCTGTCAGACCCCTCGGTAATCGCGGATTTTCTCGCGGGGCATGAGGTAGAAATTGTCGTATATCTAAGAAGGCAAGACAGCTATCTTGCGTCTTTGTATCAGACGTTGGTGTCGGATTATCCAATTCGAGCCCGAGCTACATTCAGTGAATGGCTGCAAGACGTGACCCACAACGGACAAATATACGATTACGAAGCGCTCCTCGGGAGATGGGAGGGTGCATTTGGTGCGGGTGCTATCAACGCATTTGTTTTTGAGGTGGAGAGAGCCAAGGGTCTCGAGAAAAGTGTATGTGAGAACCTCGAAATTCCAATCGAAGCTCGGAACCTGATGATGCGGCCGCAGTCAGGATGGGGCCAGAAGCGGCGGGAAAGTATTGATTGGCGTTGTCTTGAAATGCTACGCCTGGCCAACGTGGGTAATTTGGAAATCGCAAAATTCAAAAACCTCCACAGATTGGTAGTTGAAGTGTCCGACGCCCTCAGGTCTCAAGGTAAGATCGACGCAGCCGGGGCAAATAACGAAATGCTCACGCAAATTATGCATTCAGTTACCGCTTCCAATAACAATATAAGCCACAGATATCTGCGAGGCCTTTCGCTTTAATAAATAATCCAGCGATTTCGATCGCTCGTGTGGTGCGGCGGCAATAGGCCGGGTTGTTGTGAAGAAGTCGATTAGATCGAAAATAGAATGCCCGACCCATCTTTCGCAAGGGCAGGAAAAAGATATGAATCAAGAGAACACAGGCTTCTTCGACCAGCACTCTGAGTTTCTGGAGACAGGGCAGGCCGCAACTTTTCTGAACAGACTGAACGTGCGACACAAGGCGCTCATTGAGTCGCACATCGACCAGATAGCCGGAAAGCGGATAATCGACCTTGCCTCACATGACGGTCGGTGGAGTTGCGCGGCTCTTAAGGCCGGTGCCGCCCACGTTCTGGGTATCGAGGGAAGGGAACAGCTGGCGCGAACAGCCGAAACCAATTTGCGCACGTCCGGGATTGAGAGCGATCGTTATACTTTTGTCACGGGTGATGTGCTTGATGTATTAGCTGGGCTCCCTGCCGGGATAGCCGACACGGTGTTCTGTTTTGGCTTCTTCTACCACACCATGCACCACTGGCGGTTGGCGCGAGAGTTGCGGCGATTAAAAGCGCGATGGGTGATACTTGACACCAATATTTCTGCACGAAAAGCACCCGTGATCCAGCTGAAAACGGAACCTGCCAGCCTCGGGAAGAATGCCATTGGGGACTTCGATCAGGATACAACGCCGCTGGTCGGGCTGCCATCAAAGGCGGCGGTAACGTTGTTGTTCGAACAAGCAGGATTCGCGGTCAGATATCTCTCATGGAGCGACATCGCCCCTGCAAGCTGGGATTATCTCCATGACTACAGAAACGGTTCTCGAGTGACGGCCTTGATGCGCAGGCTATAACCGCCCAGCCGCGTAGCACGGGCGGCACATCTGGATATCGGGTCGTAGAGTGTAGGTCGAGGGAATTAAACCGCTTAGCAACATGTCCAAGTGTTGCGATAGGAACCAAGGTAAGGAGGGTATTCTTGTTCGAAATGGAAGCCGATGTGTGCGTCATAGGCGGAGGGTTGACCGGCTTGTTGACCGCAAAAGCAGCACTCGCGCAAGGGAAGAAAGTAATCGTTATCGAAAGAGGGGGAGAATACCGCCCACACGAGACCGACAGACGCACTTGGTGGAAGGAAGGCGTGGTGGCTGATCCGGTCGGTGATGATGGCTACATACGCTACCGGAACACGTTCCCCCAAGCTGAAAAATACTTCACGGACCTGGTGGAAAACGAATCAGGCCCCCCTCCCTGGAGCTTCAACTACAACATGTGGTACGGCATCGGGGGTGCCTCCCAGATGTGGAGCGGTATGGCTTGGCGCCTTGCACCAGAGGACTTTGTCACCCGCTCCTACTATGGCTACGGCCACGACTGGCCAATCAGCTACGACGATTTGGCGCCTTACTACTCTCGAGCAGAGCAACTCATGGAAGTATCTGGACCTTCAGCGGAGGTCAGATCTGGATTCAATTACTGGCCATGGGAAAATCAATACAGTTACGAGCACTTTCCGCTGAGCTATCTCGACAATCGGTTCCAGGAGATCATAGGTGACCTTGGCCAGCTCGTTCCCCAGCCCCATGCAGTGCGCAACAAGCCCGTGGAGGAGGGTGGGTGCGTGGGAGCAAAGACCTGCGTCAGCTACTGTGCTAGCAAAGCAATCTTCAAGGGCAATGAGCGCATACTGCCGGACATAGTGTTCGACCGGAACCTCGAGATACTCACGGAAACGGCTGCCACACGCCTTGACTGGGACAGTGAAGCTGAAAAGATAAATTATGTGGTGTGTCGCGAAGCAGGTGCAGAACATAAATTTAAGGTGCGCGCCGGCACTTTCTTCTTGTGCGGCAACACCTTTGAAAACATTCGCCTGATCAAACACTCAGAACAGCAGAACGCCAAACCATTTGGCCGATCAAGCCCCATTGTGGGACGTTTCTTCTCGTCTCACGGTGCTGTTACCTACACGGTGATTCTTAACGAGCCCGTTTATCCAGTTCGTGGGCGCCCGACTCATGCAAGCGTCATAGAGTGGGTAAAGAGAAAGCCCAAGACTCAGCATGGCGGAATAACCATGGAAGTCTGGAATAGTGACTTCACGCATGGGTACACTCCTTGGATGCATTTCCGCCGACATGTAGCGAAAGGACATTGGGGCGGCCATCTGTTCAAGCTGTTGGAAACATTCGAACGAAGGTTCTGTATTTCCATGATCTTTGAGACAGAAATGGCGGAGCAAAAGCGCCTGACGCTGAGTCCAAGAAATACCGACAAGTTCGACATTCCAATCGGACGTGTGGACCTTGGCTCAACAGAGCTTGACCAAAGGAGCCTGCGCAGGGCGGAGGAGTTGGCCGGACAAATTGCCAACCGAAAAGGAATTTCGGAATTTTTTGAAAATGGGCGCGGAATCAATGGCAATCACCCGTTAGGCGGCCTGCGTATGTCAAAGACAGTTGAAACCGGTGTGCTGAATGAACGCTGCCGTTCACACGACTTTCATAACTTATACATACTAGGTGGCGGGGCTTTCTGCTCAACAGGCAGTTTCAACCCCACGCTAACCATCACAGCCTTGGCCTTGCGTGCCTTCGATGACCCGGACCTTGGTTGGACCAATGCCATCCGCTGAGCAGGAAATGATGGATGACTTCCAGCGTCTGGTGCTGGAGACGCTGGTGCCTCTGGGCGTACAACGTGTGATGCCGCAATCTCGCAAGTTCTGGTCCGAAATCATGGCGGGAAAGGAGGGTGCGGAAGCCTTGGCAGGCGCGTTCAAAAGGGCTGCAACGTCCCGCCAAAGCGTTGGAGAGCAGGTGAGATCCGGCATAGCCAACAAGGACAAGAACATTCTTTTTCTGAAGAATACCCTCTATCAAAAGATTGGGAATAGCGAAGCAGCGATCCGCGCCTTCTTCACCCGTCAAGTCACCAGTGCGAATGAACAGTGTCCGTACTGGGATGGGTTCGGATATAAACAGCCGCCAACGCAGCCCCACAGCCCAATACAATCGGAAAAAGCGGAAAACTCCTAGACCCCAACAGCGCTCTACATTATCTGCTCCCGCGACGGAGGCCAAGATCCAGGAGTAAGTCGTCGGAACGCTCCATCAGCCCCTGCTGTATAAGTGTGATCATTCAGAACTCGAAAATCGAACTCACGGCAACCAAAGAGCTGATTTCTAAAAATGAAGTTATCATTGCTCTTCATGTTAATCTGAATGCCTCGCTTGCTAGATTCGATCTTGTTCGCGACAAGGGCATTGGCGGATGAGCCATAGTCGCGATTATCGAAAGAATGCCTGTAGGCCTTTTTCAGTGTTCCCTCAACAGACGCATCACCGATAAGCATCTCAGGAAACACATGCGCATCGTTGTCACCTGCGTTGTTTCCTTTGAGAAGATTAAGCCCTATCAGGTTGAAACAGGCGAGTCGAACAGCTTTGATGCCTCCACCCGAATTGCCGATGACTGAATTTCCAATCAGGAGATTCAAATCAGAATAATCGACGGAAATTGCGGGGAGTTTTGCTTTAACGAATCTGTCTTTGTTCTCCCCCAGATCTATATGGTCATTAATTAACTCTTCCGAGGTCTGGCGATCTCGCTGGCCAACATTGATAATCAGATTATTTGAGATAATGTTCATTAAGGATTGATGATCAACACAAATCGCCTCCTTGTCGCAATGGGCGATGGTGTTCTTGTAAACGTATGCGAGTGTGGCACCACTCAAATAGACTCCTTGGGAGCGGGAGTTAATAACGCTATTGTTGACAATTGCTACATTGCGAGGACGACGCGGGCCTATATAGTGACTGAAGACACCATTGAAGATCAGGCTATTATTTGACGGCCGAGACCCAGATATCGTAATGGAAGTATCGTACTCTTTGCGTAGATGTTCGAGCGCTTGCACCCGGATTGCCGCGCCGTAATTGCTGACCTCTAATTCCCGTCGATAGGCGCTGTCGATGATGTTCTCGGCTATCAGAAGATTGTTGATTAAACCTCTTGCCATTATTCCTCCGTATCCCGAAGAGCGGATGTGACATTTAATTATCGATACGGAATCACAGTCGTCATCGATTTGCATGCCGTATCCTGAAGGCGAATCCACAAATATACCCGACAACAATATATTGGATCCTCTCTGCACACGAAGTGCAGAGCAGTCAGATCCCAAAAGCGAAACAGCTATAACAGCAACATCCTTAGCTTCTTCGATAGCCACGACGGTTTGATGATGTAGTGGTCTGAAAATAGTCCGCCCGGATGGCGCTCCCGTTACCCGCACGCTCGACGGCAACATTAACGGTTTCTCCAAATCATAGAACCCAGGCGCAAACCGATATTCAGTTCCCGATCTGAGCTCGGACAAAACATTTCTATAGTTGTCGATGTTTACGTCGACCACAACGAGCCCAGATGGGGCACCGGCAGCGACGCTGCACTCGATGTGCTGACCGCCACCGACAAATAACCTGCTAGGCATAATGTCCACGCTACATTCATTTAGTACTATCCTTGCCAGACTCTTGTCAGCCTCAAACCGACGATCCATCAGTCGAGCAGCGTCGGCGGTGAGAATCTTCATCGTTGCGTCATTGAATGATACGGATACCATGTGCTTCCTCCATGAATGTTGTGAGAAAAGAGTAGCTTTCAAAAGTGTTCTAAGCAATTCAAGGCAGGGAAGGTTTGGGCTGTCTGTCGACCTGCCCTAAAGTGGGCTTGCGGATAATTGGGTCGTTCCTGGCGTGGACGTGACGAAAGGATGAGCAATGCCCCTGTGGGGCATCAGTACGAATGAGGGAGGAGCCTTGAGCAAGCGGATTCTGAAGTTCGTGACCCAAAGTTACGAAATCAACTTTCGGTAGATATAGGCGGCTCGTCCTACTTTGTCCCAAATTACGCATCGCATCGTCCAGCGGCCAAGAGGGTACTCGAAGGCAAACTCTTTGAGCCCTTCACCCACAAACTTGTTGAGGCGTTCTTTGCCGGCACCTCAGGATCGATGGTTCATGCGGGCGCGTTCTTTGGCGACATGCTGCCAAGCTTCTCACGCCACGTCAGCGGCATGGTATTAGCCTTTGAGCCTGTCCTTGAAAACTTCGTTCTCTCAAAGCTATGCGTTGAGGCTAACTCGCTCGAAAACGTAATGCTGTTCAACAACGCACTTGGCGATAGTTTCTGTAATCTGAAACTCAACACTGGAAAGGCTGGGTTGCATGCAGGGGGTGCATCCTCTGTGTCAAACGCAGGACAACTTTGCGCGGCAATGCCTTTGGATGTGCTGGGCGACAGGACCATAGCAATGATTCACCTGGACATTGAAGGGCACGAACTGCCTGCTCTTGAGGGCGCACGCGAAATCATCAAAGAGTCCAGGCCAATCGTCTTGATTGAAGACAACAAGAACGCGTGCGGGGAGCTTCTTGTATCCATGAACTACCGGCACTTGGCGGATATTCCCGGCTTGAAAATCTGGAGCCCTGTTGAAAATGAAGCCTACCGACGCATAGTAGATGCAAGTGTCGGGTGAATTGAGGAGGGCTCCCGAAGCAGCAACTCGCGATGTGCCAGGGAGCTTCCCACAAGCCTGAGATACGTTTGTATCTCGAGATCAGCATCAGTATCACGTCAGGACCTCTGACCCTTTAGTCGGTCAGGCGGCAGTGGGCCTTGCGGTCTCGTCGCGAGAGCGTCCATCTACCCACGCCATCAGGCGACCGGCTACACTGTCCGCTGGGCCTCTTTCACAACCTTAGTCACAGTCTTGTCTAATTGCCGCCAACGCTACCCGGTGCTTGTGGTCGCCACCCCGTGGACTCAAACGGCGCGTTCGCTGTACGTCAGGGACTTGCGTGGGTTGTGCTCTGATTCTGGCGACTGGGAACTCCACGAAGAAGACACCCATCGCTCCTTCAACACTTACTTCAGTTCCTTCTATGAGAGCTACTGGCTCGAGAACACCGGTATCCAAAATCTCTTTCTGGAGTTTGACCTATCTGGGTGCGTGTTGCTTGAGATCTATCGGGATACCCCCAGTGGGGGATGCTACCGAATCGCGGCGGAGAAGGTGCGGGAGACAGAGGGCCGTGTAAGGGTCCCTGTGCCTCTTTTCCGCGAAGGCCAGCTAGGTGAACCGGGTCGCATCTTCTTTGATCTCACCGCAATCACGGAATCCAGGATCAAGGGAGTTGCGTTCACCACCAGCACACCGCCCGCAGCGGAAGCGGCCCTCACGCTGGGAATCTGCACCTTCAATCGTGAGCCCTTTCTGCTGCGCAACCTTCAGGCACTGGAGCAGGCACAAGACCAGCTGCTAACACTGAAGAACATCATAGTTGTGAATCAGGGAGCGGAGTTCGCGGATCCGGATCTGGTTGAACTACTCGCTGACAATAGCCGCTACACGCTGATCCAGCAGCGCAACTTCGGCGGCTGTGGTGGCTTCACCCGCACCATGTACGAGGCCCTGGAGCACCACGAGGTCTCTCATCATGTGCTGATGGATGATGACACTACTCTGGATCCCCAGATTCTCGCCAACCTCGCGCTCTTTCTCGGCTACGTCTCGCGGGATGTGGTGGTTGGGGGCCACATGCTGGACCTGCTCAGGCCTTGTGTTCTCTACGAGGCGGGCGCGATGGTCCGAGGGGATGCGCGCATAGAGCCGCAACTGCATAACGTGGACCTCCGGGAGGTCACGGCCCTCGCCCCCTTCAGCAGGGCGCGAACGGTGGATTACAACGCCTGGTGGCTGTGCGCCCTGCCCACTCGCCACATGCGTGAGGCGCTGTTTCCTGCCCCCATCTTCATCCGCGGGGATGATGTGGAGTATGGCGTGCGCATGCGAGAGCGGGGTGTGAAGACCATTGCGATGCCTGGCATCGCCGTGTGGCATGAACCTTTCTATGTCAAAGTCGGCGGATGGCAGGCGTACTACGATTTGAGAAATCGCCTGATTCTGGCATCCGCTTACCCTGAACGATTCAAGACGGAATCCCCTAAGCGTGTGCTGTGGGCCATGATGCGGGCCCTCGCGGTGCATGACTACGGGATGGCGAAGCTGCTGGTGTGCGCGGTTAGGGACTTCCTGCAAGGGCCGGCGTTGCTGGAGGCGGATCCGGAAACACTACACCAGCAAGTCGCTGCCCTCGCCAGATCCTCGGCACCCCAAGACGTGGAAACCTTGCCCGCTTCGCGCAAGGGCAGCTTGCGTGCACCATGGCGCGATGAGACAAAGATTGCGCTGGGCCTGACCTTCCGCATTGCGGGTACCCTGCTCACCGCAGCCAGCAAGCGCACCCCCACCAAGCTGCTGGATGCAGACGCTCACCCGGCCAATGTCGGCAAACATCCCTACGTCCGCACCAACGGCTTGGAGTCCTACAAGCTCTTGTACCGGCCAGATCGCAACCAGCTCCTGCACGGGGTCTGTCACAGTCTGATCACGGTGCTGGCGTACACTCTGAGTCGCAAGGCTGTGAGTCAGCAATGGCACAAGGGTGTGGTGGCGCTCAGAAGTCCGTCGCGATGGGCGTCCCTGTTCGCATCCCCGCGAAGCTGATCCCATGATCACGGGAAATTGGGAAATTTTCCTGAAAAAGTCAGGAGTTAGTCTCAAGACAGAGGTGGTCTGTCCCGCATATTCTTGGGGGGAGGCCAGCGCCGCGTCTTCTGCAACCAAAAAGTCCCAGCCCACCAAGCTTGATGCCAAGCCTTCAACCAATCAGGGATGGGAAGCCCCTTCACCCGCTTCAGGAACTGCAGTTCCCAGGTAACAAGCTGGCGCTAGAGCTGTACGTCAGAATTCTTCAGGGCTACGCACAGGTAGACCCTTCCGGCATCACGCTGGAAAAAGATGCCAAGGTCTCCTTCAACACCTGGTTCAATTCGTTCTACGAAAGCTGGTGGCTCAAACACACTGCGTTGGACGCCCTCTGTCTCGAGCTCGACCTCTCTGGCACGGCGCTGGTGGAGGTCTATCGGGAAATCCCTGGCGCAGGTGTTCAGCTTATCGAGTGGAACAAGTATCGATCCCTCTGGGAAACAACCACCCTCCTGCCGCTGCCTTTGGCTGGCGACGGGAAGTGGGGCGCTGCAGGGCGTCTCTTCGTGGAGATCACGGCTGAATCGGACGTGGTGCTCGCGGGCGTGCGTTTCAAGACCAGCACCCAGCCGCGTCAGACACCTCTGGTCTCCGTGCAGGTGGATTGCGCCGGCGCAGAGCGGCTCTCTCCATCGATGCTGGCAGGGATTGCGTCCGGCCTTCGTGACTTCCCCGAAATTCAGGAAGTCCTGGTGGAGGGCCCTGATGACGACGAAAACCTCGACCTCAGCGCGGTATGTGCCACCGAACCCAAGCTGCGTCTCATCAAAGCCAGTGACCATCTTGAGAATCCCGGCGTTGGCGCACCTCCGGATAACGACAACGCTGCGCCGGAACGCGCCACTCATGTGATACGAGTGGATGGTGCTGCCACCTTCGAGCGAGCGAATGTCCGCAATCTCCTCCAGCTTCTCACCTATGCCTCGCCGGATATCACCCTGGCCGCACATACGCTGGATCGGCTTCACCCATGGTTGATATGGAGTGCTGAAGATTCAGGACGCGATGATTCCACCGAAGGTTCGGCGTTGCCCCAAAGAGCGGATCTGCGCACCTTGGAGACGCTCTCATCCTGGACAATCTGCAGTCAACCTGCATCCCAGACAGCCTGGATGGTTGCTACCGGCTTGAGCGCCACGGCGGGAAATGAAGGATTCGCCGTAGATCGATCGTCAGAAGATCACGGTACAGGTACGGACAGCCTGCTGGCCATGCCGGGCATCTCGGTATGGCACTCCCGGCCCCCGTGGGCGGGATTCTCTACTTTTGACTACGCGAACCATGAGGAACAGGAGCAAATGGATTTGTTTCCCCTACAGGATGTTCTTTTTGCGGATGACAAGATTGTTTCCGACCTCTATTGCAGAAATCTGGCAGGCCACGCGGAACTGAGGCGTGAAGGACTGCTGCTGGAGCGCGATGCTAAAGTTTCATTCAACACCTATTTCAACTCCTTCTATGAGAGCTACTGGAACGAATGCGCTCCGTATGGGGATTTGTACCTGGAGCTTGAGCTGAACGGTCGGGGCTTGGTGGAGATCTTCCGGGATACGAAAGACAGCGGATGCCAGCTGATTCAGTCCAAGAAGATACAGGGCATGCCGGGCTGCTCTGTGGCGATTCCCGTGACCGCTTCGCTGAGTGGAGCATGGGGTGAACGTGGCCGCCTGTTCGTGGATTTCACTGCAGAAGCAGAGAGCACGCTCCAGAGCCTGCGCTTTTCCACCAATCGCCGGGCTAGCACTGAAGCCTCTTTCACCTTGGGCATCTGCACCTTCAACCGCGAACCGTGGCTGCTACGTAATCTGAGAGCCATCTTGGAACACCAGGCAGAGTATCCCGGGCTCAAGCAGGTCATCGTCGTCAACCAGGGGCCGTCTTTCCGTGATCCGGAATTGGCAGAGCTCGCCAGTAACAGCCCGGCGATCACCGTCATCGAGCAGCGCAACTTGGGCGGCTGCGGGGGCTTCACCCGCACCATGCATGAGAGTCTCAATGGCTACGCGGTGTCGCACCACGTGCTAATGGACGATGACACCACCCTCGATGCGCGAGTGCTTGGCAACCTGAATCGCTTTCTGGCCTATGCCTCGCCGGATCTCATGGTGGGCGGCCACATGCTCGATTCCCTCCGGCCCTGCGTGCTCTACGAGGCTGGGGCCATGGTGCGCGCCAACTCCCGCATCAAGCCCTTGCACCACAACGTGGATCTGCGCCCGGTAGATTCATTGATTCCCTTCAACCGCTGTCACTACCCGGATTACAACGCTTGGTGGTTCTGCGCCATCCCCACGCAGCACATGCGGGCCGTGAAATACCCGGCGCCCATCTTCATCCGGGGAGATGACATGGAGTACGGCCTGCGCCTTGGCGAGAATGGCGTGAAGACCGTGGCCCTGCCCGGTATTGCGGTGTGGCATGAGCCGTTCTATGCCAAAGTGGGTGGCTGGCAGTTGTATTACGATTTGCGCAATCGCCTGATCATGGCGGCGGTTTACCCGCACAGGTTCCAGCTTGAGTCACCCCGCAATGTGCTCTGGACGATACTGCGCTGTCTGGCCCTGCACGACTACATGGGTGCCGCGCTTTTCGTGAAGGCGGTGCAGGATTTTCTCAGGGGGCCTTCGCTCATGGAGACCGATGCGGAGGTAATTCACACCCAAGTCACGCAGCTCACCAAGGATTACACTGTGGAATCCGTGCGTGAGCTGGGTGGCCTCACGACGCCGGTGCTGAGGCCCGAGCCGAAAGGGCCGGCACGCATTACGCTCAGGCTGGTGCGTCAGTTCGCAAGCGTTCTGCTGGGCGGAGACAAATCCGGCAAGACCCCGGTCCTGCTCATGGACTCCCAGGCCCATCCGGGCAACGTTACGGCCATGCCTTACGTCAAGACGAATGGCGCTGGCACCTATAAACTGCTGTACCGTCCAAGTCGGGAGCGCCTGCGCCAAGGCTTGGCGGCGGCTCAAGCTGTCTTCGCTGCATACAAGTCCGGCAGGAATGCGGCTGCGGCGAAGTGGCGGGAACAGATCCCGCACTTGAGAGGCCAGGCAACTTGGGAGGCCATCTTCAGTCCGCACCCAACCGAATCCACGAGCGTGGCCATGCCGGTTGCCACCGCGGGCACCACTGGCTGAGGCATGCAGTGTCAATCAAGTTCAAACGCAAGAGGACACCATGAAAATCAAGGATCTCATCAAGGAAGCCAAGGCCAATGCGCCACTGGCGTTGGGCAACATGCCGGAACCGCGTGCGGCAAAGCTGATTACGGAAGTCCTGGCGCTCATTCGTGCTGAAGTCGCCGTGACCGAGGAGGGCCGCGTGGGCGTGCCGGGTTTCGGGGCTTTCAAGGTTCGCCAGGTGGAGGTCACGCGCGGTGGGGAAACCCAGACTGTCAAGCGTGTGGTCTTCGTTCCTGCTGCGGCCAAGCCCAAGAAGGCCAAGGCCAAGCCCAAGGCCTGATTTCCCCCATCCCGCCCCGGCGCAAGTATCGCTTCCGCGCTCTGGGCGGGTGTCTTTCGGGTGGAATTGATTGAAAGAAATCCCCCCTTGCGTGCGCCTCGGCCCCGGTGAGATTCCGGCTTGGGACCGATTCCAACGGCCTCTGACCAATCTGCTGTCTTCATTGGAACGACGGACACGTCAATTGTTTGGGGGCCGTGCAGGCTGCACCAACGTCCTGGAAGTTGCCCTTGCGCGACTGGCGGGTGGGGACGAGGCCTCCGTCTGCCAGTTCTTCCTCCCCAGAAGTATTGCCGAGGGCGCCTTGGGCAATCGGCTGCAGCTGAGTGTGCCCACGCACCTGCTCACGCATCGCCTTCATGACTGGGTGCGCGCCGGATCGGAAATTGCTCATACCGGGGATTTTTTTCTGAGCACGGCGCAATGGACGCCCTTGCTCAGTGCGGTCGCAGATTGCGCTGTGCTGGAAGAGGCGAGGCAGCTCGAGGCTTCCGGCTTGAATTACCGTCAAACCGACAGCTTTGCGGACTACTTGCGCTGCAAGGACACCAGCCATCCCTTGGTCCGCAACAAGGTGAGGCTGGATACAGAGGCCAAGGTGTGTGCGTACTTCGAGCGCTTCGTGGCTCTTTTCGAGTCCATCGCCCAGCACGGCCTTTTGCCTTTGCAGGAGGCCCGCCGACTCTCAAGAAAACTGGACCGCCCCTCCTCCGTTCGCGGCCTGTTCACGAGCTGGGGCGAAAAGGATTTGGGGATTGCCTTGGCTGCAGACCACGGCATGGTGCTGCTACCCGGGGGCAAGCATCGCTTGGCCGTCGCCCGGGTGCTCGGCCTGCAACGGATTCCTGCACGCGTGCGGCTGTTGCACGCCTCCTGGTTGCAGCAGTGCGGACCTGTGCTCCCGGGGGAATGGCCGAACACGCTCGTACGGGGCTGGACGGCCGCATGCCACCCTCCCGCCACCGCTGGTCCTGAGGGTGAGCTCAGCGGGCCTCCCGGCTAAAGTAGCGGCATGCGTATCCTGCGGCAGGTCATCTTCATTCCGCTTTGGTTGCTGGAGGTGGTGTCCTGGGCAAAGTCTTTCCGGGCCAACCCCATCCTTGGCAACTGGGTTCTGAATGCGCTGGGTTTGCATGTGGCGCGTGTCGTGATCTCCCATGTGCTGTTTGGTCTGCGCTTGCGCCTTCTGGCGCCGCTTGCAAACCCGCAGGATCGGCGCGCCTTTGCTGCACAAGGCTTTCTCATCAAGCATGACTTTCTGCCGGAAGCGGATTTCACGGCAATCAAGGAGGAAATACAGCACTACCGCGGGCCGATGCGCGAGGAGGCAGAGGGCAACACACTCACCCAGCGGGTGTTTCTCACGCACCGAATTCTGAGCCGGCTCCCCCGGTGTGCCAGTCTGACCAAGAACCCTCGTCTGCTCAGGCTCATGCGCTATTGCTCGTCCAAAAACCGTATCCCGTTTTTCCACCTGGAAAACCTCCGGCAGCATGCCACAGGCGCAGGCCCGCGCGATTCACAGAAAGACTTGCACAGCGATACCTTCCATCCCTGCGTCAAAGCCTGGCTTTACCTGGATGCCGCGGATGCGAGCAACGGTCCCTTTGAATATGTCCCGGGGTCGCACCGGCTCACTTGGCGCCGCCTGCGGTGGGAGTATCGGCAAAGCCTGCAGGCCAGCCGACAAGGCACCCAACCTGATAGCGCCCGCTACTGGGATGGGTCTTTTCGCGTGACTGAAGCAGAGCTCGCGGAAATGGGGATGGGTCAACCGGTGGCAATGACTGTGCCACCCAATACCTTGCTGATTGCCAACGTGCATGGCTTTCACCGGCGGGGTGAGGCCAGCGCTTCACACCCAAGACTTTCGGTGTGGATGCAGTCCAGGGACAACCCCTTCAATCCGCTGTTCACGCCGCTGCCTGGTCCCACGGCGCAGATTTTCGAGTGGGCATGGTCCCGTCACATGGCGGTTGAAACTCGCCGCAAAGTGACGGCAGGCCAATGGAAAGAACGAACAGGCCACTTCTCCAGGGAGCGGGATGTTCCCTGACTTCCTCATCATTGGCGCCCAGAAGGCTGGCACCACGTGGTTGGACCGCAACCTTAGGCGTCACCCACAGATCTGGTTGCCACCGGAGAAGGAAATCCACTTCTTCGATTTACCCCCGCTGCTGCCGTTCAGTGCCCTGCGCTTGGCGCCGACCAGGTCAATTCGTCACTGGGCGCGGTTTCGCATGCAGCGCGACGCAGACAAGGCGCATGCAAACCCGCAGCACGCCCACTGGTATGCCCACTATTACTGGCTCCCGCGCACAGAGCAGTGGTACCGCTCGCTCTTTGCGCCAGCCCCCGGCCAGCTTGCGGGTGAAGCCACCCCGCGTTATGCGGTGCTGCCAGAGCGCAGGATCCGCCAGGCACATCGGCTGATGCCGGACTGTCGTATCATCTATCTGCTGAGGGACCCAATCGCGCGTGCATGGTCCGATGTCGCCATGTTCCAGAGTCCGAAGTTCGGCCGGCCCGGGCTGCAACATCTGGACGCGGAAGCGGCGCTTCGCTTTCTTGTCCATGCGCGACGGATACGCCATTCGAGCTATCTTGCCAACCTCGAGCGGTGGGAGAAGTTCTTTCCGTCAGAGCAGATTTTTGTGGGGTTTCACGATGAAGTGCGCCAAGCACCGCGCAAAATTCTTGCCTCCATCTATGGCTTCCTGGGGGTCGATGATTCCCCGTCAAGGACGAAGAACATCATTGCCCGCAAAGTGAACAGGCAGAGATATCAGCAGATACCACCAGCTTTTGAACGAGCACTGGCGAAGATGCTGATGCCGGAACTCCGTGCACTGGACGCTCGCTTCAACAATGAATACACCGCCCGGTGGCGGCAGCGCGCAGAGGCTTGTGTTTGAAGACACCAGAATCCAGGAAAGGGAAATCAACAGCATGAACATAGGGATGGCTGGTGCGGGGCTCTCCTGCGCGGTGATTGCTCGGGATTTGGCGGAGCATGGTCACAGAATCAGGATTTTCGAGCGCCGGACTCACGTGGCTGGCAACTGCCATACCGAGCGGGATGGCGACTCAGGCGTGATGGTTCACACCTATGGCCCGCATATCTTTCATACGGACGACGACGAGGTCTGGGCCTATGTGAACCGCTTCATGGAGTTCAAGCCTTACGTCAACCGGGTGAAGGCCACCACCAAGGGTCAGGTGTTCTCACTGCCCATCAACCTGCACACCATCAACCAGTTCTTCGGCAAGACACTCTCACCCCAAGAAGCGCGGGCCTTCATCGAAGCTCAGGCGGACTTGTCCATTGCGGAACCTGCCACCTTCGAAGAGCAGGCCTTGCGCTTCGTGGGCCGCGATCTGTATGAAGCTTTCTTCAAGGGCTACACGGAAAAACAATGGGGGGTGCCGCCCAGCACCTTACCGGCAAGCATCCTCAAGCGTCTGCCGGTGCGTTTCAATTACGACGACAATTATTTTTCTCATCGTCACCAGGGCATGCCGGCCGAGGGCTACACCGAAATGGTACGCCGCATCCTGGATCACCCCGCCATCGAGGTGACCTTGGGCGCTGAATTCACCCGCGCCCAGATAGACGACTTTGATCACGTGTTCTATTCCGGACCCATCGACGGCTTTTATGCCTACGACGAGGGGCGACTGCCCTACCGCACCTTGGACTTCGAACGCTTCGCGCAGGACGGGGATTTCCAGGGTTGCGCGGTGATGAATTACTGCGAAGCTGATGTGCCCTATACTCGCATCACCGAGCACAAGCATTTCTCTCCGTGGGAAAGCCATGACGGCACGGTGTGCTACCGCGAATACAGCCGCGCATGTGGCCCGGAAGATATCCCTTACTACCCGCTGCATCAGGTGGAGAGAAATCCTGTACTTGAGAGCTACCAAGCTCTAGCACTTGCTGAGCAGAACGTGACTTTCGTGGGTCGCCTTGGCACTTACCGTTACATGGACATGGATGTCACGATTCGCGCCGCGATGGATACCGTGAGGGCGTGGCGAGCCTCGCGTGGCAGCTGAAGCGAGGGGGCTCGTTGTTGTCCGTCTGGGTCGAGACCACCGCATCCATGGCTGGATGGGATTGTCTCAAGGGGCAAGAAACTGGGATCTGGCGCTCAGCCTCTACGATGAGGTTGAACTGCCGGGCTCCCAACCGGCCGAGCTAATCCACCGCGCGGTGGGTGGCAAGTGGGATGGGCTCAGCCGGTTTTTCGCAGAGTGCCCCGAAGTCATCCAGCAATACGACTATTTCTGGTTGGTGGATGACGATGTCGAGGCTGCGCCGGAAGCGGTCAATGCCCTTTTCGCCTACGCGCGAACGCAGGACTTTGATCTTGCCCAGCCGGCCCTTTCCCTGGACAGCTACTACTCACATCGGCTGACTCTGCACTGCTCAGGCTTCGCACACCGCCATACCAATTTCGTGGAGCTGATGGCGCCCTTGCTCTCGCACCATTTGTTGATAAGAGCACTGCCGCTCTTCGCCAACACCCGGAGCGGCCACGGCATGGACTGGATGTGGCAACGACTGGCGCGGGATCCTCGGCAAGGGGTGGCAATCATCGATGCGGTGACGGTTCGCCATTCACGCCCACTGCGCCAGCATCTCGCTGCCCGCCTCAGTGCGGCGGGGATAAACGCGGCTTCAGAACGTGAACGGCTGGTACGGGACTGGGCGGTGCAACGAGAGCATGCCTACGCTTTCGCGGGAAGATTGGAATCAGGCGAGCGGGTTATCTCCAGAACGCGCCTGGCGTTCCTGATGGTCACCCGATACTGGCGGGCCCGCAGGAGCATTGCCAAACCGCGCTGGCCGCTGAAGAACTTTCTGGTGTTCTTCTTCAAACATCTGCTCTACCGCCGACTCCCCGACGGCGCCAATGCAATCAAGGACTAACAATCCGAAGAAGCATGACACCTCGGTACATCCCGGTAACCGTGGGAAAGAAAAAAGTCGCGCGACCTGGTTGTGCGAGCCCGCCTCAGACCGCCGGGATCGGCCCCAAATAAGAGCGGAGCGCGGCAGTAAACATTTCCAACAGTCAGCAGTTCCGTTGGTGTTTTGTGATTGTCATGTCACTACCACGAAATCGGTGTAATCCACGGCGTCAGGGCCTCCACTAATAACCGCAAATTTGGTGGCCATTATAGTGCCGTTGCCGTCCGGATCGTAATAAAGGTCGCCCGTGATTTTATTGTAGATTATTCTGTCGCTGGAATCCGAGGCCGCACCGGTATTGTTTTTTTTAAATTCTGCCGCTTTCAAGGCACGCTCCTGACCGCTGGTCAAGGCCACAAAAATATCATCGTCCAACACAAAGGAGTCTTCGACGTGCTTGAACATCAGGATTAAATCTACATTGCCGGGCCCTAACTTGCTGTCGAATATAAAAAAATCCGCCCCGCCGCCGCCGTTAAGTGTGTCATTGCCCATGCCGCCAGCCAACACGTCGGCTCCGGAACCGCCCACGCATCTGTCGAGACCCAAGCCGCCAATAATCACGTCATTCCCCTGCTCACCATGGAGCCAATCATTACCTCCTTTGCCAGCGAGCACATCATTGCCAATTCCGCCGTATATGACATCTTTGAACCGATTGCCAGAAAAGGTATCCGACAATGTGTTGATTTCGGCGCCATTATAGCCGCCAGAGAAAAAAACAGACGCGGACATTTCCCAATTCACATCATTAACTTTAAGCAAGAGCTCATCAGCTTGATCGAAATAAAAAAGATCTTCAATGAAAAGATAGTCGCCGTTTAGATAATAGTTGATGGCTATGATTTTTATAGGGAACGCCCCCGACACCAGTAAAAATAAACTACTTCCATTGTCGTAGTAATCTTCAACCAGAAGACTCGGACTCGAATCATTGAAGGTAATTCCATTGGAGGAATCTGGAGACATATTGAATCCCTTGCCCGCCCTATCGTAGATTACAAAGTCCGTCATTTTTTTATCCTTGATAAGTATGCCAAGCCACCATGGTCACGGAGGGGAGGTGTTTTGTAAACAGGATAAAATCCTATTTAATGAGGGAATAATTCCCAATCGGGATTCGCAGGATATGTGTAACTGAGCCCAGCTGCCTGATTGGGATGTATCAGATGACTCCGATTTGAGGGAATATTCGCCCCAGCACCGGCTCACTCGAGACCCCCAGCCACTGCTCCAACACACTCGCGTACACGGATCGATAGTCCGTGGTGAACACCGGGTCTCCCAGCCGAAGATCTTCCGGCGCCAGGTTGGGGGCAGCGCCAAACACGCCGCCCTTCACCTTCCCGCCAAGCAGAAACAGGGGTGCGGTGGCGCCATGATCTGTGCCGCCACTCGCGTTCTCCTGCAGCCGCCGGCCGAACTCGCTATAGGTGACCAGCAGCACGCGGTCGAGGTTGCCCTGTGCCTTGAGGTCTTGCATCAGCGCGCGCAAGGAACTGTCCAGCGCGCCCAGCAGCCGGGCATGCGCGGGGCGCTGGTTGATGTGGGTGTCGTAGCCGCCCTGTGACACATGGTAGATCCGGGCCTGAAACCCGCCGCCGATAAGCTCTGCCAGCTTCCGCATGGAGTGCCCGAGTGCGCCGGGTGGATAGTGGCCCACGAGCTTAGACCGCCCGAGCGCGGCCTCAACCCGGGTGTTGCCTATCGTGGCGTCCTGCGCGGTCTTGGCAATGAAATCGAGCGGGGAAAGGTTGGATGCGCCACTCCCGGCCAGCCCGCCGATGCTGTCGCCGGCATTCTCGCCGCCATCCGCAGCGCCAGATTCAGCTTCGAGTGCCGACATCATGCCGTCCATCAAATCAGGCCCTTCACCATTCAAGTCCTGATCAAGGCATAGCCCCCACGGGTACCTCCCAAACAGAGCCTGTGGCACCTGTTGCCCGATGGTGACGGCCGCTGTGACTTCGCATTCCTTGCAGTTGAGGTCGAGGTATCGTCCCAGCCATCCCTCCTTCTGCACCTGAGTGGAATCGCTTGCGGTCTGCCAGATTTCCGTGGCCTTGAAGTGCGAACGGTTGGGGTTCTCGTAACCCACCCCCTGCACGATGCTGAGATGGCCTTGCTCGTAGAGCTCGCGCATACCTCTCAGTGCAGAGTGCAGGCCGAGCTCGTCATTCAGGCGGATGATGTCCTTGCCTCGCAAGCCGAGCTTGGGCCGGGCACGGTAGTAGTGGTCATTGGCGTACGGCACCACAGTATTGAGCCCGTCATTGCCGCCGGCCAGCTGCAAGAGGATGAGGATGCGATCGCTTTGACCCGCGTGAGCGGTCCGCGCCAGAAGGGCCTCACCCAGAACTGCCGGCATGGCCCGGCTGAGCGCATATCCTTGCAGGGTACGGCGCAGGAAAGCACGCCGTTCGAGATCAAATCGAGTGCGCATGATTCAGCACAGCTGGTATTCAGGGGTCATCATGACACCCGTGATGAGCTCGCGCACACCGTCTGCATCCACCGCGCCTCGTTCCTCCAGATTCCGCACAAGTGCCTCCCTTCTCGTCTTCTGCAACTGACCCTGCAGCAAGCGTTGCTCTACCGCTGCTAGCAGTTTCATTCGATCAGCGAGCTGGTCCGCCGTAAACAAGGCCTTCACTCTGACTGCGGGGAGTTTGGGTAGCGGCTTGCTACCTGTTCCTGTCATGGAATCCGCGGGCAAGGTCAGCACTATCTTTCGCAGGGCCTCACGTTCACCACGCACCAACGGACCAGCCAACTGATATCGCGTCTGCAGATGGCCTGTGCTTATCCACGACAGCCCTTCATCCCAGCCCTTGACGCTGGGCGGGAGGAACAAGTCCTGTCCCAGGCTTGCGATGATCCGGGTGGCAAGCAGGGGCGGCGGTAACGGTAATTCGAGCTGGCGGCAGGCAGCCACCAGCCAGATGACGGGGCTTTTGACCTGCGCCTGACGGTACTCGGGTTCGTAAAACGCAGTGCTGAGGAACATCAGTCTCAGCAGTTCCTTGAGGTTGCCGTCGCTCTCCCGGAACGCCGAGGCCAGAGCCTCGTTCACCTCGGGGCTGGGTCTCGTGCCTGCAAACCAGGTCCAGAGCTTGGCGGTGAGGTAGCGCGCAGATTGGGGTTGTTCAACGATGAGTCTGACGAGATCTTCACCGTCGAACCTGCCACGCTTACCCAGCAGTTCTTTCTCTCCATCATCGTGCAGACGAGGCCGCCACTGAAACTGCTGACGGGTCTTGTCGAGACTCCATCCGGTGAGCGCGCGGGCTGCCTCCAGCACATCCTGTTCGGTGTAGTGCCCTTCACCCAGAGTGAAGAGTTCCATCAGCTCGCGGGCCAGATTCTCATTCGGCTTGCCACGACGACTCTGGGCTTGGTCCAGATAAATGAGCATCGCAGGCTCTTGGGTCGCAGCAGTCACCAATTCCCGCCAGTTGCCCGTTGCGTGAACGCGGAAGGTCTCGTTCTGCCGCCACATCAGGTAGGCATCGGTTACCTTGCGGAACCCGGTGGCAAAGTGCCCGTGCCAGAAGAGGGCCATCTTCTCCTGCAGCGGGCGCGGCCCAGCTCTCATGCGCCGCAACCACCAGTGCCTCAATTCCATCATCCGCTGGCGCTGGAGGCGCTGATCTTCGCCGATGACGCGCCGCCGCTCGTCCGGGCCCGACCGACGGGCGGCCCTGAGTCGCGCAGCACGTTCCGGATCAGGCTTAGCCCATGGGGGCGCTGGAGTGGGGTCTTCGACCTGCTCGTAATCCACCAGATGCGCTACAGCAGCCTCTGGCCCCATGCGAACCAGAGCCACAATATCCGCCGGTGAACCCCCAAAGCCTGCGCGGTTGAGCAGGTGCGCGGCGGTGGAAAAGTTCCAGCGAGAAGAGGGGAGAGGGGAGAGCATCTGAAGTTTCGAGGCTCCTTGCCTAGGAGCGCACGGAGATGCCTCCCGTCAGTCACTATAGATGCACCCGCACCCACCCTCGCCGCAGCCAGAGCAGACTGAATACACCTGCTTGCAGCATACGGTACGCCACTTGGCATAGCCAGATTCCGGTCAACCCGTAGCCAAGGACCGGTCCCACCAGATAAGCCGCCGGCATGAACAGGCACCATTGGTTGAAGATGGCGACCTTCATCACGCGCCGTGTATCGCCCGCTCCCAGCAGGGCGTTCTGCAGGATGGTGCCTACCGCTTCAAAGATCATGCTGAGCCCGATGAGGCGCAACGGCCAAAGAGCGATCTCCAGGGTGCGCGCGTCCAGCGTGTAGATGGCGGTGAGCAGTTCCCGTGGTATCAGCACCATGGGCAGGCCGAGAATGGTGAGGCCAACGGCCGCTATCTTTACCACGTCCCAGCCCCAGCGCGCGGCCTCCTCCGGATTCCTGCGCCCCAGCGCTTGACCCACCAGGGTGGAGGCGGCCAGCCCCAGACCCATGCCGGGCAGCCAGGCCACCAGCATCACGTTCACCAGCACATTGCCGGCGGCAACTTCCGAGGTACCCACCTTGCCGATGATCCAGAAGAGCCCGAGCCAGCCTGCGGAAAAGAAAATCTGGTGCACGCCACTCGGCACGGAAATCTTGATGAGACGCTTGATGTCCGGGCGCGAGGGCAGGCGCTTGAGGAACCCGAAGTCACGCGCAAAGCGCAGGCCGAACAGGAAATACAGCGTGCTCCCGAAGCAGAGTGCGCAGATGGAGGCGAGTCCTGCGCCCTGCACGCCCATGGCGGGCGCGCCAAGGTTGCCGAAGATGAAGACCCAATTCAGAAAGATGTTCAGGCTGTGCATCAGGATCAGCGTGAACATGTAGAGCCGAGTCATGTCGATCGCGTTCCAGTAACCCCGGAACGAGAAATTCATGGCAACGAAAATGATGCCGAAGGCCCGAATCTGCAGGTACGGGATGCCCAGCGCCAGCACGTCCGGATCGTTGTTGATCAGCGGATACACGTAGGGAATGACAAGAATGAGCAGCAGCGAGATCACCGGCGCCACCAGCGCGATGATGAGCAGCGCCGCGTTGAGGAACCAGGCGGTCTCGCTGGTGCGGCCTTCGCCCTTGCGCCGCGCGGCCGCGGCCAGCACACCGGTGGAAAGACCCAAGATGATGGACTGCGCCACAAAAAGTGCGAACCCGCCATAGCCGACCGCGGCAAGTGCCGCGTCACTGTGGTCGAGCCGGCTCACCATGGCGGTATCGACCAGATTGAGCACGTTCTGGGAGATCATGCCCGCGATCACGGGCAGCGCGAGATCGAGGATGCGGCGGACCCTGTCCTGAGCGACCAAGCGACTGCTTTCTGGGGGTTAAGAAACTGCCGCGGATTCTAGCAGCTCCCGGCAGCTCGAACGTCAGCCGTACTTGGCGAGGATCCTCGTGACCTGGATGCCGGCCGCCTTGGCGGCGGTGGAGTTGGCGGCGGATTCGACTTCCGCCTCCAGCGCGCAGGCGATGATTTCGAAGAAGGCCTTGTCCAGCGCGCGGCGCGCGGCAGCCACCTGCTGGGCTACCGGCTCGCACTCGGCATCCTGCTCAATCATGCCCTGGATTCCGCGCAGCTGCCCTTCAATCCGGCGCAGGCGGGCAATCATGCGCTGCTTGTGCTCGGCATGCTGGGCGCCCGCCTCGGGCGTCGTCTTTTTTCGGGGCATGACCTTCTCCGCTACGGGCATGGGTAGTCCTCAGCTCAGTCCGGGATTGCCGTCCATGCCGACGAGGGTCGGCAGGTTCACGGTTGGCGCGGTCAAGGTCTTGTGGGCCTGCAGGTACTCTGCCACCACATCCCAGATCGCCGGGCCTTCGGCATTCTCCGCCACGGAAGCCCAACCTGCCACCCGGTAAGTCTTGGCGGCATCCAGCAACTCCCCGCCAAGGCGCAGATTGGAGATGCGGGAGCCGGCCGCCGCAGCAGGTTCGCAGGTGTAGCTGAGTCCGCCCACGCGCACCATGTCCCCGCCCTGCTGGTAGTAGGGATCCGGATTGAAGAGGTTGTCCGCCACGTCTTCCAGAATGGCCTTGATGCGCTCGCCGGTGAAGCTGTTCACGGTGACGGCCGGGTAGGTGATGGCAGTCATGTCCATCAGCCGCTCGCGTGTGATGGTCTCGCCGGACAGCAGGCTTGTTCCCCAGCGAAAGCCGGGTGAGAACGCGATCGGGGCACTCTGGGTCTCCATCAAGGCATCCAGAATTACCTGATCAAAACTGCCATTGAAGTTGCCGCGGCGATACAGCAGCCCCTCCGTGGTGGCCAAGGGCTCGGCGAGCTTGTTTGCGAAAGGTGCACGTTGGGCTGCGATCACTTTCTCCATACCGGCATCAGCCGGCAGGAGATTCGCGAATATCGGCAGCAGGCGGTACTGGATGGTCTTGATCACGCCGTCCTTCACGTCGAAATCCATCACCCCAAGGAACTTGCCATTGCTGCCGGCATTGGTGACCAGTGTCACGCCGCCTGCATTCTTCACTTCCACCGGATGCGGGATACCGTCGTGCGTGTGACCGCCGAGGATGGCATCCAGGCCCTGCACGCGGGAGGCGAGCTTGAGATCCACATCCATGCCATTGTGCGAGAGGAGCACCACGACTTGCGCGCCTTCACTGCGCACCTGGTCTATCAGTGTCTGCAGGCGCTCTTCCTGCACCCCGAAGCTCCAGCTCGCCACCAGATGCCGCGGATTGGCGATGGGCGTGTAGGGGAATGCCTGGCCGATAATGGCCACGTTCACACCGTTCATTTCGCGCATCACATACGGTGGGAAGACCGCATCCCCGAAATCGTTGTCCACCACGTTCTGTGCCACGAAGGCGATGCGATCTTTCAGCGGGCCGTCGATGAGCTCGCGAACCCGGTCCATGCCATACGTGAACTCCCAGTGTGCAGTCATTATGTTCACGCCGAGCTCGAGTTGCGCCGCCACCATGTCCGCGGCCTGCGTCCACAGCGAGGTGGCAGAGCCTTGCCAGGTATCGCCCCCATCGAGCAGCAGGGCACCCGGCCGGCTCGCGCGCAGGCGCTTCACCAGGGTCGCGAGATGGGCGTAGCCACCCACCTTGCCGTAAGTGCGTGCCGCCGCCTCGAAGTCGAGGCAGGTAAGGGCATGGGCCACCGCCGTGCCGCCCTGCAGCTTGTAATGCTTGAGAAAGTGCTCGCCGGTGAGGTGGGGTGGGTGACCGCGCCATTCACCCAGCCCGAGGTTCACGCTCGGTTCGCGGAACCAGATGGGCAGCAGCTGGGCGTGCGCATCGGTGTAGTGCAGCAGGCTCACATTGCCGAAGGGCGGAACCTCATAGAGTGCGGAGCCCTCCGCGTTCGCAAGCGCCGCTGGACTGTGCAGGTTGAAGCCGCCCGCGCTTGCAACGGCCAGCAGCTGCATGAATTCGCGCCGGTTCATTGATTCACCGGCGAGGCGGGATCGAACAGGAAGGCCATCACATCCTTCAACTGCTGCTCGGTGAGTATCCCCTTGTGGCCGAAGCGCGGCATGTTGGAGCACGGCGCATAGCTGTTCGAGTTGTAGACCATGCTCCATGCATAGGCGAGCACGGCGGGATCCTGCCCGCGCAGCTTGCCGTAATGCTTGAGACTGGGCCCGAGCGTGCCATAGGCCATCTCGGTCGGAGAGAGCTCATGGCAGGCATAGCAGTTGCCGCCATTGGGTTTGGCGGGATCATCGCTGGACTGCAGTCCGGTGCCCGTATTCGCAACGACTTCACCATCCTGCCAGTTGCCGAGATACTGGCCGTCAGCCGGTGGCTTTACCGTGGCGAGATTGATCTCTGCGATCTTCTTGGCGACTTCCGCCGGCAGAGCCCGATCGCGCGCCTCCGTGCAGAGCTTCTGGGTCTCGTCCTGATCGAGCCGGTCCAGAGTGGCCTGGCGCTTATCTTCAAACGCGGATTTCATGACGGCCGTGATGTCCGGGGCGGAGCCGGCAGGCTCAGCCGAGGCAAGACCGAGCGGAGCTGCGCAGAGCAGGGTGATGAAGACCTTGCGCAAGGCCGATATCTTGGAAGCTTTCATGGCAGGCTCCTCGGCTCAGCGCTTGATGGACGGTGCGACCATCTCACCGCCCTCAGCATTGCGTGCAAGGTAAAGGGTGAGACCGATGGCGACATCGGAACCGTATTTCAGCTGGGGTAGCCGCTGCTGGCGGAAGCAGTCCTGCAGTCGCCATTCCATGGTGCGCAGCTCTCCCTGCGAGACGCGATAGGCCGGCCAGCGCGTGTACGCGGCCTGGGCACCTTCCTTGGTCGTGAGCTGCGGCAGGGTCTGCAGGCGAATCCGCTTGCCGGGTTCGCTGTGGCAGGTGGCGCAGGCAAAATCGTGTGGCCCCGCACGGTAGAAAAACACGCTTTCACCCAGTGCATAAGCCGCTTTTTCCGCGGGATGATCGAGCGGAATCGAAATGTGGCTGCCGCGGGAGGCAGCCACCACATACGCGGTGATGGCCTCCAGATCCGATTTGCGTTCCCCATCGCCAAATTTGATCGCAAGGACTTCCGATTCCGGCAAACCTTGCAAGGTGGTCATGCAGGTTACGAGCCGGGACTCCAGATCCTGTACCTTGCCGGTGTCCTCGAACCACCGTGGCAGTTCGGCATAAGCGCCGGCAATGACGCCCGGCCCTTTGCCCAGATCGCAAGCCTCGAGGTTCACCTTGCGCGGTCCGCGTGGCGTCTTCCAGAGCTCTTCCCCGCGCAGCTGCCAAAGTTCGGCGGGATTCTCGTCGCCGAACATGGCGTGATACTCGGCGATGGCTTCCTCGGTGGTCTGCTCTGCCGCGAGCGGCAGGCTCACCGCCAGCAGCAGCACGGCAAGAATTGACCGTATCAAACGTTCTGGAAAAGCCATGGGTTGCTCCCTGCGCCAGTCAGCGCATCAATTAATCGTCACTTCATCCGTGCGGGTGCCGCCGGCTGTGTCTTTCCAGGTGATCGACAGCTTGTCGCCCTTGGCGCCGCCCTTGAAGCGGAAAGAGAAATACGGGTTCTTGGCCACGGAAGGCCCCCACGATGCACTCATCACCGCCTTATCCTTGCAGGTGGCGGTCACCTCGGTGATGTAGTGCGCGGGCACCACATTCCCGTCGGCATCCTTGCGCTGTCCCGTCTCCATCACATGGCTCATCAGAATCTTAACGTCCACCAGCTCACCCATCATCACGGCGCGAATGCGCATCGGATCTGGCATTGTCCTGCTCCTCTCAGTTTGCTCAACCGCCGCAACCGCCCAAGGTGACCTTCACCACCTTGGCTGCATGGAATACACCGGTATCGGTTTTAACCACGGCGTAGACATTGGAGGTCTCCGCCACCTTGAGGCGCGTGGAAACAAAAGCCTCGGTGCCTTCAGGAATCATGAATTCAGCGGACATCTGGTGGGGGTTCTTTTCCACCAGCAGCGCGATGGAGCGGGTGCCGGGCAGCTTGCTCGTGACTTCCACGGGCACCACGGCCCCGTTTTCGGCGATATCCGGCGCTTTGAGGATGATCTCGGCAGAGGCTTGATGCTCCGTCACCCCGATGGCGGCCAGCGCATCCTTCAAGCTCGTGGCCTCATAGGCCGGACGTGCATCCACTGCCTGTGCGACTCGACTGAGGAATCCGGTGGCAAGCGTCACAGCGGCGAGGCCGAGCTGGCCGGTGAGGGTGATGAATCCGCGGCGGGTTTTTTTCATGCAGGGTCTCCAGTATCGCGGGAGCAATGAACAGTTGGATAAAAGTTCGCAGATCAGTCTGCGGGCGCACCGGCGAGCAGCCAAGCCAGCACCCGGGCAAGATCGTCGTCCGTGATGGCGGCCTGGGCCGGCATCATCGCACCGCCCCACACGCCGCTGCCACCCGCACGTACCTTGGCGGTCAGCACTGCACTGGCATCGGGCGTGTCGGCATAACGTTCGGCAATCGCAATGAGCGCGGGCCCCACTATCGCTTTGTCCACGCCGTGGCAGGTGAGGCAGCCGTTTGCGGCAGCGAGCTCGGCTGGGGATTTCGCACCTCCATTCGCGGCCGGCGCCAGTGCAGTGGCCGGCAGATCGGTCAGGCCGGCGAGCGCGCGGAAGTGGGAGCGGATGTCGCCGTACATCTCTTGCGTGAAACCGGCCGGCAATTCGGAGCTCACCGTGACTTCACCCGTGCAGTCCTGCATGCAGGCCTTGGCCTGCACGTCCGGTTTGCCATCCACGGTCATGAAACCATGGGCCCGGGTGTAGCCTTCGCGGTTGGGCATCACAACTGCCGGCAGGGTTTTTTCATCGAGCGTTGCGTCAAAAGGCAGGATTTCAGCGAGATTCAGCACATAGGCGGTGACGGCATACACTTCATCCACCGGCAGCACCTTGGAATGCGTGAATGGCATCGAGCGGTTGATGTAGTCCCACAAGGTAGTGGCGTAATCCAGCTTGCTCGCCACCGTGCGTTGCGGGGTGTCACCGCCCAGGGAACCGATGCCCCCGGTCAATGCGATGTAATCGTTGCTCTCGCCAAAGACGCCGTGGCAGCTCCCGCACTGCGCATCGTAGAGAGCCTGACCCTGCTCCACGCTGCCCCTGCCGGGCGGCAGGCCCTTACCATCGGGTCGCACGTCGATGTCCCAGCTGGAGATCTCGCGCTCGGTAAGCGGCTCGCCCAGTGATTGCCAGGGCGTTGCCGCTGCAGCCGGGCCGGAACAGAGCAGCAACGCGGCGAGCAGCGGGCTAGACCTGAACATTGCGCACCTCGCCACTGGCCTGCACCTGCCAGGTCTGCACCGCATTGTTGTGATAGATGGACCGGGTGCCGCGCACTTCGCGGAGTTGCTTGATGGAGGGCTGCACATAGCCGGTGTCGTCGATGCATCGGCTCTGCAGCAGGGCTGGTGATCCATCCCACACCCAGTCGAAACGGAAGCGCGTGAGCGCCTTGGAAAGTACCGGTGTTTGCAGAGTGGCCGTCTTCCAGCTGCGGCCGCCATCCACCGACACATCCACGCGCTTGATGCTGCCGCGTCCGGACCAGGCGAGACCGGTGATCTCGTAATAGCCGCCCTTGTCCAGCAGCGTCATCCCAGCCGAAGGCGAGGTGATGACGGACTTCGCTTCCTGAATCCAGGTGAATTGGCGACTTTTACCGTCAGGCATCAGATCCGAGTAATGCAGCGTCTCTTCGCGTGTATGCCAGGGCTGGTCGCCCACCTCGATGCGGCGCAACCACTTCACGCTGGAGACACCCTGCACGCCGGGGACGAACAAGCGCAACGGGTAGCCGTTCTCGGGCCTGAGCATCTCGCCATTCTGGCCGTAAACGATGAGCGCATCATCCAGCGCCATCGCCAGCGGAATGGTGCGGGTGAGTGCCGCGCCATCCGCGCCTTCTGCCAGCAGGAAACGGGCACGCTTGGCATCGAAGCCCACGTCTTCCAGCAAGGTCGACAGCGGTACGCCCGTGTATTCCGCACAGGACAGCATACCGTGCGTGAACTGCACGGTGGGCACGGCCGAGTTGCCCCATTCCATGCCGGTGTTCGCACCACACTCCAGGAAATGCACGCGCGACACGGACGGCATGCGGAGGATGTCCTCCATGGTGTAGCGCTTGGGCCGCGCCACCAGACCGTGCAGTGCCAGCAGGTGCTGGTGGGGATCAACATCCGGCACCCCGGCGTGATCGCGCTCGAAGTGCAGGCCGCTCGGCGTGATGATGCCGAAGAGGTTCTGAAGAGGCGTGAAGGCGATGGAGGATTCGTTGGTCCGTGTGAGGCCTGGGCTCTGGCGGCGGATGACGTTCGCTTCGTGTGACGAGGGCTGGCTATAGGGCTGCGCCGCCACCGGCTTGCCAAGTCGCTTCATCGAATCCGGCACCGGCAGCGGTTCCCCGGGCGTGAATCCTGCGGCCGCGCCGCCACTCGCGAGTGCCGCAGAGGCACCGGCGAGGCCGCGCAGGAAAGCCCGTCGCGCCCCGGGCTGTGCATTGCGCTCGATGGCCGGTGCGTTGATCAACCGCCCTTGGGGCACTTTGCTCTTGTCCATGCCGACCTCCGCGGTGTGCAGGGCGCCTGCGTCAGGCCAACGCAGGTATATACCCCCACCGGTATGAGGGTGAGACTAGCGAAGCCCCGTCACGCCGTCAACGCGGCAACTTCGGCGCCGACTGCACGCGCTCACACGCCCGGCCAGCGCACGCGGTGTTCCTCGGCCAGGAAAGCGGTGCAGCCCTCGCCCAGGAAGCGCGGTGCATCGTCTCCGAAGATCTGCTGGATGCGCGGGCTGGTCCAGTAGCGCATGAACGCATCCATGTCGGCAAACCAGAGTTCCGCCATTCCGTCATACGCCGGCGTGCCGGTAGCGTAGGTCTCCGGCACCTGGTGGCATTGCACATAGCGCAGCACGCCCATGTCGCGCGGGATCTGCGGTGCATGTCCGTTCTTCCAGTAGTCCTGGAACTGCGCGACGGTGAGATCCGGTCGGCGCTTGAGCAGGAATACCGCCTTGATCCAGCGCGTGTCGGCTTTCAGGGGCTGCTCCTCGAACATCAGATGCTCATGCGTTGCCAGGAACTGCAGCTTGCTGGTGTCGATGAAATTGGGTTCGTCTGCCTGCGCGCCAGTCACGTATTCCGGGTTCTGGGCCATGCCGGTGAGATCAGCGAGGGAGTCGAACCAGACTTCCGCCACGCCGTCATAGGGCACGTTCTCGAAACCGGGCAGCGGCGTGCTGAGCCTGTGGCTCTGCACATATTTGCGCAGTGCCGAGATGCGCAGCGCGATTGGTCCATGGACTTCCTTCCAGTAGCGATGGAACGCCGCGTCGTCCATGCCAGCCTTCTTCGCCACCAGTGCAACACCTTTGATCATCTCCCCGCTCCTTGTCGTTATTGATGTGCTTGCCGAGACACGTAAGCCAAGCGTAACGGCAGGACCCCGCCTCTGGCCACTTCACGCCCGCCGACGGTTTCACCGTGACTCAAGTCCGGACGGCGTCGGCCGCTTTCTGCTGCATGAATCCTGCCCGCCCCCAATTGCTCGTCATCGGCCTCGATGGTTACGACCCTGTGCTTGCCGAACGCTTCATGGCGGAAGGGCGCATGCCGCACCTGCAGCAGATCATGGCGCGCAGCGCATGTTTCACGCTGGAACATGGCGAGGATCGCTATTCGGGACTGTCCTGGGAGCACGTGAGCACAGGGCAGGGACCTGAACTCAGCGGACGCTGGTCTGCTGTCGATTTCGACCCCCGACGTTACACGGTGACTCAGGTGGCAACGCGCAGTCCGCCGTTCGTGGCGGGGCTCTCAGCGCGCACGGTCCTGTTCGACGCGCCGTACTTTGATCTGGCGCAAGCGCCTTCCGTGCGGGGACTGGTGAACTGGGGGGCGCATGATCCGGGTGTGGCCGCGCAGGCAAACCCCGCGTCGCTGGCAGCCGAAGTCGAGGCCCGTTTCGGTCCCTACGCCGCGCAGCGTTTCATCTACGGCTTCACCTGGCCCGATCCCGCGCTCACGCATGAGGCCGGCATCGCGCTCACGCGCGCAGTGGAACAGCGTGCGGCAGTGGCGCGCTGGCTGCTGCGCGAACGCTGCCCGGAGTGGGATCTGGCGTTTCTGGTGGTCAGCGAATTCCACTCGGTGATCGAGCCGCTCTGGCATGGCGTGGATGAAGGTCATCCACTCCATTGCCATCCCAGTGCGCCGGCTGCGCGGGCGGGCATCGAATCGGTCTACGCCGCTGCGGACGCGCTGATTGGCCAGCTGGCCGCGGATTTCCCCGAGGCCACCCTCGTGGCATTTGCCATGCACGGCATGGGACGCAATGCAGCGGATGTTCCGGCCATGTTGCTGTTGCCTGAGCTGTTGCACCGGGATTTCTTCGGCTCGGCACTGTTCTGCCCACCGTCGGCCTGGCGCGCAGCCGACCCGGTTCCATTGAGGGCAGGGGAACGCTGGGAACAGGTCATGCGTGCGCATTTCAGGCATCCCGCCGCGCCGAGTTTCATCAAACGCCTTGGAGCCGCACTGCGCGGACGTCGCCTGCTGCAGCCTCGCGCCACGCAGGTCACGCATGATCCTGAGGCGGGTGCTTCCCTCGACTGGATGCCCGTCACCCAGTACGCACGCTACTGGCAACAGATGGATGTGTTCGCACTGCCAAGCTTCTACGACGGTCGTCTGCGTGTGAATCTGCGCGGCCGTGAGGCGCAAGGCCGCGTTTCACTGCGCCGGTATCCGGAAGTGCTCGCCCGCGCGCGCGCGCTGCTGGAGGCCTGCATCGATCCCGCCACCGGCGCACCCGCAATCGCCTCCATCGAGGTTATCACCGGTGACCCGCTGCAACGCGGGCCATCGGAGGCTGATCTCCGCATTCTCTGGGCGGGGTCACCCACGGCCTTGCATCATCCGCGTCTCGGCACCCTGGGTCCCGTGCCGTGGCGGCGCACCGGCGGCCACACCGGAGGTGCTGGCGTTGCCTTCTTTGCCGGCGCCGGAATCAAGGCCGGTGATTACGGGTGCCACAGTTCAATGGATGTCGTGCCGACCGTGTGCGCGCTGCTGGATGAGAAGCCCGTGCGCGCCGTGTCTGGTCGCTCGCTTCTCCATACTGGCTTTATTGCACCGCAAACACGCTTGGCGGAGACGGTCGCGGGGGTATAGTAGGCGCCAGCACGTTGCATGCAGTCCCGGTACTGCATGGGCGCTTCCCCAACCAGCACAGAGAGACCCCGCCATGACCTACGATCTCGTCATCAAGAACGGTACGGTCGTCGATGGCACTGGCGCGCCCCGCCAGCGAGCCGACATCGGCGTGAAGGACGGCATCATCGTGGATGTCGGCAAGGTGGCGGGCTCCGCTACCCGGACTATCGACGCTTCGGATCTCATCGTCGCGCCAGGCTTCGTCGATCCGCACACGCACTACGACGCGCAGATTTGCTGGGACGACATCACCACACCCTCGTGCTGGCATGGCGTGACCACGGTGGTGATGGGCAATTGCGGCGTGGGCATCGCGCCCTGCCGGCCCGAGGCGCGCGAAATCGCAGCCTGGGATCTCGTGAACGTGGAAGCCATACCGTTCGATGTACTCAGCAAGGGCGTGACCTGGGACTGGGAAACCTTCCCGCAGTACATGGATGCCGCGGAACGTCGCGGCTCAGGCTTGAATCTCGGCTTTCTCGCTGCGCTCACACCCTTCCGCCACTACGTGCTGGGTGAGGAATCCATGGAACGGGCAGCCACGCCCGAGGAAACCGCAAAAATCAGCGGGCTGCTGCGGGAGGCCATGGAAGCAGGTGCGATGGGCTTCACTTCCACCTTTGCCGGCCAGCACATCGGCTACCAGGGGCGACCGCTCGCTTGCCGTCTTGCGAGTGATACGGAGCTGAAAGCCTATTCCAACGTGCTGCGTGATCTCGGGCGCGGCGCCATCGAGATTGCGCTGACCAATGAAGTCTCGGTGCTCGATCCGCGCGAGTACGAGCTGCTCGACATGCTGCTCACCGAGAGCGGTCGACCCGTGACCTGGCTTGCACTGCTGAACCGCGAGGACAACCCGGAGGCACCCCAGCGCACCCTGCGCGAAGCCGCCGATCTGCTGAAGCGCGGCGCGCTGCCCCAGGTGACCTGCCGACCAATGATGACGCAGATCGATCTGCGCAAGCCTTTCCTCTTTGCCAACATGGCCTGCTGGAATCCGGCCTTCAACCGTCCGCCGGAGGAGCAGGCCCAGCTGTATCGGGATCAGAAATTCCGCGACGCTTTCCGCGAGGCGCTCAAGATCCCGAAGATTTTTACCGGGGACTGGTCACGCGCCATCATCCACGAAGTGGCAAACCCCGCCTTGCAGCCCCTGCTGGGACGCAATGTGGAGTCCGTGGCCCGCGAGCGCGGCAAGGACCCCATGGACACCTTCCTCGACCTCGCACTCGAGGACAACCTCGAGATGCAGTTCACCTACGAGCTGTTCAACTCGGATGAGAGCCGAATTCCCGAGCTAATCAAGGATCCGCGCACGATCATCGGTCTTTCTGACGGTGGCGCGCATGTGGACATGTTCTGCGACGCCGGCTACTGCACTTATCTGCTCGGCACCTGGGTGCGGGATCGCGAGGTGATGAGCCTGGAGCATGCGGTCAAGCGCATCACCACGGAGCCTGCGGCATTGTTCGGCATCCAGAATCGCGGACGCATTGCGCCCGGTCTTGCGGCGGATTTCGCCATCTTCGATCTGGCGCGCGTCGGCTCCAGCAAGCGCGGCGAGATGCGCCATGACCTGCCAGGCGGCGGACGCCGCCTGGTCGTGCCGGCGCATGGCATCGAGTACACCATCGTCAACGGCACGCCGCTGTTCGAGGCGGGCCGGGACACCGGCACCCGACATGGACAGGTGTTGCGCTCGGGGCGGGCCTGAGCCCCGAGCCTTGCAACGCGGTGGTTCAGCTCTGACCTGAGCCAGACTGATCCCGCCCGCGGGCCTGGATGGCGGCGCGGCGGGCGGCGACTGCCGCCGGATCAACCGCCGCGTTCTCACGCAGCGCGACCTCGGCCTCGAACCGCATGGCCTCGCTGAACGACAGTCCGTAGCCGTCATTGATGAGTCGCTTGTAAGACACGAGCATCGCGGGCTCCAGACTCAGCATGTCCCGGGCAAGCTGCTGGCAGGTGGGCAGCAATGCCTCGGCCTCCACCACGCGATTCACCAGCCCCCAGCGCTCGGCGATCGCGGCATCCACGAAATTCCCCGTCAGGCTCATTTCCTTGGCCCGGTTCACACCGATGAGGCGGGACAGGCGCTGGCTCAAGCCCCAGGCCGGGTGCACGCCCACGCGTCCGTGGGTATCCGCGAAGCGCGCCGTGGGTGACGCAATCAGCACGTCGCAGGCAAGCGCCAGCTCGAAGCCGCCCGTGATCGCCACGCCGTTGATGGCGCCGATGACCGGGCCGGGGAAGGCCGCCATGGCACTGGTCGGATCGAAGGCCGGGTCTCGCGGAGTACCCACCTGCGTGGCGCCACTGCCCAGTTCCCTGAGGTCTATGCCGGCACAGAAGGCCCGCCCCGCCCCGGTGAGAATCACCACCCGAACCTCACCGTTGTCGGCAAGTGCCCTGAAGGTCTCGGCCAGCCGCGCGCGCAGGGCCTGGGACAGGGCATTCAGGCTGTCGGGCCGGTTGAGGGTGACGGTGGCAACACCGTCTTCCAGGCTGACCAGCAGGATGTTTTCGCTCATGAGGGTCTCCGCAGCGGGGGGAGGAGGAACTATAACAAGCCGGTGGGGTCGCTCGGGGCGTGCTCCCAAAAGGGTCCGAGCCCTGCCAGAAATGCGGTTATGGCCTGAGGTCGAAAAATTCTTGGCGGCGCAGACCGCTCGCACCGCACAATCCCCAAGGTGAAGACAAGGTAAAGAATCGGGAACCGCGGCCGAATCTTCAACTCGAAGATTCCGCGCGAGGACGCCTCCGGTCGCCCTCACGAACCCTGACCGGCACTGCCAATGTGGAGCCACTGAATTGCCATGACCCATGTGTTGACCCATCTCCAACGGCTGGAAGCCGAGGGCATCCACATCATTCGGGAAGTCGTCTCGGAGGTGGAAAAGCCCGTCATGCTGTATTCCATAGGCAAGGACTCGGCCGTGATGCTCCATCTGGCGCGCAAGGCCTTCTATCCCGCGCCGCCGCCCTTCCCGCTGCTGCACGTGGACACCACCTGGAAGTTCCGCGCCATGTACGAAATGCGTGCGCGCATGGCCCAGGAAGCTGGCATGGAACTCATCGTGCATCAGAATCCCGAAGCCAAGGCCCGGGGCATCAATCCGTTTGACCACGGATCCCTGCATACCGACATGTGGAAGACCGAGGGCCTGAAGCAGGCACTCGACCTGCACGGTTTCGACGCCGCTTTTGGCGGTGCGCGTCGCGACGAGGAAAAAAGCCGCGCCAAGGAGCGCATCTTTTCCTTCCGTTCGGCGAACCATCGGTGGGACCCCAAGAACCAGCGGCCCGAGCTTTGGCGGCTGTACAACGCGCGCAAGCGCAAGGGTGAGAGCATCCGTGTGTTCCCGATCTCCAACTGGACGGAGCTCGACATCTGGCAATACATCCACCTGGAAAACATTCCCATAGTGCCGCTTTATCTCGCAGCACCGCGGCCGACGGTCTATCGCGATGGCCTGCTCTTGATGGTGGATGACGAACGTTTCCCGCTGGCCCCGGGTGAAGAGCCCGTGATGCGTTCGGTGCGCTTCCGCACCCTGGGCTGCTATCCGCTGTCCGGTGCGGTCGAGAGTACCGCCACCACGCTCACGGAAGTCATCCAGGAAACCCTGCTCACCACCACCTCGGAGCGCCAGGGGCGCGCCATCGATCACGATCAGGCGGCGAGCATGGAGAAGAAGAAGCAGGAAGGGTATTTCTGATGAATACGGTCAATCCCGAATCCTCCTATCGCGCGCATGAGCTGATTGCCGAGGACATCGACGCCTATCTTCTGCAGCATCAGCACAAATCCCTGCTGCGCTTCATCACCTGCGGCTCGGTGGATGACGGCAAATCCACGCTCATCGGCCGCCTGCTCTATGACTCCAAGATGATCTTCGAGGATCAGCTCGCCGCGCTGGAGGAGGACTCGCGCCGGGTAGGCACCCAGGGGCAGAACATCGATTTCGCCTTGCTGGTGGACGGCCTTGCCGCGGAGCGCGAGCAGGGCATCACCATCGATGTGGCCTACCGTTTCTTTGCCACCGACAAGCGCAAGTTCATCGTGGCGGATACCCCCGGCCACGAGCAGTACACGCGCAACATGGTGACCGGTGCCTCCACCGCGGATCTCGCGGTGATTCTCATCGATGCCCGCAAAGGCGTGCTCACCCAGACACGTCGCCACAGCTATCTCGCGCATCTCATCGGCATCCGCAATCTGGTGCTGGCGGTGAACAAGATGGATCTGGTGGGCTTTGACGAGTCCACCTTCAATCGCATCGTGGAGGACTACACCGCTTTTGCGACTTCCATCGGCATCATGGAATTCACCGCTATCCCGATCTCGGGCTACATGGGTGACAACGTCACTGCCGCCTCCACCAACATGCCCTGGTATCAGGGTGTAACGCTGATGGAGCATCTGGAAACGGTCGACGTGGATGTAACGGCGGATCAGGCACGGCCCTTCCGCCTGCCGGTGCAGTGGGTGAGTCGCCCGAACCTCGACTTCCGGGGTTTCGCCGGCATGATCGCAACCGGCAAGGTCAGGCCGGGCGATGCGGTACGCGTCCTGCCTTCAGGCCGGGTCAGTACCGTGGCGCGCATCGTGACCTTGGATGGAGACCTGACGGAAGCGTTCGCGGGGCAATCCATCACCCTCACCCTCAATGACGAAGTGGACTGCTCGCGCGGAGACGTCATCGCGCTGGCCGATGATCCCCCGGAGGTGGCCGACCAGTTCGAGGCCACGCTCGTGTGGATGTCGGATGAAGCGCTGATGCCGGGGCGACCTTACTGGCTCAAGATCGGCACCCAGACGGTATCCGCCCAGATCCATGCGCCGCGCTATCAGGTGAATGTGAACACCATGGAGCATCTCGCGGCCAAGACGCTCGAATTGAATGCCATTGGCGTGGTGACCCTGGCCACGGACAAACCGATCGTCTTCGAGCCCTACGAGGTGAGCCGCGATCTCGGTGGCTTCATCCTCATCGACAAATTCACCAACAGCACCGTGGCCGCCGGGATGCTGAGCTTTGCGCTGCGTCGTAGCCAGAATGTGCACTGGCAGGCGCTGGAGATCACGCGCGACGCACACGCGGCACAGAAGAACCAGCAACCACGCCTGCTCTGGTTCACGGGCCTGTCCGGCGCCGGCAAATCCACCATCGCCAATCTGGTGGAGAAGAAGCTCTACGCGCTTGGCAAACACAGCTTCCTGCTGGATGGAGACAATATCCGTCACGGACTCAATCGCGACCTCGGCTTCACGGATGAAGACCGCGTGGAGAACATTCGCCGGGTGGGGGAGGTGGCAAAACTCATGACCGATGCGGGACTCATCGTGCTGACCGCCTTCATCTCCCCTTTCCGGGCGGAGCGCGAGATGGTGCGGGCGCTCTTTGCACCCGGTGAGTTTGTCGAGGTGCATGTGGATACTCCGCTTGCCGAGGCCGAGCGACGTGATGTGAAAGGGCTCTATCGCAAGGCGCGTGCCGGTGAGTTGAAACACTTCACCGGCATTGATTCGCCCTACGAAGCCCCGGAGAATCCGGAGCTCAGGATAGACACCACCAAACTCTCAGCAGAGGACGCTGCCGAAACCATCGTGGAGTGGTTGCTGCGGGAGGACTGAAGAAAGGATCGCAGTGACTCCAGCCACCGAGCCGGCCGCGCATGCGGCGCTGCCCCTGCTCGGTGAGCTTCTGCTCTTCTGCGCCATCGCCGGCATCCTGATCCCGCTGGTACGGCGTTTCCACCTGAGTCAGGTACTCGCCTTCCTCATCATGGGCGCCATCATCGGCCCGCATGGCCTCGGCAGCCTCACGGCGCCGGATTCATTCCTCCGGCACTTCACCATCACGAATCTCGAGGGCACACGCGCCATTGCGGAATTTGGCGTGGTGTTTTTGCTCTTCACCCTGGGCCTTGAGATGTCGATCTCGCGGCTCTGGTCCATGCGTCGCTGGGTATTCGGTCTCGGCAACGTGCAGATTCTGGTGACCGCCGCCGTCATTGGCTCGCTGGCTTATGCTTTCGGCAATACCGGCGCCGCCTCACTGGTGTTGGGTCTCTCACTTGCCTTGTCTTCCACCGCCATCGTGATGCAGTTGCTGGCCGAGCGCCATGCCATCGCAACCCCGGTGGGGCGTGTCGCTTTCGCCATTCTGCTGATGCAGGACCTGATGGTCGTGCCCCTGCTGGTGCTGGTTGACCATGTGGGCGAGGAAAGTGGCATGGCGCTGGTGCAGGCCCTGGCGCTGGCCGCCGCCAAAGCAGCCGTCGCGGTGGGCGCGATCGCCCTGCTGGGCAAGCGGCTGGTGCAGCCACTGTTCCATCGCGTGTCCTCCACTCAGCAGGCGGACGCTTTCATGGCGTTGATCGTGCTGGTGACCCTCGGCACCGCCACCCTCACCTGGGTGGCAGGCCTCTCGCTTGCCCTGGGTGCTTTTCTCGCCGGCCTGCTGCTGGCCGAGACAGCCTTTCGCCATCAGGTGGAAGTCACCATCGAGCCGTTCAAGGGATTGCTCATCAGCCTGTTTTTCCTGTCCGTAGGGATGGGCATCGATGTGCGCGCCCTGCTCGCGGAGCCACTGTGGGTGCCCTTGTCCATCCTTGGCTTGTTTGTGATCAAGATAGTGCTCGCGACCGGTGCCCTGCGCCTCTTCGGCGTGCGTTGGCCAACGGCGGTGGAGGGAGGCTTCCTGCTCGGCCAGGGCGGCGAGTTCGCCTTCATCGTCATCGGCATTGCGCTTACCCGCGCCCTGCTGCCGCAGGAAGTAGGACAGTTCATGTTGATCGTGGTCGGTTTCAGCATGCTGAGTGCACCCGCCGTAGCGCGCCTGGGGCGCTGGCTGGCCTCGCACCTCGCGGGCACGCAGGATCAGCTCCAGGCAGCGCCGGATGATATGCCTGAGCTGTCCGGTCATGTGGTGATTGCCGGCTTTGGCCGCGTGGGCCAGTTGCTGGGAGACATCCTTGATCGGGAGAGAATCCCTTACCTCGCCCTGGACCGCGATGCCGCGCGGGTGAGGGCACTTTCCGCACGCGGCGCCAGTGTCTATTTCGGTGACACCACCCATCCCGACCTCCTGCCCGGCAAGTTGACCCGGGATGCCATGGCGGTGGTCATCACGCTGGATGATCCCGGGGTTGCGGCGGACATGGCGGAGCGCATCAGCCGCGCACAGCCCGGACTACCGGTGCTCGCGCGTGCGCGGGATGCGCAGCACGCCGCGGTGCTGCGCAAACATGGCGCAGTGGAGGTGGTGCCGGAAACGCTGGAAGCTGCCTTACAGCTGAGCGGCCATGTGCTCGAAGTCCTTGGCTATAACACCGATGCCGCCCAGCACTTGTTGCAGGCTGTGCGCTTGGAGCGCCAGCAACCGTAGCAACCTGAAAGCGCAGGACCGCTGCCGGCGCGCCGCGTGCGATTCAAGGCCGACGCAATGCCTCCTTGAGGGTCTGTACGAAACGACCCCACAGATAGGCGCGATGCGCGCGTGCCGGCAAGGACTGCCGTCTCGAATGCCACCACAAATGGCGCAGTGATATCCGTCCACCCGTATTCGCACGCAGCAGTGCCGTGAGCAGCGAGCCGAGAGGCTCGCGCGATGACTGTGCGCCTGCTGCCCGCAGTCGTCGCTCCATGATCACATCGGAGATCCCCTGCCAGTAGTGGCGCTCGAGAACCCATGCCGGTGACAGTCTCTCGGGCGCGATGCGGTGATGGAGGCGTGCTTCCGCGCAATACCAGAAGCGCCTGCCTTCCGCCTTGAGGCGCCTGCAGAGCTCGGTTTCGTCATTCGAAAGCAGGTTGGTTCCGCGACGTCCGAGATCTGTCGCGAACCCGCCCGAGGCCAGTAACACTTCGCGGCGGAAAGCCATGTTCACGCCATAGGGAAATTCCTGTGGGCGCATCCAGCGCGAGTGCTCGCCGAGTCGGGAGCAGCCATACCAGGTGATGAGACGGTCATAGAACCAGTCGGGTCGTGGGCCGGGAAAGCGGGGGTCGGTGCGGCCACCAAGCACATCCGTCTCCGGCTGCTGATGGAGGCCGTCCACGACCGCATCCAGCCAACCAGCCTCGAAATCCACGTCATCATCCACGAACGCGATGAGTTCGGTCTCCGCATGCGCAAGTCCCAGATTGCGCGCATGCGAGAGGCCGCAGCGGGGCTCGCGCAGCAGGCGCACGCCAGGCTCAGTCGCTGCAAAATCGCGCAGCACCGTGGAAGTGGCGTCCGTGCTGCCATTGTCCACCAGCAGAATTTCGGCTTGGTGCAGGGATCTGGCGAGCATGCGACTCAAGCTCGCGAGCGTCTCGGCCAGGCTCACGGCGCGGTTCAGCGTGCACAAGATGACGGTGATGTGAGGCGCGGCCATACCCGGGGTGAGGAAAGAGACTTCCCTCGGGTTAGCGGCCGACAGTGACAGGCTTGAAGTGCGCCTGCGAGGATGTAGGCCCGTGGGTTTCAATCCCCGGAGAATGGGGACTTGTTCCGAG
>Ga0315906_10000518_pt1 | contig 61316 bp, 51 predicted proteins | sample LakEriMetagenome_4_FD_203526 | JGI IMG/M metagenome (GOLD analysis project Ga0315906, IMG submission 203526) | Freshwater fungal communities from buoy surface, Lake Erie, Ohio, United States - Buoy 2 MA122 | ecosystem: Environmental > Aquatic > Freshwater > Lake > Lake biofilm | place: USA... | reverse complement strand
GATTCCGCCATTCTGTATCAGATCTATGCCGAGCAATCGGCGCAGTTGCAGTTGTTCGGGCGCAAAGATACCTGGCTCAGTGGTTCTCTGCGTTACAGCCTGCTCAACAACTATGACGAGTTCAAGTACACCGCGCCCAGCAATCTGCCGCGGGTGCGTACTTATATGCGTGAATACCTGACGACTTCGGATTTGACGATGCCGAACCTGCAGGTCACCCACGCCCGGAAAATTGCTGACAATCAATATGTCAGTGCGTATGCCGGTTATCTGGAGGAGATGTTCGCCGGTTTTGGCGGTGAATGGCTGTACCGGCCCTTTGCTTCGCGTGTTGCTTTTGGCGTTGATGCCAACCTGGTGCGCCAGCGCGGCTTTGAGCAGAACTTCGACATGCTCAGTCCGACTTATGACGTGGCGACCGGTCATGCCACGCTGTATTGGGATACCGGCTGGCATGGGGTGGATGTCCGCGCCAGTGTCGGGCGTTATCTGGCCAAGGACTTAGGCGGCACGCTGGAGATGTCGCGCCGTTTCAGCAACGGTGTGATTTTCGGCGCGTACGCCACCAAGACCAATGTTTCCGCAGAGCAGTTCGGCGAGGGTAGTTTCGACAAAGGCCTGTTCATCGGCATCCCGTTCGATGCGATGTTTACCCGGTCGAGCGGAACAACGGGCTTTTTCAACTGGAAACCGCTGACGCGTGACGGCGGCGCCAAGTTGTGGCGGCAGGAGTGGCTCTACGACATCACGCGCACACGCGACCTGCGCACGATGGAAACCAAGGCGGCGCCGCCCGCCAATGCAAATTTGATGCCTGCTGATCATCAGTCGCGCTGGCAGCCGCCGGCTGAAGCGAAGCCTGCATACACCGCTGCCGTGGCGCCGGTGGCTGATCCGGTGTGGCGTGCCGATGCGGGACCGACGCTGAAACTGATCGAGGCGCTGGACCGTCAGGGCTTCCGCAATGTTGTTGTCGATTACGACGGTTCACATCGCCTGAACCTGAAACTCGCGCATGAGCGCCTGAAGCCGCTGAGCAGGGCGGTGGGCCGCGCGGCGCGCACGGCGCTCAATCTGGCGCCTGCGGAGGTGCGTGAAATCCGCATCCAGCTGGCCGAGGTGAATGATCCGCTGGTCGAGTATGACTTTTTTGATCTGCGGCGTCTGCGTGCGCATTTGGCCGGGGAGTTGCCGGCTTCAGAACTGAAGAATTTTGTTGCCGTGCGTTATCTGCATCAGGGGGCGCGCGAGAGTGATCCGCTGGCGCAGCTGGCGGATATCGCCAGTGTGTCGGCGACGCTGCCGCTGAAGGATGTGCTGCCGGGGGCTTTGTACTATGAGCCGCGCCGGGTGATCGATGATTTCGGTCTGGCGGCGAAGGAAGTAGGGCGTGTGGATTGGGTGAATGCGGTCGGTGTCAGTTTGCTGGCAGTCGGTGGCAGTTCCTTGCTCGATAGCCGCGGTCTGCAGTTTGCCAAGGATCACGCCAACGCCAGCTGGCTGAAGGGCATCAACAGTGTGGGTAACGCCTTGCCGTGGTTGGGTTTGGCCGGGGCGGGGGTGCTGGCGCTCGATAGCAGCGATCCGCGTCGTGCACGCACGGGTTTGTCAGCAGCGGAAGCGGGTGTCACTGCGGCAGTGGCGGCGACCGGGCTCAAGTATGTGTTTGGTCGTGCGCGGCCGAATTCGGGATTGTCGAAGAATGATTTTGAATTCTTCAGCGGCGATTCGACACGGGGCTCGATGCCTTCACGCCATACCGCCGTGGCCTGGGCTGTGGCGACCCCCTTTGCTGAGGAATACAAAGCGCCGTGGTTGTATGGCGTGGCGGCGATCACCAATCTGGCGCGTATCGGCAAGCAGGAGCACTGGGTGTCGGATACGGTGGCGGGCAGCCTGCTGGGTTACGGCATCGGCCGCTTGTTCTGGGAATCGTCGCGGGCGAATTCAACGCTGCCGCAGGTGATGGTTGATCCGTCCGGGGTGACGATGTCATGGACGTATTACTGATGATGAGCGCATCCCGATTGTTGCGCGTTGTTGTCCGCTGGAGCGGTGTGGCGGTGTTGTGCGCAATGCCGCTGGGCGCGATTGCAGCGGATGCCTGCCGGGTGATCGATCCTGAACTGCAGGGGCAATACACCGGGCCTTGTGTCAATGGCTTGGCGCAGGGCAATGGCTTGGCGGTGGGTACGGCGCGTTACACCGGCGATTTTGTCGCAGGTCGCAAACACGGCAACGGGCTCAAGGTCTGGCCCAATGGCGACCGTTACGAGGGCGCTTTCGTCAACGACATGAAGCAGGGCCAGGGCGCGTATCGCTGGGGCGCGGGCTCCGCCTGGGCGGGGCAGCGTTATGTCGGGGCGTATGTCGCGGATCGGCGTGAAGGCCTGGGCAGTTATGAATGGCCCGATGGCCGCAAGCTGAGCGGGCAGTGGCAGGCGGATATGCCGTCGCCGATGCTGGCGGCACAGATGCAGACCACGATCCGGGTTTATGCGGAGCAGATGGTGCGCGTCAGCATTCCCGGTGCAAAAGTTTGTCGCAGTGTGCCGGTCGGCATCAGCGAGATCGATACCATTACCGCGGTGGTGCTCGCGGTGGAAGGCGATCGCATCCGTGTGCGTATCGAGCGTGAGGGGCGGTTGGGTGGTGAACTCGACGGCCGCGCGGTCAAGGTCGGGATGGAGTTGTCCGATTACGTGGATCGCTGGGCGGTGTGCCGGTAAGTATTCGGTTATTGCCAGATTTTTCGAATGTGTCTACAATGTTTATACATTTGATATCTGTGCGGGAGAGTTTTATGGATGCAGTGATCCGCAAATGGGGCAATAGCCCGGCGGTGCGGTTGACGACTTCAACGATGAAGGCGGCGGCTTTCAATCTGGAACAGCAGGTCACGATCAAGGCGACCAAGGGGCGCATTGTCATTGAGCCCGCCGATCAGACCGAATTCAGTCTGGAATCTCTGGTTTCCGGGATCAGCAAAGACAACCGCCATGATGAAATTGATTTTGGCGCACCGGTAGGACGGGAGAGCCTTTAATGGCAGCCCGTGTATACGTACCGGAGGCAGGGGATCTGGTGTGGTTGGAGTTTGATCCTCAGGCCGGTCATGAGCAGGCTGGGCGTCGCCCGGCGTTGGTCATCAGTCCTGCCATTTACAACGCCAAGGCCGGGTTGATGGTCTGCTGCCCGATGTCGACACGGGTCAAGGGCTACCCCTTTGAAGTGAAAACCTTCGCGGACGGTGTGGAAGGGGTGGTGTTGTCCGATCAGGTCAAGTCATTGGACTGGAAACAACGCCGTGCTCGAAAAAAGGGCCGCGTGGAGGCATCCGTGTTGCATGAAGTTCGGGCGAAAATCAAAGCACTGTTGCAAATCAAATAGCTGCTGTTTTTTTGATTGATCCACTTTTGCTGATGCTGATCGAAGTCAAGTTGAAGTTTCACTGAAGATTTACCGGAGGCTGACGTGCTGTTAACGTTTCGCCCTCGCATAAAGAAGAATTCATCAAGGAGAAGGTCTTGAGCCATCTGCGCCACACCGAACAACGCAAGCGCTTCCGCGCCATTCTCAACGGCACCGAGTGCCTGTCGCCAGCCAGTGTGTATGACGCGTTGTCAGCCCGCGTTGCGGAAAGCGTGGGTTACAAACTGGGGATCCTGGCGGGGTCGGTGTCGTCGAACACGACGCTGGCTGCCCCGGATCTGATCCTGCTGACCCTGACCGACTTTGCCGATCAGGTGCGGCGCATCATGCGTGTCAGCGACCTGAGCCTGCTGGTGGATGCCGATCATGGTTACGGCAATGCGCTGAACGTGATGCGTACGGTGCAGGAACTGGAACACTCGGGCGTGTCGGCCATGAGCATTGAAGACACCGCGCTGCCGATCCGTTATGGCCAGCCGGAAGGTCAGGACGAACTGATTTCAGTCGGTGAGATGGTCGGCAAGCTGAAAGCGGCGGTTGCTGCCCGCCGCGATCCGTCCACGGTGATTGCCGGCCGTACCGCGGCGTTGAAGGTCGAAGGCACCGAAAAAACCGTGGAGCGGGTGAAGGCCTATGCCGCGTGCGGTGTGGACTGCATTTTTATCATCGGTGTGGAAACGGCGGCTCAGGTGCAGGCGGTGCGTGACGCTTCGAAATTGCCCGTTATCGTTGGTCCCGGAAAAACCACGGCGACCCGTGAAGAATTTGCCCAAGCCGGCGCACGGGTGCTGTTGCAGGGCCATCAGCCGGTGGCCGCGGCGGTCAAGGCGCTGCGTGAGGTATACGAGCATCTGCACAACGGTGGTGCAGCGGCCGATCTGAAGGACAGGATTGCATCGAACAAGGAAATGGATGCGCTGGTATTCGGCGAGGATTACAAAAAGTACATACGCGACTTCCTGCGCTGAGTCTTTTGATCCGGGTCAAATCCCGGAAGAAACACTACGCCCGGCGCAATGCCGGGCGTAAAGCTTTAAAATAGCCCCACAACATCAATACCGGACGGTATTGCGGCCGGCGGTCATCAAAGCCGGTTTTATTGAGGAGAGAATGACCTATGCATAAAATCGATACCACCGGTGTGGGCGATCGTACGCCGAAAGACCGCCGCGGCCTGGATGTGCTGCGCGATCCGCTGCTCAATCGCGGCACCGGGTTTACCGAGGAAGAGCGCGAGGCCTACGGCCTGCGCGGGCTGCTGCCGGCGCATGTGTATACGCAAGCCGAGCAGGCCGAGCGTTTCCTGATTTCATTTCGCAAGCTGACCGACCCGCTGGACAAGTTTGTCGCGTTGAATGCCTTGCATGACCGCAACGAGGATCTGTTTTTCAGCATTCTTGTCGATCACATCGATGAAATGCAGCCGCTGGTCTACACGCCGGTGGTGGGGCTGGCCTGCCAGAAGTTCGGCCAGGTGTTCCAGCGTCCGCGCGGCATGTTCATCAGCATCAAGGATCGCGGCCAAATTGCCAAGGTGCTGCGCAACTGGCCTTACGAGGCCGGCATCATTGTGGTCACCGACGGCGAGCGCATCCTCGGGCTGGGTGACCTGGGCGCGCACGGCATGGGCATTCCGGTGGGCAAGCTGTCGCTGTATACGGCCTGCGCCGGCATTCACCCGCGGCTGTGCCTGCCGGTGACCCTGGATGTGGGCTGCAACAACGATGAAGTGCGCAACGAGCCGTTTTATATCGGTCTGCGCCAGAAGCGTGTCACCGGCAAGGAATATGACGATTTCATCGAGGAGTTCATCACCGCAGCGCAGGAAGTGTTCCCGGGCGTGGTGATCCAGTTCGAGGATTTCGCCAATCACAACGCTTTCCGCCTGCTCGAGAAATACCGCGGCCGCGTGCCGAGTTTCAATGACGACATCCAGGGCACGGCAGCAGTGGCGCTGGCCGGCATTTTTTCAGCCTTGCGCATCACCGGCGAAAAAATCACCGATCAGCGCATCGTGTTCCTCGGTGCCGGTGAAGCGGCAACGGGTATTGCCGATCTGATTGCGTCGGCGATGGTGGCACAGGGCATGACGCTGGCCGATGCACGCAAGACCTGCTGGTTGGTGGATTCCAAGGGGCTGGTGGTGAAAAGCCGCACCGATCTGGCGCATCACAAATTGAACTACGCGCATGATCATGCGCCGGTGGACGATCTGCTGGGCGCAGTCAAGGCATTGAAACCGACGGCGATCATCGGCGTGTCCGCGGTGGGCGGCACCTTCACCAAGGATGTTCTGGAAGAGATGGCGCGGCTCAACAAGCGGCCGATCGTGTTTGCGCTGTCGAACCCGACGTCACAGGCTGAGTGCACCGCCGAGGAAGCCTATCGCCATACCGGCGGCCGCGCGCTGTTTGCCTGCGGCAGTCCGTTTGATCCGGTGACACTCAACGGCCAGACCTTCGTGCCGCGCCAGGGTAATAACTCGTACATTTTCCCCGGCATCGGCCTGGGGGCGATTGCCAGCAAGACCAAGGTCATCACCGACGAGATGTTCATGAAGTCGGCGCATACGCTGGCGCAGTTGGTCACCGAGTCCGATCTGGCACAGGGCAGCCTTTATCCCGCGTTGCCGCGCATTCGTGAAGTTTCGGCGCAGATTGCCGCGGCGACGGCCGGTGCGGCGTATGAGAGCGGTATTGCCGGACGGGCGGCGGCGGCGAGTACGCTGCCGGAGATCGAGAACCAGATGTACGAGCCACACCAGAAAAAATGATATAACTAATTGTTTAATAAGTGTTTATTTATATTTCTTATTTTGACACTGCGTGAAGATTGATATAAAGTAAGGAATAATAAATTTGTAAGGAATGATATGGCTACCGCGACCCTGACCAGTAAAGGTCAACTCACCCTGCCCAAATCGGTTCGCGACCGCATGGGGTTGGATTCGGGTGACCGGGTCGAGTTTGTGGAAGTGACCGATGGCGTGTTCAATATCGTGGCCACGACCCGGGATATTCGGGAACTGAAGGGGATGATCCCCAAGCCCGAAAAATCGGTCAGTCTTGAAGATATGAATCGTGCCATCGCCCAACGGGGCGGTCGCCGGTGATCGGCATAGATACCAATGTGCTGGTCAGATATCTGACCCAGGACGATGCGGAGCAGTCCAGGGTTGCGACACGATTCATTGAGCAGGTCATTACACCGGAAAACCCCGGCCACATCACCGGAATCACCCTCTGCGAACTGGTCTGGGTGCTCAGCGAATGTTATGAAGCGGACCACGCTCGAATCAAAGTTGTCATTGAGGGCTTGCTGTCTTCAAAACAGTTGAACGTTGAAAACCCCGAACTGGTGTGGGGCGCATTACGCGACTGGACTGAATTCGGATCCGATTTCAGCGATGCATTGATCGGCCGTTTGGTATTAGCCCGAGGTGGCGCATCAACCGTTACCTTTGATCGGGCGGCTTCAAAGTTGCCCGGTTTTGAATTGCTCAAATAGTCAATGAGTGCTCCCGGCCCGTTGGCAGACTGATGCTGAGCTTCAATGAAAAACGGCGCGGGTTTATTCCCGCGCCGTTTTTTTATGGCTGTGCGGATTACGGTGCCGCGGCAGGGCTTTGTTGCGAAACCTGCTGTTTGTCGGCGGGCGGGGTCCAGCCGCCGCCCAGCGCGCGATACAGCTGCACCACCGCTGCGTAGACGTCGCGCCGGGTCTGCGCCAGCGACAGTTCAGAGGTGAAGGACTGACGTTCGGAGTCGAGAACTTCGAAATAACTGGATACCCCGCCGCGATAACGCGACTGGGTCAGCTTCAGGCGTTTGCTGTCCGCTTCGGAGATGCGTTGTTGGCTGTCGCGCTGTACGCGTAATTGCTGGTAGCCGACCAGTGCGTCCTCGACCTCACGCAGGGCGACCTGAATGGATTGGCGATACTGTTCCAGGGCGATATTTTGTTGTGCCAGCGCGGCATCAATGCCGCCTTCGAGGCGTCCGGCAGTAAAGATCGGCAGGGTCACCGCCGGATTGATCGATGCGGCTTGGCGATTGCTGTTGAACAATGCGCTGCCTTCAGGGCTGATGAAGCCGAAGAAGGCCGTCAATGAGATCGTCGGCAGGTAAGCCTTGCGCGCGGCATCAACATTCGCTGCGGTCGAGGCCAGCGACTGCTCGGCAGCGCGCACATCGGGGCGGCGTTCGATCAATTGAGCAGGCAGGCCCGCGGGCAGCGTCAGCGGCAGCACGTAATCGCTGAGTTTGGACTGGCGGGCAATTGGGCCGGGATTGCGGCCGATCAATACCGACAATGCGTTTTCACTTTGCACGCGGCGACGTTCCAGTTCGGCAATGGTGCTTTCGGCCCCGGCGAGCAGGGACTCGGCCTGATAAAGATCCACGGCCGAGACCACGCCGTTGTCGAAACGCAGTTTGACCAGGCGTAACGAATCGCGACGGGTAGCCATGGTGCGTTTGGCGATATCGAGCTGCTCGTCGAGGCCCAGCAGGTCGAGATAGGTCAGGGAAACCTGGGCAATCAGACTGATTTCGAAGGCACGGCGGCTTTCCTCGCTGGATATCAGGCTGCGGTAGGCGGCTTCGTTCAGCGAACGCACACGGCCCCACAGGTCGATTTCCCAGCTCGGCATGGCGAGACCGAAGCTGTGGATTTCACTGCTACGGTTTTCAACGGCGCTGGCCGCGGAAGGCTGGCGGGTGCGCTCGTAGCTGGCGTCGGCGGCCACTGTGGGGAACAGGTTTGAACGCTGGATGCCGTACTGGGCGCGCACCAGTTCCACGCGGGCCGCGGCAATGCGCAGGTCGGTGTTTTCGGCCAGTGCGGTGTTGATCAGGGCCTGCAGCTCTGCGGTACGGAACAGGTCGCCCCAGGGACGGTCGGCCAGTGATTCGGTCGTGGTGCTGTCGGTGCGCCATCCGGCGGGCATTTCAACCGCGGGACGTTTGAATTCCGGGGTCATGCAGCCGGCGAGGCACAGCGCAAGGACGACAGCACTGAAACGGAAGGATTTCATGGCGCCACCTTCACGGGTTGAGTGTCGGCTCCGGGGGACTTTTTACGTTTGTCGCCGCCCAGATAGGTCATCGCGATGAAGTAGAACAGCGGCGTGAAAAACACGCCGATCAGCGTGGCGGCAAGCATGCCGCCGAGGATGCCGGTGCCCACCGAGTGTTGGGTGGCCGCACCGGCGCCGGAAGCGCGCACCAGCGGCAGTACGCCGAGGATGAAAGCCAGTGAAGTCATCACGATCGGTCGCAGGCGCAATCGTGCGGCGTCCATCGCCGCATCGATCACCGACAGGCCTTCTTCGTAACGCTGTTTGGCGAATTCGACGATCAGGATGCCGTTTTTGCCGGCGAGGCCGACCAGCGTGATCAGACTGACCTGGAAAAACACGTCGTTGGGGGTGCCGCGCAGCAGCAGTGCGATCAATGCGCCAAGGATGCCGATCGGCACGATCAGGAACACCGAAATCGGCAGCGTCCAGCTTTCATAGAGTGCTGCGAGAAACAGGAACACGAATATGAACGACAGCAGGAAAATGAATCCGGCCTGGCCGCCGGAGATTTTTTCCTGCAACGACTGGCCAGACCACTGAAAGCCCATACCCTGCGGCAGCGCTGCGGCGGAGATTTCCTCCATCGCGGCGAGCGCTTCACCGGAACTGCGCCCGGGTGCGGAAGTGCCGCTCAACTGGACGGCGGGGTAGCCGTTGTAGCGCGTCAGTGCGATGGGGGCTGAACGGTATTCGACCGAAGTCAAGGTGGCCAAAGGCACGATGTTGCCGCTGGCGTTGCGCACATAAAAGCGCTGCAGATAGACCGGATCGGAGCGGAATTTCTGGTCGGCCTGCATTTTCACCTTGAGATTGGTGCCGAAGGCGCTGAACTGGTTGACGAAGCTGGAGCCGAGCAGCGTGCCGATGGTGGCGTAGACGTCGGGCAGCGGCACGCCCAGCGCTTTGGCCTTGTTGCGGTCGACGTTGATAAACAGCGTCTGCACGCTGGGTGAGGCGACGTTGCGCGTGCCGGCGAGCCGTTCGTCTTTGGCTGCTGCGGCGACCACTTCACGAGCGGTCTTGTCGAGTTTTTCCCGGTCACCGTCAAGGGCCAGCAGCCGGTAGTCAAAGCCGGCAATGTTGCCCATACCGGAAATCGGCGGCTCGTTGATGGCGAAAACCCGTGCTTCGGGAATGCCCAGATAGAACTTGGCGTTCAGCCGCTGGATGATGCGCCGGACATGCTGCTGCGGGTCGGCGCGTTCCTCCCATGGTTTGAGGGTGACGTACAGGAAACCCTGATTGGCGTAGCGATAGAAAATCGAAAATCCGGGGATGCTGATGATGTCCTTGACGCCGGCTTCGGTGCGCACGATGGCTTCACTGCGCTTCATCACCTCGGCCACGCGTTCCGGCGAGGCGCCGGCGGGGAGGTCGATCGCGACGAACATCGTGCCCTTGTCTTCTTCCGGCACGAATCCGCCGGGAATCATCTTGAACAGGAAGATCACACCGGCGAGGATCACGGCGTAGATCAGCATCGAGCGCACGCCGCGCTTGATGACCACGCCGACGATGCCGACATAGCGGCTGGTGACTTTCTCGAAAAAGCGGTCGAAGGCGAGGATGGGTTTGGGTTTGTGTACGCCGGGTTTGAGGATCAGTGCGCACAGCGCAGGCGTCAGCGTCAGGGCGGTGACCGCGGACAAAAGTGTGGAAACGGTGATGGTGACGGCAAACTGCTTGTAGAGAGTACCGGTCACACCACCAAGGAAAGCGATGGGCACGAACACCGCGCAGATCACCGCGGTGACGCCGATGATGGCGCCGCCGATGCCGTCCATGGCTTTGCGCGCGGCTTCGGCCGGCGGCAGCTTGTCGTCATGCATGATTTTTTCGACGGATTCCACCACCACAATGGCATCGTCGACGACGATACCGATGGCCAGCACCATCGCGAACAGCGTCAGCATGTTGATCGAGAATCCCATCAGCAGCATGCCGGCGAGGGTGCCGATCAGCGAAACCGGGATGGCGATCATCGGGATGATCGTGGCGCGGATGCTGCCCAGGAACAGGTAAACGACCAGCAGCACCAGGATGAAGGCTTCAACGAAGGTGTGCAGCACCAGTTTGATCGACGCGTTGACGAACACCGTAGTGTCGTACGGCACATCCCATTTGATGCCCTGCGGAATGCTGGGGGCGAGTTCGGTCATTTTGGCGCGTACGGCCTTGGCCACGTCGAGCGCGTTGGCGCCCGGTCGCAGGTAGATGCCGAGACCGGTGCCGGGCTTGCCGTTCATGCGCAGGCTGACCTGGTAATCATCGGCGCCGAGTTCAACGCGGGCCACATCGCGCACGCGAACCACCGAGCCGTCGTTCACTGCGCGGACGATGATGTTGCCGAACTGCTCCGGCGTGCTGAAGGTGCCGCTGGTCTGCACCGGGAAAGTGAGCATCTGGCCGCGGGCGCTGGGGTTGCTGCCGATTTCGCCCACCGGATAATTCTGGTTCTGTTCGCGGATGGCCGCTGCAACGTCGGTGACGGTGAGGCGGTATTTGGCGAGCTGGTCGGGATCGATCCAGATGCGCATGGCGTAGGGATTGCCGAACAGCGCGACATCGCCGACGCCGCCGACGCGTTTGAGTTCAGGCACCATCGTCGCATTGGCCAGATTGCTCAGGTAGGCCTGGTCGAAGCGCGGGTCTTCGGAATACATGGTGACGATCTGCAGCATCTGCGGGTTGGTCTTGTCGACCTTGACGCCGTTCTGCAGCACAGGTTGGGGCAGTAGCGCTTCGACGCGTTTGACGCGGTTGTTGACCTCGACCGTGGCGATATCGAGATCGGTGCCGGCTTCGAACACCACATAGAGCTCCATCAGCCCGCTGGCTGAACTGGTGGAGAACATGTAGAGCAGGCCGGATACACCGTTCATTTCGCGTTCCAGCGGTGCGGCGACGGTGTCCTCGAGGATCTCGGGGCTGGCGCCGGGATACACCGCGGTGACTTTGACCTGCGGCGGCGCGACGTTCGGATACTGCTCGATGGCCAGCTGGCGCGAGGCCAGCGCCCCGACCAGGGTCAGGATCAGCGCGATGACGGTGGCAAGGACCGGGCGGTCAACAAAGAAGCGCATGGCTTATTTCGACTTGGCCGGCGCGGCAGCGGCCGTTGCCGGGGCTGCAGCAGCGGGTGTGGTTGACGCCGGTGCATAAGGGGCGGGTTTGACCGTGGCGCCGGGTTACACTTTTTGCAGACCTTCGACAATCACCTGATCACCGGCCGCGAGACCTTTTTCGATGACCCAGCCGTTTTTGACCCACTCGCCGACGACCAGGTCTCGCCGTTCCACCTTGTTATCCGCAGTGACCACAAAAACGGCGTGGCCTGAAGGCAGCTTCATCACCGCCTGCTGGGGCACGACGATGGCGTTGGGGCGCTGGCCGGCGGTCAGTTGCACGTGCACAAACATGCCCGGCAGCAGGTTGGGGTAGCTTTTGTTGGAGAGCACGATACGCAGCGTGATGGTGCCGGTTTCGCGGTTGACCTGGGCGTCGGTCACATCAATCCGGCCGGGCTCTTTGTATTCACTGCCGTCGGGCAGCAGCAGGCGGGCATTTTCCCCGGTTTGCTCCTTGATTTCGCCACTGCGGATCGCGCGCTGCAGCATCAGCGCATCGCGGTCGGGCATGGTGAAGTTGACGTAGATCGGATCGAGCTTTTCGATGGTGGCGAGCAGCGTGGGTTCGCCTTTGCCTACCAGCGCGCCTTCCGGAACCAGTGAAAAACCGATGCGCCCGGTCTCGGCGGCGAGGATGCGCGTATAACCCAGATTCAGTTTTGCGCGATCCAGTTGTGATTTGGCTGACTGCACGGCGGATTCGGCCTGGCGCAGCTGGGTCGCGGCGTCGTCGTAGTCCTGCTTGCTGATGGCGTCTTCCTTGGCCAGCGGGGCGTAACGGGCTTCGCGGGCTTTGGCGTTGACCAGATTCGCTTCGGCCTGGGCCAGCGCGGCCAGCGCGTCGCGCTGTGCAGCCTCGTAGTTGTCCGGATCAATCGAATACAGCAGCTGCCCGGCTTTTACATTGGTGCCTTCATCGTAGTGACGTTTGGTCAGCACGCCCTCGACCCGCGCCCGCACCTGCACCGAACGGTAGGCGACGACGTTGCCGACGTATTCACGCACCACCGGCACCGTGGTGGTTTCGGCGGTGATGAATTTGACCTCCATCGGCGGCATGGCCGGAGGCGCTGCCTTTTCGCCGCAAGCATAGAGCAGCGGGATGAGGGTCGCTGCAGTGATCAGGCGCAACGTGCGTGGAGTGCGTGTGGTTGGCATATTGTGATCCAGCGGGCGTTCGGTTGGTCTGTGCTGCGCGGGTATGGCGTCTTTGGATGCACCAAACATGATGGATTGGATGGGCGCAGGCAAGGCTGAAGGATATTCTAATCGGGTACTGTTTTCAGGTGATCACCGGTCTTCAAAGGTGATTATCGAGGTTGTTTTTGTCCAGTACGGCCGTCTGGAATAAAAAAGCCGGGATGGTGTATCCCGGCTTTTTGAGGGTGATGACAAGCGATTACGCTGCGGCGAGCAGTTCGCGCAGCACGTAAGGAAGAATACCGCCGTGTTTCAGGTAATCGACTTCGATGCCGGTGTCGATGCGCAGCGTCAGCGGTACGCGCTGGGTGCTGCCGTCGGCGCGGGTGATCACCATGGTGACATCCTGCAGCGGTTTGACGTTGCCGCCGTTCATGCCTTCGATGGTGAAAGTCTCGGTGCCGTCGATTTTCAGCGACTGCACGCTGTCACCGGGCTTGAACTGCAGCGGCAGCACGCCCATGCCGATCAGGTTGGCGCGGTGGATGCGCTCGAAGCTTTTGACGATGACAGCCCGCACGCCGAGCAGTTGCACGCCCTTGGCCGCCCAGTCGCGCGATGAACCCATGCCGTAGTCATCGCCGCCGAAAATCACCAGAGGGGTGTTTTTGGAGCGATAGATTTCCGAGGCTTCAAAAATCGTCATCTGTTCGCCGGTGGGCTGCACCTTGGTGATCGGACCTTCGGTGCCGGGTGCGACCGCGTTGCGCAGGCGCACATTGGCGAAGGTGCCGCGCACCATCAGTTCATGGTTGCAGCGGCGTACGCCGAAGTGGCCCCATTCCGAGGGCGGGTGGTCCTTGAACGGCTCCAGCCACTTGCCTGCCGGTGTGCCGGGTTTGATCTTGGTCGACGGGCTGATATGGTCGGTGGTGATCGAGTCGCCGAGGATGGCGAGGGCACGCGCACCCTTGATGTCTTCGACCTTGTCGAGATTTTTGGTGACGCCTTCAAAAAACGGCGGCTCCTTGATGAAGGTGGATTTTGCATCCCATTCATACACTGCGCCCTTGATCGTGGGGATGGCTTCCCACAGCTTCTTGTTGCCCGACAGATCGCCGTATTCGCGGCGGAAGTGTTCGGCATTGGCGGCGTACTTGAGCAGTGCTGCGACTTCGGCATCGGTCGGCCACAGGTCTTTCAGGAATACCGGCTTGCCGTCTTTGTCCTTGCCCAGCGGATCCTTGGTCAGATCGGTACGCACGGTGCCGGCAATCGCGTAGGCGACGACCAGCGCGGGGCTGGCGAGGTAGTTGGCGCGCAGGTTGGCGTGGACGCGGGCTTCGAAGTTGCGATTGCCCGAGAGCACGGCGCAGGTCACGAGATCCTGCGAAACCACGGCTTCTTCAATCTTGGCATCCAGCGGACCGGCGGCGCCCATGCAGGTGGTGCAGCCGTAGGCGACGACGCTGAAGCCGAGTTTTTCCAGCGACGGCAGCAGGCCTGCATCGCGCAGATAGGCGGTGACGACCTTGGAGCCCGGCGCCAGCGAAGTTTTGACGCGGGAATTAACGGTCAGACCTTTTTCCACCGCGCGTTTGGCCAGCAGACCGGCCGCCAGCAGTAGGGCGGGGTTGGAGGTGTTGGTGCAGGAGGTGATCGAGGCGATCAGCACGTCGCCGTGGCCGACGTCGAACTCGGCATGGCCCGAGGGCACGCGGCGGTTCAGATCGGCAGCGGGGCGGGCATAGCCATTCTTGTCGGTCGGTGCCGAGAACAGCGTATCGAATCCACGGCCGAGATCGGGCAGATTGACACGGTCCTGCGGGCGTTTCGGGCCGGACAGGCTCGGTACGATGGTGTCGAGGTCGAGGTTGATGACTTCGGTGTAATCGATTTCGCCGGATTTGGGCATGCCGAACATGCCTTGTGCCTTGAAGTAGGCCTCGATGGCAGAAACCAGTTCCGGTTCACGACCGGTCGTGCGGAAATAATCGACAGTTTTTTCATCGACCGGGAAGTAGCCCATGGTGGCGCCGTATTCCGGGGCCATGTTGGCGACTGTGCAGCGATCCGCTGCGGTCAGTGCAGTGGCGCCTTCGCCAAAGAACTCGACGAACTTGCCGACAACCTTGGCTTTACGCATCAGTTCGGTGACGGTCAGTGCGAGGTCGGTCGCGGTGACGCCTTCGCGCAACTTGCCGGTCAGGTGGCAGCCGACCACGTCGGGGGTCAGGAAGGCATTGGGCTGGCCGAGCATGCCGGCTTCCGCTTCAATGCCGCCGACGCCCCAGGCCACGATGCCGATGCCGTTAACCATCGTGGTGTGTGAGTCGGTGCCGAACACGGTGTCGGGGAACCATACGCCGTCTTTTTCCCATACGCCGCGCGACAGGTGTTCCATATTGATCTGGTGGATGATGCCGTTGCCGGGCGGGACCACGCGCACGGTGTCAAAGGCGCCCTGCGCCCATTTGACGAAGCGATAACGCTCGGCGTTGCGCTTGAATTCGATTTCCTGATTGACCTGCACCGCATCCGGACGGTTGTAGACGTCGATTTCGACCGAGTGATCGACGACGACGTCGACGGGCACCAGCGGCTCGACTTTGCCCGGCGCCATGCCGAGGCGTTGCGCCGCAGCGCGCATCGCCGACAGGTCATTGAGTGCGCCAAAGCCGATCAGATCCTGCAGCACGATACGCACGACCACAAACGGGATCTCCGTGGTGCGCGCGCCTTTGGCCTGCCATGCGGCAAGTGCCTTGACATGTTCTTCGCTGACGCGCTTGCCGTCACAGTGACGCACCAGCGCTTCGAGTACCACGCGGATCGAGCGCGGCAGGCGGGAGATTTTGCCGAGGCCTGCAGCTTCCAGAGCGGCGAGGCTGTGGTATTTGCCGGTCTTGCCGGGGGAAGGCGTGAATTCCTTCAGGGTCTTGAACGTATCGTTTGCCATTTTGATTTTCCTAAGGTGGGACGAATGCTCAAACGGCGCATTAAGCGCCGTTTGAGTTATTTCTTTAGTTAAGCCGCCGCCATCAGTTCGCGCAGAACAAACGGCAGGATGCCGCCGTGCTTGAGGTATTCAACCTCGATCGGCGAATCAACGCGCAGCGTGACGGTCACGTTCTGCGTGCTGCCGTCCTTGCGATGGATCACCAGCGTCACGTCCTGCATCGGCTTGACGTTGCCGCCTTCGACGCCGATCAGGTCATAGGTTTCTTCGCCGGTGATGCCCAGTGACTGCACGCTGTCGCTGCCCTTGAACTGGCAGGGCAGAACACCCATGCCGACGAGGTTGGAGCGGTGAATCCGCTCGTAACCGCGGGCGACGATGACCTTGATGCCGAGCATCTGGGTGCCTTTGGCCGCCCAGTCGCGCGAGGAGCCGGTGCCGTATTCTTCGCCGCCGAACACGAACAGGGGGGTCTTGTCCTTCTGGTAGCGCATCGAGGCATCAAAAATCTGCATCTTGTCGCCGCTCGGCTGGAAATGCGTCACGCCGCCTTCAGAGCCGGGCACCATCAGGTTCTTGATCCGCGGGTTGGCGAAGGCACCGCGCACCATGACTTCGTGGTTGGTGCGGCGCGAACCGAAGCTCGACAGGTCGGTACTGCCGGCAGCGACCAGCCAGTCACCGGCCAGCGTGCCTTTGCGGATCGGAGCCACCGGGCTGATGTGGTCCGTGGTCAGCTTGTTGCCGAAGATGCCCAGAGCGCGGCCGCCTTTGACGTCGCTGATTTTCGGCAGTTCTTTTTTGAAGCCTTCGAACAGCGGCGGCTCCAGCAGGTAGGTCGACTTGTTGTCCCACTGGAACAGCGCACCCTTGGCTTCCGGGATCGCGTCCCACAGGTCCTTGGCGCCGTCGAGGTTGCTGTATTCACGCTTGAAGTTTTCGGGATTGGTCGCGAACTTCATCACAGCGTCGACTTCAGCGCCGGTGGGCCACAGGTCTTTCAGGAATACCGGCTTGCCGTCCTTGTCGTTGCCCAGCGGATCGGTTTTAACGTTTTTCAGGATCGTGCCGGCCAGCGCGAAAGCAACCACCAGCGGCGGGCTCATCAGGAAGTTGGCCTTCAGGCTCTGGTGAACGCGGGCTTCGAAGTTGCGGTTGCCGGAGAGTACGGCCGCGGAGATCACGTCATTCTTGACGATCGAATCTTCAAGGTCCTTGTCGAGAGGTCCCGCCAGTCCCATGCAGGTGGTGCAGCCGTAGGCGACCACGTAGAAGCCCAGTTGCTCAAGGTAGGGCAGCAGTCCGGAGTCCTTGAGGTAGGCGGTTACGACTTTCGAGCCGGGCGCCAGCGAGGTTTTCACGCGCGGGTGGATCTTCATGCCTTTTTCAACAGCTTTTTTCGCGAGCAGGCCGGCAGCCAGCAGCACCCACGGGTTCGAGGTGTTGGTGCAGGAGGTAATCGCGGCAATGCCGATGTCGCCGTGGCCGACGTCACCGATTGCTGCATTGGCGACGGGGAAGCGCTTGGCCATATCCGCCGCGGGCTTGTTGTAGCCGCTTTCCGCAACCGGCTTCGAGAACAGCTCGGTGAAGCGTGCCTTGATGCCTTCGAGGTTGATGCGGTCTTCCGGCTGTTTCGGGCCGGAGACGCTGGGTCGCACGGTCGACAGGTCGAGTTCGACGACTTGCGAGTAATCGATGTCGCCTTTTTTCGGAATGCCGTACATGCCCTGAGCCTTGAGGTAGGACTCGATGGCATCGCAATGTTCTTCACGGCCGGTCATGCGGTAGTAGGCGAGAGCGGTGTCGTCGATGGCGAAGAAGCCGCAGGTCGCGCCGTAGTCGGGCGACATGTTGGCGACGGTCGCGCGGTCGGTTGCCGACAGCGACGAGGCGCCTTCACCGAAGTATTCAACGAATTTGCCGACGACCTTGGTTTTGCGCAGCAATTCGGTGACGGTCAGTACGAGGTCGGTCGCGGTGACGCCTTCGCGCAGTTTGCCCGTCATGTGCACGCCAACGACGTCCGGCGTCAGGAAGTAATAGGGCTGGCCGAGCATGCCGGCTTCCGCTTCAATGCCGCCCACGCCCCAGGCCAGAATGCCGATGCCGTTAACCATCGTGGTGTGCGAGTCGGTGCCGACGGTGGAGTCGGGATAGTAGACGCCGTTCTTTTCCCAGACGCCGCGCGACAGGTATTCCAGGTTGACCTGATGGCAGATGCCGTTGCCCGGTGGTACGACGCGGATGCCGGAGAAGGCCTGCTTGGCCCACTTGAGGAAGGTGTAACGCTCGCCGTTACGCTCGAACTCGATTTCCATGTTCTTGCGCAGCGCGTCTTTCGAATTGCTGACGTCGACAACGACGGAGTGGTCAACCACCAGATCCACCGGCACCAGCGGTTCGATCTTGGTCGGTTCGAAATTCTGGCGCTTGGCTTCGGCGCGCATCGCGGCGAAGTCGTTCAGCGCGGGGAAGCCGGCCATGTCCTGCAGCATGATGCGGGCGAGGACGAAGGGGATTTCCTGGGTGCGCGGCGCGGTCGGCTGCCAGCCCGCGAGTTCACGCACGCGGTCTTCGGAGATGCTCTTGCCGTCGCAGTTGCGCAGCACCGACTCCAGCACCACGCGCAGGCTCACCGGCAGACGCGAGACCTTGCCCAGACCGGCTTCTTCAAGCGCAGCCAGCGAGTAGTATTTTCCGGTCTTGCCCGATTTGAGTTTGAATTCGCGAAGTGAATTAAAAGCGTTGTTGGCCACGCGGATGCTCCTTGAATATTAGAGATACAAAAAGTGATGCGGAGAAGGGGTACAGACAAACCCGGGATTATAAGGTGTTGCCGGGGCGGAATAAATCCAAAACGCAGGGTTTGGCGAGGTTCGCCATGCGGAATCACCCACCCTTAATGTTCAGATCTGCCAGTTTGTGTTTTGCGAACGGGCAAGGCTTGCAAGGGCCTATCGCGGCAAATTCGCCCAGCGACTTGAACTCCCGCGTATTCCGTCCGGCGCCGTTCATCCGCACAATTTCGGTGCCTGTCATATCGTGGAATGTGAAGGTAGGTGCAGCGTGGGTTTGGCTGTGAATTGCCTGCGCTTTTTCAGTGATTCAGCAACCGTAGGGGGCCTGCAGTCGCTTTGGATTATCCACAATACAGCTGAAAAAATGGCTTGAAAAAGGTAATGGGCGTCGACCCGGTTCAAGTTGTCCGGCTTGATGAGCGGAAGCCTGGCCCGTATCCCTGCCCATAAGCCGGAAGGACGGTTTTATTGAGTCAGCCGCTTTTGCGTCACCCGGTTCCGCTTTGATATCCCCGGTATGGGTTTCAAAGTGGTGGCTTGGGCATCGCGGCTTGCCGTTATCGGGCTTTGGGCGGTCATGTCGCCAGCGAGGCCTTGGGCAGCGGAATGCTGCCCAAGGCCGGCCCGGCATGAGACGAAAAAAGTAAATTATAACAAATACTTAATTAATTTATCGGTAAACCCTCAGATGACCATGAGATCAACAAACTCGTTGACGGGCGTCGCTTCAAGCTTCTTTTGGTCATTACACAGGGCGTAGATCGCTGCGCGCTGTTTTTCCGGGAACTTGCGCGCGAGGTTGGTGCGGAACTTGGCTTCAAGCAAGGGAATACCTTCTTTGCGCCGACGGCGATGGCCTACGGGGTATTCGACAACCACGTTACTGGTTTTGCTGCCGTCCTTGAAGAAAACCTGGATGGCGTTGGCGATCGAGCGTTTCTGCGGGTCGAGGTAGTCCTTGCTCCATTGCTTGTTCTCGACGCATTCCATCTTGTCGCGCAGCTGGTCGACGCGCGGATCATGGGCGACGTCGTCCTCGTAGTCGGCGGCCGTCAGATTGCCCTTGATCAGCCCGATGGCGGCCATGTACTGGATGCAGTGGTCACGGTCTGCCGGGTTATTCAGCGGGCCCTTCTTGTCGATGATGCGGATCGCCGATTCGTGGGTGGTGATAACCACTTTCTTGATGTCGGCCAGACGGTTTTTGACTTGCGGATGCAACTGGATCGCGCATTCAACGGCGGTCTGGGCATGGAACTCGGCAGGAAAGGAGATCTTGAACAGCACGTTTTCCATCACGTAGGAACTGTATTTGCGGGTGAACTTGAAGGGCTGGCCTTTGAAGAGTACGTCGTAGAACCCCCAGCCTTTGGCGGAAAGACCGGAGGGATAACCCATCTCGCCCTTGGAAGCCATCAAGGCCAGTCGCACCGCGCGGCTGGTGGCGTCACCTGCCGCCCAGGACTTGCGCGAGCCGGTGTTGGGGGCATGGCGGTAGGTGCGCAGCGATTGGCCGTCGATCCAGGCGTTTGAGACGGCGTTGATGGTTTCCTCGCGGCTCAGGCCCATCAGGCTGGATACGACTGCGGTCGAAGCAACCTTGACCAGCAGCACGTGATCCAGGCCGACGCGGTTGAAACTGTTCTCCAGCGCGATGACGCCCTGGATTTCGTGGGCCTTGATCATGCCGGTGAGGACATCACGCATAGTCAGCGGTTTTTTTCCGGCGGCAACAGCCTGACGTGAAAGGTAATCCGCCATGGCGAGAATGCCGCCGAGATTGTCCGAGGGATGACCCCATTCCGCGGCCAGCCAGGTGTCATTGAAATCCAGCCAGCGGATCATGCAGCCGATATTGAACGCAGCCATCACAGGATCGAGCTGGAACGAAGTGCCGGGCACTTTGGCGCCGTTGGCCATTGTCGCGCCTGGGACGACGGGCCCCATCAGCTTGGTGCAGGCAGGGTAGGACAGGGCCTCAAAGCCGCAACCGAGGGTGTCCATCAGGCACAGACGGGCAGTGTTGTAGGCCTCGGCGCTGGAAATTTTTGTTTTGGCAGCGTAATCGGCGATGTCGGTGATGACGGCATCGGGTTTGGGGCGGACGTTGGAGATATGTGCGGACATGTTGAGCCTTGTGAATGTTGTTATTTGCGGTCTTTGATGGCGACGAAACTGCGGCCCTCGGGGCCCGTGTACACGGCCGTAGGACGGATGATCTTGTTGTCGATGCGCTGCTCAATCACGTGGGCCGACCAGCCGCTGGTGCGTGAAATGATGAACAGCGGCGTGAACATCGGTGTCGGCACGCCCATGCGGTGGTAGGAGACCGCCGAGTACCAGTCGAGATTCGCGAACATTTTTTTCTCGCGCATCATCACGGTTTCGATGCGCTCGGCAACGTTGAACATTTTCAGGTCGCCGGCTTCATTCGACAGCTTGCGTGCGACTTCCTTAATGATCTTGTTGCGCGGGTCGGCAATGGTATAGACCGGATGACCGAAGCCGATGACCACTTCCTTATTGGCGATGCGCGCCATGATGTCTTTTTCAGCATCATCCGGCGTTTCATACCGGTTCATCACCTCGAAGCCCACTTCATTCGCGCCGCCGTGCTTCGGGCCGCGCAGGGCGCCGATGCCGCCGGTGATCGAGGAATAGATATCCGAACCGGTACCGGCGATGACACGGCAGGTGAAGGTCGAGGCGTTGTATTCGTGTTCGGCGTAGAGATTGAGCGAGGTATGCATTGCGCGCACCCAGGATGCGGGTGCGGGTTTGCCGTGCAAAAGGTGCAGGAAATGACCGCCGATTGAATCATCGTCGGTTTCAACATCGATGCGCTTGCCGTTCTGGCTGTAGTGGTACCAGTAGAGCAGCATCGAGCCGAAGCAGGCCATCAGCCGGTCGGCGATATCACGGGCACCCGGATGATTGTGGTCTTCGCGCTCGGGCATCGCGGCGCCCAGCGCGGAGCAGCCGGTACGCATGACATCCATCGGGTGTGCCGATGGCGGCAGTTCTTCGAGAACGTTGCGCACCACCGCAGGCAGGCCGCGCAGCGACTGCAGTTTGGTTTTGTAACCGCGCAGTTCGGCGCTGTTCGGTAGTTTGCCGTGAACCAGCAGAAAGGCGATTTCCTCGAATTCGCAGGTATCAGCGATATCGAGGATGTCGTATCCGCGGTAATTAAGGTCGTTGCCGCTGCGGCCTACCGTGCACAGCGCGGTGCTGCCGGCGGGAACGCCGGACAGGGCCACGGATTTTTTGGGTTTTGCGGCGGCGGGGGTGTCGGAACTCATGTTTATCTCCTCACTGGACAACAAAAAAGCGGACGCTGCAGAAGTGCAGGGTCCGCTTTGTTTGGGGCATGCCGGATCAGCCGAGCAGGCTCTGGATTGCGTCGCGCTCTTCCTGCAGTTCTTTCAATGTCATTTGCATGCGTTCCTGGCTGAACTTGCTTTGTTTCAGGCCCTGAACGATGGTGTATTTGCCGTCCTTGCAGGTCACCGGGAAGCCGTAAATGATGCCTTTCGGAATGCCATAACTGCCGTCAGAGGGAATGCCCATGCTGACCCAGGTGCCGGCCTTGGTGCCCTTGACCCAGTCGCGGATGTGATCGATTGCTGCATTGGCCGCACTTGCTGCTGAAGACAGGCCGCGTGCATCGATGATTGCAGCACCGCGCTTCTGGATCGTGGGGATGAAATCACTTTCCAGCCAGGCCTGATCCTTGATCATCGGCCAGATTTTCTTGCCGCCAGCCGTGGCGTGGAACAGATCCGGATACTGCGTCGCAGAGTGGTTGCCCCAAACGGCGAGTTTTTTGATGTCGGTAATCGGCTTGCCGATTTTTTGGGCCACCTGCGTCAATGCGCGGTTGTGATCGAGGCGCATCATCGCCGAGAAATTGGTCGGCTTGAGCTTGGGCGCATTGTTCATCGCGATCAGGCAGTTGGTGTTGGCGGGGTTGCCGACTACCAGCACTTTGACGTCGCGCTTGGCTACTTCAGACAGGGCGCGTCCTTGCGGCGCAAAAATCTTGCCGTTGGCTTCGAGCAGGTCTTTGCGCTCCATGCCGGGGCCGCGCGGACGGGCACCGACCAGCAAAGCCACATCGACATCCGCAAAAGCGACCATCGGATCGGAGGCTGCGACCATGCCTTGCAGCAGGGGGAAGGCGCAGTCGTCGAGTTCCATCATCACGCCCTTCAAAGCCTTTTGCGCGCGCTCGTCGGGAATTTCCAGCAATTGAAGGATAACCGGCTGGTCCTTGCCGAGCATTTCGCCGCTGGCGATGCGGAACAGCAGGCTGTAGCCAATCTGGCCGGCGGCGCCCGTCACGGCTACGCGCATGGGTTGTTTCATCTGGAAGCTCCTGAATTTCCTGGGTTTTTGAGATTTGGCGGCTGCCGCGCAGAGGGTAATCCGGATTGCGGCGCTTGCCTTTGTGGACTTCGTTGATGATAACGAACGGGGGGAATTACGGTCAACACGATAACCCGATGCATGGACTAATGAATATTGAGATGATTTTCAGGAGGGCCGGGATTTGGGATTCCCGGTAGGGCTTGATGACTTGCAACTCAGCACCCTCAAACTCGCAGAAAGCTGGCTTTCATTCCTCCACGTTTGCATCATGCGGCAGCGCATGATGACATGTGCAGCGAGGTACCGATGCGTGCTTTACGTGCACGTCAACTCATGAACGTCACATGAACCGTTTTTACGGTTGAAGACCGTTATCCGCGTTTCTACGCAGGAGAAAAGCTGGTAGTATTTCATGCGCTTAAACGTAGTTCTGACACAATTCAGGTTGTGCCAAAAACTCTCAACTGATGTTGTTGCTTGCATTGCAGCATCGCGGTTGTTCCGGTGAGCATCAAACGGTGCCATGGAAAGTGTGGTTGGCTGCCGCCGGTACTCCGTTACGTTGAACGCTAATTTGTAAATCAAGGAGAGTAGCGAGTGTCTTCAACAGTGGCCAAAACCAGGCCCAAGCATCTCAATCTGGTCACCATCAGGTTGCCGGTGCCGGGTATCGTATCCATCATGCATCGCGTCAGCGGAGCGGTGCTGTTTCTGATGTTGCCGCTGCTCCTCTGGCTATTTCAGTCCAGCCTTCAGTCTCCGGAATCGTTCGCCGCGTTTCATTCAGTGGTTTCCAACCCGCTGATGAAGCTTTTCCTGCTGGCGCTGCTGTGGGGCTACCTTCACCACCTGCTGGCGGGCGTGCGGCACTTGTTTCTTGACCTGCACATTGGTGCGGAACTGGAAACTGCACGCGCAAGCAGCATCGTTGTCTTGGTCGGTGCCATTGTTTTGACCTTGGCAGTAGGGGTGCGGCTATGGTGAATCGCGAGGTGGTAGGCGCTCATTACGGGCTGCGCGACTGGCTGGCACAGCGCATTACAGCGGTAATCATGCTGGTGTTCACCCTTTTACTTCTGATGGCACTGGTTACGCTGCCGAAATTCGACTTCTGGCACTGGCAGGCGTTGTGGAATATGTCCTTGATGCGTTATGCGGCGCTGCTTTTTCTGGTCGCTCTGCTGTACCACGCATGGATTGGCGTCCGGAACATATTCATGGATTACATCAAGGCTACCGGCTTGCGGCTGACGCTGTATGTCGTGGTCATATTGGCACTGATCGCCTATGGCGCTTGGACAGTGCAGATTCTGTGGGGCAAATAAGCAATGGGCATTACAACAAGGCAGTTTGATGCGGTCGTAGTGGGCGCAGGCGGATCCGGTCTGCGCGCCGCTCTGCAACTGGCGGAAGCTAACCTTCGGGTTGCAGTGCTTTCGAAGGTGTTCCCGACGCGTTCGCACACCGTGGCCGCGCAGGGCGGTGTTTCCGCTTCGCTCGGCAACGAAGAACCGGACAACTGGCACTGGCATATGTATGACACCGTCAAGGGCTCCGACTATCTCGGCGACCAGGACGCGATCGAATTCATGTGCCGCAAGGCCAATGAAGCGGTGATCGAGCTTGAGCACTACGGCATGCCGTTTGACCGTCTTGATAACGGCAAGATTTATCAGCGTCCTTTCGGTGGACACACCAGCAACTATGGCGAGCGTGCGGTGAAGCGCGCCTGCGCCGCGGCTGACCGCACCGGTCACGCGATGCTGCATACGCTTTACCAGCGCAACGTGCGCGCAAACACCCAATTCTTTGTCGAGTGGATGGCGCTTGACCTGATTCGCAACCAGGCTGGCGATGTGCTTGGCGTGGTGGCAATGGAAATGGAAACCGGTGAGGTCTCCGTTCTGCATGCCAAGGCGACGCTGCTCGCCACAGGCGGTGCCGGCCGGATTTACGCTGCAAGCACCAATGCCTTCATCAATACCGGTGACGGTCTGGGCATGGCGGCCCGCGCCGGTATTTCGCTGGAAGACATGGAGTTCTGGCAGTTCCACCCGACCGGTGTTGCCGGTGCCGGCGTGCTGATTACCGAAGGCGTGCGCGGCGAGGGCGGTTTCCTGCTGAATAAAAATGGTGAACGTTTCATGGAGCGCTATGCGCCGACCGTGAAGGATCTGGCCAGCCGTGACGTGGTGTCGCGCGCGATGGCGACCGAGATCAAGGAAGGCCGTGGCGCCGGCAAGGATGCTGATCATATTCTGTTGAAACTCGATCATCTGGGCGCTGACGTGATCGACAAGCGTCTGCCCGGTATTCGCGAAATCGCGATCAAGTTCGCCAATGTGGATCCGGCAAAAGACCCGATCCCGGTGGTGCCGACCTGTCACTACATGATGGGCGGTATCCCGACCAACATGAATGGCCAGGTGCTCGCCGGCCACAATGGCGGTGCGATCGTCAAAGGTCTTTACGCTGCGGGCGAATGTGCCTGCGTGTCGGTACACGGCGCCAACCGTCTCGGCACCAACTCGTTGCTGGATCTGCTGGTGTTCGGCAAGGCTTCGGGCGAGCAGGTGGTCAAGGATCTGGCGAGTGATGCGCTGGTTCACCAGGATCTGCCGAAAGACGCGGCTGATCTTTCACTCTCGCGACTGGCCCGGCTGGATTCGGCCAAGTCCGGTGAGGACGTTGCCGAGGTGGGGGCGGAAATGCGCCGCACCATGCAACTGCACTGCGGCGTGTTCCGTTTCCCCGACAGCCTGGCTGAAGGTGTACGCAAGATGCAAGAGGTCGGGAAACGCGCGGAGAGCCTGTATGTCAAGGACAAGAGCAAGGTGTTCAACACTGCTCGTGTCGAAGCGCTGGAGCTGGAGAATCTTGTGGAAGTGGCGATGTCGACGATGGTTTCTGCACATGCCCGCCAGGAGTCCCGCGGTGCCCATGACCGCAGCGATTTTCCGGATCGTGATGATGCCAAGTGGATGAAACATACCTTCTGGTACAAGGAAAACAACCGTCTTGAGTATCGTCCGGTCCAGCTGAAGCCGCTGACCGTGGAATCGTTCGAGCCCAAGGCTCGGGTTTATTAAGAATCAAGGAAGACAGATGCGCCTCTCTATCTACCGCTACAACCCGGATGTCGATGAAAAGCCGTACATGAAGGACTATGACATCCAGCTGGAACCGACTGATCGAATGCTGCTGGACGCGTTGATGCGTCTTAAATCGACCGACGATACTTTTTCGTTTCGCCGCTCCTGCCGCGAAGGTGTCTGCGGTTCGGATGCGATGAACATCAACGGCAAGAATGGTCTGGCTTGCATCACCAAGATTGCTGACCTGAAGGAACCGGTGGTGATCCGCCCCTTGCCCGGCCTGCCGGTGATTCGCGATCTGATCGTCGATATGTCGCAGTTCTTCAAGCAGTACCACTCGGTGACGCCTTATGTCGTCAACGAAACGCCGCGTCCTGAAACAGAGCGTTTGCAGTCGCCCGAAGACCGCGAGGAACTCAACGGCCTGTATGAGTGCATTCTGTGCGCCTGCTGCTCGACTTCATGCCCGTCGTTCTGGTGGAACCCGGACAAATTCGTCGGACCGGCCGGCCTGCTGCAGGCTTACCGCTTTATTGCTGACACCAGGGATCAGGCGACCAACGAGCGCCTGGATAACCTGGAAGACCCGTACCGGCTGTTCCGCTGCCATTCGATCATGAACTGTGTTGATGTGTGCCCGAAGGGTTTGAACCCGACCAAGGCCATCGGCAAGATCAAGGATCTGCTGGTCAAGCGTACGGTATGAGCCACCTGGCGAGGGGCCCCCGCAGGGGGATCGACAGTCAGGCGAATACCGTCGGTCGCCGACGCCCCGGCATGAATTTCATGCTTGAGCGGTCGGAGGCGACGGTTTGAGGAATTAGCGGATATGGGGGACATGGACCGTATCCGCTGGCAATGCCGCCGAGGATTGCTGGAGATGGACCTGATTTTGCAGCGCTTTTTGGCGGAGGACTTCGAAAGTCTGAACCCGGAAGAACTCAATTTGTTTAAGGAATTACTGGGAGAAGTCGATACTGTCTTGCTGGCGTGGGTGATGGGGCAGGAGGAGGCGCCAAAGCGCTACGATGCCCTGATCCGACGTTTGCAACGAAAGTAACGGCGTGACTTGTAAGTTGATGCACTACATAAGATTTATAACTTAAGTAACTGATAATACGGAGATATTTATGAAAGAAAAGCTCGCGACCCTCTCTTTCAGCGATGGCAGCCCGTCGATTGATTTCCCGATTCTGGGCGGTACCGTCGGGCCCGAGGTCATCGACGTTCGCAGCCTTTATGGCAAAACCGGCAAGTTCACTTACGACCCCGGTTTCATGTCGACGGCGAGCTGTCGCTCCAATATCACGTATATCGACGGCGACGAGGGCATCCTGCTTTATCGCGGTTACCCGATTGAGCAACTCGCCGAAAAATGTGACTTCCTTGAAGTTGCTTACCTGATTCTCAATGGCGAACTGCCGAACAAAGAGCAGAAGCTTGAATTTGACGACATCGTCACCCACCACTCGATGGTGCATGAGCAGCTGTCACGTTTTTACAGCGGTTTCCGCCGCGATGCTCACCCGATGGCGGTGATGTGCGGTGTAGTCGGCGCATTGTCGGCGTTCTACCACGACTCCATCAACATTTACGACCAGCGCAGCCGCGACATTTCGGCTTTCCGCCTGATCGCCAAATTGCCGACAATTACGGCGATGACCTACAAGTACAACATGGGTCAGCCGTTCATGTATCCGAAAAACAAGCTGAGCTATACCGACAATTTCCTCCACATGATGTTCGGCACCCCCTGCGAGGAATACGTGCCGAACCCGGTGATTTCGCGCGCGATTGACCGCATCCTGATCCTGCACGCTGATCATGAGCAGAATGCCTCGACTTCGACGGTTCGTCTGGCCGGCTCCACCGGTGCCAATCCGTTTGCCTGTATTTCGGCCGGTATTGCCAGCCTGTGGGGTCCGGCGCATGGCGGCGCCAACGAGGCCGTGCTGAAGATGCTCGACGAAATCGGCGATATCAAGAACATCCCGGCCTTTATCAAGCGCGTGAAGGAAAAAGACGGCCAGGCCATGTTGATGGGCTTCGGTCACCGCGTTTACAAGAACTACGATCCGCGCGCCAAGCTGATCCAGAAAACCTGTCATGAAGTTCTGGAAGAACTCGACATGAAGGACAACAAGCTGATCAAGCTGGCGATGGAACTGGAGCGGATTGCGCTGAGCGACGACTACTTCATCAAGCGCAAGCTGTATCCGAACGTCGACTTCTATTCGGGCATCGTCTACAAGGCGCTGGGCATCCCTGTCAGCATGTACACCGCGATCTTTGCGCTGGCGCGCACCGTGGGCTGGATTGCACAGTGGAAAGAACTTATTTCCGACCCTGAACAGAAACTCAGCCGGCCGCGTCAGTTGTTCACGGGTGCCACGCCCCGCGATTTTGTGCCGATGGGCAAACGTAAATAAGCCTGACGCCCCGCCTCGTGCGGTGCGCAGGCTGGACAACGATCAGGTAAAGAGATGATCAAAGAATCGCGAGCAAGCTCGCTGCTGTTTGGTGCCAACGCGCCGTTTGTCGAAGGACTCTACGAGCAATATCTGAAGGATCCGCAGTCGGTAGAGCCGCGCTGGCGCGGTTATTTCGACGAGTTGCAGAAGCTCGATGACGGTCCGGCTGACGTTGATCACTCCGAGATCCAGCAGCGTTTCGTTGAAATGTCACGCAGCCGCCGCTCCGGCGGTGGCAGCACCGAGGCGACCCAGCGCAATCTGCAGAAGCAGTTCTCGGTGATGCAGCTGATCTCGGCCTATCGTTTCCAGGGTAACCGAATTGCCAACGTTGATCCGCTCAAACGTATGGAGCAGCCGGCAATTGCCGAGCTGGATCCGTCGTTCTACGGCCTGACCGACCAGGACATGGATACGGTGTTCGACACCGGTACGCTTCACGGGCCGGCCAAGGCTACGCTGCGCGAGATCCTGCAGGCGCTGCGTGAAACCTATTGCGGCACCATCGGTGTCGAATACATGTATATCTCGGACATCCCGCAGAAACGCTGGATGTCGGAGAAGCTGGAACCGACCCGCGGTCGTCCGACCTACGACGCTGCATTCAAGCGGCATCTTCTTGATCGCCTCACTGCCGCGGAGACACTTGAAAAATACCTTAACGCCAAATATGTCGGGCAGACCCGGTTTTCCCTTGAAGGCGGCGACGGGCTGATTCCGATGCTTGACCATCTGCTGCAGAAAGCCGGAAGTATCGGGGTGCAAGAACTGGTGATCGGCATGGCCCATCGCGGCCGCCTGAATGTGCTGGTCAATACCCTGGGCAAGATGCCCAAGGATCTGTTCTCGTCATTCGAAGGCAAGCAGCAGGCGGATGTGCTTGCAGGCGACGTCAAATATCACGACGGATTTTCATCGAATGTGATGACGCCTGGCGGTCCGATGCACGTCACGGTCGCCTTTAATCCCTCGCATCTGGAAATCGTTAATCCGGTGGTTGAAGGATCGGTGCGCGCGCGCCAGCACCGCCGTAAAGACCATACCGGCGAACAGGTGCTGCCAGTGCTGATCCACGGCGACGCCGCGTTTGCAGGGCAGGGTGTGATCCAGGAAGTGCTCAACCTTGCCGAAACCCGCGGTTACGGCACCGGCGGCACCGTGCACATCATCATCAACAACCAGATCGGCTTCACCACGTCTGATCCGCGTGATTCGCGTTCGACACTGTATTGCTCGGACGTGGCCAAGATGCTTGAGGTGCCGATATTCCACGTCAATGGCGATGATCCTGAGGCTGTGTGTTTCGCCACTGATATCGCACTTGAATATCGCAAGAAGTTCCGTAAGGACGTGGTGCTGGACCTGATCTGTTATCGCCGTCTTGGCCATAACGAGCAGGACGAGCCGATGGTCACGCAGCCGCTGATGTACCGCCGTATTCATTCCCATCCGACGCCGCGCAAGGTTTACGCCGATCGCCTGATGAAGGAAGGCGTGATTGCCGAGGCTGATGCCGACAAGATGGTGGCTGAATTCCGCGATGCCCTGGATCACGGTTATCACACCAACAAAACCATTCTCTCGAACTACAAGCCGCCGTTTGAAACCGATTGGAGCCTGTATAAAGGCACCAAGTGGAATCAGAACGACGACACCCGTATGCCGCTGGACCGGCTGCAGGAACTTGCGCGCAAAGTGTGTGAGGTGCCGGCCAATTTCAAGCTGCATCCGCGCGTTGAAAAAATCATGCAGGATCGCCGGCTGATGGCTGACGGCAAGTTGCCGCTGGACTGGGGCATGGCGGAGACGCTGGCTTACGCCTCGCTCTTGACCGAGGGTTATTCGATACGCCTTTCGGGACAGGACTCGGGTCGCGGCACGTTTTTCCATCGCCATGCCGTACTCCACGACCAGAACCGTGAACGCGGTGATCAGGGCACCCACCTGCCACTGCAGCACCTCTCGCCGAATCAGGGTGACTTTGTGGTCATCGATTCGGTGTTGTCTGAAGAAGCGGTGCTCGGTTTTGAATACGGTTATTCGACCTCCGGTCCGAAAGAACTGGTGATCTGGGAGGCGCAGTATGGCGACTTCGTCAACGGCGCCCAGGTGGTGATCGACCAGTTCATCGCTTCCGGCGAAGTGAAGTGGGGCCGCATGTGCGGCCTGACGATGATGCTGCCGCACGGATACGAAGGTGCGGGCCCGGAACACTCATCGGGCCGGATCGAGCGCTTTCTGCAACTTTGCGCGGACTACAACATGCAGGTGTGTGTGCCGGCTACGCCGGTGCAGATGTATTACCTGCTGCGCCGGCAGATGGTGCGGCCGCATCGCAAGCCGCTGATCATCTTCTCGCCGAAAAGCCTGTTGCGCCACAAGGAATCGGTATCGCCGCTGGAAGAGTTCGCCAACGACAAATTCAATCCCGTCAACGAGGATTGGGATTCGCGCGAAATCGACCCTGACAAGGTGGAGCGGGTGATTTTCTGCAGCGGCAAGGTTTATTACGACCTGCGCAATGAACGCCGCACGCGTGCCATTCCCAACCTGCCGCTGGTGCGCATTGCACAGATCTATCCGTTTGCGCACGAAGAATTCCGTGCGCAGATCGTGCGCTACAAAAACGCCAAGGAAATTGTCTGGTGCCAGGAAGAACCGCGCAATCAGGGTTCATGGCGGCACATCCAGCATTACCTGATGCGTCACTTGTTACCGCATCAGAAGTTGTATTACGCGGGTCGCGACTCTTCGGCGTCTCCCGCGGCAGGTTACAAGTCTCTGCATGAAAAACAACAGAAAGAACTGGTCGACCAGGCGTTGACCATGCACGGCGGTCGTGAACGGCAGGGCGTGGCACCGCGCCCGCTGGCCGAAGGCGAAGAGCACTAATTAATAAATAAAATCATAGGTTTATGGAGTAATCATGCTCGTTGATGTGAAAGTGCCCCAGCTCTCGGAGTCCGTCGCAGAGGCGACCCTTGTGTCGTGGCACAAGAAGACCGGTGAATACGTCAAACGCGACGAAAACCTGGTGGATATCGAGACTGACAAGGTCGTCCTCGAAACACCGGCGCCGCAGGCCGGCGTGCTGGTGAAGATCGTCAAGGCCGACGGCGGCACGGTGACCAGCAATGAAATCATTGCCACCATCGATACCGATGCCCAACCGGATGCCGGCAAGGGTGAGGCTGCGCCAGTTGCTGCAACAGCTGCCCCGGCTGCTGCGCCGGCGAAAGCGGCTGCGGGCTCGCCGGCGATGCCTTCCGCACAAAAAATGGCCGCCGAAAAGAATATTGATACTGGCTCCCTCAGCGGCACCGGGCGCGGCGGTCGTGTCACCAAGGGTGACGTCATCCAGGCGGTCCAGGGCGGCAGCAAGGCTCCGGCAGCAACACCCGCACCGGCTCAGGCAAGGGCAATTCCTGCAGTTGATATGGGTGACCTTGGTGAACGTCCCGAGCAGCGCGTACCGATGTCGCGCCTGCGCGCCCGTATTGCAGAGCGCCTGGTGCAGTCGCAATCCACCGCAGCGATTCTGACCACGTTCAACGAGGTCAACATGCAGCCGGTGATGGACATGCGCGCCAAGTACAAGGACAAGTTTGAGAAGGAGCATGGCGTCAAGCTGGGCTTCATGTCGTTCTTCGTCAAAGCTGCAGTGCATGCGCTGAAGAAATATCCGGTAGTGAACGCCTCGATCGACGGCAACGATATCGTCTATCACGGTTATTTCGATATCGGTATCGCCGTGGGCAGCCCGCGCGGTCTGGTGGTGCCGATCCTGCGCAATTGCGATCAGATGAGTCTCGCCGACATCGAAAAGCAGATCGCCGAATTCGGAAAGCGTGCCCAGGACGGCAAGCTGACCATTGAAGAACTCACCGGCGGCACGTTCTCGATTTCCAATGGCGGCACCTTTGGATCGATGCTGTCGACGCCGATCATCAATCCGCCGCAGAGTGCAATCCTTGGTGTGCACGCGACAAAGGATCGTCCAGTGGCGGAAAACGGCCAGGTCGTGATCCGGCCGATGAACTACCTTGCACTGTCCTATGATCATCGAATCATTGACGGCCGCGAAGCGGTTCTGGCGCTGGTGGCGATCAAGGATGCGCTGGAAGATCCGGCGCGGCTGTTGCTGGATATATAAAACCTTACACCGCCAAGACGCCAAGAGCGCCAAGAGATTCAAAATCTGATTACCGATGAACACTCCGTCTTTAAATGAGGCGGCGAGCGATCAGCGGAAAATTACAGGTTTGGTTTTCTTGGCGCTCTTGGCGTCTTGGCGGTAAATCCGTATTTGGGGTGTTAAATGGCAAAAAATTTTGACGTCGTAGTCATCGGCGCCGGTCCCGGCGGATACATTGCAGCGATCCGTGCTGCGCAGCTCGGCATGCAGGTGGTCTGCATCGATGAGTGGAGCACCCCGGACGGCAAGCCCGCGCCGGGCGGTACCTGCACCAATGTCGGCTGTATTCCGTCGAAGGCGCTGCTGCAGTCCTCTGAAAATTTTGATCACGCCAGTCACGCGTTTGCCGACCATGGCATCCAGGTCAAAGGCCTGGCCATGGACGTCGGCCAGATGCTCAAGCGCAAGGACAAGGTCGTCAAGCAGAACAACGAAGGCATCCTCTACCTGTTCAAGAAAAACAAGGTCACGTTTTTCCATGGCAAGGGTGCTTTTGCCGGCGGTGCTGCCGGCGCCTGGCAGATCCAGGTGTCGGGAAAAACCGCCGACGTGCTGACTGCAAAACACGTGATCATCGCCACGGGTTCCAACCCGCGCGCGCTTCCCGATATGCCTTTCGACAACAAGCTGATTCTCGATAACGCCGGCGCACTGGCGATTGCGGAAACCCCGAAAAAGCTGGGCGTGATCGGCGCCGGCGTAATCGGTCTGGAAATGGGCAGCGTGTGGCGCCGCCTCGGTGCTGAAGTCACGGTGCTGGAAGCCCTGCCGGCTTTCCTCGGCGCGGTCGACGAGCAGGTGGCCAAGGAAGCGCAGAAGGTCTTCACCAAACAGGGTCTGGCCATTCATACCGGCGTCAAGGTCGGAAAAATCAGCGCGAAGAAAAATGTAACCGTGGAGTACACCGACAACGCGGGCGCAGCCCAGACGCTGGTGGTCGACAAGCTGATTGTGTCGATCGGCCGCGTGCCGAACACCCAAGGTCTCAACGGCAATGCCGTCGGCCTGAAGCTCGATGAGCGCGGCTTTATTGCCGTCGACGGCGACTGCAAAACCAATCTGCAGACGGTGTGGGCGGTGGGTGATGTGGTCCGTGGTCCGATGCTCGCGCACAAGGCGGAAGAAGAGGGTGTTGCCGTGGCCGAGCGCATTGCCGGCAAACATGGCCATGTCGATTTCAATACCGTGCCCTGGGTCATTTACACCTCTCCGGAAATCGCCTGGGTCGGCAAAACCGAACAGCAACTTAAGCAGGAAGGCGTCAAATACCGTTCCGGTTCCTTCCCGTTCATGGCCAATGGCCGTGCGCGCGCGCTGGGCGATACCACCGGTTTCGTCAAATTCCTTGCCGATGAGCGCACTGATCGCATTCTCGGCGTGCACATCATCGGACCGATGGCTTCCGAGCTGATCGCCGAGGCTGTGGTGGCGATGGAATTCGGTGCGGCGTCGGAAGACATTGCGATGATCTGCCACGCCCATCCCTCGCTTTCAGAAGCGATGAAGGAAGCCGCACTGGCCGTCGACAACAGGACGCTGAACCTGTAATCCTGGTTCCGGTTCGCCTTTGTCCTCCGATTTTGTCCAGTTCCTGCGGGACCGTGCCGCCGAGCACGGTTTCGAGCCTGACGATGCCCAGCAAGTCGCCGCACGCGAACTGCAGCGGGTACATCAGGACCTCGATCACCGACAGCAGCGCCGCGGCCTGCTGAGTTTTCTCAATCGCAACCATGTGATCCGCGGCGTTTATCTCTGGGGCGGTGTCGGTCGCGGCAAAAGCTTCCTGATGGACAGCTTTTTTGCTTTTGTACCCGACGTCACCAAGAAGCGCGTGCATTTTCACCGCTTCATGCAGGAAATCCACAAGGGTCTGAGCCGCCATCAGGGGCAGGCCGACCCGATGTTGCTGATTGCGCGCGACATTGCTGCCGAAGCGCAGATCCTCTGCCTGGATGAGTTCCATGTCACCGACATCACCGATGCGATGCTGATGCGTCGCCTGCTGGAAGGATTGATGAGCGAGGGCGTGGTGCTGCTGACCACCTCCAATTTTGCGCCGACCGAGCTGTATCAGCACGGCTTGCAGCGGGTGCAGTTCCTGCCGGCGATTGATCTGATCCTCGAACGCATGACCGTGGTCAATGTCGATGCCGGTACCGATTACCGCCTGCGCGAACTGGAAAAGGCGGGGACATACCATATCGGCGCGGACGCTGACCGGCACCTTGATGAAGCCTTCACCCATATATCCAGCGGCGATGAAGACAACACGCCCCTCGATATCGAAGACCGCCTGATCAGGGTCCGCCGGCAGGCGTCGGGCATCGCTTGGTTTGACTTCGAGGAGCTTTGCGCGGGACCGCGCGGCAAACCCGATTACATCGAACTGTCTCGCCGTTATCACACTGTGCTGATTTCGGCCGTACCGTGCTTCACGCCGGATGACAGTGACATGCTGCGGCGGTTTGTGTGGCTGGTCGATGAGTTCTATGATCGCCGGGTCAAGCTGATGCTGAGCGCAGCGGTGCCCGTGGATGATCTGGTTGCAGCCGCTGCGGACAACGACGGGTTTCAGGCGCATTTGAATGTTTCATTAAAAGAACGGTTGGCCAGTCGCCTCACTGAAATGCAGACTCATCAATACCTCGCTCAACCCCATTTACCGTGAGGGCGCCATGGAATACTGCAAGGCTTACAGAATATTCAATGAAAACAACAAGATAGAGGGTCGTATCGTCGATGTGCCGACGGCGGAGATCGGCCGCGGCGAGGTGGTTTTTCAGACCGCATTCTCCAGCGTCAACTTCAAGGACGCATTGGCGGCGACGGGTGCCGGCGGAAAAATCATCCGCAACTACCCGCTGATCGGCGGCATTGACGCAGCCGGCACGGTCCTCAGTTCCAGTGATGGGCGCTTCAAGGCCGGCGATGAAATCATTTGCACCAGTTACGACATGGGCGTGGCCCATGACGGGGGTTATTCGGGGCTTTGCCGCGTTCCTGCGGACTGGGTGCTGCCCTTGCCCAAGGGACTGTCCCTGCTCGAAGCCATGGCCCTGGGCACAGCCGGTTACACGGCAGGTCTCGCGGTGGAATTGCTGGAGTTGAACGGCATGTCGCCGGCGGGCGGCAAGGTATTGGTCAACGGCGCGACCGGCGGCGTGGCCAGCCTCGCCATCGATATGCTGGCCGCGAAAGGTTATGCGGTGACGGCGATCACCGGCAAAACGGCGGAGCATGACTATCTGCGTGAGCTCGGAGCGACTGAAATTCTCGATCGCGCGGCGGTGGATTTCGGTACCCGGCCGCTGGAAAAGCCCCTGTGGGCTGCCGCCTTTGATTCCGTCGGCGGTGATCAACTGGGCTGGCTGACGCGCACCATGCAGCCCCACGGCGTCATTTGCAGCTTCGGCAACGCCGGCGGTATTGATCTCAAAACCAATGTGCTGCCGTTCATCCTGCGCGGCGTTCGGCTGATTGGCGTGGATTCAGTGGCGACGCCGATGGCTTTGCGCAAAAAGGTGTGGGGACGTCTTGCGACCGACCTCAAGCCCCGGCATCTGGAAAGCATTGCCCGTACCATTAGCTTGACTGATTTGCCCGGGTATTTTGAAAGCATGCTCAAAGGCGCCATTCGTGGCCGCGCCGTGGTCAGGATTTTGTAAGACCCTGCGGGGGATAATGCCCCTGCGGGCGTCGTAACAATTCATGTAGTGCATCCTAAAAAATGCGCCGCCCCGGCCAATTACTGGAGGGGATATGGGCGCTTACGCCGATTTTCATCGTCGTTCCATCGAACATCGTGAGGCGTTCTGGGCGGAGGAGGCGCAGCGCATTCACTGGCACCGTCCATTTGACCAGGTGCTTGATTTCAGCAAGCCGCCCTTTGCCAAGTGGTTCGTCGGCGGTTTAACCAATCTCTGTTACAACGCAGTTGACCGGCATCTTGACGTCCGTGGCGACCAGCCTGCACTGATCTACATTTCCAGCGAAACCGGGGCTGAGCGCAGTTATACCTACCGTGAACTGCATGCAGCGGTAAACGCCTGTGCTGCCGTGATCGCAGCGCAGGGCGTGGGACGAGGCGACCGCGTGCTGATTTACATGCCGATGATTCCCGAGGCAGCGTTTGCGATGCTTGCCTGCGCACGCCTTGGGGCGGTGCATTCCGTGGTCTTTGGCGGATTTGCCGCAGCGAGTTGCGCCTCGCGCATTGATGATGCCAGGCCGAAACTGATCATTACATCCGATGCCGGTTTGCGCGGCGGCAAGGCCATCCACTACAAGCCTCTGGTGGACGAGGCCATAGACTTGGCCAAATATCCTCCGCAAAAGGTGCTGGTGGTCAATCGCGGCATCGACAGGGATTTCAGGATGGTGCAGGGGCGCGATGTTGATTACGCCGAGCAGATCAAACTGCATGGCGATACCCGGGTGCCGGTAACCTGGCTGGAATCCAGCGATCCGTCTTATATTCTCTATACCTCAGGCACCACGGGCAAGCCCAAGGGCGTGCAGCGCGATACCGGTGGTTATGCTGTCGCGCTGGCGAGTTCGATGCAGCATATCTATTGCGGCAAACCCGGTGAGACCATGTTTACCACCTCCGATGTGGGCTGGGTTGTCGGACATTCCTACATTGTTTATGGTCCGCTGATTCATGGCATGACCACCATTCTTTATGAAGGTTTGCCGATCCGTCCTGATGCCGGGATCTGGTGGAAAATCGTGCAGGAGCAGAAGGTCACAGTGATGTTTTCATCACCGACGGCGGCGCGGGTATTGAAGAAGCAGGATCCGGCATACCTGAAGAAATACGACCTGTCCTCGTTGCGTCATCTGTTTCTCGCCGGAGAACCGCTGGATGAACCCACGCATCGCTGGATACACGACGCCATCGGCAAACCGGTGATCGATCATTACTGGCAGACCGAAACCGGCTGGCCGATCCTCTCGCTGGCGCCGGGTATTGAAAAAGCCGATGTCAAATATGGCAGCCCGGGTTTTCCTGTTTACGGTTATGACCTGAAACTGTTGCGAGAAAGCGATGCGACCGAAACAGCAGCGGGAGAGAAGGGCGTGTTGACCATTGCACCTCCGCTGCCACCAGGTTGCATGACTACCGTATGGGGTGACGATGATCGGTTCGTCAATACCTACTTCAGGACTTTCCCGAAGCTGCTGCTCTATTCAACCTTCGATTGGGGGGTGCGCGACAATGACGGTTACACCTTTATCCTGGGTCGTACTGACGACGTGATCAACGTTGCCGGCCATCGCATCGGAACCCGCGAGATTGAAGAGGCCGTGCAATCCCATGCCAATATTGCTGAAGTCGCCGTGGTGGGGATGGCTGACGCGTTGAAGGGGCAGATGCCCCTCGCATTTGCTGTTGTAAAAGACGCATCAAAGCTGAATACCCAAGCCGAACGGGACCGGCAGGAAAAAGAGATTATGAATGCCGTTGATCATCAACTGGGTGCAATTGCACGGCCGCGACGCGTGCTGTTTGTGAATTCGTTGCCGAAAACACGCTCGGGCAAATTGCTGCGGCGTTCCTTGCAGGCATTGGCCGAAGGCAGGGACCCGGGCGACCTGACGACAATTGAGGATCCGGCTGCGCTGGAGCAGATTCGCGGTGCACTCAAGGACTGAGTCGGTGATTGACGGCAGTTATAGCAGGGTCACGATAAGTTATTGTTTTAATTAGTATTTAATTCGATCCTCAGTGCCTGCAAATTCGCGCTGCGTTCATCTGCGTTACGGCAAATCGTTCACCGTGCTCCCGGTGTGCAATGAATCGGGCATCGTTGCGCTGCGAGTGTTCCGGCGCGGCGAACCGCTGTGCCGGTTTCGGTGTCGAGCTTTCAGCACCCAAACGGTTCGAGGCTGACAGCAGGTCGGCCGCCGCCGCAGCGATAACCGTTTTGGTTATGGCGTCGCCCCCAATAGTGGGGTCCGGAAAGTGAATTCAGTATTTGGGACCGTCATTTCAGCGGGCTGAATACGCTGTACAGGTAATTACTGAATCGGCATGGGCGCAAAAACACCTGCTGCAGGCCGCGAAATTTACCGAGATTATTCCGCGCTGTTTCAGCGGCGGTAAATGGGGGTGATGCGACTTCGGTATGACCAACCGCATGGGGATCTTCAACATTTTGTTGATGCTGCAATGGCTGCGGTTGAAAAGCCGGTTCCACACCATGACGTCTTTCAATCGTTTGAACTGAAGTGATGTTATGGCTGTCTCAGAATGGATTGCGCACGCTGACGACGGGTGTACGTGATGAAGATGAGCTGATTTTTCCGCACCATGTTAGAGCTTGTTGCACCATTGATGTGCGGCTGTAATGCCGGAGTTTTCAGTTACAATCAATCGCAGTTGCTTTCTTCAAGTAATTCTTTTTTAATTTTTATCAAGCCGTTTACAGGTAATTTGATGACATCCATTTCAGGTTTCGGGGCACTCGCCGCGTTGACTGCAAGCGTATTGAGTTCCGGCCTTGCATACTCGCAGGAATATCCCACCAAGCCCATACGCGCTATCGTTCCTTTTGTTGCTGGCGGTCCAACAGACATCATGGCCCGGGCGCTTGGACAAAAACTCAGCGTGACACTTGGCAAGCAAATCATCATTGACAATCGCGCCGGTGGAGCCGGACTGATTGCGGCGACAATGGCCAAGGAAGCGCCGCCTGATGGCTACACGATTTTCTTCGGGACCATCAGCACACTGGCCACGAATGTCGCAACCAAGGCAAAACTGCCGTACGACCCGATCCGCGATTTTTCGCCGATCACCCTGACGGCATCAAATCCTTACTTCATGGTCGTACATCCGACGGTGCCGGCCAATTCGGTCAAAGAGTTTGTCGCGTTGGCCAAGAGCCGGCCGGGGCAGCTCAACTTCGCTTCTTCGGGGGCCGGCGGCGGCTCGCATCTGGCCATGGAACTGTTCCGTACCATGGCGGGAATCGACATGGTTCATGTGCCGTACAAGGGCTCGGGTCAGTCGGTGACTGAACTGCTGGCTGGACAGGTGCAAATGACTTTCCTCCAGCCGGCGATCACGATCACCCAGGCGAAGGCAGGCAAATTGCGGATTCTTGGTGTAACAAGCAAGGGTCGCCTCGCTTCATGGAAAGAGGCTGCGCCGATAGCCGATGCAGTTCCAGGCTACGAAGCAACATCCTGGCAGGGTGTAGTTGCGCCAGCCAAGACGCCCAAGCCGATCATAGACCGGCTGCACAAGGAAATCGTGAAGGCTCTTAATGAGCCGGATCTGCAGGGGCGACTGCTGTCCGAGGGTTCCGAAATCGGCGGTATCCCGCCTGAGGAATTCAGAAAATACATCATTAATGAAATTGCGAAATGGACCAAAGTGGTCAAGGACGCCAAAATCCAGGTGGATTGATAATCACCGTGTAACAGTTTTCTGTCATCTTTTGTGTTGGTTGAATCAGATCCAACCCTATCCGGCCGGAGCGCAACCTCCGGCCTGTTTTTTGTTGTCGTTGGAAATGAGCTGTTGAACAGCGAGTTGATTCAAATCCGGGATTGTGCACTGGACCTGAGTCGCCAAGGCAGGCAACATCAGCGCCCTGACAGCCGAGCCTGCTGAGCGGCTGCTGACTTCTGGAGTGGTTCAATTGAAATATGGAAAATCGCTGGTCGTGCGCCCGGTGCGCAACGGACTCGGCCTTGTCGCCTTGCGCGATTATCAGCCGGATGATCTGATTTGTCGCGTTCGAGGCCGTATTGTTACGCCGAAAACCGTCTGGGGGTATTGGAAAACGGATCCTCAGCGCGGTGCAAATTGTTACCGTTATGACACTGAACTCTATCTCGATCCTGAGGGCGAGATTGGCGCTTTTTCCAATCACTCATGCAATCCGAATTCACGCCTCGTGCGGACGGCAAGCGGATTGCAGTTGCGCGCGCTCAAGAGAATTGCGGTTGGCCGGGAAGTCACCCACGATTATTCGACCCAGCTCGGCGCCGATGATATCTGGACGATGAAATGCAACTGCGGAGAACGCAATTGCCGGCAAGTCATTGCCAATGTCGCCCGTCTTCCGGCTGCCGTGGTCTCCCGTTACCTCAGACTGAAGGCCATTCCCGCATTTATCATCGCGACCTTGTAAAGGGCGCGAGCAAGATGGTCAGGTCAGCAACACGGTCGTGATGTACGCGCCATAAACAGTCAACATGACTGCGCCATGCTTGCGGCCAATGATGCCGCTCCGGGGCGGAAATGCGACCAGCAGGGCTGCCATGCCGAAAACCAAGGCGGTTCCGGCCTGCACCAGGTCAATTTGGATCGGGTGGATCGGGGCGGCTACCAGCACAATCCATAGTCCGTTGAAAATATTGCTGCCGGGCAGGGTGCCAAGCCCCAGTTCATCATGTCCCCGCAATTTGGCGATGATACGGTGTAATTATTGATTACTGTCAAAGCCGGCCGTGCCGGCAGCGGCTAGATTCGATAGTCAACGCCCGATACTCATATTTCGTAAATTCTGGAGGAACATTGAAAAATATACTGGTACCGGTAGATGGTTCTTCGAATTCCCTGCGTGCCGTGAAGTTCGCGATTCAGGAGGCGGAGCAGGGTCAAATGACCATTCATCTGCTTCACGTGGTTCCGGCATTTGATGACTATGGCATGGTGGGTGCCTACATTTCAGAGCACCAGCGCCGGCAGATCATGAGCAAGCGTGCCGATGCCATTCTCAAGCGTGGAGTGACTGCCTTGGGGGCGGCTACGGCCAAATTCAAAGTGCATATGGTGGTCGGAGATACGGCTGGGAAGATCGCCGCGACTGCGCGCCGCCTCAAATGTTCATCAATCATCATGGGCACCCGTGGCATGGGCATGCTGGGCGCTTTGGTTCTGGGCTCGATTGCCACAAAAGTGATCCATCTGGCGAAAGTGCCGGTCACCCTGGTCAAGTAAGCGGATCTCCGCCAGTCGCTTCCGGCTGGCGTCAACAGACGCAATTCCTGCTGGGTGCAATACGGTCGGAATTGATTCAGATCAAAGCGTGGATTGCCGGTAGCGAAAAGAATGGTCTGCGGTTCACAGGAGGAGTGACGGCAGATGCTGCAGGTGAGATTTCACGGTCGTGGAGGGCAGGGGGTGGTAACGGCGGCAGAGATGCTGTCGATTGCCGCATTCGAGCAGGGCCGTCATGCCATGGCGTTTCCCAGTTTCGGTTCGGAACGCACCGGTGCGCCTGTGGTTGCCTTTTGCCGCATCGATGACCGCGAGATCCGGCTGCGTGAACCCATTCTCGCACCGGATGTGCTGATCATCCAGGACTCCACGCTGCTGCATCAGGTCGATGTTTTCCAGGGACTGAACCCCGACGGTTATGTGCTGATCAACAGCACGCGCAGTTTTGATGAACTGGGTGTCGGCGATATTACGCAGCGTTTCCGCCATGAGCGCCTGACCAATGTGCCGGCGACCGAGATTGCGATGAAGCACCTGGGACGCCCGATGGCCAACGCCGTTCTGTTGGGCGGGTTCGCTGCATTGTCGGGATTGATCACGCTCAATGCAGTTTCACATGCCATACGCGACAAGTTCAGCGGAAAAGTGGCTGACGGCAATGTTTCCGCCGCCGCCGAAGCGTATGAATACATCAAGAACGAATTAATGGAGCTGAGCCATGCAAAAGCAGATTGAAGGCTCTCGCGCTGTGGCCGAGGCTGTTGCGTTGTGCCGGCCCGAAGTGATCTGCGCTTACCCGATTTCCCCGCAGACTCATATTGTCGAAGGTCTCGGAGAACTGGTGAAAAGCGGTGAACTCAATCCCTGCGAGTTCATCAATGTCGAAAGCGAATTTGCCGCGATGAGCGTGGCGATCGGCGCATCGGCTGCCGGTGCGCGCAGCTACACCGCAACGGCGAGCCAGGGTTTGCTGTTCATGGCCGAGGCCATCTACAACGCATCGGGCCTCGGTCTGCCCATCGTGATGACCGTGGCCAATCGGGCCATCGGCGCGCCGATCAATATCTGGAACGACCACAGTGACTCCATGAGTCAGCGCGACTGCGGCTGGATTCAGCTTTTTGCCGAGAGCAACCAGGAGGCGCTTGATTTGCATATCCAGGCGTTCAAACTCGGTGAGGAATTGTCGATGCCGGTGATGGTCTGTATGGATGGGTTCATCCTGACCCATGCCTACGAACGTGTTGACATGCCGGCACAGGCTGAAGTGGATGCATTTTTGCCGGTATATGAGCCGCGTCAAGTGCTGGATCCCGCTGATCCGGTTTCCATCGGTGCCATGGTTGGTCCCGAAGCCTTCATGGAAGTGCGTTATCTGGCGCATGCCAAACAGACCATGGCGCTGGAGCGCATACCGGAGATTGCTGCTGAATTTGCCCGGCGTTTTGGTCGTAATTCCGGGGGGCTGGTACGCGGCTACCGCTGTGAAGATGCTGAAACCATCGTGGTCGCACTGGGATCAGTGCTGGGCACCCTGAAGGATACCGTGGATGAATTGCGCAACGACGGGCAGAAAGTCGGTGTGATGGGCATCCATTCCTTCCGGCCGTTTCCACTGGCTGCGGTTCGTGGCGTATTGCAGGGAGCCAAGCGCGTAGTCGTTTTGGAGAAAAGTTTTTCCGTAGGTCTGGGCGGCGTGGTATCCACGGATGTGCGGCTGGCACTGTCGGGTCTGCATTTGCATGGTTACACCGTCGTTGCAGGACTCGGCGGTCGCGCCATTACCAAAGCTTCGCTGGTCCGGACCTTGCGCGATGCCATCGCAGATAAACTGCAGCCGCTGACTTTCATGGATCTCGATTGGCGCATCGTCAACCGGCAACTGGACCGGGAGGCCGCAACGCGGCGCAGCGGACCGATTGCCGAGAATCTGCTGCGCGATGTCGGTACTGTTGCTTCCAAGGTGCATTGACATGACGGCTCCCATCAAGTTTTACCAGACCGGCACTTTTACTGTCGGCAACCGCCTGTTGTCTCCCGAGCAGCGCAGTGTCCAGTCCTCACTGGAGCGCAGCAATTCGCTGAACTCGGGGCACCGTGCCTGCCAAGGGTGCGGGGAGGCACTCGGTGCCCGATATGCCGTAGACGCGGCGATGCGCGCGACCAAAAGCCAGTTGATCGCCGCCAATGCGACAGGTTGTCTGGAGGTGTTTTCAACACCGTATCCCGAGACTTCCTGGCAGCTGCCGTGGATTCATTCGCTGTTTGGCAACGCCGCTGCAGTCGGTACCGGAATCGCCGCCGCAATGAAGGTCAAGGGACGTCATGATGTCAGGGTCATTGCGCAGGGCGGTGATGGCGGCACCACAGACATCGGATTCGGCTGTCTGTCGGGAATGTTCGAGCGTAACGATGACGTGCTCTACATCTGCTACGACAACGAGGCCTATATGAACACGGGCGTCCAGCGCAGTTCGGCGACGCCGCCGGCCGCGCGTACCGCAACGACCATGGCGGTCGGCACGGACCCGGGTGCGCTGTTCGGTCAGGGAAAAAACGTGCCGCTGATTGCCATGGCGCATGAAATTCCCTATGTTGCCACAGCCACTGTTGCGGATTTGCGCGATCTCGAAGCCAAGGTGGAGAGGGCAATGACCATACATGGCGCGCGTTACCTGCACATTCTGGTGCCCTGTCCCCTGGGTTGGGGCGCGGCGAGCCAGGACACAATCAAGCTGGCGCGGCTGGCCCGCGAAACCGGGCTGTTTCCGGTGTTCGAGGCCGAAAGAGGCGAGGTCACCGCGGTCACCAAAATCCGCCATCGTGTGCCGGTTGAAGAGTATCTGCGGCCACAGAAGCGCTTTGCCCATATTTTTGGAGCCAAGGGACATCCGCAGATGCTGGCGCGCATACAGGCCCAGGCTGATCGCAATATCAAGCGTTTTGGACTGCTGGAGGCGGCGTAATGACCATGCAGAAACCGTTTGCGATTACTCTGGATCCAGGATCGTCACTGGCCAACAAGACCGGAACCTGGCGCACCGAGCGCCCGGTTTATGTCGATCGGCTGCCGCCGTGCAATGCGCAGTGTCCAGCCGGAGAGGACATCCAGGGCTGGCTGTTCCATGCGGAAAGCGGTGACTACGAGGCCGCATGGCACCACCTGACCCGCGACAATCCGTTCCCGGCGATCATGGGACGCGTCTGTTATCACAGTTGCGAGGGCGCCTGCAATCGCGGCAAGATCGATGCAGCCGTCGGAATCAATTCGGTGGAGCGTTTTCTCGGTGATGAGGCCCTGAAGCGTGGCTGGCAGTTCAAGCCACCCGAACAAGAATCCGGAAAACATGTGCTGGTGGTGGGGGCGGGGCCGTCCGGCATGTCAGCGGCTTACCATCTGCGCCGGCTGGGGCATCGAGTCACAGTCAAAGAGGCCGGCCCGCTGCTCGGCGGCATGATGCGTTTCGGAATTCCGAAATACCGGTTGCCGCGGGATGTGCTGGAAGCTGAAATGCAGCGTGTGATGGCGATGGGCGTGAAAGTTGAAATGAATGCCCGCGTCGCCAATATCCTTGATGCCATGCGTGAAGGCGCATTTGACGCGACTTTTCTTGCGGTCGGTGCGCATATCGCCAAACGGGCGTTTATTCCGGCCAAGGACTCTTCGCGCATTCTTGATGCCGTTGCGGTGTTGCGGTCAATGGAGGGCGAAGACAAACCGATGCTCGGCCGCCGGGTCGTGGTCTACGGGGGCGGCAATACGGCTATTGACGTCGCGCGTACGGCAAAACGCCTGGGTGCGACCGAAGCCATCATTGTTTACCGCCGCACCCGTGAACGCATGCCCGCACATGATTTTGAGGTGGAGGAAGCGCTGCAGGAGGGCGTGATGTTGAAATGGTTGTCGACCATCCGTCAGGCGGGTGAAGGCGCATTGACCATTGAAAAAATGGTTCTTGATGAAAAGGGCAATCCGCAACCCACCGGTGAACTCGAAACGCTTGAAGCTGATTCGCTGGTTCTGGCTTTGGGGCAGGATGTCGATCTGTCGTTGCTTGAAGGCGTGCCCGAGCTGGAGATCCAGGATGGCGTGATGCAGGTTGATCCGGCAACGCTGATGACCGGGTATGCGGGGCTTTTTGCCGGGGGCGACATGGTGCCGGCGGAGCGCAATGTGACCGTTGCGGTCGGCCATGGCAAAAAAGCGGCGCGGCATATCGACGCATGGCTGCGCGGCGTGGTGCCGGCGGTCGCCGCGAAACATGCGCCTGCAAGTTTTGAGCGCATGAATACCTGGTATTACAGCGATGCGCCGAAAACGGTGCGGCCGCAGCTGGAAATCGCCCGCAGGACCAGCAGCTTCGACGAAGTACAGGGCGGCTTGACGGAAGACAATGCCTTGTTCGAAGCACGACGTTGCCTGAGTTGCGGCAACTGTTTCGAATGCGACAACTGTTACGGCGTCTGTCCTGACAATGCCGTGATCAAGCTCGGCGCCGGCAAGCGTTTCAAGTTCAACTACGACTACTGCAAGGGCTGCGGCGTCTGCGCAGCGGAATGTCCTTGCGGCGCGATCGAGATGGTGCCGGAAACGGTATGAAGTACAGGCGGCACGAATGTGCCGCCTGCAATCAATCGATACGTGCGCCTGAGGCTTTAACCACGACAGCGAATTTGCTGATCTCGGACCTCACGTGTTCAGTGACCTGTGCGGGCGTCATGCTCACCGGCGCCGCGCCGTAACGGGCCCACTGCTCCTGCACCTTCGGCAGTTTGAGCATGTTTCCCACCTCGGTGTTGAGTCTGGTGGTGATGCCCGGTGCAAGGCCTGCCGGTGCGAACAGGCCGCTGTAAAGAATGATGTCGTATCCCTTCAAGGTTTCACCAATCGCCGGGACATCGGGCAGGATTGGCGAGCGTTTGGCGCTGCTGACGCCAATGGCCCGTAAACGGCCGGTTTTTGTGTAGGGAAGCGCGGCGGGTGTCGTGGTGTAGGAGGCCGCAGTTTCACCGCTAAGAACGGAAGCTGCCGCGGGCGCACTTCCTTTATAGGGCGCGTGCACCATTTTGATGCCGGCTTGGGCGCGTATGGCTTCCATCGCCAGATGAATGATGGTGCCGTTACCGGATGACGCATAGACGATGGCATCCGGCTTCGATTTGGCCAGCGCAATCAGATCACCGACTGATTTCACCGGCATGGACGGGTGAACGACCAGCACCAGCGGGGTTTGCGCGACCAGGGAGATGGCGGTGAAGTCTTTCACCGGATCAAAGGGCAACTTGGAATACAACGAGGCGTTGATCGCGTGGGTGGTCACGTCTGTAAAGTAGAGCGTATACCCGTCAGGCGGTGCTTTAGAAATGATGTCCGCTGCGAGTGTGGTACCCGCGCCAGGCCGGTTTTCCACGACGAACTGCTGGGACAGCGACTCACTCAACTGCTGTGCGGTTACACGGGCCAGAGTGTCTGAAATGCCTCCGGGTGGGAACGGTACGATCATGCGTACCTGTTTTGCGGGGTAGGTCTGGGCATGAGCTGGCACCGCATACAGCAGGGTTGCGGCCAGCAGGGTATAGCAGGAAGCGCGAGCAGACGGTTTCATGGATGGGATGCCAGTAGTTAATTCACGGGATAGTTCATCCGTGATTTAGCAATATTGGTGCCAGCACCCGGCATCCCATCAAAAGCCGCCTGAGCGGGCCCCATCGCGGCTGCACTGCCTGACTTGCCCGGCAGGAAAACCTGGCAGGATTATTCGACTGGAATTCCCGCCGTTTCAACGACTTTTTTCCAGCGTTTGATCTCGGTGCTGATCTGCGTCGCGAATTGCTGCGGCGTACTGCCCACAACTTCGAGCCCTTCACGCAGCAGGCGGTCCTTGTTGGCCTCCTGGAGAAGCGCGGCGTTGATGTCGCGGTTCAACTGCTTGAGCAGATTGTCCGGCAAGCCGCGGGGCGCGAGGGCGCCATGCCAGCTCGCAGCCTCGTAGCCGGCGACGCCCTGGTCGGCGATCGGCAGATACTCCGGGGCGCTGGCGGAGCGTCGTGTCGAAGTCAGGCCCAGCGCGCGCAGTTTTCCGGCTTTGACGTGATTCAGAACGGATGGGACTGTGGCAATCGTAATGGGGATTCGGCCGGACAGTATTTCCGTAACGGCCGGACCGGTGCCTTTGGTCGGCACATGCAGCAGATCAATGCCGGCCATCGACTTCAGCAATTCCCCTGCCAGATGCGTTGACGAACCGACTCCGCCGGAGACATAGGCAATCGTGCCCGGTTTGGCCTTGGCCAGTGCAATGAGTTCTTTCAGTGAATTGGCCGGAAAAGACGGATGCACTACCAGCAGGTGCGGCGCGAGGGTCGTCAAGGTGATCGGGACGAACTCTTTTTCGGTGTCGTAAGGCAGTTTGCGGTAGACCGCCGGATTGATGGCGTGTGATGAGGATACAAAAAGCAGGGTGTAGCCATTCGGTGCAGCCTTGGCCGCCAGTGCTGTACCTATGGTGCCGCCTGCGCCGATGCGGTTATCGATGATGACCTGTTGTCCCCAGGTGTCAGTAAGAGTCCTGCCGACGATGCGAGACATCAGGTCAAGCCCGCCGCCGGGCGGGAAGGTGACAATGAAACGTACGGGCCGGTTTGGAAAGGTCTCGGCGGCGTGAACGCTGCCTGCGGTTGCCATCAGCACCGTTGCAGCCAGCACTGTGCGGGCCAGGCATGTTTTGAACTGCTGCGGTCCTTCAATCATTGCGATCCTCCTGAGTATTCGGTTTTTATTGTTTGGGCTGTCATTGCCAAATGCGTGGCTGCGCAATAAAAATATTAATAAAATCAATAATTTATATTTAAATTCTGGTCTTGTCACGAGGCCTTATTCAACCTTGACGCCGGCGTCCTTGACCACTTTGCCCCATTTGGAAATTTCGGCAGCAACGAACTCGCCCCAAGCCTTGGGCGTGGTGGTCTGAATATCAACTCCGGCCGCAGTGAGTCGGTCAATCACATCCGGCAATGCCAGGATGCGTACGGTTTCAGAATTGAGTTTGTTGACGATTTCCGGCGGTGTTTTCGCCGTTGTGAACAGGCCTTGCCAGTCGAGTACGGAAAATCCGCTGACACTGGCTTCGGACACTGTAGGCACTTCCGGCAAGGCCGGTGAACGTTTGCTGCCGCTGACCCCAAGCGCGCGCAACTTTCCGGATTTGATGAGGCCGATTGCCGAAGGCATGCTCGCGAAGCTGCCGGAGATCTGGCCGCTGACCAGATCGGCCATTGCGGGGCCGCCGCCCTTGTAGGGCACATGAACGATGTTGACTTTGGCCAGCAACTTGAACAGCTCGACGGCCATGTGCGGGGCGCCACCGGTGCCGCTGGAGCCAAAGGTCAGCTGTCCGGGGCGGGTTCTGGCGAGGGCGATCATTTCGCGGACATCTTTCGCGGCAAGTGTCGGGTTTACCACCAGCACATTTGCAATGTTCGCCGTGTAGCTGATCGGCGCGAGGTCCTTGATGATGTCATAAGGCATCTTGTAGAGGCTCGCATTGATGGCCATCGGGCCGATGGTGCCGAGCACGATGCTGTAACCGTCCGGATTGGCTTTGGCGACGATGTCTGAACCGATCATGCCGTTGGCACCGGGACGGTTGTCAATCACGACCTGTTTTCCCCAGGAGTCGGCCATTTTCTGTCCGATGACGCGCGCAACCAGGTCGGTGCTGCCACCGGGCGGGAACGGGACAATCAGGCGCACGGCTTTGGTCGGGTAGGTCTGCGCGAATGATGCAGCGCTGGCAAACGCGAGTAAGGAGATGATGAAGAGCCTGCGGATTGTTCTCATGCCGGATGTTCCTCTTGAGCTCGGGTAAAATCGAGTGATTGATTTCGGATGCTGCTCTTGCAGTACTGGAATTGCGGTAATGGTCCAAACTACGGATGCCGATTTCAGTATAACAAAGCACTTTCCGCACAACAGCTGTTTTGACCGGGGAACTAACAAGATGAAGGCATGGCGTAATCCGCATATCGTTTCTTTTTCGGAAGTCATTGCGGATTTCAGGAACGGACGTCAGACGCCGCGCGATTTTCTGGAGCGATGTATCGCCCAGGTCGAAAAACGCGAGGCGCAGCTTCAGGCCTTTGTCACCCTGGATTTCGATGCGGCCCGCAAGGCCGCTGATGCTTCGACGCGCCGTTATCAGGCTGGTCAACCGCTGTCGTCTGTAGACGGGTGTCCGGTGGGCATCAAGGACATCATGTCCACACATGACATGCCGACCCAGATGGGCAGCCCGGCATTCAAGGGCTGGCAGTCGCAGCAGGACGCGGCCTGCGTCTATGCACTGCGCGAAGGCGGGGCGATCATTTTCGGCAAAACGGTGACAACCGAGTTCGCGGTGGGTTTTTCGGGGCCGACAACCAATCCGTTTGACGTGGCGCGGACGCCCGGCGGTTCATCGAGTGGGTCAGCCGCAGCTGTTGGCGCAGGCATGCTTCCGGTCGCGCTGGGCACGCAGACCCAGGGTTCCACGCTGCGCCCGGCTTCATACTGCGGCGCGGTGGGTTTCAAGCCAACGCTTGGCGCTTTGCCGATGGCGGGCATCCACCCCTTGTCGGCGACCAGCGATCACTTGGGCGTCATCGGCGCCACGCTGGGTGATACATGGCTTATCGCGTCCCGGATCTCGTTGAGAATGGGCAGTCCGGGTTACGGCTTTCTCCAGGGCGCCTCTGATGAGCCACCCGCCGCAGCCAAGCCACGCAAGCTGGTCCGGCTGTATACCAGGGGATGGAACGAGATTGATCAAGCGACCACCGAAGCATTCGAATCGGCGGTCAGTGCGCTGCAGAAGGCCGGTGTCGAAGTTGTCGGCAAGGCTGATGATCCGCGCATCGCGGCATTCGAGGATGCACTGGAGCGGGATGTCGACGGCGCACTCGACATTGTTGCTTATGAAATGAAGTGGCCGTTCGAGGAATACCTGACGCGCTTTGGCGACCTGATCGGCAAACGGATACACGGGTTGATAAAGCGTGCAGGGGAGATGACGACGGCGGATTACCGGAGCCTGCTCGAAAAGCGTCGCGCCATACAGCAACATTGCCGGCAACTGCTGTCTGATCTTGATGCTGATTGTTTTGTGACACTGGCATCGTCGGGGCCTGCAATCACCGGTTTCGAATACAGCGGCAGCCGCACTTTTGTCGTGTACGGATCATGGCTTGGCTTCCCATCGTTTTCCCTGCCTCTGCTGGAGTCAAACGGCTTGCCTTTCGGATTGCAGTTACTGGGCCTGGGCGACCGGGATGGTGATCTTTGTTCAACGTCCCATTGGGTCATGCGGGAATTCACGGATATTTGATTTTTCAGGGGAATTTTGTGAAAGCCAGAACCACGGATGTAAAAGCAGTAGAGATTGTTGATGGGGTCGCCGTCGTTACCTTTAATCGGCCGCATGTGATGAATGCGCTGAATATCCAGTTGCGGGAAGAAATCATGCACCTGGCTCATGATCTTGATGAGGATCCGGAGGTGAGCGTTATCGTCTTCACCGGAGCTGGAGACAAAGCGTTTTGCGCCGGCGCGGACCTGAAGGAGCGTGGCCAGAGAAGCACGCAGGAAATGTATGACGAACGACGTTTTTTTCGCGGAAAATGGGTCAATGCAATTGCCAATATTGCCAAGCCGACCATCGCGGCAATCAACGGTTATTGTCTGGGCGGGGGCCTTGAAGTGGCGCTGCAATGTGACCTGCGCATTGCATCCGACAATGCCAAGTTCGGCCTGCCTGAGGTCACGCTTGGATTTTTGCCTGGCGCTGGCGGTACGCAGCGCCTGCCACGTGCGATTGGTCTGCAGAAGGCGAAAGAGATGATCCTGACCGGGAAACATGTCGATGCGGCCGAAGCTGAACGCCTGGGCATCGTTCTCAAGGTGGTTTCCCGGGCTGAATTGATGTCATCAACTCTGACGCTCGCGCAGTCCATTTCGAAAAATCCCCGGATGGCGGTCATTCAGGCAAAAATCGCCATGAATGCTTCGCAGGAAACCATGCTTTCGGGGGGCATTCAGGCCGAGAATGAAGCCTGGCTTCCTTGCCTGCTGTCTGACACCTGGAAAGCGAAACTGGAACGGTTCAAGGACTAGCGGCCGCTAGATGCGGGATGTTTTCAATTCACCTTGCCCCCGTTCCTTGTGGGCCATCACCAACATGGGTATTGATCTGGCGAACAGCGTGAATCCCGGCGATTGCACGGCTTCGCCATCGGCCGTGTCGGTTTGATTCGAGAATTTGATGGGTTTGATGGGAGCGGATGGAGTGATGATGCGACTGGTAAGCCCGTTAGTCATGGTCCTTGTGATTGTCAGCGGATTTGCGCATGCACAGGCCGGTCCCGGTGGAGCGATCAGGGATTGTCCGGAGTGCCCGGAAATGATCATGGTTCCCGGCGGTGAATTTGTCATGGGTGCGGCATCTGGTGAAGAAGACTGTGAAATGCTGCCGCAAGAGTTCCGGCATCGCAGCGATCCTCAGCGAAGAGTGAAAATCAGGGCTTTATTCGTTGGAAAATTCGAAATTACCCGGGGGCAGTACCGGGCGTTTGCCGAAGCAACAAAACGCAATGACAGCGGATGTTTTGTCTGGCGTGATGGCGATTACATTGTGGATGCAGCAAAAAGCTGGCGCGATCCTGGCTACATGCAGGACGACAGGCACCCCGCAACCTGCGTCAGCTGGAATGATGCACAAGCTTATGTATCCTGGCTCACCGTCAAGACCGGAAAACAATACCGGCTTCTGACGGAGGCTGAATGGGAGTATGCGGCACGGGGTGGATCAGCGGAGTCCCGGTTCTGGGGGCAGGACAGCCGGCAAGCATGTCAGCATGCCAACGGCGCCGATCAGAATACGGTATCGACTGTCAACGAGGCAGGCAATTGGCCTGCAGCAGCCTGTGCTGACGGACACGCATATACCGCTCCGGTCGGCAGCTATCGCGCCAATCAATTCGGCTTGCATGACATGCTGGGCAACGTTGCGGAATGGACGGCGGATTGCTGGAACCCCGACTATCGTGGCGCTCCCCTGGACGGGAGTGCGTGGATGACCGGTAACTGCGATTTTCGGGCTGTACGCGGTGGCGGCTGGGATGATGCACCCGCGATACTGCGCTCGGCCTATCGCGTAGGAAGTCCGGTAGTTGTCCGGGTATATGCACGTGGCTTCCGTGTGGCGAGGCAGTGACTGGCAACGGCGGAGGGGGAAACCGTAAGCGGGTTAACGGCTCGCTGTCTTGGCCAGTAACAGGCTTTTTCCGGGTGGTGCATGACCTATCGGAAAATTGATTCCCTAACCATGCGCAATATGATCATCCCTTCAGCGCGGCACAGGGCCTTTGCGGCATAAGCCGCGCCCCTGTGCGCTGCCTTTGATCGTTTGAATTTAATTTTTGATGAATGACAGGAACGGGTAAAAGTGGCTTCAATCGGTATTGATTTCGGCACGTCGAATTGCACGGCATATGTGGCCGATGAGGGCCGGATTTCCCCGGTTCCGCTGGATGGCGATGAACTCACGATGCCGTCAATTGTTTTTACTGCCCGGCGTGAAATTGCTCTCGGGCAAATCGAGAATGGGGAGTTTGAAAAGCGCTTTCGCATCGCTCGTGCCGAGCAGATCAGGAACAAGGCAAGCGGAGTTGCAGCCCTTGATGACGCAGAACTGGAGCGCGTCATCCGGGATGCGATGCGGCGGGAATCGCTGAACGAGGCGGAAAAAGCCTACTGGGACCAGTCCTTCTTTTCCATGCTGGATAATGGTCAGGCGATTATTTACGGTAACGCAGCGCTTCGTGCTTATTTCAGTGATCCGCTGGGAGGCGTTCTGGTGCGTTCTCCCAAATCCTTCCTCGGGAGCGATATTCACGAGAATCACCTTTCACGCTTTGAAGACATCGTTACCGCCATGCTCGGGCACATCAAAAGGCGTGCTGAAGCCGTTGCGTCTTGTGAAATCAATCAGGCGGTCCTGGGGCGTCCGGTGCGGTACCACGGTACCATGGGCGAGCAAGGTAATTCACAGGCCCTGCAGGTCATGGCAAGAGCCGCCGAACGTGCCGGCTTCATGGATGTCCGTTTCGAACTGGAGCCGGTATCCGCTGCCTACGAATATGAAATGTCGATTGCCAACGAACAGAAGCTGCTGGTGATCGACGTCGGCGGCGGTACGACGGATTGTGTGATGATGCGCGTGGGCCCCTCTCGTGCGCATCAGCGCAACAGGCTGGACGACATTCTGGGTGTTTCAGGCGACCGCATTGGCGGTACCGACTTTGACGAGGCGCTGGCGTGGCATGCGCTGATGCCCGCATTCGGAAAAAGCACTTGTGCCAAAAGCGGGCGGCCTTTGCCCCATTCACTGGTTCATGACGCCATTTCGATCCGTAACTTGCCCGCGCAGATCCGTTTCGCCAGGGCTGAGCATGAAATCCGCGAATTGATAATCCAAGCCGAGCTCCCTGAAAATTGGATGAGGCTGCTCAAGGTCTGTCAGCAGCAGCTTCAATACCGGATCGTCCATGGTGCGGAGCAAACCAAGATAACCCTTTCACAAAAGGAGTCGTGTGCAGTTCCGCTGGGTTTTGTCGAGGACGGCCTTGAGGTCGTCGTCCAGAGAGCCTCTTTCCTGGATGCGACGGACCGGTTGGTCAGCAAGGTGGGCGCTTTGGCTGCTGAAGCCTTGGCCGCAGCAGACTGCAAACCAGATGTGGTGTTTCTGACAGGAGGAATGGCGTTTTCGCCGATGATCAGGTCGACGGTTGCAGACCTTGTTGGTCCGGGGATTCCATTAAAAGCCGGCGACATGCTTGGCAGTGTCGGCAAAGGGCTGGGATTGTGCGCGGGCAGGACTTTCAGCCTGAAACCTGACTGACTGGTCCGCCTGCTGCATCGCTGGCTTGCAGTGGCATCGGTCTTGACATTTTCGCTATCCGAATTCATCGGGATTTGTTACTTTCATGGAATCTTTGAAACAAAAAACAAGCCATGGACAATAAAAATAATCGGAGGAGTTTCAAGCGTCATCCGGCAAACTGGAAAGTGGCCATTGTGCTGCTTGCACCGGATGGAAAACCGATCATTCAGCACACCCAAACGATCGATTTGTCTTTGGGAGGCGCCGCCATCATCAGTGAAAAGGATGGCGAGATGGGGGGGCATTGCTGACGGTATTGCTGGGTCAGCCGTTAAAGCAGGACCAGGAACGGCCAAAAGTGATCAAGGCACACGCCCGCGTTGTGTCCTCACGCAAGTCGCCGTCCGGTTCAGGATTCCACTTGGGGTTGAGCTTTGTCCGTCAACCGGGTGATGAACTCTCCATCCTTGCGGATCTCATACAGGAAATGGAATCCACCCAAACAATGCTGCAGGAGCAGGTCATAGAGGCGTCTAACCCGATTACCACCAACAGCCGATTGGCCCGCCTCAAGGAATTGGCGCAATCCAGGTTGCTGGAGGAAAAAAAAGACAACAGTGATGAGGGTAACAATCGTATCAGCGAGGCGCTGGAACGCGCATTCGGATATCTGAAGTAATTGACGCAGCAGCTTAACGTGGTCAAACCCGCGTTTGACAAGGGTTATCCGCTGACTGGAGTGCCGGACTTCGCGGGACTGAAGTGGTCGGCGGGCAGCGTGGATTTCCAGAAGCGCCAATTGGCCCCTGGCAAGCAGTTGTTTGAACGGGTTACCTTGAGTTATCGCCTGTCCGGAGACAAGCAGATCCAGACGACGGTCGACAGCCCCAGAAATGAACGGCTCAAGCAGTTGCTGGCTGAGAACAGGATAGAGTACACGACCAAGGATTCGATGAATGCTCGCGGCTTTGTAGAGCGCAGCACCTTCATGTTTTTGTGCGAAGTCAAGGCCAGTGTTCTGCTGCAGGCGAATTTTGAATCCGGGCGCATCCACCTGCGTACCATCAATGTTGAGCACTTTGGTGTTCTTGAGCATGAAATTGAACCCAAGGCGATTACGCCCGAGGCTTTGGAAGAATTTGCGGGATTCATCATTGGTGAGGAGCGACAGTTTGAGCTGCTGCTCGCGAAGAGCGGGGGATAGATTCCCTTTCGCTGTCGCTTTGCAAGGGCTGGCGATGCGGGTATTCGCGCACGGGCATTGTCCGATGCAGAGTACAGGCAATATGCCCAAGAATTTTGCCAAATCCTTGATTGACGACATTCACGCCGATACAAACTGATTGCGCAAGGCAATCGTTAATTTGATGTTATGGCTGTTACGAGGCCGGAAGGGGCTTCCGCCGCGACAAGGTGCAATGCCTCAGCAGCGACTTAAGCACTATTGGCCTTTTAGCCTGCATCAAAGGGTGGAAGGCCGTATAGCGAAAAGATCATGACCGACCATGGTTATTGCAGCCGCAGCCCTGTTTCCTTTACGAGCTGTGCCCATTTCCCGATTTCAGCCTTGACGTGTGCGTGAAATACCGCTGGTTTGCTGCTGACGGCATCAACACCATCGGTTCGCAGGCGCTGCACGATTTCCTGCTCCTTTGCCGCGGCTGCGAAAGCTTCTGACAGGCGGTTAACTGGTGCCACAGGCACCTTGGCAGAAGTAATGACGCCGTACCACTGGCTGACGTCGTAGCCGGGAACCCCTGACTCGGCCAGGGTGGGAATATCAGCCATGGCTGCATTGCGTTTACCGGATGAGATGCCCAGGGCGCGCAATTTTCCGCTATTCAAGTGCGGGCTGGCATTCAGTGGTGACGCGAACTGCAGTTGCGTTTGTCCGCCCAGAAGATCGGTGATCGCGGCAGATTCGCCCCGATAGGGAATATGGACCATGGAGATTTTTGCGAGCTGCGAAAAAAGCGCCCCGGCAAGATGCGTGATTCCCCCGGTGCCCGAGGAGCCGTAGTTTAATTTTTCCGGCTGCGCTTTTGCGTAAGCGATCAGTTCTTTGATCGATTTAATCGGTGAAGATTGATGGACGACAAGAATAAAGAATGCTGAAGTCACTTGGCTGATGCCTTGCAGGTCTTTCGTCAAGTTGTAGGGAAGCTGCTGATTTACGGCTGAATTGACGGTATTGGATGCGGAGATGATGCAGATGGTTTGCCCATCCGGGTGTGCTTTTGCCGTGATATCGACGCCGACGGCTCCGGATGCTCCAGGACGATTATCGACCACGAAATTTTGTCCCGTTTGCCTGGTTAACGTAGCGGCGTAAACCCGGGCTGCAATATCTGTTCCACCACCTGCGGCAAACGGCACGATAAATCGGACGGGTTTTGCAGGGAGACCTTCCGCTGCACAAGGACTGACGCCTGCGAAGAGGTTTAAAATGACGCTCAAGGCAAAAAGGCGTTTTTTCGACAATAAAAGTCTCATCCCCCAACCCTCCTTGTTATAAGTACCGCCGTGAAACCCGTTGTGCTTCCACGGGTTTGTTGACGATGTTGATCGTCAGGTTATCTGAATCAGAAAATTTAAGGAGAACTGAATGCCTTGTGGAGTAAAAAAGTGGCACCTTAATGCCGCATTTTTGGCATCAGCGGCTTTTGCCGCTTTTGCAAATGCCTCGTCGTATCCCGAGAAACCGGTTCGCCTGATTTGTCCGTTTCCACCCGGAGGGGCCGCAGACATGGTATCCCGGTTGCTTGCCGAGAAAATGACAGCCTCTTTGGGGAGTCAGGTCATTATCGATAACCGTACCGGGGCCGGTGGAAACATCGGTGTCGAACTGGCAGCAAAGGCCACGCCTGATGGATACACCATCCTGTTGGCGTCATCGAGCAATTTTACGTTTGCCCCGAGCCTTGGCGCCAAATTGCCGTATGACCCCCAGCGCGATTTCTCGCCGATTGCCCTGGCGGTGATGGTGCCCAATCTTTTGACGGCTAATATAACGGTGCCGGCAAGGAATATTGGTGAATTAATACAGCTCGCCAAGACATCGCCGGGAAAAATCACGTTCGCATCTCCGGGAACAGGGACAACATCCCACATCATCGGCGAACTTTTTGCTCATGCTGCCGGAATCAAGCTCCTGCATGTTCCGTTCAGTGGCGGCGGGCCTGCATCTGTGGCGCTGCTTGGCGGACATGTGCAGCTCTTGTTTGGTTCAGTTTCGACTTCATTGCCAAACATCAGGGCAGGGAAGTTGCGCGGGCTTGGCGTTACCAGCGTCAGGCGCTCTGACGCCGCGCCGGATATCCCGACAATTGCTGAGTCAGGTCTTCCGGGTTTTGAGGTTGTGCAATGGTTCGGCGTGGCGGCTGGATCAGCAACATCCAAGGCGATTGTCAATCGGCTGAATGCAGAAGTGCTGAAGGCAACTTCTGCACAGGATGTTCGTGAAAAACTCCTGCGGCAGGGCCTCGATGCGGCACAGCCCAATAGTCCTCAGCAGTTTGCTGCCTATATTACGGATGAAGTGACGCGTTTAAGGAAGTTTTTCAAGGAATCGGGCCTTAAACTGGATTAGATTTGGGGGGTGCTTTACCGCCGCTTCCAATCACGTATTGCATCGTGCTGCTGGCTGTTGCGACAAGGTTTCCAGCGCCATCCCGAACTTCACCTTCGCAGAAGGCCAGCTTGCTTGTGCTGTGAAGGCATCTCGCGGTGCAGCGAAGCGTGCCTTTGCCCGCTCTCATGAACGAGAGTTTCATCTCGATGGTGGCGAGACGGGCGTCGGGGCCGGCGGCGGCGCGCCCGGCACTGACCATGGCGCTGTCGAGAAGGGTTGCAATCAAACCGCCATGCGCAGACTCGATCCTGTTCATATGATGATGGTCGAGATCCACTTCGCTGACAGCTACGCCATTCTCCATGCCGTTATTGCGGATACCGACATGAGCGACAAATGGTGCGGGGGGTAATGTAATCATGTTGTTTGGTGAGTGAAGTTGGCAATTGATGATCGGCAAGTCTGGATTACCGGCCATTCCTGTGAGTCCAATCGGATTTCTTTGAGTGTGTTCTTACCGGGAGTGACTCATGAGCACAGTGAGGACTTTTCAGCCTCTTTTCGGTGACCATCCATAGGCTTTCGCGCAAGCGCCTCCCATCAGCATGGCCCGTTCGCCTTCATCAAGGCGGTTGGTGGTGCGGAAGGGCTCGACAGCCTGCTCATAGTTGACGATCACGAAAGCGCGGGTCCAGTCGGTGCCCCAGAGGCAGCGGTCAAAACCCCAGGCTTCGAAGACGCGTGCAAGCAGGTCCCAGATATCCGGGAAGGGGTAAGGTTCACGGGACAAGGTGCAGGCGCCGCTGATTTTGATTGCCGCGTTCGGGCGCTTGGCCAGCTCAAGCACCTTGGGGAGGTCACTCCAGGGATGCGGCAGAGGAGGCGGCGTGTGGGGTTGCGTCAGGCCAAGATGGTCGATGATGAAACGCGTAGCAGAGTGACGGTCTATCAGCGCCATGGCGGCATCCAAATTACCCCGGCAATGAAAATTGACCGGAAAGTCGTGCCTGGCGGCTTCGCGCAGAATACGCTCAATCCCCGGATTTCCTGGATCAAGTCCGGCATCTTTGGTCATCATGAGCCGGATGCCGACCGCGCCAGGCGTCTTTTTCCATTCTGCAATGACTTCGGCTACTGCAGGATTGCAGGGATCAACCGGTTTGATCAAAGCGAAGCGGCCAGGATGCGCTTGCTGCACTTCCATGGCATAACTGGCGTCGTACTGATACATCGTAAAAGAAGAGACAAAAATAGAGCCGTCAACACCAACCTTGTCCATTGCGGCTACCATCTCGTCGCCAGTCACGTGATCGGGCCAGTTCGGTACTTTATGCCACGGTCGTTGGGGCGTATTTGCAGCGTAGGCGTGTACCTGCGAATCGATGATCACGATCTGGATTCTCCTGTTTGCCAATCGAGCTCATGATACTGGAATGGCCGTTTAGCGCAGGTGGTGTCCAACATCAACCAAACGGGACTTGGATCAAGTGTGGCGTTGCTGATCAGTATTACCATTTGAACTTAATCATTGAAAAAAGCGTTTGCGAATGTCAAAAGCAGTCAAAGTGGCTCCAAAGCGTGCTGTTGTTGCCGCTGTGCAACTTGCAGGGGTAAGCGATCTCGAATTTGAGTCTTCGCTGAGCGAACTGCGCGAGTTGGCGAAAACACTGGGATTTGAAGTGGTCGGCACTTTTACGCAGAAGCGCACCAGTTTTGATTCGACAGCTTATCTGGGGGTCGGCAAGCGTGAGGAAATGCGCCGCTTTGTGCAGGGCGAGCCGGCCGCCAGTGCAGCGGATGGAACGCCATCCGATGCAGATGGCGTTGAGCAGAATTCAAGCGAAAAGGTGGAAAAGCGGAAGGCGCGCCATGGTGCTGTCGCCGCGCGTGAAGAGGCCAAAGCGTTGGCTGCCAAGGACTCCCGTCGCGCAGCTTTTGTTCTGGTTGATCATGAAATATCGCCATCGCAGGCCCGTAACCTCGAAAACGAGATCGGCTGTGATGTGCTTGATCGCACCATGGTCATTCTCGAAATATTCCACCGCCATGCACGTTCCAATGCGGCTCGTGCGCAGGTTGAGATTGCGCGCCTGCGATATCTCGCTCCGCGTTTGCGTGAAGCAGCCAAACTGGCCGGCCCGCAGGGCCGGCAACGCAGTGGTGTGGGCGGCCGCGGCGCCGGTGAAGGCGCAGGTGAAGCGGACCGCGCGAAAATTCGCGACCGTATTGCCGAGTTGAAACAGGAAATCATCGCGCTTGACCTCGAACGTCAGGTGCAACGCGCACGGCGTCAGGAGAGCCAGGGGTTGGCGCGTGTGGCGCTCATCGGTTATACCAACGCGGGTAAATCCACGCTGATGCGTGCGCTGACGGGCAGCGAGGTGCTTGTTGCCAACAAGCTGTTTGCAACGCTCGATACAACCGTACGTGCGCTGGTGCCGGATGGAATACCCCGGGTGCTGGTCAGCGATACGGTGGGCTTCATCAAGAACCTGCCTCATGATCTGGTTGCATCGTTCAAATCGACCCTTGAAGAAGCCGCAGAAGCGTCGTTATTGCTTCATGTGATCGACGCCAGTGATCCTGGATTTGAACGCCAGCTCGATGTAACCGAAAAAGTAATCGAGGAGATTGATGCGGGGAAGGTGCCGCGCTTGCTGGTGTTCAACAAGATCGATCAGGTGGGGGATGCCAAGGTTCAGAAAGAGCGTGCCAAGGCATTGCGCGTCCAGTTTCCGAAGTGCATTGTTATGAGTGCGGTCGATAAGGATGATGTTTCCAAATTGCACAAAACAATCCGTGCATTTTTCGCCAAACGCCTGGTCAAGGCCGAATTGTTCCTGCCGTGGTCGGCACAGCAGTTACGCGGTGAAGTGTTCTCCAATTGCGAGGTGCTGGAGGAGCGTGCTGAAACAGAGGGCGCATTCTTTCGCGTTCGAGGCGAACGCAAGGACATTGACGGTCTGCGCGAGCGCATTGAACAGGCGCAAGGGATTCGGCAGGGAGAGCGGTAGATCAATCTCCGCCTGAAGTGCCCGTTACTTCAATAGGCAACGTTGATTTGTCGGTCTGATCATGGCTGCATGGTGGCCTGACTGGTTTTTTGTGCCAGGTTCATTGACGCACTTTACTGCATAGCTTCTGCCTGTTCCAATACGGTTGGTTGCGGGTTGATCGCCGCAGGTGCTGGTGGCCGACAGCCC